>WNGD01001303.1_pt1 | contig 61410 bp, 57 predicted proteins | sample 5400671 | NCBI WGS metagenome assembly WNGD01 (sample SAMN13153369, study PRJNA577476) | soil metagenome | isolation source: 40 cm soil or saprolite under grassland replicate 2 | place: USA:California | collected 2016-06-15 | reverse complement strand
TTCATGTTAGTCAGTTTATTAACGATGTAAAATCGGGTAATCTCGCTAACGTATCATGGATCACTCCAACAGGCGTTTCAACCGACCACCCACCTTCCTTGCTGGAGCCCTCACAAAATTTTGTGACAGCGGAAATTAATGCTATCATGAAAAGTTCGTACTGGAATAGCAGCGCAATCTTCCTCACTTGGGACGACTTTGGCGGTCTCTACGATCATGTCACGCCACCGCAAATCGATACACTGGGATTAGGCCCACGCGTTCCTTTAATTGTAATCTCGCCCTATGCGAAGCCGGGTTACATCTCTCACCAGTTAGGTGAGTTTAGTTCCTTTGTGAAGTTTGTTGAGACGAATTTTAATCTACCGAACTTAGGCCAGCGTGACGCACTCCCGTCGATTAGCGATCTGACGGATTACTTCGATTTCAATCAAACACTACAGCCTCCTCTTGTACTCAGTCCGATTCCCTATTCCTATACTCTCTTTGTGCCATCACAGGGTATCGGTTCTAATATAAAAGGGACGCTCAACCCAATTATTGGTGGAGCTTCGACAATGTACCAGTATAGCGTTATGTACTCTCGAACCGATACCCCAACCATTCATAATGTCACTATAGACGGCACGGGGCATCCGATGAATGCTATCAAGTGGTATCCTGGGTTTGGAGAACTCTACCAGTTCAGCACAAAGCTCGGTGTTGGAAATCACACCTATAGCTTCACCTTCTCTGATGGCCCCTCGGCTACAGTGACACTCCCACACAATGGTGTATCTTTTCCTGGACCAGAGGTTCATCCTTTCATTTTGAATGCTCTGACTTCACCAGTAAAGCCCTCTCCAGGGCTACCGGGTCAGACGGTCACCTACAATGTACTCTATACTTCATCCACCAATACAGCTCCTGCGCTGGCAGAAGTTGACATCGATGGTGTTGCTCATGCAATGCATTCAACAGGTGGAACAAACTATGCAATGGGGGTACACTACGTCTACTCGACGCCAATGCCCATTGGAGTACACTTCGTAGTCTACCGCTTCAATGATGGCACAGGCGTAGCTGCTTATCCCGGTCGTATCACTCCTATCACTACACCGATAGTCCTGACAAACTCGTCGATCAGTCCAAAAACTGGAACGAGTTCGACAGTATTCACGTTCGAGACGACTTATACGAACGTCAATGGGAATGCGCCAACTAAGGCCACACTTTACCTGGATAGCACTCCTATCACCATGTCCTACGTTTCAGGCTCATATGGAACCGGAGCAGTATTCCAGGCGCAAACAACATTGTCGCCAGGAAATCACTCCTACTTCTTTGTCTTCTCCGGCTCCCAGAGTACCTGGGCTGATCCAATCGGGCCACAGGTCTACGCCGGTCCTACTATTGGGGCAAGCGCAAGTACACAGATGGTAGCTCCTGGATCGGTCATTGGAGATCCAGGAGAAACAGACTAGAGTAAAGTCATCAATTAGTATAGGAGGAGGTCCTTGCTCCAACCCCTCAAAGGAAGAGCGGTGACTACGCCTCGAGTAACTTTTTCAGCTTGCGCTGCACCAAACTACCCTCAACGCCTTTTCCTGCCTCATCTGAATTTTCAGGCTTCCTGGAGGCGACAAACAATTCATCCAACACGCGGCCATCAAAAGCAAAAGGCAATGGCAGGCCCATGCTATGCAGCACTGTGGGCACAATATCATACAAGTCTGCGTTTGGTGCTTTAAAACCTTGTTTGATGCCGCCACCATAGGCATACAATACGCCATCCTTCTGATGGGTGCCACGTGTAGTATTTGCCTCATCCCATAGCCGCTTATTCCCGAGATTCATGCGGAAGGTGATACCATTCGTAGGCAGCACCAAGAGATGTGGTTCACGCGGAGCATACGGTCCCTTGCCAAAGACCTCGGTAGTATAGATAGTATCAATCAGAGGTTGTGCCGTTCGCGGATGACGGAGATTGCTCAGGTCTTGACAGAGATCAGCCTGGAGTGTTTCATCCAGATTATGATCTAAGAAGATATCAGCATAGCCCCCCAGGAATCCCGACATAGATGGTACGTAGGCCCTGGTTTCCTCCCAATCGATATCGGTCAGGATAGGCTCATACACATCACCTATCTGTTCTTGTATGGCACCAGCTTTTTTGAGTATGCTTTTTGTTTTTCGCGCCAGTGAGAATAAACCGACCTGCTTGAGTGTATGTTTCAATGTTGTATGACGGCTGGCCTGTTTACGCTGACTGCTGGAACTTAGTTTAAGCAAGCCCTTACTAAACAAATATTCATTGATGTCGAAGAAGTGCCTAGCCCCTTGAAATCCATGGTCAGAAACAACGAAGAGACTGTCATCCTGGCCAAGTTGTTCTAATATCAAACCCAGGCCATGATCCAGCAGCCGGAAATATTCCGTCGCCCGCGTATCAAGTGCCATGATAGCATCCCATAATGCATGTTGCAGGCGGTCTGCTCCAACGAAGGCGACATAACAAAAATCCCAAGGCTTTTCTTTCATGAGATAAAGAGTCAGTTGGATGCGCCGCATCGTCATTCGCAAAGTTGCATCGATCAGTGCATCTGGCTTTCCCGTCAACTTCATGCTAAACATATCTTCGTGCTCCAGATCAATCATATAATCGGAAACAGCACGATAGAGCTCTTCTTTGAAGCTCAGCGGGTAAGTAAAATCTACTTCGCTAGTGGGAGTTAAATAGCCACTAATCATTATACCGTTGACCGTGTCTGGTGGATACGTTACTGGCACATTGATGACGAGTACCTGTTTGCCGTAATCGCTCAGAATATTCCAGATTGCTCTGGCCCCTTTGCGACATGTCTGCACATGCGCCTTTCGAGCCATTCCACTCTGTTCTTCCTCATATTCCCAGAAATCATAGACACCGTGCGCGGCAGGTCTCATTCCGGTCGAGAGCGATGTCCACGCTGCAGGAGTGACCGGGGGATATTTGGATTCGAGAATAGCTTCGCACCCTTTCTCACCTAGTTTGCGGAAGTTAGGAAGGTCTCCGCGTTCAATTAGAGGATGCAGAACGCGAAAAGTCAAACCATCAACACCAAATAGAACTGTACGCATAACACCTCTTATTTTTTGCTGCGCTTTAATTTTCTGCGCAGCGCACCCAATACAATTTGATCTTCAGGACTGATTCTAAATGCGGCAAGCAGCGCAAAGTACAACGCGATAAAAACAGGGATCAGCAGAAGTTCTAGAGATAAATTTGCACGCCCAATGCGTAGCGACAGATTTGAGAAACTGAACAGGTAGATTAAACCGCCGGTGAGTGCAGCGCTGATCAGCCCTGCGGCTATGGGCTTAAGCGTATCCCACCGGTATGGTACCATCTTGAGAAATACATAGACCTGAAGCAGTCGCATCAAATTCACGACACTTAAAGCAACACCTGTAGCTATGGCTATCCCCATCGCACCAAAACGCGGAACCAGGAAGATACCCAGCACAATATTGAAGACAATCGCTGTAAGCGAGTTCAGAAATGTAATCTTCTGATGCCCCGTCATGAGCAGCATATAACCAACGCTGCCGGTCCCAACATTGATTAAATTGCCTATAGCTAATACTATGAGCAATGGCCAGGCTGGTACAAATCCGCTGCCTGCTATACCCAGCAAGGCCCATGAGAAAAGTACAGCGATCCAAAAAATAGGCAGACTGAGGGTAATGGCCCACTTAGTCACAATCTGAAACATGACTGCCAGCTTTTGCTTTTCGCCCTTGCTATAAAGTTCTGCAATTGTTGGAGAAAACATCGTATTAAGGGCCTGCAAAGGCATCGAGATAAAAATGGCTATGCGGATAGTAGCACCATATTGTCCAATCGCTATGTTGGAAATTGCGAAGACTGCCAATAAAACTGTATCTACAGAGTCCAGAACAGTATCAACAATAGAAGTCAGAAAGTTCGGCACCGCGAAACCAATCCATTCACGCAATTCAAAGCCTCGTGCTCTTTGATTACTGGCATCGCTAAGTTTGCGGAAAAAGAAAAATAGGCTGAGCACCGTACAGATCAATGTGCTGAGGAGTAATGCTGTAGCAACCAGGATTATGTTGTGAAAGAACAGGAGAACTGGGACCAGGAGCAAGAGCAACACACCAGGGATCAAGAGACGCTGAGTAAGCACACGCCATCTGAACGCTTTGAATCCCTGTAAACCGGCGCTCCAGACTGTCTGCATACACATTAAAGGAATGATAGGAACCATGATGAGTAAAATCGGTAATACCTCGGGTGAACGTTTTAGGGTAGCAATATAAGGAGTCAGATAGAGCACAATAAATGCTCCAAGCATTCCAGTTACCCCCGCCAGGGCAGAGCAAAAAATCGCCAGACCGCGCAGCAAATGTGGCTGCTTCTTACCCCTGTAAACAGAGGTATAGCGAACCATCGCATCATCCAGGCCAAGATTGAAGATAGATGAAACCAACGTCACAATGGCGAAACTCAGGGTATATAACCCGTAGGGACCTGGACCAAAGCCACGTTGGATCATTAAGTTATTACCATATTTGAAAACATTGCCCACGATGGCACCAGCGCCAATCACAGCCGCGCTACTTGCCGCCCCTGAAATCTCTGATTGCATAACCGGCGTCGACTGGCCTTGCTGCCTCACTATGCCTTTGAGCACTATCATTGAGAAGGTGTCTTCCCTCTCGAATGGAGAAGCATCATCGTGACTATCAAAGCCAAAAGTTCCAGGCCTCCACGTCCGGTTGCTGTCACTGGGCTCCCTCCAACTATACTCATCTGGTGGCGTTTCGATCATAGGAAGCCTGGAACTCTCTCGCATTTGCCCATACTGGGGTAGGACTAGCGGTAAGGTTGGCGTCTCAACATGCCCCTGTTGAATCAAAAGTGATTGCTGCCCTTCCTCTTGGAGGTGTACACTATTACCATTGACCGCCGGTACTTCTCCCGTCGCTTTGTCTGTCAGAGCATCGATAACAGTGAAATATTTCATTTGACGAGGACTATGCTCCAAAAATAGCTCTGATGGTCGTACAAATTGGTTGCTCATGCACTATTACTGCTTTCAAGGGAGAAAAAGAAAAAGTTTTGCCTTTCGCTTTCAATTAGATTAGACATACCCCAGGTCACGTAAGCGGTTAATGATTAGATCTTCATCTTCTTCTGAAAGTCCCTCATCCCCGGTGACGGAACGAAGAGGATGTTTTTCCAGGTAGGAAGGAGAGAAAAGCGAGTCTATTGCAGAGCCTTCTACTCCAGCATCTTCTACGCCAAGAGCGTATAATAGCGTTGGTACAACTGAGGTCAGAGGCGCATGCGCTGGTGCAGTAACTGACTGTGCCAGCGGTGGTGCTGAAGCCAGGAGGAATCCCCCAACCAGCGACGGATGAACACCTGCACACGCGTACTCGCCAGCTACGGGCGCAATAAATATCTCTTCGTCGAAATCGAGCAAGATGCTACGTGGCGATGGAGCATAGCCAGGCGCAAATAGTACAACGAGGTCTGGAGCACAGAAGAGATACTTGCCAGGATAGAGTTCTTCCTTGCGATAGACTCGTTCGATAACAGACCTACCAGTTTGCGGATCGCGCAATTTGGCAGGTAATGCCTTGACTAGTGTATCACACACCTCTTCAGCTTCTTCTTGAGGATGCACAATTCCATGCATATCTCGCCCAAGCAGGTTCAACCAGAGTTGGCCATGCCCCGCAAAGTATGCGAGTGAGTTCGACCAGTTGATTTGATTGCTTTTCTCATCCCGCTCCATCACACCCATCTCAGCAAGGAAATTGTTCAGATTGACAAAACGCTCGACACGGGCAGGTTGCCTATCTGAGAGCACGGCAAGCAGACCATTTTCTCCCACCCATGATTGCATATAGCTCAATGCCTGGACAATCTCGGGCAAGAAGGGCTCTATGTTCTCTGTCTCATCCGCTGTACACTTTACAATCAAGCAAGATTCCTGTGTAGAAGCTCGTTGCGCCCAGTGCTGGATACTCTTGACAAGCTTCGAACACTGCGTTTCCTCGTATTGCACACTCCAGCCAGCAGCACGCAGTCTATCAGGTAATAATTTTGGTGTCTCGCCACGCCCAGTCAGATATTCTTTAATTACATAGTGATACGGCATTAGCGTATCGAAAAAGCCAAAAGAAGCGGACGAGCAACCACTGAACACCTCGAAGTGTTGTGCCTGCGGCCCTGTAATCGGCAAAGGGTCAAGCTCTACCAGAGCGCTATGTCGAAGTAGTGCCACTACTTCAGGAAGTGAACGGATATCCGCCAGGCGCATTCCGCTTAACCAGAGCATGATGGCTCTTTGCGGTTCCATATAGCTATTACTCATCTGTTTACTTCCCCCAAATGTATCTCAGCTATCTGCTTCGTTCGCTCTGACTACTTTTTCGTCAGAAATCGCCTTCTCGCGAGTGATCCTCCAGAGCTTATCCTTATAAATCAGGCATCCCCACATTATCCACGAGGTTATAACCTGTGGTAATCCAATAGTACTCCCAATCTGACGAGGTTGTAAAAAGAAGGAGCCTGAAAAGAAATCACCAACCGCTGATCCACATATCAGGCCGACGCAAATCATTGCCAGAATGCGATCATGGCGTTGTGGCGACTCAACATATAGACCAAGGCCGAGTTTGTCCAGGAAGGTGCCTCCAGGAATCATCTTCACCTGGGAGCGGCGATAGAGCATTATCCCAATCACGATGATCACGACAATGAACGACAGGATCAGGATCACTCCCATCGGCCCAAGCTCGCCTAGAAGTTGGAGATAGCCATTATGGGCTACACAAAGACCCGTTTTATCGCAGTTATGCAGGGTCAGCGGCAATTGTGTGAAACGCTGATCGTACGCCCAGAAATCACCCGCGCCAACTCCGAAAATTGGCTGCTTGCTCCAGACACGTAACGCATCTTTCCAGATAATCAGGCGATAGTAATCAGCAGCTTTGACCTGTGCTATCTTCTCAATTCCCGCTTTTATTAAAGGAAGCATCGGAATTGCACATGCCATGAAGAGGACAAAGAGCCTGCGGGAGAACATGATCGTTATAATAATCAGCGCAAGGCCGACCTCCAACCACCAGCTATTTTCCAGTGTGAAATAGATGGCAAGCAGGCACGTGATCATCGCTATACCGTAAACCAGGCGCAGGAGCCAGCTTCTAGCATAGAGTAAGTTCGCATAGGCGATCATTGTACCCAGAGCAATTATCTGTGCCAGGGCACGTAATGACATGTAGCCTATGCTTGGTTCGGAGAAACGGAACGTGTAGATGTCAGCACCAATGGTTTTAAAGCGAGCAATGACAATCAGAGCACAAATGAGCGCTGCTGATAGAAACCCATACTGAATGTACTCAATCATCTTTTCTTTATATGTAAGCGCCGCAGTTGTAACAATAATTATCAGTAAAGGCACAAAGTAGAGCACGACCCCATAAATCTCGTCAAAGATAATTGGATTGGTAATAATCTTATGTGGCACACCTGGAGTCCAGGTAAGCTGCACGGCTATGGTCGAGGCAAAGGCCATAATGATCAGGCCAATTTGAGGCCAGATCGCCTGGATTGAAGGCAAAACAGGTTCACGTGCACCAAACGCTGTCTGCACCAAAAGCGTTATAAAGAGAATAACAAGCAGAAGCTCTATCGCGTGCAGTTGCAACGACTTTAGTTGGCCTATGGGCGGCACTAAAGGCGTTGTAATGATAGCGGCTAAGACTATGCCAAATTCCACTCGCCTGATCGCCATAAAGAAGAGCACGATACCAACGGCACCCCCAACAAGAATTTTCAGATCAAAATAGCCTGATTGCCCTTCAAAGGTAGCAATTGCTGCCGCAAGCACAATCAGCAGAATACGATACCACCAGAGGCCGACTGTGCGACTCAGCCAGGTGAGACGATGACGCACTTTCTGTTGTCGTAATTGCCTGGCAATATCAGGGCTTCCTGTTCCCAATGAAGGAGGAAAGGAACCGCCAGAAAAACGATCCGCGATTTGCATAGCTCTCATCCATCTCTTCCAGGCGGCGGCGGAGTTGTGTCGCGCTGCGGCCCCAGCATGGGTGATGGTGACGAAGGGGGAGCTGGCCTTGTCGGCGGGCCCATCTGCTGGTATGTTAGAGGTGCAGGCGAAGGTGATAGGTTCAGTGGCTGGGATGAAAGTGGCACACCTGGCAGCGAGAATGGCAAGCCTGATGGAGGTGTTGATGCCTTGACTGGAAGAGTCGTCATAGTAGTAGGTGCTGCTAGAACCGCAGGCATCGACTCTACTCTTCGCCCGTTGCTCATCTCAGTGCTATATCCATTGCCTTCAAAGACAGTAACAGGTAGCCGCTCCCACTCTTCAGATGTACTTCTGGCAGGGACAGCAGTTGCAAAGTATGGGTGCTTATTACGAGGGCGTGACCTGCGGTTGATGACTATTCCAGCAGGTGTCTTCGTTAAGGTGTTGAGAATTTCTTTTGCGCGCTTAAGCAGAGGAAGTTTCTCATGCCGTGCATCGATGACAAGCGCAACACCATCAGCCATCGTTGCCAGTATGCAGGCTACAGCACCACTCAACAGTGATGGGCCATCAATAATCACAAGATCAATTTTCTTACGTAACTGCGACAGAAGAGCAGGCATTTTCTGTTCCAGGAGGATTGTGGATGCCTCCACCGGGGCAGTTACAGGCAGGAGCCATACGCCAGGTATATTACTGCGCATTACAGCATTATCAACAGTTTCTCTACCAGTCCCTTTGAGCAGTCCATTCAAACCAGGGCCAGCAGGACTCATACCGTAAGCCAGGTGGGTAGAAGGTTGATCGAGATTACCATCAATCACCACTACCGTGTGTCCTCCACGAGCCGCAACAGTTGCCAATCCCACAGCCAGTGTTGTTTTCCCTTCAGCAGCTTGCGGACTTGTGACCAGCAAGACAGCACCATTAGGGGCCTGCCACTGGCCGGTCAATACACCGGTCAAATGCAGATTAGCGCTGATATCTGCCAGCTCATGGGTCACAGAGTTGGACAGGCGTGCTGGACTCGACTTGAGGCCGTTCTTAGTAGAGACCCCACCAAGATATGCCAGGCCTAGTTTCTCCTTGATTTGCTCTTCGCTACGCAGCCGCTTATCCAGAAAGATCACCAGCAGCATAACAAGCGTACCAAGTACCAGACCGATGCTAGCAGTGGCAGCTATGATCAGGGATCGTTTGGTGGTTGTTGATACATCAGAGAGCTGGGCATGCTGGATCACCTGGATATTATTCGGGGCGGTAGTGGGCAAAGCCGCGATTTGTTTCGACAGATCACTCATCTCCGAAAGATCATTACTCCGCTGAGCGGTCAGGATACTAATATGAGGATCAGTGGTAGGATAGCCCAGGATTTGCTTGGCTAAATTGTCGCTGTCGTTTTTATAGAAGTTAAACTGGCCTTGCAAATCCTTACGTTGCCTATCCAGTTGAGACTGCAGTTGCGACTGAATGTAAGAAGCAAAACCATCTGCAACACCGTTTGCCAGTAAGACAGTATCACCAGCGCTGCTAGCTGTCGCGGTAAGCGTGACCGTAGGAGCAGTTGTTGATGGAGCAGGCACTACATCTGCCAGAAGGTCATCCGCGCTGTATCCACGCTTACCGATGTCGGGATACTGTTGAACGACATATGCCATAACTGTACGTGTCGGAATTTCAGCGGAGTAAGCTGTAGCTATATTCAAAAGATCTGAAGGTGAACTTATTGAACTATTACTTGATACTGAATAGTATTGCGAAACTATAATAACTGAATTGACCGAGTATACAGGTGACTGAGACTTTAAAAGATAAATACCGCCTATAAGAGAGAGTACGAAGCAAACAAGCACAATCCAACTATACTGCTTAATACTTGCAAAGTAATGTTTCACCGATTGTTCCTCCTCAAATAGCTACTGCTTAGCTTGCCCTTTCTTCAATAAGAAATCCTCATTGTGAGCTTAACCAGGTACTGATGAATTTATATGAATTTATTTAACGTGCGCCATACTGTATCATAGTGTCCATTGCCATCCACAGGACTTCTTGTTACTATTTGGTAATGATTTGTAGCCAACGGTTAAGATTTCATAACCAAATAGGTAGTGGTCTATCAGGCAAAGTAAAATACCTTCACCAGGATGACATCATTGCTATAGGCAATGTTATTCTGATTCGTCGCGTAAAAAGCAACCACACCTTCCCGAAGCCCTTTCGAATCGAGTCGGAAAGAGACCGATGCTGTAAAGCTTACAGTGCCAGACGTAGCGGGACCATGAATTGCGCCACTATCAGCACTCGCAAAGTAGGTGTCATCGTAGAGCACTACGCGACCCAGAATACCACTACTGGCTGTATAGCTCGCACTGACCTGGGCCGGGCTGCTAAGTTGTGCACCGGCAGCAGGGCTACTGACTGCTAGACTTCCATCAATAGGAGTAAGTTGTTTGATTTCAAAGATATTGGTCAGGATATTATCCAGGCGGAAGAGATGGGCCACAACACCACCGCCCCCTGGCCCCAGATTGAATGACTCGACAATATAAATGCTTTCACTTGAGTTATAGGTAACAACCTGATCTTTTGTTTGCGGCCAATGAAAGATATCGTGTGTCAGTTTATCGAGAATCCCGAAACCTGAGGTTCTCCAGCCTTGATTCGGCAGATTGGCGTTCACCATCGCCTGGCTCTGCTCGGCTTGGTAATAGGTCACATCTGGATAGATACCAGGGAAGAGTATCTGTCCAAAGCCTGTTCCATTCCATTGATATTCTTTAAAGAGATTCGGCAGAGTAGGCAGAGTATTGCTGGGGGAAGCCTCGGCTGTAATGACGGTACTCGACGGGCTGATTTTAGCGTCACCATTCAGCAGCCCCTGCACAGAGAAACGCTTTGTGGGAGTACCATATAGATTATCATAGACGTAGAAATCCAGCCGGACATCAGGTGTATAATAACGCACATTGACCAGGGCCGTAAGTGACCCTGACCCCTCCAGGCTGCCACAGGCAACCCTCTGCACCTTATTTACCCCCGGCTTTGTTCCAACCAGACCATCCCAGTTTATCGATAATGAAGGGCAGTCAGTGACCGTCAGAGAGATAGTTGGCGGCGTATAAGCTGGCGTTGGCGATGAGGTGGCTCTCGTGGGAGTCGTAACCGGCAAACCATTGCTGGTCCCACTTTGAGAGGGTGTTGGAAATATATTACATGCACTCAATAGCATCGTCAAAACACAAAGCAATGCAGCAGCCACTGCAAACCACTTGTCTAGGTGAAAATAACGTCCTGAGTGTTGTTTATAGTTATATCTTCTGTACTCCTCAGAGCACTCGAACATTGTTCGTTCCTCCCCCTGCGGTTAACCGATTGCTTCACGCATATTGAAACGGTATATCTCTGGCCCTGTAACATCAGGAAACATGTATGGGACTTCTATCACTGTCGATAGGAGAGACAAACATGGTTGGCAATTCGTAACCACAAAACTGTAATAATTACCAGTTCATTACCATTCTTGCACTCATTTTTCTCGCATAATCGCTATCCTATAGAGGCAAATACTCGCTTAACTGTCAGATTTTTTCTCCGGCAAAAGGAGAGCTGAAAAATTATGCAGAAAATTAAACCTATCCTCGTGACAGGTTCTCACCGTTCAGGTACGACCTGGGTAGGAAAAATGCTAGCCGCCACGACGGAGGTAGGCTATATTCATGAACCGTTTAATCTGATGCACCGTCCAGGTATCTGTACTGCCAAATTTCCCTATTGGTTCACCTACATAACAGAGGAGAATGAAGCTTCCTATTACGAGCCATTGAAGGATACCTTTGCCTTTCGCTTCAACGTCAGAGCAGAACTTCCAGCGATTCACTCTCTAAGGCATGTCGGCAGAATGATGAAAAATTACAAGAGCTTTGCACTTTATCGCTTCCGCGACGCTGTTCCTTTAATAAAGGACCCGATCGCACTCTTTTCATCCGAATGGCTGGCAAAGCGCTTCGATATGAATGTTGTTGTGCTGATACGCCATCCTGCGGCATTTACCAGCAGCATCAGAAGGCTGAGCTGGAGGCATAATTTTTCGCATTTCCTGAACCAGCCTCTCCTGATGAGAGATTACCTTGCCCCTTTTGAAGTAGAGATTTGCGCTTTCGCGCAAAAGGAGCATGATATCCTGGAACAAGCAACATTATTATGGAGGATCATGCATCACCTGATTCTTCAATACCAGGAAAAACATAAGGATTGGATTTTCTTACGACATGAAGATATCTCGGCAGATCCTCTGCATCATTTTGCGTACCTTTATAAGTGCATGAATCTGCCCTTCACTTGTCATGTGAAGAAAGTGATTGAAAACTATAGTAGCGAGGACAACCCCATAGAAGTAGCGAAAGGTCATACCCTGGTAAAGCGCAATAGTAAATCGAATATTAAAAGTTGGCGAAATAAGTTCACGGAGGCCCAGCTCACCCAGCTGAGAAAAGACGTGGAAGATATCTCGCATCACTTCTATTCAGATGCTGATTGGTAGAGCAGGAGGAGCAAATTATTATGCAAACCATAGATAAGCCCGGCCAGTTTGAGCCCGGCAAAACGCAGCCACAACAGAAAGAGCTACCTGAAGGCTTCGTTGACAGAGCGAAACCCATTGTGAGAAATATATTACATACCTGCTCGCAAACCTATCGAGGTATGACCAGTAGTATGCGCGTGATGCCAGATTTTATAATTATCGGGGGGCAGCGCTGTGGTACCTCTTCTCTTTATTACTATCTGACAGAGCAGCACGGTATGATCTCCGCTGCCACTAAAGAAGTGCATTTTTTTGATGATTTCTATACCAGGGGTCTGGATTGGTATCGCGCTCAATTTGCAACATCCACCTATAAGTACTATATCGAGAACACTCGCAGGCGCTGTTTTAACACAGGCGAAGCTTCGCCTTATTACATTTTTCATCCCCATGCTCCACGACGCATTGCCCAGGTCTTACCTCATGTGAAGATTATCGCGCTGCTCAGAGACCCGATTGACCGAGCATATTCGCAGTACTGGCTTGAGATCAAAGGGAAATATGAGACACTGCCCTTCGAGGAAGCAATCAAACGCGAACCAGAACGTATTGCTGGGGAACGCGAAAAGATGTTACATGATGAGAACTACCACAGCTTCAATTATCGCCGTTATACTTATCTCACCCGAGGCATCTACGTCGATCAGCTTCAGTACTGGATGAGTTACTTCCCAAGGGAGCAGTTTTTGATTCTGAAGACGGAGGAGCTCAATACTAATCCAGCGAGTATAATGAGCCTGACATTAGAGTTCCTTGGGGTTCCAGCCGCCCAAATCGATACGAACAAAGAGTATAAGAAATATAAAGTACCTAGCAAAAAAGGCTTTAGGAACAAAGACGAAGTCCCCAAAATGAGCACAAAGCTCAGAAGCCAGCTGGTTGAGTATTTCAGGCCACATAATGCACGCTTGTATGAGTTTCTAGGTCGAGATTTCGAGTGGGATAACTAAAAGAAATCTTAACCGCATTCATACATTCTCAATAGTATCTCAACTCTTTCACTACCGACAACGCTTACCTCCTCTGATAGACTTTAGCCATCAGGGGAATTTTCCAAAAGGGAGAGATGTGTATGGAACAGGTAACGGTAATTTTACCGAATCGTGGAGAGGAAGGTTTAGCTTCTCAAGTAAACGCAAATATTACAGCGAACGCTATTACCACTGAGCCATTAAGAACATATAGTGTTCGCCAACCATCGCTGTTCTATTTTGTCTCAAAACGTCTCATTGACATTACATTATCGCTACTTGGTATAGTGATACTCACGCCTGTGTTCCTGGTGATTGCTCTCAGCATCAAGTTGGATGATGGGGGAGAAATACTACATTTTCGCCAGATCATTGGGCAGAATGGTCGGCGTTTCTTCGCGCTCAAGTTTCGTACGATGATTCGGGATGCAGATGATTATCTGGCTAAGCATCCTGAACTGATGTGGAAATATCAGCAAAATATGAAGCTGATCTATGACCCGCGCGTCACTCGTGTAGGCAAATTTTTACGCAAGACGAGCCTGGACGAATTACCGCAACTATTCAATGTGTTAGTAGGGCAAATGTCACTGGTGGGGCCTCGCATCATACACCCTAGTGAGCTAATTCGCTACGGGAGATATGCGCAGAAACTCCTAGCTGTGAAACCCGGCATTACTGGCTTGTGGCAAATCAGCGGACGCCAGCACATCTTTTATGATGAGCGCGTTCTGCTTGATATGCGATATATCGATACCCGGTCTCTTATTGTCGATCTAGCTACCCTTGTAAAGACGCTGAAGGTCTTCATCGTTCATACAGGGGCATAGCGGAAGTTAGTGTTAGTTAGAGAGGAGTAAAGTGATGAACACTGAGAGGACTCGCACGAAATACGAGGCACCTAAGCTCGAGGTTCGTCGACTTCGCGACCTGCCTTCGGCTCTTGCGCAGTCTGCTTGCCGCCCGACTCCGAGTAAGGACGGGAAGGTGAGTTGCACAGGCAATGGCCGGTAAGTTACACGGGCACCAACGAGTAGACTGTCAAGGTTGATTGTAATGGTGGAACCTGGAGAGAAGCCTTCGGGCTTCTTCGTCCACAACGGATGTAGCAGCATCCGTTCCCCTCAAATTAAGTTTGACAGTTCACTGGTCTAAGTCATCTCTAAAGGTGGATTAGGTATCCATCCACCCTCGTTTTCCTTTGAACATAGGGAATGAGCGATTCTACACTTTGATGGAATCAAAATTCCTATGTTCTTTTTATGCAATGGAGTATAGGACAATGGCTTCGCTTCAACCCGATACAGCCTCGGCCTCTGTCATCGCCTCTCTGTATATACAGGCAATACGCCAGGGCCAATCAATCTGGTTTCGTGTGGCAAGTGGCAGCATGGAGCCGATCCTCCATGTAGATGACAGTGTATACATCCAGCCAGTAAAAGCTCGCGACCTTCGTATCGGTGAGATTGCTGCCTTTGAGACAGCAGATGGCCTTGTTATCCACCGCATCATCCAACGTAAACAAACAGATGTCACTATCCGCTTATTGGAAATGGGTGATGTTGAGCTACGTCCAAGCTGGATAGAAGAACAGGCAGTTGTGGGACGAGTGGTTGCGATAAAACAGGGGCCACGGCAGATCGATCTGCTAGATCAGGTAGCCAGAAGGTGTGGCCGTGTTACTGCGTCCTTACGCTATCAGTTATATTATCTGTATACAAGCAAAAAATTCATTGTGTTGCGGGTTTTTTCACGAAGATTTTCACGTCTGGTAGTACATTTCTGCTACTGGTGTATTTGTGCCAGCAGCGCTTCGTTCGATGATGATCATATTGAAAAATAACATCTGGAGATACCATGCCGCTTCGAAATAAAGCCGTTCTATGGAGAGAACTCGATGGCGAAGCAATCCTGCTAGATCCAAAACAGGGATGTTCATACAATCTCAATCAGGTTGGTACGCTTGTCTGGAAAATGCTAGATGGTCAGCATACAACCACTGATATCGTGAAAGCTATTTGCGAAGCATATGATGTAGATCCCGAGCGAGCACTCCAGGATTTAGAGTTGCTTCTAGATGATCTGCAAAGCAACAATCTTCTGAGCAGTGCTGTTTCTCCTTCCCATCCTAGCGTGTAAGTAAAGCAAAGCTTATGCTCAATGAGACAGTATCTGAGACATTTGAGACAGCTTTTTATGATCTTCCAGGGCAATTGCTGAGCAAGATCTATTTTTTTCATGATGTTCGTGTCACCTGCCGTACTAATCACCCGTGGGTGCTGGCAACTTTAGATAAGATGCTAGGGTTCTTCCCCGAGCCCGCTCAGCTACAAGGTGATATAACATACTTTATTGTTAGTTATGAAAGCGACACTTTTTTTCCAGTACAGTTACCCCTCTCCCGAGTACGCACGGATACCATTCGCTTGCAGACCAATACAATACTGAAATACTATAGGGATACTGATGGCACAATCGAGTATCAGAAATATATGGCCTTGCCACCAGTCAACGGAACTACGCTCTCCGTCATAAGCCGGTCCCAGAACATTCTACTCACACAGCTTGAAATGCCAGAGAAGTATCAAGCCTCGTTTCTCCGCCGCTATGTGTTCCTCCTGGCATTGGGGCAGGCAGTAGGTCGCTATGGATTTGAACCCTGTCATGCCGCTGCCATTACGACACCCTGGGACAGTCAACAGGGAGCATTGCTTATCGGTGCCTCAGGCAGTGGCAAAACAACACTCGCTCTCGGATGTGTAAGCAGAGGTTGGGGCTTGCTCGGCGATGATCTCATTATGCTTCGCCAGCATACAGCATGTGAACCGATTAGCGCCTATACAATCACTCATGAGGTTTCGGTTCGTCCCGATTCGTTAGAACTCTGGCATACGCTGGCATTTCTACGAGACTATCCGCTAGACTCACGCGGTAAACGCTACTGCTCCGTTGAACAGGTTCGAGCAGGAGCCGCTCGCATGCACACAGTCATTCGTCTGTTACTCTTTCCATCACTCAATACAGAGACAATGAGTAGAGCTACTCGGCTAAGTAAAGTGCATACGCTGCAAGCTTTGGTTGATCAATGCCTGGGTAAATGGCAAGAGCGGTCACAGGCACAAGAGAAACTCTTTTTGATGCTGAGCCGGCTGGCAGAACAAGCACCTGGTTATCAACTTGCTATTGCTCGTAGTAGTCTGGATGGACCTCAGCTTATAAGCTCATTGCTTGCAGGCGATACCTATGGCTAAAAAACATCCATCGAACAATTCCACGAATCAGTTCCGACCTTTGCCGCCGGTACATAGTATTGCTGGTCGCTCACCTGTAGAGGAAACGCCATCTCAACTCCCTGGATTCCACGATGTTACACCTGATACACATCCTATTGTCAGCGCTCAAATCGATAAACTAGAAACCATGAAGCACATCAGCATAAACCAGTTCTCAAGAGCCTGGCAAATTACGGATGAGGATACTCTTGAAATAGAGGCGGATGTAAGTGCATTTCCTACCAGCAGGTTACAAGTGGTTAATACTGTACAGAGCACTCTCCTCAGCACCAGGGAAACACCTCAACCAATCTACGCCAGCACAACATACTCGAGGAGATTGGAACGGCATCTGAAAGCAAAAGAAAAGAAGCTTAGTTGGAAGGATGTACAGCAATTTAGCCAATTTTTGGTCCCTTTCAAATTGCAGATCAGCCTTGTATTCCTGCTCACTATAGGAGTTGGCCTGACGGCGCTTCCATTGCCGTTCATCTTTCGCACGATGCTTGACGATGTATTCAGTAAGCACGATATCCCCCTGTTCATCCTGTCACTGGGCTTTCTCCTGGCAGTATCTCTCCTGGAAGAGTTGTTGAGCTTCTTCAATCGTAATGTCCAGGGATCACTCAGTAGAGCTGCCAATCTTAATATCACATTTCGCTTCTACCGCCATATGCTGCGTTTACCCCTTTCGTTCTATCAAGGCCTGAGCAGTACAGGCCAGGTGTTAAGCCGCCTCAATGAAGTCACATCAGCACAGCAGACCATCATACAGGTATTACTCGACTCCGCGGTCAATATTGTACTGGTGTTGATCTACACAAGCGTTCTTTTCCTGACGGACTGGCGGCTCGCACTGGCCGTCATAGGTGTTGCTCCTTTCTATCTAGGAGTGAGCCTCTACTTTAACTGGCGTGTACGGAAGTACAGTCGCCAGGTATTAGAGAGCTATGCGGTTATGAACGGCGCCATGTATGAAGGGCTGACTGGTCTTAAAACAATCAAGGCCCTGGCAGCGGAGCATCGTTTCGGGCGAATGATCAAAAAATTCATTGTGCACACCAACCAGTTGTCTTTCAGGCGCACTATATTTCAATCGGAAGCGAACCTAGTCATCGGAATTGTCCGGTCGTTGGCTACGATTGTGATATTGAGCTTTGGAGGCTACCTGGTACTCACAAATGCTCTATCTGCGGGGCTTCTGGCTGCATTTGTACTTATCTTACGCCAGCTTTCTACACCTGTAACAACGTTGAATGGAGTGAATCAGCAACTACAGACGGCGGCAGTCGCCATTGATCGTTTATTCGAGATCCTCAACTACCCAGAGGAGGCAAGTGCAGAGAAAGGGAAAGAACTAGTCCACGTCAGAGGAAATATCACTTTTGAACACGTCCATTTTTCGTATGTACCTGGTATCGAAGTATTACACGACATTAATCTGTATGTGAACGCAGGCACAACTATTGCCCTGGTAGGACGTAGTGGGGCGGGGAAAACGACCATCGCCAATCTGCTAATGCGCTTTTATATGCCCGGTAGCGGTCGTGTCACGATTGACGGTCACGACCTAAGAGAGCTTAAGATCGAAAGCTTACGCAGTCAATTTGGCGTCATTTTGCAGGATGATTCGCTTTTCAGCGGCACTATCCAGGATAATTTAACGTTTGGGCTACTGCGCAAAGTTTCCTACGAAGAGCTGGAGCAAGCAGCGCATAACGCCAATATTCTGGACTACATTCAATCGCTGCCCCTCGGTTTCAAAACAGTGCTACATGAACGTGGCCAGAGTCTATCCGGTGGGCAACGTCAACGTATCGCTATAGCACGCATGTTTATACGCCAACCGAAAATCCTGATCATGGATGAGCCCTCATCAGCACTCGATAATGAGTCAGAAGCACTGATCCAGCAGGCGCTTAAACGCCTTACGTGGGGTCGCACTACTTTTATCATTGCCCATCGTCTCAGCACCATCCGCAACGCCGACCGTATCGTTATCATTGATGCTGGTCGAATTGTAGAGCAAGGGACACACGACGAGCTGCTCGCACTGAAAGGTGTCTACTGGCAGTTATACAATAGTTACGGGCGCATGTGATATCAAGTCCTTACCTGTGTTTTGCCAGTAGCGCACGCAACTGCTGTGCGTTCACCATCACATCAGGAGTAAGCCAGAGGCGATAGGCTGGAGCCTGTTCGGCCATATCGCCAAAAATACCAAACATCTCGTCCGCCTCGCCCTCCTTCGCCTGCTGTTGGGAAATATATTCTTGCATCAGCAAGCTTACAGCCTGAGCAGGTGAGAGCAACTCCGCACGAAACTCTTCACTTCTATTCGCAGCATGTAGAAAGGCCATCAAAAGCATGGGACAGGAACTGACTACTTGCTGGCGGAAGTGCCTCTGCACATCCACTGGACGTTTGTATCGTTCATCTTCGAGAAGCCCTTGCATAAACTCAAATTGTTCGAGCAGTCTGGAGGAACCTTGCCGGACGCCAATATCTTCAGGAAAGGCATACATTTTCACAACGCCATCATCCTTGTATAGGAACAGGACATCGTCGGCCAGGTGCTGCATCCCAGCTTGCAGGCACGAAAGTACAAAAGTACTTTTCCCACTTCCCGGGGAGCCAACAATCAGAATACCTGCATTATCCTCGGCAACCGCGGCGGCATGCACAATATCATACCCATCATAGCCTAGCATCGCACCAATCACCATAAAAAAAACGAAGCGCATCAAAAACCAGGACGCACACTGATCTACATGCTCAATAAAAATGGAGGCGTAGAGATCAGTCTTGTGGAGCACTGAACAGATACGGCTGGAAACCCCTGGGTATGCCTGGTATTCACGGAAGCGTAGCAGCCCCTCCTTCCAACGTGCCCCCAAAGGACCTTCTACACCTGTAATCTCAATCCATTCGACATCCTCCGGTTTTGGCTGCGCCGGAGCTGGCGGAAACGGCTCACCTGGACACGTTTGAAAAAGGTAGCATGTCAGGGCAACGGGGCGATATAAGCGTTCTCCAGCTTGCCACAACAGATCTTCAGGGATGGCTATAGGAAGAGCAGCGGGGTCATCATATGGATATTCAGCCAGGAGTTCCGCATAATAAAGAAAATGCCGAACCTCTTCAGCTAACTTGCGATGATTTGTCACGACGCGCACGATACGATGATGTAAAAGATACCACTGCTCAAATAACGGCCCGGTCACTTGATCCAGGTAGGGTTGCACTCTTTGACGCTCAGCCGTGTACATAGACACCTCTTCTAATACAGGGATTCTAGAGCTCTATTTTCGATAATCCTAGCACTATCTGAGGTGAAATGCTATGTGGGTAGTCAACATTGGCTAATACTCTTTCCAAGTGAGAATGATATGTTATTGTGCTATGCAACATGCTGGTAAGGCACCTTGCTCAAATGAACATATCACCCCTTTCCTGAAAGAGTATAACAATGTCTTCTACGGAAGCATCAACAATTGGCATCCGTATAAAAGACCTACAGAAAGGGATAGTCGTAAAGATGACTATCCCCTTCTCTATAACCCGCCTTCTTTTCAGAAGCAGGCGAACAATGTAATCAACTAAATATAGATCTGCCAGATCAAGCCCTCTACATCTGCTCTTCTCCATGCGGTGGGGGGCATCCCTCACAAAAAATCCAAAATGCAGGCACTTCCTGAGACTGCTCAACAAGATAAATCTCGCTCGTCTGTGCATTTATTACCAGGCATGCCAGTGCATGCAATAGATGTGGAGCATTGATCTCCAGCAACTCTACCACACCTGAAGGGGTGCAGACACCTGGCAAGAAGCTCAGATGGCCGAGCACAGCTTCATTGATCTCCACAAGGCTCTTAGGATGCCTGCTCTCAAGAGCCAGGAGACATATCTTGAGTTTCTCGTTCAGCTTCATATCGTTTGCCCCTCTCTGTTTGCTCATTACCAGATAGAGCACTTTCCCTCTCATTAAGAAGTATAGCTTCCTTTTGTCACAAAAGGCTCACAAAGATCGCTTCTCATATCACAATTGATCTGCAATATTTTTGAGCGAGGTCAAGTAGGAGCTCTTTACATCAACCATACTGATTTAGCCGAACTTCAAGACACTCCTTTTTCTCATCCCACGTCGTAGCCGTTCTAAGTTTCGTACAAAGCCGTTGCATATTTGCGACAATTGCTTGTCTTGCTGCATTCTTCGCACGTCTAGCCTGGAAATCTTGAATAACCGTGGGATAGAGCAAAAGGCGAAATACGCTATGCCCATCTGTTTCAACAATGAAAATAAAGCTCCGATCATTTCGCTCGATTTCATCGACCGCATAATCGTCAATAAAGTCGCCTGTACAATACATGATTGGCTTCTGCTTATATACCTCGATGCCCCGGACGACGTGACCGGAATGACCAAAAATTATATCGGCACCCGCATCGATTAAGGCGTGAGCAAAAGGAATATGTTCTGCTGGGGGAGAATATCCCCAGTTTGGTCCCCAATGAGTAGATACAATCAGCAAATCTACAAGGTCTTTAGTCTTTCTTACCGTCTCAAAGAGCCTCTCTGCTCGTTTGTCCTTTAACGTTATAGGAATGTACAGGACGCCTGGTTGGTCTTCTGTTGCTTCCCAGCCTGGCTCATTATCCGTAAAGGCGATGAGTCCTAGCTTTATACCACTCACTTCCCAAATTGCTGGCTCAGATGCCTCACTGAGCGTCATGCCTGCACCAGCATAATGAATACCTGCCGCATTCAAAATGTTCATCATGTGGAACAGGCCTTCATATTCAAAATCAAGAGTGTGGTTATTCGCAAGTGAGACGGCTTCAATATGTGCGGCTGTAAGGGTTTCGACATTTTTTGCATCGGATCGGAAATGAAAGACTTTGGGGGTAACAGACCAGGGAGTTCCCCAATCAGAAATAACACACTCAAGATTGCAGATGCGGACATCTGCTTCCTGGAAAAGCTCCATTGTGTCACCCCACGGATATTCTGGAGGCCCCCTCAGCGGTCATCCTTCGCCGCTTTTGTGGACTGCTAGACTGCTCCTGCCTGGATTGTTCGAGTAGCGCGTGTACCTCCTCGTCTGTCGTTGGCGAGAAGTTCTCGTACCAGAAACCGACAGCATAGAATGCCTCTGGCCTTGTGATACACACAAATTCATCTACTTCCGTCGCAAACTCATCACAAGTCGAGGATGCGGCAACGGGGACAGCAATGACGATGCGGGCAGGCTGCTGTTGTCGCAGTACTGCGACAGCAGCATGCATCGTTGCGCCGGTTGCAATCCCATCGTCAATGAGGATGATGGTGCGCCCGCGTATATCATAGATGGGGCGATCTCCACGGTAGAGGCGTTCGCGCCGCTCCAATTCTTGTTGTTCACGGGCGGTGACCATGTCGATGAAGTGATCGGGAATCCCCAGCAATTGCACAACGTCGTTATTGAGCACACGTACGCCACCCGACGAGATAGCCCCCATGGCCAGTTCTTCTTGCCCAGGTACACCAAGCTTGCGTACGACCAGAACATCCAGTGGCGCATGGAGAGCTTTAGCTACTTCATAAGCAACTGGAACACCGCCGCGAGGCAATGCCAGTACCAGCACATCCGGTCGTTCTTCATACGCTCGGAGCTGCGCAGCTAGCAATTGCCCTGCCTCAGTTCGATCGCGAAATCGGTTCATCGTCATTGCCGCTCTCCCATTCACGGGTTCACAATTAAAATACTGCCTTTGCCAGGCACTTTTGATTGCTTCCATCAAGTATATTGTACACGCTCATCCTTCAATAGGAGAAGTGTTTTTCATCATACCACTTCTAAGCGTGTGCCTGCGATTTATTTTATGGCAAGACGATTCATGTTCTCTTTCCTGATATAATGTATAAGAGAAAGAGGAAAGGTTCCAGGTCTCTTTCTCTACAATGCACTCCAAAGGGGGAGAAGTGGAATACAAAAATTAGCGCTCAAAATGAGCGCTAGTTGCACCATATTTTGCCAGAAAGAAAGGAGATTACTTTCTATGAGTATCCAATCGATTAACCCAGCCACTGAAGAAGTCATTGAAACGTTTGAACCGTATAACGCCTCCCAGATAAACCAGACCCTAGACCAGGCACGTCGTGCTTTCTTGAGCTGGCGCGAGACCACGTTTGCCGAACGCAGCGCTAATTTGCACCGCGTCGCCACCTACTTGCGCGAACACAAAACCGAGCTTGCACGCCTTGCCACGTTGGAGATGGGCAAACCTATCATTGAGTCGGAGGCAGAAGTTGAGAAGTGCGCATGGAACTGCGATTTCTATGCAGATAACGCTGAAAAGTTTCTCGCAGATGAGCATATCGCAACAAATGCGACAGAGAGTTATGTCTCGTTCGAGCCGTTGGGTGTTATACTGGCTCTGATGCCCGTTCGAGCCGTTGGGTGTAATACTGGCTCTGATGCCCTGGAACTTTCCCTACTGGCAGGTCTTCCGTTTTGCCGCGCCAGCCCTGATGGCAGGCAATACTGCCGTGCTCAAACACGCCTCAAACGTCTCACTTACTGCTTTGAAAATCGAGCGCATCTTCCAGGAATGTGGTCTGCCTGAGGGAGCTTTCAGGACTGTGTTAGTGCCAGGAGCAGAAACCCGGCGCCTCATCGATGATCCCCGCATCGCAGCCGTGACTCTTACAGGCAGTGATGCTGCAGGTGTTGAAGTGGCTTCAGCAAGTGGGCATGCCTTAAAGAAGACCGTGCTGGAACTTGGTGGTTCTGATGCCTTCATCGTGCTGGAGGATGCAGATCTCGATGCTGCCGCACAGACAGCAGTGCGAGCGCGTTTTCAGAATACTGGTCAAAGTTGCATTGCTGCCAAGCGCTTCATCGTAGTGGAATCGGTTGCTGATACCTTTGAGCACAAGTTTGTGGAGGCTGCTGCGAAGCTGCGTGTGGGCGATCCATTCGATCGAGAAACGCAAATCGGGCCAATTGCACGTGGTGACCTGCGCAAGGCCCTAGAGAATCAGGTGCAGGGCTCTCTCAAAATGGGTGCACGAGTGTTACTAGGAGGAAAGCCGCGTGAGAGTAAAGGATACTTCTACCCTCCAACCATAGTTACCGGTGTGACACCAGAAATGCCAATGTTCCGTGAAGAAACATTTGGGCCAGCAGCAGCAGTCATTCATGCTCACAATACCGAGCACGCCATAGAGCTGGCGAACAACTCGGATTTTGGATTGGGCGGCAACCTGTGGACAGGAAACATTGAGCATGGGCGCGCCCTGGCTCGCAGCTTAGAATCGGGAGGAGTCTTCATTAATGGTATGACCGCCTCCGATCCACGCCTGCCATTTGGGGGCATCAAGCACAGTGGTTACGGTCGCGAGCTGTCTTCGTTTGGCATTCGCGAGTTCGTGAATATCAAGACTATCTGGATTGGGCCTACTGTGAGCGCAACACCCACCAAGGCCCCAAGTGAATAGGCTATCCTTTCAGCAGAGAGTACTGTTACAAAGCAAAACGGCCCTTGCTTGGTCACTTCCTCCCATATCTGATAGGTGAGGAGGGGATACAAGAAGGGCTGAATTTGCGCACCTAGATCAGTTCGAAATAGCGACGGCGCTCCCAGTTGGTCACCGCCTTCTCGTATTCTCTTACCTCCCAGCGGCGGGTTGCTACAAAATGCTCAACAAACTCGTCCCCAAAGTACTCCCGTGCCACCTCGCTCTTCTCAAGTAAGTCCGTCGCAGCCGTCAGATTACGCGCCAGTGGTCGAATATGCCCTCTCTCAAGCACCCTGGCAATTGTAGCCTGGTCATAAGCATTGCCATCCAGCCGCGCAGGCAGTTCCAGCCGATGCTCGATACCATAGAGACCGCTGGCCAGCGTAGCTGCAAACACCAGGTAGAAGTTGGCATCCGATCCAGGCACACGGTTTTCGATGCGGATCGCCCCGGGGTTCACGTTGATGACCCGCACTGCGCAGGTCCGGTTATCCATACCCCACGTTGTGTTCAATGGTGCCCAGGTTCCCTCAATGTAGCGTTTGTACGAGTTGATCACCGGGGCATACAAAGCCATGAACTCAGGCATTGTCTCCAGTACCCCTGCCAGGAAGTGCCGCATGGTGCCGGACATATGCCCCTCGGCGTTCTCATCCCAGAACAAGTTGCGTTCCCGGTTGCGGTCCCACAGGCTCATGTGGGCATGCCCGCTGCTGCCGTCTTCCTGGTCATTCCACTTCGCCATAAATGAGGCAGACAGGCTCATCTGGTGACAAATCTCTTTGACCCCGGTCTTGAAGAGCATGGTACGATCAGCAGCAGTCAGGGCATCTACATAACGGATGTTCATTTCATACATCCCTGGTCCGTGTTCGCGGTTATAGCCTTCGATCTTTACCCCGTAGTCGCGCATCATGCGTGCAATCCGCCCCATCAGATGCTCATCAGCGCTTGCCTGGCTAATCGCGTAGCAATTGAAGCCGGGGTTGAGGGGAGTCAAGTTCGGCCCAAAATCCTTTTCACGCAGCGACACCTGATTCTCACGGAAGAAGCGAACTTCCAGCTCAGCAGCCGCCATCGCTTCATAGCCCATTGAACGTGCTCGCTCCATGAGTTGCCCGAGCATGTAACGCGGGGAAAGGGTGACGGGGTCGCCCTGCTCGGTCCATAGGTCACAGATACAAGAAGCGACGTTCTCTTCCCATGGCACAAGTACAAAAGTGGAGAAGTCAGGCTTCATAACCAGGTCGGCAAACCCGCGTTCCCAGTTACTAAATTTGAGGTTGGGCAATACAACCTCCGCAATGTCCCAGCCAAAGAGTACATCACACTGCGCAAATCCATCTTCCAGCGTGTCCAGGAAGTATTGCGCTGCAACACGTTTGCCACGGAAGACCCCCTCCATGTCTGGTGTACCTATTTTGACATACTCAATTTTGCCCTCATCGATAAGTCGTTTGATTGTCGCTATGTCCATAAGTTGTGTTCATCCTTTCTCCAGGTGGGCGACCTGAAAGTCATCCTTACAGAATTACAATTACCATTTATAAGCAGCAGGCCTGCGATTCTCCAGGCATGGAATCTGTGCGCGTGCTCGCTCAATTTGTGTAAGGTCGATATCCGCCAAGATAATGGTTGGAGTATCCTCTGCCTGGGCAAGTACCAGCCCCCAGGGATTCACAATCATTGAACGTCCAAAGCATTGCCGGTTCGGGGGATATGTTCCCACCTGCGCAGGCGCAACTACATAACAGAGGTTCTCGATAGCCCGTGCTCGCAACAAGACCTCCCAGTGATCTCGCCCGGTATGTAGTGTGAATCCTGCGGGTACCATGATGATTTGCGCGCCTCGCAATGCGAGCAGTCGATAGAGTTCGGGAAAACGAAGATCGTAGCAAATTGTGAGACCAAAGGTGATACCATCAATCTCAGCAGTCACAATCTCATCGCCTGGCATGATTCGCTCTGATTCGTAATGTTTCTCGCCATTTGCCAGGCTTACATCAAACAGGTGAATCTTGCGATAGCGCGCAACAATTTCGCCGTCTCGATTAATCAACACCGAGGTATTGTAAAACTTTCCTGTGAGTTGATGGTGGCGCTCTACGATACTACCGCCATGCACAATAAACCTATGCTTGCGCGCCTTCTCCTGCAAACACTCAATAACCGGGCCAGGGATCGGTTGCGCAGCTCCATCAAAGCCAGAATAGGGTCCGAGATACGTCCAAAATTCAGGGAGGCCAACGAATTGCGCGCCCATTTCAGCAGCCTGATCCAGAAATCGCTCTACGTTAGACAGATTCTCAGCGGGATTATCACGCGAGTTCACTTGAATAACTGCTGTTTTTAAATGCATGATGCAGGCTCCTTGTTCTGTTCAATGCTGGGGTTACTCGATTATGTTTGAGAGTAACATGAGAGGGACATATCGTCAAGTGCGTTAGCGCTATGGGTTCCAGCCAGACTTGCCTCCAATACACTGTTTTGCTATACTGCATAAACTACTTCTAAGAGCCAAAAGAGGATTTATGATTATAGAAGACACAGATAGTAGTAATGGCAAAGCTGCCACCCCATCGGGTCTCGAAAGGGCGCGCCTTGCTCTCGCAATCTCAGCAGGAAAACTGGTTGGTGCGTCGGGACGCCTGCTACGCGTTGGTGGTGGTACGAGTTTACCTGGTTTAATCGCGCGACGCATCGATCCTGATGTACTCAGATCGGTGATTGGGGCAAGCAAAGCTAAAAAAATAGTCATCACGGGAAGCAATGGCAAGACCACAACAGCACGCATGACCGCCGCTATGGCAGCAAGCAATGGTAACCGCGTCTCCCATAACCGCGAAGGCTCTAACATGCTGCAAGGGGTCACCTCGGTAGCTGTTAACTTTGCCGATATTTTCGGGCGGCTGAATAGTGATGTGCTCCTATTTGAAATCGACGAAGGTACCATGCCCCTGGCAATGCCCGAGATTTCACCCAACGTTGTCGTGATTACCAACATCTTTCGTGACCAGTTGGATCGCTATGGTGAACTTTACTCAGTCGCCAAAGCCCTCAACAAGACGCTTGAAGACCTGCCGGCATCATCGACCATCCTCTTGAATGGCAATGATCCGCAAGTCGCTAATTTCGGGCAGAAAGCAAAAGCCAGGCGCATCTTCTTTGGTATTGAGACCACCGAGGTCGGAACGCCTATGCCAGAGCAATCAGCGGATATCATCCGCTGCATTCATTGCCAGGAAGATTTACTGTACGAGGTAGCTTATATGTCGCACCTGGGTATCTACCGCTGTCCCAATTGTGGCTACACGCTTCCTCCATTAGACATCGCAGCTACGTCGATCAAGCTAGCTCCCGATGGCCAAGGCCCAACATATGTAGAGATGCGCACACCCCAGGGCACTATGATTCTGGAGATCTCATTACCCGGGCTTCACAATGTTTATAATGCTGCCGCGGCTGTTGGCGCCTCCTTGGCAGCAGGCTTTGAGAAAGAGAAAATACCAGCGGCATTAAGTAACATTCGGCCTGCCTTCGGACGCCTGGAAAAGATCGAGGCTGGAGGCCAGACAATCTACCTATCCTTTGTGAAAAATCCCACATCGTTCAACCTTATACTGCGCCTGATTGCTCAGCATCCTGGAAAGAAGCACGTGCTCCTGGCAGCCAGCCGCACCATAGTGGATGGCGAAGATTTTTCCTGGCTCTGGGATGTCGAGATCGAAGAAGTTGCGCAAGATATCGTTGACGTGATTTGCAGTGGCAATAAGCCGGAAGAACTGGCAATGCGCCTGAAATATGCAGAGGTATCCATCGATAAGATAAGCCAGATTGAGGATCGCGAGGCGGCTCTGGATGCGGCGCTCAAGAATGCAGGTCCTGGAGGTACACTCTACATCTTAAGCAGCTATACCCCCACTAATGAGCTAAGGCGTATTATGCAGAAGCGTGGATGGGTCAAACATGTCTGGCAGGAGTAATGTATGATGAGCGAGCAAGAAGATACAGGAATGGTACTGAAGATTGGGCACCTTTACCCCACACTTATGAGTGTCGCAGCGGATCGTGGCAACCTCTATTCAATACAGAAACGCTGTAAATGGAGAGGCATCGCCACAGAGGTCGAGCAGATTTTCGTGAAACAGACTCCCGATTTCACCGAATACGACTTGATCCTCTTTCATGGTGGAGCAGACCGCGAAATGGACCTTGCTGCACGCGATATCCAGACAAAGGCTTCATCATTGATCGAGGCCGCAGAGTCAAGTACGGTTTTCCTGAGTGTGTGTGCAGGTTTCCAACTTCTTGGGCATTACTACAAGCCATTTCAAGGGCCCGAACTCAAGGGAGTTGGTCTGCTCGACTTCTATACTGAAGGTGGCGGTACACGCTTTATGACACACATGGCATTGGAATGCGATTTTGAGCAGACGGGTAAAAAGGTGCTGGTCGGCTACGAAAATCACAGCGGGCGCACTTACCTTGGTCCGAAAGCTCGTCCGCTGGGGAAGGTAATCGCTGGATGGGGCAACAACGGCAAAGATGGCTTCGAAGGAGCCATTTATAAAAATGTGTTTGGGACGTATCTGCATGGGCCAGTGCTGCCTAAAAATCCCTGGTTCACCGATTACCTGATAGAGCTTGCCCTCGAGCGTCGTTATGGGAAAGTCGAGTTAGCCCCTCTGGATGATGCAATAGAAAATGCCGCTCACGATGCTGCATTGAAATTGGCGATGCAATTCAAGGGCACAATGTCTGCAATTGAAGCAACACCATGGAAGAGGTAATGCCGACCAAACATTATAATGGGCTGGTCCTCGATCTCCGGCGTATCATCCCTGGCCTCGTCTGCCTTTGTTTGATACTGTTTCCTCTGCTTGGCTGTGATCTTTCAGTCACCGTGAATGGTACGTCTGGAACTTCACCGGTGAACAGCTCACAGTTGAATGTATGGAACAAAGTCGCCCCTGGGGTCGAGGTTCGTTATGAAGATTGGAAGAATCCTGGCGGCGATCATGACACCGTGACCATCATGCGCTTTGACCTGCGCACGCTTAAGCTGAGTGTTGGCTACCAGCCAGCGCAGCCGCTATTCATGCACGAGTGGATGCAACAACAGCGAGCAATAGCCATAATTAATGGTGGATACTTCGATCAGCAAGATAATGCAACAGCTCTTGTAGTCTCTAATGGGAAAGTTTTTGGTGAGTCGTATACCGGATTCGGTGGTATGCTCTCGGTAGACACTCATGGGAAAGTAAGCCTGCGTTCATTGAGCCAGCAGCCATTTGATCCCAGCAAAGAACAATTGCAGCAAGCTACACAATCATTACCTATGCTTGTGCTGGGAGGAAAGCGCACACAGTTTAGCGCCGATGCCTCGCAGCCACGCCGTAGTGTTGTAGCAATGGATAGGCAGGGTCGCCTACTATTCATTGTAAGCCCAAACCAGGTTTTTTCGCTCGATCAGCTAGCTGATCAGCTTGCATCTTCAGATCTGTCTATCGATGCGGCCCTCAATCTGGATGGCGGCGCATCCACCGGTCTGTATGCAAACGCGGGGAACTCGCATGTCGCAATTGATTCTCTTGTCAAGCTGCCTATTGTAATCATAATCAAAGCAAAGTGACAACTCCCCAGTGCTAAAGCACGGGACTTCTCAGACTAACACTCCCATCGGAGTGCTTAGCGTCTGATGGCGGTGCCCCCGCCATGAGAATATTCTTTGCAGCATTGACATCTCGGGCAGCCACATAGCCACAGAAAGGACAGAGATGGGTACGTACAGACAAACTCTTCTGTACAATTTCTCCACACTGGTGACATTTCTGGCTTGTGAAACGCGGGTTCACTCGTATCACCTCATGCCCAGCACTTGCAGCCTTTGCAGTGAGAATATCGAGGAATGCGCTCCAACTGGCGTCCATGATGGATTTGGCAAGGCGATGGTTTTTCACCATTGCGTTGATGTTCAAGTCTTCTACCACAATATGATGACAGCCCTCAGCATAGGGCTTCGCCGTCTTGAAATGATGGTCTCGACGCTGCCGATTGATCTTCAGATGGGTTTTCGCCACGTTCTTTGCGGCCTTACGGCGGCGATGGCTGCCCTTCTTTCGCCGTGCCAACTGGCGCTGCTTGTGCCGGAGTATCTTCTGTGAGGTGCGATAGAAATGCAGGTTCTCAACCGTGTGGCCCTCGCTATCCGTCAGGAAGGACGTGAGGCCGACATCAATGCCGATATCAGGATGGTTGCATTCCGAGGGCACATGGTCCGCATGTGGTTCGTGCTCACACACGATGAGGGCATACCAGTGATCGTCAGCACGGAGCACGAGGTACACCGTCTTGGGCGTTCCTTCAAACAGGCGATGCAGCTTGATCTTGAGAGACTTGCCGAGCTTAGCTGGCACAATCAGGTGTTTCTTGTCCTCGTGCAGATAGCAATCTTTGCCGTATTGCCTGAGCTGAATGGAGTGCCACCGGTTCGCGCTCTTGAAACGCGGGAACCCGCACGGCTTGCCAAGTTCTCGCATGGCAAGAAAGCGCTTGAGGGCTTTGGAGAGGCGATCCGCGAGCGTTTGTACGGTTGTGGCTGGTATCTGTTCGCCGCCGCGTCCTTTGAATCGCGCCCCGAGATCATACTTTCCAGGGAACGTCTGCTTTTCCTCATACTGTGCTTTGACCGTCTCAAGCATCTCATTATAGATCGCACGAGATTCTTGCAAGCACTGTATGAGCAAGGCGAATTGTTCTCGATTGGGATATATCCGGTACTCGTATGTTCTCATGGCAACACTCTATTAGAACCATTAGAAATTGTCAAGAGAGCAAGGGAATATCCATCCCCTGCCCCCAAGAAGGAAGGCGTGCTTCACTCCCGTAGCTCAAGCAAGGGGCACTTGCACGCCGTTATTGGTAGATAAGGCGTTTCAAGCCCGGTGACCACAAGGGTCACCAGCCTATTTCTCGAAGGGAAGATCTATGAGATTTAATCCGCTGATCCCAGAACTGAAGGTCTCTCATTTCGAGATGAGCTTGTCTTTTTACACTCAGGTCCTTGGCTTTCGCATTGACTTTGAGCGGCCTGAATATCAGTTCGCTTTCCTCTCCTACCAGGGAAGCCAGCTGATGATCGAACAGGAAAATCCGACCTGGCAAACAGGCAGGCTCGAGTATCCCTATGGACGAGGGATTAATCTGGCGATGCTGGTCGAAGATATTGATGTGCTGCTCCAATCGCTCCGTGAACAGGGCTATCCTCTGCTGGTCGAACCGCAAGAACGCTGGTATCGACAAGATCAAGTCCTTGTCGGTCGCAGACAATTCCTCGTGATGGATCCGGATGGCTATGTCTTACGCTTTGCGCAGTCCTTAGGCGAGAAGCAACTCCCATCCCTTCCCGAAGAGCAAGCTGGCTAAGGATGTTCTTATATTCCCCTCTGAATCTCATCCTGTATGACACGCACAGCATCCCCCAGAGGCACAATGCGACCTTCCTTCTGTGAACGCAGCTTGAGTTCGATACCGCCATTCTTCAACGAACGCTTACTCGCTACGGCGCGTAATGGTAAGCCTATCAGGTCGGCATCGTTGAACTTGACACCTGCGCTTTCGGTGCGGTCATCGAAGAGAACTTCGACACCCGCTGCTGCCAAATCTGCATAGAGATGCTCAGACGCCCGACGATTCTCTTCCTTCTCCAGGTCAAGACCAACCAGCGCCACATGGTACGGCGCTATACTAAAAGGCCAGATAATACCTTTCTCGTCGTGGCTCTGCTCAACTACTGTCGCCATGATACGTCCAATGCCGATACCGTAGCTACCCATAAAAATAGGATGCGCTACACCTTCGGCATCCAGATAAGTTGCACCGAACAACTCGCTATACATCGTGCCAGGTTTGAAGATGTGGCCAACTTCGCAGCCACGAATAGTATGCAGCGTTCCACCACAGCGCACGCAGGTAGCGCCATCATAAGCAGAGGCAATATCTTCCCATTCATCGACGCTAAAATCCCGCGGATAGTTCACATTCTTTATGTGATAGTCCACCCGGTTGGCACCTGCAACGAAGTTATTGCCAAACTTCAACGATATATCAGCTACGATATACACCTGCTTATCTCTGTATAACGGTGAGGTGTAACCAACAACAATGCCGGCACGCTCCAGCTCTTCCGGCGCTGCAAGGTGCAGATCAGCAGCATTGATATTGGCGCGGTAGAGTGTATTAGCCAGTTTAACTTCGTTGATGTCCAGGTCACCACGTACCACTGCAAGTACGAGCCTGCCTCCGGCTACATAGCAAACGGATTTCATCGTCTTCGATTCAGAGATATCGAGGAAAGCCGCAAGGTCAGCAATGGATGCGCGATTAGGAGTAAAGACCTCTTCGAGGGCACCCTCTGGCTCTCGCTCAAGTTCAGTGCGCACAAATTCGGCCTTTTCGCGGTTGGCTGCATAGTCGCAACGGTCGCAGATCATGGCATCATCTTCGCCAGCCTCGGTGAAAGCTATGAACTCCTGGGATTCTTTGCCCCCAATAGCCCCACTGTCAGCGTGAATGGCGATGAACCGCAGGCCGCAATGTGTAAAAATGGCACGATAGGCATCAGCCATTTTACGATAACTAATATCCAGACCTTCCGCATCGGCATCGAAGCTGTAGAGGTCCTTCATGAGGAACTCACGCATACGCAACAAGCCCCCGCGGGGGCGCGGCTCATCGCGGAACTTGGTCCGTAGCTGGTAGATAAGCTGAGGAAGATCGCGGTAACTGTATATAAACTCACAGACCAGGGTTGTCACAACCTCTTCGTGTGTCGCGCCAAGCACCATGTCATGCCCCTTGCGATCTTTCAACTTGAACAGCACATCGCCTATGTGCTCGGCTCGAGTCGGCCCACTGGCTGGCTGTTTGTCCCACAAGTCCCTCAGTTGCAAAATCGGCATGGATACTTCCTGTCCACCCGCACGGTCCATTTCCTCGCAGACGATCTGTGAGATCTTCCTGATGACGCGATTGCCGAGCGGCAAGTAGCTGTAGATGCCTGAGGTGAGCTGGCGAACAAAGCCACCACGCACTAATAGGTCCTGGTTTCCACCCTCTGAGTCACGAGGAGCCTCGCGAAGTGTCCTGGTAAGCTGTTGTGAGACACGCATACTCCCTCCAAATCACTCAGTACGCTCGAGCAAAGATTGCCTCACAGGTTGCAGGTTTACCAGTGTAGATGCACTTTCCTTTAACTCCACCCTCCGGCTGATCAAAGGGGATTACACGTATTGTAGCTTTCGTCTCCTCTTTAATAGCCAGTTCTGCTGCGCTGTCTTCGGCCCATTTCACCCGTACAAAGCCCCGTTTTTCCGCGATAATTTCTTTGAACTCCTCATAGCTGTCAGTATAATGGGTATTTTGATCTCTGAATTCTTTTGCTCGCTGGAAAAGCGCCTTTTGCACATCTTCTAACAGAGCGGGCAACTGTCCTTCCAACGCTTCCACAGGCACCGCTTCCCGCGCACGATTATCGCGCCGAACCAGCATCACACTGTTGTTCTGCACGTCACGTGGCCCGATCTCCATACGCACAGGTACTCCCCTCAACTCCCATTCGTTAAATTTCCAGCCAGGCGTGTTTTCACTGACATCAACCTTGACGCGCACTTTGCCTTTAAGCATTTTTTCTACGTGCTCTACCATTGCACTCACGGCTGACTTTTCTGCATCATTGCGCCAGATTGGTACGACCACTGCCTGGTAGGGTGCAAGACGCGGAGGCAGTATTAATCCTGCGTTATCGCCATGTACCATGATGATGCCGCCAATGAGACGCGTGCTTGAGCCCCAACTTGTAGTAGCGCAATATTTTCGCTGCCCATCAGCATCCAGGTATTGGATATCGAAGCTCCTGGCAAAGTTCGTACCTAGATTGTGACTCGTACCTGCTTGTAGAGCTTTGCCATCGCCCATCAGTGCTTCAATCGCATAGGTGCGTAACGCCCCGGCGAACTTCTCGTTCTCGCTCTTGCGCCCCACAATGACTGGCATGGCGGCATCTTCCTCGGCAAACGCTCTGTACACTTCCAGCATCAGCAGCGTACGCTCTTCAGCCTCCTCGATAGTGCGGTGCGCAGTATGTCCCTCCTGCCACAGAAATTCGGAGGTGCGCAAGAAAAGTACCGTACGCTTCTCCCAGCGCATCACATTGTTCCAGAGGTTAATCAAGATGGGAAGGTCGCGATAACTCTGCACCCACTTGGCATAGCTATGACCGATAATAGTCTCGCTGGTAGGTCGAATGGCAAGCGGTTCTTCCAGTTCTTCTCCACCCCCGCGCGTCACCCAGGCTACTTGTGGAGCAAATCCTTCGATATGCTCTGCCTCTTTCTCAAGAAAACTACGAGGAATGAGCAGAGGGAAGTAGGCATTGACTACGCCCGTTTCCTTGAACCGCGCATCCATGAGCCGCTGGATATTCTCCCAGATGGCGTAGCCATAGGGCCGGATAATCATGCAGCCTCGCACAGGAGCATAATCAGCCAGTTCCGCCTTGCGTACTACCTGGTTATACCACTGTGAAAAACTATCTTCCTGGTCGATTATCTCCTCGACATACCTTTCCTCATCAGCCATAATAATTCCTCCTTTGGTGCTAGACCTTCATAATTTAATCAATGCTAGTAGCAAGATTTTGCTAAGTTGACTAACTAAAACAAGCCATAAAAAAACCCGTCCTTCCACTAAGGACGAGTCTGTTACCCGTGGTACCACCTCGATTGAACTGCGCTTCACAACGCGGTTCCACTCGCGCGGTCGGCTCTTCGAGGGCTACCCTCATTAGAAAGCGCTAACCGCTCCTCTTGCTAACGGTGAGGTTCCGGTCAATTTCTCATTTATTGACGCTCTCAGGTGGGTTCAATGCGGCCCCATCCACCGGCTTTCACTCTCTCGGCTCGCTAATCGACTACGCCAGCATCTACTGATCCTGATCAATGCGTTACATGCCTTTACCTGGTACGTTAAGGATACACCATGAAGGGGAGGCTGTCAAGCATAAACGGGCGCAGGGGGTAGGGTACTAGCGCATTATAAGGCAGGCAATAGTGGCGTGTCTGCCGTGTTTCTGGCTGGGGATATCAACTTATAGCAAGGTGCATTTTGCTTGAACCTGTGCCCTACAATGTAAATTGAGGGTATTTCAAGACGTGGATAGATGTCTTACCACGATCTTCCCCAACAAGAGAGAAACACCCCCCACGAGCAGAGCATACCGATAAGACATGCAAATGTCATTACAATACTTTTCAAAGGAGAGAAGTAACCCATGAAAAAGCTTGTAGCTGCTTTTGTATCGCTGTTCATGATTACAATCTTGGTTGTAGCCTGCGGGGGTAGCAGTTCTGGCGCGAGCAATGAGGTTCACCTGGCCTCAACTAACTTCGCTCAGCCAAGCATTACGATCAGTAAGGGCAGCAGTATTACTCTTGTCAACGATACGGCAACCACCCACATCATTTCAAACGGCATGTGGGAAAACAGCACTCCGAAACCTCAGCAAGAGACTGGTGCTCCTGTCGTAAAAAACATGACGTTCAACTCTAATGGCCAGACCCAGACAATCGGGCCATTCAACACAGCTGGCACCTTTCATTATTATTGTAGCGTCCATGTGAACATGAATCTCACCGTGATTGTGCAGTAAGCAGGGCCAAAACATTCCCCAATCATTGCGAATACGACCGCGAGGATCGCACTGCTCGCGGTCGTATTTGTAATAACTTGAACCGCTACATCTTGTTGCTGAATGATAGCCGATGGCTCTGCTGCTCTCTCAATTTCTTCCCGATGCTCTTGAGCAGCAGAGCATTGGTTAGCATCCTAGTAGCATCAAAAGGTCTAATGATGAGATTGTGCGGAATATCATGGAAAAGGTATTTGTTCTTCAAAACAAGAAGTTTCCTATTATCCTTTGCTAAATTGAACCAAATCGCTACGTAGTACATATAGAGAAAAGTTGCAGTGCCACTCGTTTAGTAGTAAGCCATCATTATTGCAAGTGGTAGGATTTGGCATTCGCAGTAGCTATCTCATATAATCTGTCATATGTCATGAATACCAAAGTGAAGTACAAAACAACGGCGATGCCTGATAGACAAAGGAGTACCAGCGGCATGACAAAAATTGCGTTCCAGGCCATCACGAAACAGTTCCCCGGCGCCAGTAAACCTGCCGTCGATGCTGTTACCTTCGGGGTACCAGAAGGTAGCACATGTATGGTGGTAGGAACCTCTGGATCTGGCAAAACTACGCTCTTACGCATGGTCAACCGCCTGATAGAACCTACCTCTGGCGATATTTTCATAGATGGCAAGGATGTGCTTGAAGAAAATCCGATTCTGTTGCGCCGTCGCATCGGCTACGTCATCCAGCAGGTTGGCCTTTTCCCACATATGAACATTGCACAGAATGTCCAGGTGACTGCTGAAATTGCAGGCGGCTGGTCGAAGCAGCGTCTCAGTGAACGTGTTGACGAGCTGCTAGACCTTGTTGGCCTGCCACCCGCAGAGTATCGCAAGCGATTCCCGCGGCAACTTTCAGGTGGGCAGCAGCAGCGCGTCGGACTGGCGCGCGCACTTGCGACCGACCCCACGATCCTGCTCATGGACGAACCGTTTGGCGCCCTCGATGCCATCACACGCGCCCGCATGCAGGACGAGTTGCTGCGCATTCAACATGATGTACGCAAAACCATTCTTTTCGTCTCGCACGACATCGAGGAGGCATTTAAGCTAGGTGATATGATCGCTGTCATGCATGATGGCAAACTGACGCAGCTTGGTACCCCGGTAGAGCTACTCGCTAATCCTGCCAACGAGTTTGTAAGCAAACTGGTAGGGGCAGATAGCATGCTGCGCCAACTTCAGTATCTACCTGTTTCTGATGCCCTGGATAATGTACCCGAGGCGGTGTCTTCGGCGCACTGGGGAGATATTCCAAGCATTGCTTCTGATGCTACCTTGCTCGAAGCCATGTTGAAACTCCTCGAAACCAATGCCCCCGCCCTCACCATACAAGACAAAGATACGCAAGAACCACTCGGATATATTACCCTCGCAAGCATCAATCAAGAGATAACAAAGACACGGAGTAACAAAATCACACCGGAAGAGACCAGAATATAAGTCACCGCACTATGAGTGCGTCTATTGAGGGAGTTTCATGCACTATATACTGCAGCCCTACAACTATAATCTGAGCGATTCGAGTAGTATTCCTAATCTGTTCTTGAAGCATCTGACACTCGTCGCGATCATTATGTTGATTTCGATCGCCATCGCCATCCCTGTGGGGATACTGGTGGCCCGTTACCGCCAACTCTATCTTCCGGTGATCAGCGTTTCAGGCTTGTTGTACACCGTCCCTAGCCTTGCAGCGTTTGCTCTTCTTATCCCCATTACTGGATTGACACCCGCAACCGCTATCATCCCGCTGGTTATCTATAACCAGCTCGTATTAATCCGTAACACTGCAGCAGGCATAAATGGCATTGATCCCTTGCTCCTTGAAGTAGGCCGGGCAATGGGAATGAAACCGCACCAAGTACTTTTCCGGGTTACTCTCCCATTGGCACTACCCGTCATTGTAGCAGGCATTCGCATTGCAACAGTGACAACGATCGGAATAGTAGCTCTGGCCTCGCTGGTTGGCCAGAGTACACTGGGAGATCTGATTTTCCAGAACATTGCATTCTTTGATGCCGATCCAATTGCTGCTGGCGCCATATTAATGGCTGCTTTCGCCATTGTTGCTGATCTTCTGTTGTTGGCTTTGCAGGTAGCACTTAACCGGGGACGTAGCGCACTATCAGTTGAATAGAAAGGAGGGTCTGCACGAGATGCAATATGTCAACTTTATTCTTGATCCCCGGAACAACTACCTGGGGCAGACTTTCGAGTACCTTAAGCTCTGTGGCGTTGCTATTGCAGCGGCAACAGTCATCGGAGTTGTGCTGGGTGCTCTGGTCTCACGCAACGCATTCCTGGCTTTTCTCGCAATAAATTTAAGCGGTCTGATGCGCGCTATTCCCATCATTGCAGCCTTGTTTCTTATTTTCTCTATTGTTAGACAACTCGGCTTCTTACCCGCCATTATCGCCTTAATTGTGCTGGGTATCCCGCCAATCCTGATCAACACCTATACAGGAATTCGGGGAATCGATCCTGCTGCGATCGATGCAGCGAAAGGAATGGGGATGACCTCGTGGCAGATAGCCACCAGGATACAAGCCCCGCTTGTCACCCCGCTTGTCGCGGCGGGCATTCGTACTTCGGCGGTGCAGATCGTGGCGACCGCTACTCTGGCCGCGTTCATCGGCGCAGGGGGCTATGGCGACTATATCGTAGACGGAATTTCCGTCTTCAATTTTACGGAACTCATTGTTGGAGCAGTCTCCGTAGCTATTCTGGCAATTGTCATAGAAGTGTTTATGAGTTGGTTGCAGCGTGTCTTGACTCCTGAAGGCCTGAAAGTGCAGGAGCAGGCAGAAACAGCCAAAGCATGACATGATTTCGTGCAGTACCTTCTACTGCACACATTTTATTGGTTCTTAAGAAGTTCAAGGAGGTAGAAATGGCTTTTCTCAAGCGTTCTTTAGGAGCGAAGTTCTTATTACTGTTCGCTCTCATTCCCATGCTCATCTTGTCAGCATGTGGCGGTTCCACCAGTACCACGACTGGCACTAGTACGCCAACAAAGGTACCGATAACCGTTGGGAGTAAACTCGATCCCGAGGCCCAACTACTTGGTGAGATGTACGTTTTATTGCTTCAGAAGGCTGGCTACACAGTTAACTCAAAATTAGCTCTGGGGATGACACCTACTGTATTCGCAGCACTCAAGAGCGGCGCGATTAGTCTCTATCCAGAGTTTACCGGGACAGGCCTGAATATACTAGGCGTTAAGTCAGCTTACGATCCAGCAAAGGATTATCAAACTGTCAAGAATGGCTTCGAGCAACAGTACCACATCACCTGGCTCGATCAGGCACCTTTGAATGATGGTTACGCTCTTTGTACGTCAAAGGCCGAATCCCAGAAGATCGGTGGAGTAACTAATCTCTCGCAACTGGCCCCAAAGGTATCGCAGTTGACTCTGGCAACTCAGAGTGATGGTGTTCCTTTCTTCGATTCTTTAAAGGCAACCTACGGATTTGACACAAGTAACTTCAAAGCAGTGAAGAAGGTTGACTATGCAATCGGTTTCACTGCTGTGAATAGCGGGTCGGCCCAGGTAACCGAGTGCTACACTACCGATGGATCGGTTACAACACAGAACTTCATCTTCCTCACTGACGATAAGAATGGGTTTCCACAGTTCCACCCTGCGCCTATCGTGCGTGACACTGTGCTACAGAGCGATCCTGGCATTGCAACTGCACTCAATCCACTTGCACCGTTTCTGACCACTGACGTGAGCATCATGCTCCAACAGCAGGTAAAAGCAAAACACGACAGTGGCGAGTCTATCAGCCAGGCGGTCAAAGAGGTCGCAACTTCCTTCTTACAGAGTAAAGGGTTGTTGTAGTTGTAAATAAATCTAGCTGGAAGCTTCTCAGATCTTCCTGTCAGGTAGAGGGACCTTTATGAGGACTCGCCGCTATGATTCACTAATAGAAGGCCTTGTTGGTGTATTAGGAGCGCGTCTTGTCCAGGTTCTCTCTTCCTGGCAGACTTTTGCTGGAAAAGGTTATCAGGAGAACAAATAGAGAAAGCTTTCCGATGAACGAAGTTGATCCTTTTGCGAAGGCAAGACAGGCACTTGTTGAGAAGCATCTTATCCCCGAAGGGATAACGGACAAACAGGTGCTAAACGCATTCCTTAGCGCTCCAAGGCACGAGTTTGTTTTACCTGAGTATAAAGACCAGGCGTATGATGATGGCCCGTTGCCGATAGGCGAAGGCCAGGTCATTACGCAGCCATCCCTTACTGCTCGGATGACCCAGGCGCTCCATCTCCAGGGAAATGAAAAAGTTTTGGAGATCGGTACAGGATCCGGCTATCAGGCTGCCATTCTTGCACTGCTTGCTAAAGAAATTTATACGCTTGAGAGGAAGCAATCTTTAGCAGAAAGAGCAAAATTTGTCCTGTACCGCCTGGGATATAAAAATGTCTCTGTTTTTACCGGCGATGGAACAAAGGGGCTACCAGAATATGCGCCATTTGATGCAATTCTTGTGACGGCTGGTGGCCCAAGAATTCCTCAGCCACTGATTGAGCAGCTCAAAGAAGGCGGCTATTTTGTCATGCCAATTGGAGAGGACATAACAAGCCACCTATTACAAGCCGGCCGAAAAATAAAAGGAAAATTGCAACTCCAAAATCTTGGACCAGTCCATTTTGTCCCCTTGATAGGAGAATACTCTTAAGGTCCGGACTACCCGAAAAGGATACTCCCCATTTCATAAATATAGTTCCACCGAAATATTACACTTCCAGTTACCCGCTACGAAAGGGATTGGTGTTCTTTTTCAAAGTGTTATAGACTGCAATATGACCGACCGTACATTACTCACCGAGGCAGAGATTGCTTTCGTAAATGCACAAAGGGTCGCACGCCTGGCTACTGCTGATGCGGATGGACACCCGCATATTGTGCCTGTCTGCTACGCTTTCGATGGTACACGCTTTTATACACCCTTGGATGAGAAGCCAAAGCGTGTGGATGAGAGTAAGCTACGCCGTGTGCACAATATCGAGGCTCGTCATGAGGCATCGCTGCTGATTGATCAGTACGATGATGACTGGTCACGATTGGGCTACATGCTGGTGTATGGACATGCCAGACTGCTTCAACCAGGAGACCCTCTGCACGCTCAAGCTCTGGCTTTGCTACGTGAACGCTACTTTCAGTATAAGACGATGGAATTGGAAAGGCACCCGGTAATCATGATTAGCCCACATAGCGTGACATCATGGGGGCCTGCAATTGCAAAGTAGCATTACATACCTGGTAAGAGGAAGTGCATAGTTTGTAACACTTGTATCACTTGTCGCACTTGTATCCGAGCTATTAGGGCAATCGCTTCGTCGTTCGGAATATCTCCATAAAACGCTGGAAGCCTATTGCGTCAGCTATAGAACGCACACGCCGAAAACCGTCCCCGTAGACCGGATTTGGATTTTGTTCGATACCTGTTGCGTGGTAGCGGCTTTCAGGGGTGTGCAACTGAGTATAGTAGCGGTAGGAGAGGAGCTCGCAGAAACCCTCTTCGGCCCACGAGGGTAGGTTCTTTACACCATGTACAATGAGCCAGGCATGCCCCAGTTCGTGGATGATGGTTCCCTGGAATAAAGTGGAAGGTAAGCCCTCCAGAACAGCGACTCCACCCACTTCAGTACCGATCACCCGCCCATTCTGAGTATGCGTTGTGCTCAGCGTAACGCCCAGGGTATGGGGTTGGGCACGCACCTGCAATAGTTCTGCTAGCCTGGGTCGATCACATAACTCAAGAGAGAGATGGAGGTTGTTGTAGATGAGACCCTGAGAGTTAACCCAGCGTATCAGGCGAGAGAAGATTGGCCGGGCCTGGTCGACAGTTTCAATGGCGGTGGACCGACAGATGGCACAGCGCACACTCCCAGTCTTCCTCACCGCCTGCTCTTGCTGCTGGGGAGGGACCAGGCGGCCACAAAAAGAGCAAGCCGGGTATTTGTCCTTGTGGTCCTTGCAGAACTTTGTGCCCCAATGATCTACCAGGAATTCACCTGTGAGCGGCTTGCCACAATAGTCACAACGCGGAGCCATCCACTGGAGATAACATTCAGGATGATAAGGCGCGCCTTCATGCAGGTTGAAGCGAGCATTGCCAACAGGTTTATGGCAGGCAGCGCAAAGAAAATGCTCTGAATGCCAGGTAGCTCCTAGCGCCGTGATATAGCTTCCCCAGATAGGCTGTCCGCATTGTTTGCAGTTAGGATACGATAACATAATATTATTACCCACAAAGGGCGACCACGATAGCCTCTACCACGCCTCACACCTTTCCCGCCCTTACAAGTCTTCATTCCAACTCTAATAAAACAGCCCCTTCGTCGACAAAGTCCCCTTCATTTACCTTGATCGTTTTAACTATACCGTCAACCGTCGACTGGACGGGTATCTGCATCTTCATCGATTCGAGCATGACGACATCCTGGTCAACATATATTTTTTCGCCTGGTTTGACCAGGAACTCTAAGATGACGCCAGCCATATTGGACACAACACGTTTCATATCTACAAAAATTGCTCCTCTTTTCAGAGCCGAAGAGTACGTTGCCTCATTATACCATTCATGGGAGCACCTCTTGCCAGACTTTCCGCATAGTAGGGGTTTGCTGACTGTAAATCTATGGTGTCGGTTTAGACCCAAAATGTGAAAACAGTGATCAACCCCTTGACCATCCTTAAACCCATGTACCGCTCTTCGCGCTAAGTATAATCGCCTCGATTACTTTCATATTGGCGACGGCGTCTTCAATCGGCGTTGGTACTCTGATGTTGTTCAGTACCGCTTGAGAAAACAGATCGCCCTGGATTGTATACTGGTTGCAGATGTCAAACAGGATTTCTTCAATTTCGATTCCATGCTGGTACCAGATTTTGCAAGGTTGATCAGGGGGAGCGTTGAAAGGAATCTCGATCTCAATTCGTCCTGAAGTACCGAAGATGTTAACCCGTTGATACGGCTCTAATTGTGTTGAACATGTGAAAGTCGAAGTCCCGCGGCCAAAGTCCATTATAGCTGAAGCGAGGCGATCAGTGGTGAGCCGAGGATCGTACTCTACAATGCCGCAAACACTCCCAGGCTCGGCATTAAAGATAAAACGTGACAGCGAAACCGTATAGCACCCGATGTCTAGCATTCCCCCGCCGCCAACGTCGGCAATATTGCGGATGTTGTTTGGGTCCTCGAGATAGTAAGAGAAAAATGATTGGATAGTCCGTAATTCTCCGATTCTTCCTTCGATAACCATCTGCCGGGCCTGCTGCCATTGTGGATGGAAGCGGTACATAAACGCTTCCATTACCTTCAGGTGTGGGTACCGTCTGGCAGCATCGACCAGCTCTTGCCCTTCAGCAGCGGTCAAGGCGATAGGTTTTTCACACAGCACATGTTTGCCAGCTTCCAGCGCCTTGATAGACCAAGGAACGTGCAGGTAATTAGGGAGTGGATTGTAAATAGCATCAATATCGGGGTCAGCCAGCAGTTCTTCATATGAACCATACGCTTTCGGAATACCCAACTGCGCCCCCATGGCCTTTGCCTTTTCCAAAGTCCGCGACGCGATAGCATTAACTTGGATGTATTTGCCTTGCTGCATGGCAGGTATAACTTTGCTGGTGGCAATATCGGCGGTACTGAGGACACCCCAGCGTACTTTGTTCATCATGTTGTTCCTTTCATTAGTAGACCAGTCTCTCAAATGGGTTGTTGGTAGTCATCGCTTCTGCTCCCTTAAGGATGCAGCACATGAAGCGTGATCCTGAAGACATCACCTGGAACCACCTGCTGACTGAACTGCTCAAACATCGTTGAGATTGTTGGAAGCAGATCTGGTGCTGGCTGCTGTATTCCATCCCCTTCGAATTGCTTATCCTCGCGAAAGTGCACCGTTCTTTCGATCTCTCTGGGCGGGGTATCGAGATGCATGGTGATCGCTAAGGTATCGCCTGCCCGAAGCGTTCGATACACCTCCTGCTGGTAAGTATCCGCCACAAGAGAAGAAAACTCAGAATCGTTTGCAGGTGCTCCTTGCTCAAAGACTTTAAAGAGACGCTTTCCTTGCCCATTGCTTTCGACCATGGCTACGAACCTGAAAACTGCTTCAAACATATTTTGCTCCTCTCGTTTCGGAAATGAACGTCTCCGAATTCCTACATAAGACAATCAAAATTGCCCAGAGTTACACTGGATAAATCGGGTTGCGGCACTCTGAAAAACAAGCCTCTTTTGTCTGGTAGACGCTGAAGCGCGCGATGAGCTCATCACGCAGAGCTTCAAAGGGCGTGATGGTATCGATGATCAGTTCGGAGGCAAGACGGAAGATATCGATGTCCTGTGCATACCTGGCCTCCATCATCTTGCGAAACGGCTCGCGCTCCTCTTCAGGCATCTCAGCGATCTGGTTGGCAAAGACGGCATTAATGGCGGCTTCGGGACCCATCACAGCAATCTGCGCCGTGGGGAGAGCCAGGACGGCATCAGTGCCAAAGGCCGGGCCTGCCATAGCATAGAGACCAGCGCCATAGCATTTGCGCACAATCACCGAGATTTTCGGCACAACCGCCTGCGATACCGCTGCAATAAACTTGGCGCCGTGACGAATGATGCCTGCTCGTTCCACGGCTGAACCAATCATAAAGCCAGAGACATCAGCGAGGAAGAGCAGAGGGATGTTGAAAGCATTGCAGGTGTTGACGAAGCGCGTTCCCTTGTCTGATGAGTCGGTAAAGAGCACACCGCCTTTGACTCGCGGCTGATTGGCTACGATGCCGACGGCACGTCCTCCCAGGCGAGCAAACCCTGTAATCAGTTCCGGTGCAAAGAGTTTCTTGACTTCCAGGAAGCTGCTGCCATCCACCAGCGAGTTGATAAAGTCATACATATTGAAAGGTTTATTCTGTGCCTCCGGTACGATATCTTTTAAAGGCTGGTCGCTGGCAGGAGGTACTGATTCTACATCGGCAGGCTTACCCAGGTAGTTCTGGGGCATATAGCGGAAATAGTATTTGGCTATACGAAGAGCATCCTCTTCGCTCTCAGCCAGAAAGTCGCCGAGACCGGAGACGGTACAGTGCATACGCGCTCCACCCATCTCTTCGAGAGTGACCTTTTCGCGTGTGACCATCTCGGCCATGCGTGGGGAACCCAGGTAGGCACTGGCATTGCCCTCGACCATAATGGCGATGTCGGCAAAGGCCGGAGTGTACGCCGCACCCGCTGGCGAGGGGCCAAACATGATAGCAATTTGCGGCACCACACCGGACATTTTGACCTGGTTATAAAAGGTGCGGCCGCCCTGGTTGCGTCCAGGGAAGAGCCGTACCTGGTCGGTGATGCGCGCGCCCGCAGAGTCGATCAGGTAAAAGATCGGGAGACGCATCTGCATTGCCATTTCCTGGATACGCAGGGCTTTCTGTACGGATTTCTCGCCTGCCGATCCAGCCTTAACGGTCGAGTCCGATGCGCTGAAAGCCACGGGACGGCCATCAATGCGCCCTACGCCTGTAATACTGCCATCGGCTGGCAGTTTCGGGTTCTGGCATTCCGCAAACATGCCATCTTCAAACTCTATCTCGCCATCGTCAAGCAGTAGTCTCAGGCGATCACGTGCGAAAAGTTTCTTTTGCTCACGATTGCGTGCGTGGTATTTTTCAGCCCCACCCTTTTTGATACGCTCGATCTCTGTGGCTAATTTCTCTGCACTGCCTGTCATGGTGGTGTGTCCCTTTCTTTTTGTCGAGTAGCTTGTTTAGTATACATCAGTAAATCGCAGTCAGCAAAAAGGAGCCGGAGCCGATATCTCTTCTTCTATTTCCTTCTGTATGGTATACTATTCCACAATATGATTAGTCCAATTTTAGAATAGCTGCTTGTTTTGCGTAAACAAAGGAGGCCACACATCACCACGCTAGGCTATGCTTTACTCACTCTGCTTGCTCGTCAGCCGCGCTCGGGCTACGACCTGACACAGTACATGAAGAGGCCGATCGGCTATTTCTGGTACGCTCGCCAAAGCCACATCTACTCCGAACTCTCTCGTTTAGAGGAGGAGGGATTCGTCGCCCATCAGCTGATAGAACAGCATGACCGGCCTGACAAGAAGCTGTACAAGATTACGGAGGCTGGTCAGGCCGCATTGCGACAATGGGTGACTGAACCGGTGGAGATCAAGCCTGATCGGAGCGAACTGGTTCTCAAGGCCTATGCCGTATGGCTGGCCGAACCAGAGAAAGCCATCCAACTCTTCCGCACCCATGAGGATTACCACGCGACGAAACTGGCAAACTATGAACACATTCTGGCACGTCTGGAGCAGGAGCACGGTCCAGGATGGCGGGTAGATGAGCCATTATTTGGGGATTACGCGACGCTCCAACGAGGTATCGGATATGAGCGTGAGTACGTCGCGTGGTGTCGTTGGATGGTTGAGCAGTTGGAAAAGCATCTGAACCACATTGAATAGAGTGTACTTGAACGGACAGCGAACCTATTGCTCTTTTGTTGAAAGGAGTCAACACAGATGCGTGATTACTTCAATCCTCATGAAGCATTACAGACCCATGATGTTCCATTCCTGCAGATCGGGGCGATTTCCAGGCGGCGTTTTATGGTGCTACTGGCGGCGGGTCTCGTGGCTGGATGCCAGACCCCGCAAGGGACAGCACCCACACCAACCAGGATACCAGCGAGTACAACCATCCCGGTGTTGATCCCCTCAGCACCTATAGCGCCTGAGAATGCGAATCGCGTGGTTCAACTTGCCTTGCTGGAAGAAAACACGATAGTGAGAAGTGTCGCGTGGTCACCGGATGGCAGTGCGTTGGCTGCCGGTGCCACAAGCGAGGTGCACCTCTGGGATGTCAAGACAGGCAAGCGACGGATCACACTGCAAGGCCATACCGGCCAGGTCGATAGCCTATCCTGGAGACGAGATGGTCTCATGCTCGCCTCGGCCAGTATTGATGGCACAGTGCGCCTGTGGGATACCAGGAAGTGGGCAGTTCTGACTGTTCTGACTCCACCCTCTTCTGATGTCACCCTCAGTGTAGATTGGTCGCCAGACGGGTACCGACTCGTTTCGGGTTACACCGACGGGAGTGTGCGAGTGTGGGATGCCAGGACGGGCAAAAGCATTGTGCTCGAGAAGCATCTCTCCGACAACTCCCGCCTCTATCCGGTTTGGGGAGTAGCGTGGTCGCCAGACGGGAGCCGCATTGCTTCGACTCGCTACGATGGTATCGTGCATCTCTGGGATGCCAGGACAGTGAAGAATCTTGTTAGCTTGCAGCTAAACGATAAACCGAATGGCGTAGCATGGTCACCAGATGGCAAGAGACTGGCGGTAACGGTTGACGGGGGTGCAGTACAGTTGTGGGACGCTAAAACACATAAGATGGTGACTCCTCTGCTTGCTCACCAGGAAGATGGTTGGTCCTATGCAGTCGCGTGGTCACCGGATGGGCGCATGCTCGCTTCGTCGCGTCAGGGTGGTCTTGTGCAGATATGGGACACCCGGACAGGCAAGGAACTGACAGCCCTACAAGGACATCTTACCCAGGTACGCGGAACTGCCTGGTCGACTGATGGGCTAAGGATAGCCTCCGGAAGCGATGACGGGACGATCCGATTGTGGGGAGTCCGATAGAAGATCATGGCTCATCGTTTTTAGTTGGCGCAGGGGATTGACTCCAAAGTGGGAGAGGCATGCCAAAGAGGCGATTGATGGCGATTGCCTGGAGTGTCAGCAGGATGATGGCGATCATGAGCACCACGAGTTGCCAGGGCTGTGTGAGGATGCCAAGAGAAATAATCAATGTGGTCGCCCCGGCGGGTGCGTGTGATGCACGAAACAGAATCATTAAACCCGCCGTAAGTCCCAGGGAGAGTGCTGCAGCGATGACGCGCGGCCAGGTTACGCCATTTGCCATGGCTGATCCCGCTGTCGTTAAGCCTGTCACCACGAGGCTGAAGTAACCAGCAGCGGTGCCGATGAGATGGCCGAGGATGGCGTTGCGCGGAGAGGCGGTAGGAGCAGTCTGCCTGGAGAAGTAGTGGAAAGCGGTAGGGCCAAGCGAAGGGAAAATTAAGGGTGTATGTAAGATGGCGGCAAACGCCGCCATTAGCCCGATACTAAAAAAGCCGCTAAGGAAGTTATAGAGCGCGAAGACAGGGAGGTGTGGATACTGTCGCATGAGCCTGGGAAGCTGTACATATCTGAGAAGAGTCCCCGGAGGGGTGATATCAGTATGATGCCTTGCCTGTGTGTGTCTCTGCATGCTCTTTCTCCTCAGGAGCTATGCAACAGGAGGTTGTATAGGACGACTGCATTTGAATACTCTGCATCATGTGCGGCGAAGACGAGGGTAAGCTGTCCCTGCTTCGCTATTTCACGTAGCTTTGTCAATGCCTCTTGAGCGACCTCAGATTTCAGTTCTGCTTCATAGCGACGGCGAAACTCTGGGAATTTCTGAGGATCATGGTGAAACCATTGACGCAACCCGGCGCTGGGAGCAACGTCCTTTAACCACAGATCGATATGCGCCCGCTCTTTGGAGATACCCCTGGGCCAGAGGCGTTCTACCAGGACGCGAGTGCCGTCGCTTGCTGCTGGCTCATCGTATACACGCTTCAGTGCTACGGATAATGTCTGTTCTGTCATGAACTCTGCCTCTTTTTCGTTTTGCGAGTCTATGATATCGTAACACGATATCATCATTATACCACGGCTTTGGTGTAGCTCATTTTTTCTATGACTATATTGTTTGCTGGCTTTACTCAAGAGAAAAGTCTTCTGGCAGTGATGGAGGGCACAGGGGAACTGGTGAGGATTCCTGAATATCGCGTAACCGCTCATAGGGATCTCTCACAATGCAACTGCCTCTTTTAGTACCCGATCTCGGATGCGGTCACGCAGACTATCCTCCGTCACTACATCTACATTACAGCCGAGCAGGTCTTCGAGATCCACCAGAAGTCCGCCCATGTCAAAAAGACTACGGCCTGGCTCCATATTCACCAGCAGATCGATATCACTCTCCGAATCAGCTTCCCCTCGGGCAACGGAGCCAAAAACGCGCACATTCGACGCGCCATACTTTGCTGCAATACGGAGAATATCCTCGCGTTTTGTCCGCAAAAGTTCATCAAGAGGCATTTTTATGCCTTCTCCTATTCTCATCTGCGCTGAGCTGGATGCTTCGCTGCGCTCAGCATGACACTGCATCCTATCTAGTAGCTGTCAGTATTCGACCACAGGTCGAGCATATGATGACCTATTTATACTTCTATCTCCATCCTGAGTAACGCAGATGAAAGCGACTTCCCCAGCGCATCACTTCTCAGCGAGCGCGAAGCGCCGCCATTCAACGCACCATGCAGCACAAAATTGAGAGCCAGCACATTGGGAGCCTCAAAACGCTCAACCTTCCCAGTGACAATGCCCTCAAAATGCGTTCGTACTCGCTCTGCGGTCACCTCTCGTACTAGTACGTCATATGTTGCACGATCAGGTGCAAAGAGGGCTATATTCGCTATATCGCCCTTGTCGCCTGAACGGGCATGCGCCAATTCAACTAATTGTTTTTTCATGACTCCTCCACGCTCACTCGCACATACTCTTCGATGACCTCACGAGGCACCAGAGTAGGCCAGATACCGAGCAGGCCCCGAGGCTTAATCATGCCACCAGCGCCACCGATGAAAGGAGGGCCACTGAGTGCCAATGGCGGGAATAAACGTCCCAGTTTCGCCGCTTCCTTCTTATCAGCACAGCGCACTGCAATGCGCAAATACACCTCGTTCAAATCTCTGGCATGCGTGGGGTCAGCCAGCCGGCCATGGATAGAGTTGTAGCCAATGTACTCAATCACCGTCTCCTCAGTTTTCAGGCCCACTTCGGCCATCTGCTGCTGAATGATCTGCGCCGCCAACTGCGCTTTCGCCAGCGCATCGGGCCAGGCATAGCCGATCATGGCCTGTCCCATTACGCCATCTTCGTAGCCTGCGACGATCTTGAGCATGTCGGGAGCAGATCGCCCGGTCGCTCCGCTCACACCTACCTCGTCAGGCCCAATCTCCTCCATGTGCAGGGTAGTCATGTTCACATCCACGTCAGCGGTAAGGTAGTGGCCCGGGTCATGTACCTCGTAAAGCAATTGCTCACGCAACGTATCGAAATTAACACGTCCCCCGCTGCCAGGCGCTTTCGTAATAACTGCATCGCCATTCTCCCACACTTCAGCGATAGGATAGCCTATGTGCGCTGCATCGCCATTCTCCCACACTTCAGCGATAGGATAGCCTATGTGCGCCAGATCGGGGATGGAGCGCCAATCTCCGCCGAAGTTACCACCCGTCGCCTGGCCGCTACACTCCAGGAGGTGCCCTACGACAATGCCCTGCGCCAGCTTATCCCAGTTGTCCCAGCGCCAGCCTAACTCGTGTACCATCGGAGCAAGGAAAAGCGCAGCGTCTGCGACACGTCCCGTCAGCACGATATCCGCTCCTGCATCTAATGCCTCTACCAATGGACGCGCGCCCAGATAAGCGCTGGCAAATAACAGGCGATCACGCACCGTCGCGATATCCTCTCCAGTATCCATATGTGCCAGGGTGATGCCTGCTGACTGTAACTCTCCGAGCCTTTCCAGCACTGAATCGCCCAATACAACCCCCACCTTGAGCTTGATACCAAACTTTTGCAGGGCATTCAACAGCACCTCGCGTGCTGCCATAGGGTTAAGCCCCCCTGCATTGAGGATGAATTTGACACCGCGCGGAATGGCTATAGGAAGGAGATCGAGCAGCATGGGCGCGAGGTCGCGTGTGTAACCTAGGTTAGGATCGCGCTGGCGATCTTTCTGCAGAATCGCCAGTGTCAATTCGGCCAGGTGGTCAGAGGCGACATACTTCACATTGCCACGTTCGATGCTAGTTTTGATTGGTCGCCAGGAATCGCCATAGAAGCCAAGTCCTACCTCATTCCAAGCAATTCCCTGGCAATGAGCAACTGGCGAATCTCATTTGTACCAGCGCCAATTTCACCAAGTTTGGCGTTGCGCCACATCTTTTCTACCTCGAAGTCTGTGAGATAGCCCCAGCCACCGTGAATTTGCAAAGCTTGATCCGCAGCCCGCATGGTAGCACGTGCTGTGAACAGGAGGGCAGCCGCCGCTTCTTTACTGACACGCTTGCCCTGCTGCGCCAGCCACATGGAGCGATGGGCCATCAGTCGCGCCGCTTCCAGGTCTGTGTACATATCGGCAAGCTTGGCTTGAATGAGCTGGAAATTAGCAATGGGTTGCCCGAACTGCTCGCGTTCCTTGGCGTATTTAAGGGAGATTTCCAGGGCTGCTTCAAGCCCACCTACCATGCTCACTGCGAAGAAAGCCCGCTCCAGGTCAAGCCCGCTCATGACGACCTTGAAGCCCTCATTGACCTTGCCGAGCACATTCTCTTCCGGCACAAAGGCATTCTCGAAGACCAGCTCTCCGGTAGGGGAGCCACGCATGCCTAGCTTCTCTAATTTGCGAGCCACATGATACCCTGATGTTTTGGTTTCAAAGATAAAGGCGGTAATGCCCCGGTTGCCTGCCTCCGGACGCGTCTTGGCATAAACGATGAGCAGGTCGGCAATTGGGCCATTGGTGATGAACACTTTGGTGCCATTGAGCAGGTAGCCGCCACCGGTAGCACGAGCGGTTGTCTGGATACCCATAGCATCGGAACCAGCATTCGGCTCGGTGAGACCTAACCCGCCAATCATTTCTGCATTGGCGAGTTTCGGCAGATACTTCTGTTTCTGCTGCTCAGTGCCGTTACGCAGGACGTTGTGCGCGCAGAGGTTGAGGTGTGCCCCAAAGGACATGGAGATGCCGCCATTCGCGCGTCCAATAGCGCGGGCTACGAGCGCTGCCATCAAGAAATCGCCGCCACTGCCACCGTACTCTTCGGGAATTGCTATGCCTGTATACCCTTGTTCCGCAAGACGTTTCCAGATCCAGGGAGGGAAATCGTCGGTACGTTCAATTTCGGCGTTATGCGGCCTGATTTCGTTTTGTGCAAAAGCAAATGCACTTTCATAAGCGAGCTGGTGCTCCTCTGGGAGTTCGAAGTCCATGACGTGCCTGTCCTTTCTGGCAATCAAGAGCAGATGTTTCTAAGGTTAGTGTACGTTCTAGGAGAGAACGATTACAAGAGGTTTGCCGAAATATTACTTCAGAGAAATGAGTTCAACGTGGAGGCCGGGGACTCGTTCAAAGTCCCTATCAGCTGTGACAATGGTTAAGTTTCGCACCAAAGCAGTCGCAGCAATCAGGGTATCAATATCACCAATAAGTCCAGGGCCATAAGGAGAGCGGAGGAGTCTCCTTAGATCAGCGTAGCGATCGAGATCGAAAAAATTTTACAAAAAAAATTTACAAATTCCGGTCCAATTTCATCGTTCTTTCATAAAAGCCCTGTATACTCTGTATGCGCAAACATTCCGCATCTCATGAAAATCTGCCTGCAGACCTATATTTAATAGAGGAATCAGATTATATGAAGCAAACAGGTAATATGAAAAACAAGGCGAATGTAGCAGCAGAGAGGCGAAACTCAAACCTTGCAATGAAAGCTCCAACGACAGAACAACCGTCAAATATTCCTGGCAAAGGCGCCGGTTCGCCATCAAGCTCACATTCATGGTGGGCAAACATGCGACTATCAGAGCGCATTCTTCTGCCTTTGCGGCTCTTTCTCGGTATCACCTTTGTATATGCTGGCATTCAGAAACTGACCGATCCGCAATACTTTAATCGGTCGGCAGCCGGATTTATAGGCAAACAGATTATGGCGTTTGCCATGGGCTCACCCATCCACAATTTTCTGATTCACGTAGCGCTTCCTCATGCCATGCTCTTTGGCGCACTCGTAGCTTTTGGCGAAATAGCTATTGGAATCGGAACACTTCTCGGCTTCCTTTTGCGTCCCGCAGCTTTCTTTGGCGCTTTGCTCAGCCTGATGTTTTTCCTATCAGCAAGTTGGCATGTGTATCCATACTTTTATGGTGCGGACATTGTGTTTCTTTTCTCCTGGATCACACTGCTTCTGGCTGGTCCTCTCAGGAGCGGGTTGCCTTCGCTAGATGTGCTACTCGTCCCGCGCTACCTTATGAGCATTTCAACCGAATCAAGAGAAAAGATCGGACCAGTGCTGAATTTCTTGCTGGGAGTAGGAACATTTGAAAAAGTCCAGGCGACCAATCAATCAGAGGAGATACCCCCGAATGCCGCGAATAGAGTGAGCGGTCAGGCAACAACCTATAGTAGCAAGGTGGCTGGTTATCCACAAGGAGTCCCCCAACATATTATGAGCGATCAGGGGAGGCCAGGTTATGCACAGGGGATACCTCAACAGCAGAAGCAGGTGAATTACAAAGGAAGAAACACAGCTATACGGCGTTCACAACAGAGCCGGCGCAGTTTCCTATGGGGACTCGTTGCAGGGGGCTTAGGAATGGTGGGGATTACATTTATAGGTGAGAAAGCCCTGCAAGTATTGCAACGCGGTACAGATGAAAATGTCCCGGGTCTCAATCCGAATACAGGGTCTGGATCTACTAGTGGATCAGCAACTGCGACAGCCCCGGCAAGTAGCACACCTGGGGCAGGTATTGCCCAGGTCAGCGCCGTTCCAGATAATAGCGCTGTGACATTCACTATCCCATCAAATGGTGACCCGGGTGTATTGATTCACCTCAGCAATAGGAAGTTTGTAGCATTCGATGCGACATGCACACACGCGGGTTGCCCGGTTGACTATGATCCCTCCAGCCAGCATTTGTTATGTCCATGTCATGGAGCAGAGTTTGATCCTTCGAACGGAGGCGCTGTGGTCCAGGGACCGACCAATACACCACTGACAAGTGTTCCTATTCATATAGATAATGCTACTGGGGAGATCACGCTTCAATAGTCGTGTCAAGCTTTCTCATTGAAAATCAACAATCAGTTGTTCAACCTCGGTGACGGTCTTCAGATGGAGAACCTTCTCAGCCATCTCTGACAGGTCCTGCGATGACCTCAGAACGAGTGCAGCTCTAACCAGCGGTAGCGCGGTAGGTGTCATGCTTAGCTCATCCACACCCAGTCCTATCAGAATAGGAGCAAGTCGAGGATCACTTGCTATCTCGCCACAGACCGCTACCGGTTTGCCAGCATTTCTCCCAGCGGTAGCTACCTCGTGAATGAGCCGTAGCAAAGCAGGTTGCATAGGATTATACAGGCCGGAAACGTTGACATTGGTGCGGTCGCAGGCCAGCGTATATTGCAACAGGTCGTTTGCACCAATACTGAAGAAGTCTGCAAGTTCTGCCAGCTCCGCAGCCATTATGACGGCTGACGGAACCTCGACCATAATACCAATAGGAACATGTGAAGGTAAAGCCACTTGCTGTCTTCTCAACCCATCATAAACACGCTCAAAGATTGAGCGAGCCTCCTGCAGCTCTTCAACCGTGGTAATCATGGGGAACATGATATGCAGTTGTGTTCCTGTATCAGTAGCAGCAAGCAGGAACGCACTGAGTTGTTGCTCAAGTAATGACTGGTGGGCCAGGTGTATGCGAATGCCACGGAAACCAAGTGCAGGGTTCGCCTCAACTGATTGGCCCAGGATACTATCCAGTGCTGGCATTGGTTTATCCGCACCTGCGTCGAGTGTCCGCACGACTATCGGTTTGCCCTGTTGCGCGGTATCACCAATGAAAGCACGAAACACCTTTGCGTACAGTCGGCGTTGTTCATCTTCGCCAGGAAGAGTAGGCGTCCTGGCGAAGAGAAACTCAGTGCGCAGTAGTCCGATGCCCTGTGCGCCCCATTGCCGCGCGGCCTCAGCCTCAGCCTCGCTGCCAACATTTGCCAGCAGGTGTATGGGCCTGCCGTTGAAGACAATTGGAGCTTGCTCTTGTTGAGCAGCAGCCTTAAGCGTGGCTCGTTGTTGCTGTTCTTCAGCAAGACGTTTCACCAACTGAGCACGCATCTCTGGCGTAGGATGATGATAGAGTTGACCCCTATCAGCATCCAGGCCCAGCTCATCTCCTGAATGGATGACCTGCAATGCTGCTTCATTCAGACCCGCAATTGCTGGTATGCCAAGCGCCCGCGCTAAAATAGCGGCATGGGCGGTAGGTCCACCATGGACAGTACAGATACCCAGCACGAACTCAGGTCGCAATTGAGCGGTATCAGAAGGCGTCAAATCTGCAGCTATCAGAATCACTGGTTGATTCAAGCTGCTCAAATCCTGTCTCGGCGCAAGCTGAGCTCCTAATTTCTCCACAGCTCGACCAATCGCATCACGCATGTCGATAGCACGGGCTGCTATTAATGGATCATCAATGGTTTCCAGTGTGGAGGCATAGCGTTCACCCGCCTCAGCCAGAGCGCCTGTTGCATCAACGTGCTCCGCCTCAATCATGCGGATGGTGGAGTCACCTAAAGCAGGGTCACGCAACATGAGCGCCTGAGCATCATAGATAGCTGCCTGAGCCTGGCCAACACTGCTTTCCAGACTTGTCGCCAGCGAGTGAAGCTCCTCTGCTGCACTGGCCAGCGCTTCGTGCAGACGTTTCTGTTCCGAAGCAACCTGATCCGAAGTGATGGGATGGCGCTTCACTGCAGTGAGTGTGATGGCACTTGAGGTATAGAGAAGAGCTGGGCCTACTGCCACTCCTGCTGAGGTTGTAATACCCCGCCACGGTTCGCCTTGCAACTGCGGAACTTGCTCTAAAGTTGGAGCTAAAAGCGTCTCCTGAGAAGGAGTAGGAGCCGGTATTTCTACCTCGGGTGCTGTTTCATAGAAGTTTGCGTGTACCAGTTCGCTCATGGCTTCTATCGCTGCCTCTGCGTCTTTTCCACTCGCACGAATGGTAATCGTATCGCCTTGCCTCATCCCAAGTGAGAGGACGCCAAAGATACTGGTGGCATCAGCTTCTTTGCCGCGTCCTGCTACACGTATGTTTGCCTGATAACCAGCCGCGGTCTGTACAAAGAGGCTGGCCGGGCGAGCATGTAACCCTGCGGGGTTAGCCAAAGTCAATTGAACCTCAAGCGCTGAGATCTCTTCTGGGGGTATGCTTTCAGGAGGCGCCACGGTCTCTACCGGCACGTTCTCTGCCTCGGTCAGCGGTTTAAGCTGTTGGAGTTGATCGACGTTCGCCGTCTTCTCTGCCGCCTGTTGCACCTGTGCCAGTGTACGACCAAGTGAGGCTTCAAGGGCGGCTGCAACGGCTCCTTCTACCAGGGGAGCATAACTGAGACGTACGCGCTCACGTTGTTCATCGCTTAGCATTTCAAGCGCCATTTCAGCAGAGAGGATAGCACTTCCAAGGTCCAGCAACACCAGCACACCATCTGGTCCACCTACAGATTGGATAGCTGCGAGAATTTTATCAGCGGAGGTACCCAACACATCATCAGCAGCTCCACCGGCTGCCGCGATCGAGGTTTTGCCTTGCGTCATTTGCCCGGAAAGTTCGACAACGCCTGCTGCCAGTTGGGCGCTATGCGCAACAATGACCAACCCGACTGTCATAATCTGGTCCCCTTCTTAAATACCAGTTTGCATTCTAACGGGCAAATTTGAATAGCAATCAAAGCAGAACAAGGAGCAACTGTGTCCATTTTAACGCAACCTGGTTTTACTTAAGAGGGATAGAGCACGAAAAAATTTGCTTTATCACTCCTCACTTTTACATACCTCGGCAAGACAGCGGAGGATGAGCCAGCTTGATGTAGCGCCAGGGTCCTGGTGACCAATACTGCGCTCCCCCAGGTAACTGGCGCGACCCTTGGTAGCAAGCATGGGAATGGTGTCTAGCGCTCCCTTCTCAGCAGCTTCAGCGGCACGACTTGTAAGCTGTGCAAGGGTAGCGCTCTCGTTGAGCGCTTGCCTGGCAGCGTTCAATGCGGGAGTTAAAGCATCAACCATAGTTTTTTCGCCGGGTTGGGCTTTCCCTCGAGCAACAACGCCACCCAAAAACGCTTCGAGCATGGCAACAATATCGGCAGAAGTAAGTTCCTCTTTCCCCGCTATTGCACCTGCTGCTCGCAAATATGCTGTCCCATAGAGCGGTCCACCGGCTCCTCCTACCGTTGAAACCAGTGTAGAACCAACGGTTCGTAGCCGTGTCGCCATATCCATTGTCGCCATCGCAGGGAATTTATCACGAACGGCGCTGAAGCCACGATCCATATTAATACCATGATCTGCATCACCAATAGCGGCGTCAAGTTGGGTTAAATATGAGCGGTTTTCGCGCAGCACATCGGCGGTGCGCTCTAACCAGCGCAAGAGGTCTTCATTAGTCATCAATACGGCATCCTCCAATACAAGATTGTTGTAGGGGCTCTATTGTTTCAGTACTGCTGGCATCCCCTACAACAACTATACACTAAACGCTCAATAAATCACACACCCCAGCGCAGCCCAGGGGTATGAACCGGTGCATCCCAGTACTTGATCAGTTCGTCATCGAGGCGTAGCAGCGTAATAGAACAGCCAGCCATTTCTAGAGAAGTAATGTAATTCCCCACCAACGAGCGGGCTATGCTGATCTGCCTGCCACGCAAGATACGATTCAAGGCGTTGAACACAACATAGAGTTCGATCAATGGTGTCCCTCCCATACCGTTGACAAATGCAAGCACTTGATCACCCGCTTTAAGACCCAGGTCTTCGATGACAGGAACAGCGAGCATCTCAGTTATCTCGTCTGCTGGAGCAAGCTTGACGCGCCGGCGTCCCGGTTCGCCGTGAATGCCAATGCCAATCTCCATTTCGTCATCACCTAACTCAAAGGTAGGCTTCCCGGCTGTCGGCACGGTACAAGAGGTCAGGGCCATACCCATGCTGCGCCCCTGGTCGTTCACTTTCCGCCCCAAGGCTGCTACCTGTGCCAGGGGTGCACGGGTCTCAGCTAGCCCACCAACAATCTTCTCCAGTAGCACCGTGACGCCAACGCCGCGCCGTCCTGCCGTATACAGGCTATCCTGCACAGCGACATCATCATTAGTGACAACGTTTTGCACCTCTATTCCTTCGGCAGCACCCAAATCCGCCGCCATCTCAAAGTTCATTACGTCACCGGTATAATTCTTCACAATATGCAGCACACCAGCCCCACCATTGACAGCCTTTGTTGCTGCAAGCATCTGGTCAGGCACTGGCGAGGTAAAAACAGCACCAGGACAAGCTGCGTCGAGCATACCAAGCCCGACAAAGCCACCGTGCATCGGCTCATGGCCGCTACCGCCACCAGAGATAACCCCTACCTTACCCTGAATTGGAGCATCCTTACGCACAATGACTTGCAGATCGATATCAACGCGAATGAGATCAGGATGGGCAGCTTGCATGCCCGCCAGTTCCTCCTTGACGACATCTTCTGGCTTATTGATTAGTTTCTTCATGTTGTCCTGTGTCCTTTCTGTGGTGGTATAGAGATACTACCAATAACATTTTCCTTCTCAGCAGCTAGCTGCTGTTGCACAGCGGAACGAAAAGCATCGCTCATCAACTGCTGTTGCTCAGGCGACCAGTTATGCTCACCGGCCATGAGCGCAACAACATCATCCAGCGTACCCAAACCCCGCTGGCGGTCTTCAAGCATGATCGCGGTACGACGTGCCAGCACATCATAGGGCGTCATTGCCATCTCGTGACGGCAAGCATAAACAACCTCCGCTCGAATATAGGGAAGATCATCAACGAGACGCCTGCCCAGTTCAGCATCGTCCTCCATCAGCTTTAATAGCGCAAGAGCCTCAGAACCGTAATTTCTAAGGTGCTCGATGGTCTGCGGACTAAGGCCGAGAGCCAGGCCCTTGATTTCTACATCACGGTGCTTGGCAAGCCAGCCAGCACTCCCCTGCAAGGGCAGATGCTGCGTGGGATGGATAGGGGTTGAACCATCACGACGACTCAGCACATCTACCGTATCCTGTGCCATGCGCCGGTACGTTGTGAGCTTGCCGCCAACAATTGTAACCAGACCGGATGGGCTCTCTAATACGGCATGCGTACGTGAGAGCTTCGCTGTAGAATTATCTGAGCCACGTGAACTTAACAGCGGCCGGTAGCCAGCGTAGACACTAATGATACTGTCATCGGTGAGATCGACGGAGAGATAGCGTTTCAGATGATTCAAGAGATACGAGATATCTTCCGGCGCTGCAGTAGGATGATCAAGATCACCTGTACCAGTATCAGTGGTACCAAAGATCGCGCGTGACTCCCAGGGAACAAGGAAGAGAATTCGCTTGTCATCGGTCTCGGGTAGCACAATAGCGTCATTGCCTAGCTTGACATCCTCGAACGAAAATACCAGGTGCACACCTTTACTCGGTTCTACCTGAACCTGCGGTTCATAACCAGCCAGCGCCTCAATCTGCTCGGAGAAAACACCAGTGGCATTGACGATGTGCCGGGCATGTACAGTAATATCCTGGTTGCCCAGTCGATCACACACGTGAGCGCCACTCACTTTCCCGTTTTCAGTAACAAACGAGGTAACTTCCGCATAGTTAGCTATGGTGGCTCCAAATTGAGCAGCAGTACGAATGATGGCTAACGTGAGCCGGGCATCGTTGGTTTGTGCGTCGTAGTAGATGAAACCTTCTTTCAGCCCTTCAGTCACAAGAGCGGGAGCCAGTTCCATCACCTTTTTACGACTCAAGTGACGATGCCTTTTTACACCGCTGCGCCCTACAAAAAGCCCTGCCATAGCATCATAAAGCCAGAGCCCAATATTAAGGATTACGCCCAGCCCAATGCCACGTGGTGTGGTAAACGGCATACCCACTGGATGGCGATCTCCCTTATAGATTGGCAGGACAAAGCCGACCGGTTGTACGAGATACGGAGCGTTTCTCAGTAAGATACCACGTTCTACCAGGGCTTCATGTACCAGGGCAAAGTCAAAATTAGGAAGGTAGCGAATGCCTCCATGAACGAGCTTTGTCGATTTGCTACTTGTGCCGCTGGCAAAGTCTACTTTCTCAACAAGCGCAACCTTGTAACCGCGTGCAACAGCATCCAGGGCAACACCAGCGCCTGTAACGCCGCCACCGATTACAAGCACATCAAACTGCTCGCTTCCCAGGAGAGATAGGTTGTGCATGCGCACGGATGAAGATAGTGGTTGCATGATGGCAAGATCACGAAGATACGAACGTGCCAGGTAGGGTTTTCATCCTATCTATCGCGTGTTCGTATCTTCGCCCTTTCGTGTGTTCGCGAATAAGTCTACTACTCGGCAGATGGCTCGCGTACAGATCTACCTCTTATTTCAGCATCGGGAGATTCCTCCCGTACAGCTTCACCTCTCGTCTCGGTAGTGCCTGAGGGCCCTAACATCTTCGCGGCCAGCACCTTGCCGAGAGTGTAATCGTATATAAAGGCGCCAACGACACCTCCTAACAGTGGCCCGACAATGGGGACCCAGAAGTAGTAATTGTCTGCGGAAAAGCTTTGGAAACCGCTGACTAAGCCAATCCAGAGACGCGGACCAAAATCACGAGCAGGATTGATGGCATATCCGCTGTTCAGGCCGAATGAAAGGCCAATCGCCACGATCAAGAAACCAATGATCAGCGGGTTCAGGTTTGCCTGGACGGGCTGGTTACGCGCATCAATGATGGTCAGGATCAAGCCAAGAAGCAGCGCTGTTCCTAAGAATTCGTCTCCGAAGGCTCCTCCTAATCCGACAAACGGCCTATGGCCAGTGTAAAAAACCCACCCGAAACCCTTACCAGCATAAGTCGACGGCTGGGCAATGTCGCCAATGGCCAAATGATTCGCCGCCAAAGCATTGACGAGCGCCCCCTGATAGACAAAGTAGAGGATTCCCCCAGCGACAAAAGCTCCGAGCACCTGAGCTAACCAGTAGGGAAGTACCTTGCGCCAGGGATGCCTGCCAGTTGCAGCCAGCGCTAAAGTTACGGCCGGATTGATGTGGGCACCGCTAATTGCTCCGGCAACATAAATACCGAGCATAACGGCTAGTCCCCATCCCAGGACGATGACCGTCCAGGTATTCACGCCTGGGACTACAGTCTGAAAGAGTCCAAAGACTGCCACGCAGCCATCGCCGAAAAGAATCAGGATCATCGTGCCGAAAAACTCGCCGATCATTTCGCCGAGAGTACCGGCGAGTGGAGAAGATACAGCTTCAGTTCGACTTGCCATAGATACTCACTCCTTTTCTGTGGTTGTAGAAGGAC
>WNGD01000165.1_pt1 | contig 61472 bp, 57 predicted proteins | sample 5400671 | NCBI WGS metagenome assembly WNGD01 (sample SAMN13153369, study PRJNA577476) | soil metagenome | isolation source: 40 cm soil or saprolite under grassland replicate 2 | place: USA:California | collected 2016-06-15 | reverse complement strand
AATGCCAAGTCAGCCTCACATTTTGCACGCATGTTGAGACTGCCTGTGGCGGCGGGAAGTAAGCAGCGTTTGAGCGACGAAAAAGTTGTAATTGAAGCCATTGTCGGTGATGTTGATGGCAAAAATGCAATTATCATTGATGATGAGATTGCCAATGGTGGCACGGTTCTTGAAATGATACACCTTTTACGCGAACGTCAAGCTGGTCGTATTGAAGTTGTCTGTACGCATGGACTGTTCACGGGAAATGTCATCGAGCAGCTAGGTTCACAGCCAAATGTTGTGGAGATTATCACTACAAATACTGTGCCAATACCACCTGAAAAACGCCTGCCTAATATGTATGTACTCTCGGTAGCACCACTGTTCGCTGAGACGATCCGGCGTATCCACGTTGGAGAGTCGGTAAGCAGCCTGTTTGCTGATACGATGTGAGTGGCAGGGAAGTCCATCAAATGCGGGCGCTGGATTCCTGCTCTTGTTGTGCCTCAATCGCCTGGGCAACGATCTCGGAGATATCTTCGATCTGCATCTTGTCTTCGGCCTCCACACCCTTGATGCCATCGTCAAACATTGTGATGCAGAACGGGCAGGCGGCAGCGAGGACTTCTGCCCCCGTCTCCAATGCCTCGTTCACGCGAGTCTGGTTAACACGTTTGCCGATCTTTTCCTCCATCCAGGCGCGGCCGCCACCACCGCCGCAACAGAAGCTCTTATTGCGATTGCGACGCATCTCCGTAATCCCGTTGGTGTTGAGGACGGTGAGCACCCGGCGCGGCTCATCGTATACATCGTTATAGCGCCCAATGTAGCATGGATCGTGATAAGTCAGCTTGCGCTCATCAAAATCCTCGGGTAGCGTGATCTTTTCATCGGTCAGCAATCTGTCTATGAAAACCGTGTGATGTACCACTTCATAGTCGCCACCAAGCTGCGGGTACTCGTTCTTGATGGTGTTGAAGCAGTGCGGGCAGGCAGTGAGAATCGTGCGGTGTTTGCTTGCCACACCTGCTACACCGTTACCCGCAGCATGTCCGTTGAGCCCGTTGTGTGCATCAGTCCTATTAAAGCCGTAACTGTCCAGTGTCTCGATATTTTGCTGTGCCATCATCTGCCAGAGATATTCATTGCCAATCCGCCGTGCGGGATCACCCGTGCACCATTCTTCGGGACCAAGGATGGCAAAGTTGACATTCGCTGCTTTGAGTATTTTCGCAACAGCCGTGGCCACCTTCTTATTGCGCTGGTCAAAAGAACCCATGCAGCCGACCCAGTAGAGTACATCGGCATCGGGATTCTCTGACATAAGCGGTATATCCAGGCCCGCCGCCCATTGAGCACGCGTGTCGTTGCTGATCTCCCAGGGATTGAAGTTGCGCTCGATGTTGTTAAACAGCGACGTGACCTCTGTGGGAAAATCGCTCTCTTCCATTACAAGGTGGCGGCGCATATCGACGATCGTTGGTACATGCTCGATGGAGACAGGGCAGATCTCCATGCATGCCCGGCAGGTGGTGCAGGCCCACAAGGCATCGTTGGTGATGATGCCTCCTACCATCGGTTCGTGGTGGGCTTCTTTCTCCCTTGCTGTTTCGTCAGCTTTGACACCAGCAACGCCAAGTCCGCTCCACAGCGTATTTTCGCCGAGGATTTGATTACTTTGTACAAAAAGTGCTTCCTTGACACCCAGGATGATTTCTTTCGGGAAGAGCGGCTTTCCAGTATTAGTTGCAGGACAGACGGTGTTGCAGCGTCCGCATTCTGTACAGGCGTAGCCGTCGAGCAACTGCTTCCAGGTAAATTGTTCAGGCTTTGAGACGCCGTAGTCTTCACGCTCCTCCAGGTTCTCCATCAGAGGCAAAGCGCCCTTGGGTGCGTAACTGCTGAAGAAGACGTTGAAAGGCGTTGCCATCAGGTGCAGGTGTTTGGAGCGTGGTAGGTAGACAAGGAAGCCGAAGAAGATAAGGATATGGATAAACCAGAAGATACGGAACAGGATGAGATTGGTGTCTGTGCCCAGCCCGCTAACCGAAGGACCAAACCATGCGCCGAAGAGGGACCAGGAAGCGCCATCGCTGGCTGCATAATCAAATATTTCGACCAGGGCGAGTGTGACGAGTATCGCCAGAATCAGGCCAAGGATAATGAATCCATCCCAAGGCCCATGCAAAAAACTAGAGAGTTGCTTGGGACGTATCACAGCCCGTCGGAAAGCGAAAACGACCAGGGCAATCGTGACAAAAATGATAAAAGCATCCAGAGCGACTGCAAATCCATGATTATCACCAAAGAAAGGTAATGAGACGTTAAAGGCTCTGAGCATTAAGTTAAGCAGGCCAAACTGGATGATAATGAAACCCCAGAAAGTAAAGAAATGTGCGATACCGGGGATCGGATCACGTAGTACTCCGCTCTGTCCAAGCACAACCAGGAAAAACTGGCCAATGCGATCGTCAACGTGGTCGGTGCGATCCTCACGTCGTGCTTTTACGAGTAACGTGATTAGTTCACCTGCACGCATGCCGAAAAGTGTGAGCCCTGCTACAGCAATGAGCACAAAGAGTACTACGCCAATCCAGTTTCCGGTCGGTGAAGGTAAAGCCATAGTTAAACCTCGCAATCCTCCAAAGCACGCTCCATAGCTTCAGTTGAAATCCAGACACCTAATTATAACACCTGGCCAGTTAAACAAACACCGAGGCCTATTGCGCTTTGCGCCGCTTCACTTCTGCTGTAAGCTGCGGCAGAATGGTCAAAGTATCACCCACCACGCCGAAGTCAGCAACCGAGAAGATGGGCGCATGTTCATCTTTATTAATGGCCACGATATACTTTGAGCCTTTCATGCCAGCGAGGTGCTGAATAGCGCCGCTGATGCCACAAGCAATGTAGAGGGTTGGTTTCACGGTCTTGCCCGTCTGCCCAACCTGGTAGCTGTATGGCAGCCAACCTGCATCGACAATGGCACGAGTAGCACCGGGTGCACCGCCTAAAGCAGCCGCAAGCTCCTCCACCAGGCGGAAATTCTCAGGTTTACCCAGTCCGCGACCTCCGCTGACGATCACGTTTGCGTCCTCAAGCGACGGGCCTTCACTTTGCACCTCGACGCGGTCACGAATCTTCATTTTCTGTGACTCGGCGTTGAGCGAAGGATTGAGTGTCTCAATCTCGGCGGTTTTGCCCTCCTGTCGCTCCAACCCGAAAGCCTTTGGGCGTGTCAGTACGATACCTGTACCTTGCTTTGGGAATGTCGCGGTGACAACATTTTCTCCACCCCAGGGCACTGTCACCTGGAGCGTATCTCCCTCGAATTGCAGGTCGGTGGCATCAGTGATTAAGCCCATATTGTTACGCACATTCAAACGAGCCGCGATGTCGCGCAGGTCATATGTCGTAGCAAGCATCAATAGTGCTGGCTGGTGTTGATTCAGCAGGTCACTGATGGTATCTACAGCGGGCAGGGTTAGATAGGTATCGTAGATAGCATCAGCATGCACATAGACCTTCGTTGCACCATATTCACCAAGCCTTGAGGCCACTTCCTCGGCATTTGAACCGAGAACAAAGGCCTCAGCGCGACCCAGTTGGGCAGCTTTACCTAGTACCTCGAGAGAAGAACGAGCAGGCTGGCCGTTTTCTAATTCAACCAGCACCCAAATAGTTTTAGACATGAACTCTCTCCTTCCTCCTAAAGCAACTGGTAACGCTGCAAAAAGTCAGCAATAGCCTCGGCCGCGTTGCCTTCGTCTTTGATAACCTGTCCTGCGGCGCGTGCTTCGACTTTGCCTAGAGTCATTACTTGTTCGCGTGCTCCTGTTTCGCCAACCTGAGAGGCATCAATGCCAAGGTCGGCCAGGTTATATTGGGTGAAAGGCTTCTTCCTGGCTCCCATAATGCCTTTCATAGTGGGATAGATTGCTTCAAATGAGCCGCTAGCGATGGTGACAACAGCTGGCAAGGGGCATTCGACCGTCTGATAGCCTGTCAGGGTGACACGTTTGATGACCGCTTTCTGTCCTTCTACCGTAATTTCGCGAGCAAAGGTCAGTTGTGATAGGCCAAGGAACTCTGCTAGGCCGCCGGGAACCATGCCGGTATACCCATCGGTACTTTCTGTGGAGCAGAAAACCAGGTCGACCTCCTCCTTTTTGAGAACCGCGGCGAGCACACGCGCTGTACTGAGAGCATCGGAGCCTGCGAGTGCGGGGTCAGTTACGAGAATTGCGCGATCAGCACCCATGGCCAGTGCGCGGCGCATGGCCTCCTGGGCGCTGGCGGGCCCCATGGAAACAACGGTGACTTCGCTGTCGCCAATTGTATCGCGAAGTTTGATTGCGGCTGAAATAGTGCTCTCGTCACCGGGGTCGAGGACGAGCGAGACGCCGCTACGCACGAGCCGCTTTGTGTTCGGATCAAGCTTACTAACAACGGTGTTAGGATCTGGAATCTGTTTGATACAGACGTACATCTTCATTGTGTTATTGCCTCATCTTTATTTATATGTGGAACAGAGGGTGTGCAAGGTATGCAGGGTACCCATACTAAATACGGTATTGAAGTGCCAGCCGAAAATATGGTATGGTGCTCCTTGCGGGTAACCTTTCACAGTACGCCCACGTAGTTTAGTCGGCTCTCCTATTGTACCTGTCCAGAAAAGTGAGTGTCAACGTTGCTAGCTAACGATGCTGATACACTCTACTTGTGATATACGTGTAGTAAATGTGAGAAAAACCATTAGCTATCGGAAAGGAAAAGGAGTAGAAGGAAAATGAAAACACGACAGCTTGGGATTACCGATATGCATATTACACCAATTGGTTTCGGAACTTGGGCAATTGGTGGCGGTGGATGGCAATTCGGGTGGGGACCTCAAGACGATGAGCAATCCATTGCTGCTATAAATCATGCACTCGACCTGGGTATCAATTGGATTGATACTGCCGCCGTCTATGGTTTAGGCCATGCAGAAGAGATCGTTGCTCGTGCGCTTAAGGATAGATCGGAACGCCCCTATGTCTTCACAAAGTGCTCACGTGTATGGGACGATCATGGTGAGATTACCGGTAGCCTGAAAGCTCAGTCGATCCGACGTGAGGCCGAGAACAGCCTGCGGAGACTGCAGGTAGACGTAATCGACTTGTACCAGATACACTGGCCAAATCCCGACCCCGATATTGAAGAGGGTTGGAATACAATGGCTAAATTGAAGGAGGAAGGCAAGGTTCGCTATATCGGCGTATCCAATTTTAATGTCAACCAGATGCGCCGCGCAATGAAGATTGCGCCCATCAGTTCGCTTCAGGCTCCCTACTCGTTGATCAAGCCGGACATTGAAAAAGACATTCTACCTTTCTGTCAGGAACACAATATAGGGGTCATCGTTTACTCGCCGATGGAATCCGGTCTGCTATCAGGGTCGATGACTCGTGAACGCATAGCCAATATGCCAGAGGATGATTGGCGCCGGGATGATCCTGAATTCCAGGAGCCACGTTTATCGCGTAACCTGGCGCTGGTTGAAAAGTTGAGTGAGATTGGCTTTATGCATAATCGCACTCCCGGCGAGGTCGCTATTGCCTGGACATTGCGGCATTCAGCAGTCACCGCAGCAATTGTCGGTGCCCGCCGTTCAGAGCAGGTGGATGGTATCATCGGGGCCGCCGAGTTTCGCATGTCAGATTCCGAGCTAGCCCAGGTCGAGGAGTTCCTCAAAGAACATCGTTGACCCCAGGGCTTGTGAGTCATCCCGAAAAGTACCTGGGCGGCCCTCGCGGCCGCCCTGTTAATTCACAGATTGTGGGATCGGGGATGTTTTCAGTTCCCCATAGTATAATAATGAGCAGTATGGACGAAGCCCGGCAAATCAGAAGTTTACTGCTCTCTGCTTTGCTTAAATGGAGAGCTGCTTATGGGAGATATTGAGTCTGAACAGCCTCGAGATCAAGATGACTTTGAAATCGAGATAACCGATATAGACGAGTTAGAAGAATTTGAGTTGTCTTCCACCCCTTCGAAGCCATCGCAACCACGAGCGTCTCAGCGATTTTCCCCTCGCCTGCGCAGGCTGCAACTGGTGTTAACTACCAGTATTGTCGTACTGGCGGTTATGCTCATCTTAGGAAGTACTGCTCCTGTACGAGAGCTTGTGGGCAGGCTAATCATTGGTCCAACATCCACACCTTTACCGGCATTGGGGCCTGGAGCGTATCTCTTTTATATCCATGGCAATCCCCCATGGGGACGCCTTTCCATCGATGGGCATGAAGTTGCTCACCTGCCTGTTGTTATTGTTGATCCGCCGCTCCGCTTATCACCCGGTCGACATGTACTCACATGGCGTGCTGATCCGTTCCCCGCACAGAGTTGTACTCTTACGGTTCCTGCCAGGTATAGTACGGATACCTGTAGACTAAAAGACTCTATACAGGTGCAATCCGCGATCTATGCTAGTATAGTAACGTTCAATGAATCGTTAAATATGCTTTCCGACGCTCAGCGTGCCAGCTTGATACAGGCGACGCAGGAGGCCCTGGACACAAGGCAATATAGTGAAACTGTACAACCCGGTGAGCTATTTGCCTATTCTCCAGAGGTTTCTGGATTAGAGAATAATCCATGCAGAATAACGTCGCAATCGATATTGTGTTATGCAGCAGCCAAGCAACCTTTGCGGGCAACGCTTCGATTTCAGTTGGATGTAAACTCTTCACAGAATTCATCCTGTACAATCCTCGAGTCGTGTAAAATCGCTGGACAAGATTGTCGCTTATTCTGTGACACTACGGCACTAGAGGGCCACGTTCTCTCGTCGTCTCTTATACTTGAGTGGCATGTGCTGGCCGTGGCACGTTCTCTCTGGGAGTATGTAAGGCAGGATGGGCAGATTATTGCCGATCATCAATCGGATACATTTATTGCAGAAATGCAGAATGAACACTTTGTACCGTTGAGTATTACCTGGGATAATTCAGGCTGGCATGTCTCCACTCTTTTCCCGAATCCGCAGGTTATTTACGGTGATCCAGTTTGTGCTTCGGCAATAGGTGATGCCCGGGCTCTGGCAAATAATTTCGTGATCAACGGTATGTCTATACAAGTTCTGCAGCAATCGGTATCTGGTGCAGACCTTGCCGCGGGTTGCGTAGTGGTGATAACTCCAGGCGATGCGGTAGGACTGCCGCCAACGTCAACCTCGTCTCCGCCTCTCAGGGCGTTTTGCTTGCACCGTTTTGGTGTTTTACTAGCTGCAAACGACCTGGCGCATCGCCAGTGGCCATACCTGCCGCTCGCCAGTACTTATGAACAACACCTGGCGCAGCAACTGGTTGTACCTGTCCTGAGGCCTTAAAGGTAGCTGTCTACCTACCTTTGCCTTCTCACCAGCAGAGCCGTAATCACTGCGACGAACCCGGCCATAAACAATGGCAGACCCGTCTGCAAACTATGGGTGACAGCCCAGATAATGGTACCGCTAATTTCCAGGAACAGGCCGCCAACAAATAGCAAAGTGATAGCTATCGGGGAACGCTCGAACGAAGTGCGAATCTCCTTTCTTCCAAAGGCAGAAGTCGCCTGGCCAGTGTTACTTGTTTCCTCATCCCTGAGAACTCTTTGTGTCTCAGGAGCATATTGTTCGATTGCAGAACGTAATGCTTCATACAGGTTTTCGATTTTCTGGCGAGGAGTACGAATGTAGATTGTGCGCTGCCCATCGTTCACGAGCAATTCTCGGAATACTGGCTCAAACGTCTTATGACGCAAAGTGACCGCTTTGATGTTTGCGAGAGAAATCGCATCAAGGAAGAGCCGCTCTCGTGGAAAGGTTACAAAGACATACCCAAAGAGGCGCTGGTTGGTCAGTACCACGTCACAGGGCATGCTACGTTGCTCCTGCCCGCTATCCCAAATAGCTGGCACAGTGAAAAGTGGTTCTTCGCCCGTCTGCATGTGGTTGCGCAGGCCTTTGAGACGTGCCAGTATCTTCTCGGCTGTTTCTGTCTTGGATGGCATACTTTGCACTCCCTCTCATTCTACTTGGTTTTCCTAGCGCATAATCAAAGAGGGGATTTTCGAGGAACACCTCCGCGCTCCGTCAGGGGACTTCGCCCTCTGCACCTCTGGGGAGATTATAGCACAGAGGATGATTAACCGTTGTTAATCTATCCACTAGGAGTAATTGCTATCCCGCTGCAGATAATCAGCGGCGATGCGAATGCACGCTTTCTTGTGGATGCCCAACCGGCGAAGTTAGCTGCTATTGAAGGTATTTTCAAAACCGAGCAAGATGCTCCCCTGTCGAGTGGAGGCTTTGACGTTTTTATTGAGTTGCGACATATGTTAGGCATTCTGTTGTCTCCTATTGTTCAGTCAGCTATAATGATCATAGGTTTCTTACAAGGAAGGTTCTGTATATGGCTCAGCAAGAAGAAAATGCCAGGGATACTATAAAGGGGCAGGATGTGCCTTCCTCGCCTTCTTCCTCCAATCATATCGGAACGAGCAAGAAGGTCACCGATCACCTGGCGAATGAGCGCACCTTTCTTGCCTGGATACGTACTGGTGTAGCAACAATGGCCTTTGGATTCGTCGTAGAACGTTTTGGGCTGCTGTTGCGTGAATTAGGTTTTAAGACAGGAGCCAGTATACTCCCTGTCCACTACTCCGCGTTTTTCGGTGTCTCTCTCACCGTGCTGGGCATTGTCATGATGATCGTGGCTCTGCTGGAATTTCTGCACATTCGTCGTTCCATCGATTCAGAACGCTTCCATCCCCCTGCCGGTTTCGCCATCATTTTGACGATTCTGGCGAGCCTGATTGGCGTTCTGCTGGCTGCCTACCTGTTTCTTACGGCATAATCCTCTTATTTTATAGGAATTGCCCTCAGATTGATGTTTAGACTAGTGAAAATATAACGACAATCCTCAATCACAGACTCACAACAGACTCAGTTCATTCTCAGACTCGGTTCAGCTTATTCTCAGACTCAATTCATACTACTATGCAATACTTATATCTGGCCTCAGGAAATTGTCAGCCCCATGATTGTGTTGCTTGAGAGGAAAAATAAATTACATAGATATAGGGAATGGAAGTTGAAATTATGCTCCCGGGAGGGTATAGTTAGTCCAGCAGTGTAAAATAAAGATTGTCTGTGAACATCATCCCAAGTAGTAGTATTAATTTAGCATCGAGTGGGCATCACTCTTCATTGCACTGGCAATTTTAAAGAAGTCTTAAAGGGAAATTAGAGCATGACCGACCGCTTGGGTCACCAACTGGGTAACTACCGTTTGCTTCGCCTCCTTGGACGAGGTGGTGTTGCCGATGTCTATCTTGGTGAACATATTTACCTTAAAAGCCTCGCTGCGCTCAAACTCCTGCACATGTCGCTCATGGGAGAGGAGCATGCTGCGTTCTTGAAAGAAGCCCAGACGCTTGTTAACCTCTCGCATCCCCATATCGTGCGCGTACTCGATTTTGATGTGGAAGACGACTTGCCGTTTCTGGTGATGGACTATGCTCCGGGCGGAACCCTGCGCGAGAGGCACCCTGTCGGCTCTGGCCTGCCCATCGATACCATCATTGCTTACGTGAAGCAGGTGGCCTCAGCTTTGCAGTATGCCCATGACCGCCAACTCACGCATCGCGATGTTAAGCCGGAGAATATGCTACTTGGTTCTCGTGATGATATCTTGCTCAGTGACTTTGGCCTGGCGGTTTTCGCACCCCACACGCATCCATCCTATAGTACGCATGGCACAGCCCAGCAGTTAGCAGGAACCTCGCGCTACCTCGCTCCTGAACAGTTGCAAGGCAATCCACAACCTGCCAGTGATCAATATGCCCTCGGCATAGTGGTCTATGAGTGGCTCTGTGGTGTGCAGCCATTTAGTGGAACTCCCATTGAAATCGCCATGCAACATCTCTCGATGCCTCCGCCACCATTGCGCGAGCACGTTCCCGACCTCTCACCTGCCGTTGAGCAGGTCGTGCTACAGGCACTTGCCAAATGGCCAAAGGAGCGTTTTAACAGTGTGCAGGATTTTGCCTTGGCGCTGGAACAGGCAGCACAGCGAGAAACCACTGCTCCACCTGCTCGTTCCTCCATCAGGCCTCTCGCAGACAGTGATGTACTCCAGGGCACCGTCAAGCCCGAACCCATCTGGAAGGTGCCGACCCTCTTCACATCGCTCGTTGGGCGCGAGCAAGACGTGGCAACGATTGCAACCCTGCTTAAAAACCCGGATATACGCCTCCTCACGCTCGTTGGCACAGGCGGCATCGGCAAGACCCGCCTGGCCTTGCAAGTAGCCACGGAGATGCGACCGGACTTTGACGATGGTATCTGCTTTGTCCCACTGGCACCGGTCAGCGATCCCAAGCTCGTGTTTCCCGCTATTGCACGAGAACTCGGCCTTCAAGAGGTCGGTATGCAGCCTGTCTTCGAGCAAGTGAAGTTCTGGTTGGCCGACAAACACTTGCTGCTCTTGCTGGATAACTTCGAGCAGTTGCCCATGGCTACTCCTCTTGTGGAGGACCTGCTCGCCTCCTGTCCGTTGCTCAAAATCGTTGTTACGAGCCGTGCAGTGTTGCACCTTCAGGGTGAACACGAGTATCCAGTGGCTCCGTTGACTTTGCCAGATCTCAAGCAACTGCCCACGAGCGAGGACCTCCCACATTACACAGCGGTGGCTCTCTTTGTCCAGCGCGCGCAAGCAGTCCTCCCCACCTTCCAGCTCACGCCGTCCACTGCGAGTGCCGTCGCAGAGATCTGCGTGCAGCTGGACGGACTGCCCCTGGCGATTGAACTGGCGGCAGCTCGTGTCAAACTCCTCCCTCCGCAGGCCTTACTGGCCCGTCTCTCGCGACGCTTCGAGGTACTCACCAGTAAAGCACGCTCACTACCAGTCCGCCAGCAAACACTGCGCAACACGCTCAAGTGGAGCTACGACCTGTTAGATGCCCAGGAACAGCGACTCTTCCGGCGGCTTGCAGTCTTTGTTGGACGTTGGACGCTAGAAGCAGTGGAAGCTGTGTGCTACGACACCCAGCAGGGGGGAACTTCTGTTCTGGACGGTGTGGCCTCGCTACTGGATAAGAGCCTGCTGTTGCAGGTCGAGGAGGATAGGGAGGAACCACGTTTCTTTATGCTAACGACCGTACGCGAGTATGGGTTGGAGTGCCTGCATGAAAGTGGTGAGGCTGAGCACATCCAAAGGGCCCATGCCCGGTACTTCCTTGCCCTCGCAGAGGAAGCAGAGACACAGTACTGGGGCGCACAAGCAACAGCGGTACTGGAGCGATTGGAACGCGAGTTTAAGGATCTGCGAGCCGCCCTTAGCTGGTTGGTCGAATCCGGAGAGATAGAGCTGGCCCTGCGCCTGGGTGCAGCTCTGTGGTGGTTCTGGTACGCACGCGGCCACTTGAGCGAGGGACGACAATGGCTTGAGAGGGCGCTGAGCAGAAGCGCAGGGGTAGAAGACTCTGTACGCGCAAAAGCGCTGATCAGTGTGGGGTGGTTTGCTTATCAGCAGAAAGATTTTGATCGTGCAGAAACCCTGCTTAGCGAGAGCCTGGAAGTGTATCGTCTGCTTGGAGATAAACCTTATATCGCGGCTTCATTGTACCGGCTGGGGCTGGTCACCTGGGCAAAAGGAAACTACCCGGCGGCACAAGCGCTGGCAGAGGAGGTCCTGGCTCTCTACAACGAGGTGGGTGAGAAAGGAGGCATTGCCGATTCGCTCCTCCTGTTATCGTTAGCGATCACTGAACAAGGTGAGTATGCCAGGGCACGTGCGCTTGCGGAGCAGGCATTAGCGCTCTTTAGAGAGATAGGCGACCAATGGGCTATCGCCTATACACTAATTGGCCTGGCAAGGGTGGTCTTGTTGCAAGGGGATGTGGAAAGCGCTCATATTCTGGCAGTGGAAAGCTTCGCCATCGCGGTGGCGTTGGACTATAAGGGGGGGATCGCCTCCTGTCTGGAGCAATTGGCTGAAATAGTGGCAGCACGAGGTCAGTTCGCATGGGCAGCATTGCTCTGGGGCGCTTCAGAGAATCTGCGCGAAATCATTGCCATTCCCCTGGGGAGCACCGAGCGTACTAATTATGAGCGGGCGGTGGCAGAAGTGCGGGACCGGCTGGGTGTGGAGGCATTTAGAGCCGCATGGGCCAAAGGACGATCTATGACACCAGAGCAGGCGCTTGCTATGCAGGAGGATGCCACGATGCGGGGTGAGTTTGCTGCCGTGTCGCAGCCAGCATTTGCTTTCAAGGCATCGTTGCCATCGATTAACCCTGATGACCTGACTGCACGCGAAGTCGAAGTGTTGCGCCTGTTAGCGCAGGGATATACTGATGCACAGATCGCCGAGCGCCTGGTGATCAGTCCACGTACAGTCAACTCGCATCTCACATCAGTTTATCGCAAGATTCAAGTGTCCTCGCGCACTGCTGCCACACGATATGCCCTGGAAAAGAAATTAGTATGAGAAAGCTGACTTTTCCCACATAATTTGCCCCATACCAACAACATTACAGTCTCTTGGCCGCCTTATCGAGGATGTACAACTCGCCATTGCTGTAGCTTGTCACTTCATTAGCGGAAAGGGTTCCACCACTGTCCAACTGGAAGGCCGCAATGCGCAAGACTACAGGCGGATTAATGGCTAAATAAATATTTTCAATTGTGCCTAGAAACTTCCCTTTTTCACTCAGGACCTTGTAGGAAAACAAATTGTTACCTAGAGGTAGTTGTGTTAATTCGCCATCATTGCTTTCATCAATCAACATCTGCTCGCTCGCAACGGTGACAGCATCAAGTCTAATGGTGCGGATTGCGCTCGACATAAGCGCCTTAAAGCCGAAAATACCAGCCTTTACACGCAATGCATAAACTGCATTCGTGCCCTCTTTGTAAAAGAAATTATCCACCGTTCCCACGCTTCGTCCTTCTCGTGGAATAGTTACCGGAAGTCCGCGCAGATCAAACCAATTTCGGATGGAGTTGTAGCTAACCAATGCTCTTGCTCCTTTGTAAAGATGTTAAATTACATAAAAAAGAGGCCCATTTCCAGTATAGGTACAACCACATTAAGTGGTGGAGAGAGGTTAAGGCAGCATTAACCAACTTGAATTTGGCCAGTTTATGATGATCAATGATCTTGACCTTCCAAGTTCAGAGATTTCATTTATACGGGTCAAGATCACCCCATCTGCTTCTCTCGCTTGATCCAACAGCGAAGTTGTCTGTTGAGAGATTATCATAGCTAGAGCCTTTCCTGGTGAAACAGGATGAGCGCTTCTTGCGTCGAGGCGAGCGAACAAGGAATGCACGCCTTCGACTCGATCATGGGAGGCGTTGCGTTACTTTTGCCGCGTTTAGTTCCTGGCGCCGGTATGATACGTCATGGATCCAAAGGCCGCAAGCAAGGATCACACCGAGAAGCGACGGGAGGTTGAACGGGAACATCGGGTGGATTAACGAGAGCATACTGTTGTCCTTTGTTGTTGTATTCCAGACACATGTGCATGGAAGAAGAGAGAGGGCATACAGGCGAGAGAGCGAAGAAGACCATCCCGGAAATCACACTTCCATGATGGAGAGGTGCGGCTTTCGTGCCAGTACATACCAGGGACATGGCTTGAGGGACAGGACTCATAAGAAGATCTATGAGACTCTTTAAGTATACACTATTTTTGATAGAAATGCAACATTTATCAAAAAACTGGAGAAGTACGATGAAGTATTTTATGATTTGGAGGTTCGGTCAATGAGGAAGTGGACCCAAGGAGAGGCTATCCAAAAGTGACAGGGGGCCGGTTAGAGAACTCCATCACTTTCGGCGATGCCTGCTTGCATTGAGACAGGCCCTGCGTTCCTCTTCCTCATAGAGGCTGTCGTTTAGCCCACACTGCCGGACATCTCCAACTGGATCAGGCGGTTCAGCTCAACCGCGTACTCCATCGGGAGTTCCTTGGTGATCGGCTCAATGAAGCCGTTGACGATCAGCGAGTAGGCCTCGGACTCATCCAGCCCACGGCTCATCAGGTAGAAGAGCTGGTCGTCACCGACCTTCGAGACGGTCGCCTCGTGGCCGACTTCGGTCTGGTTCTCTTCGACGCGAATGGTGGGATAGGTATCGGTGCGGGCACCCTCATCTAGCAAGAGCGCGTCACAGCGGACATGGGACTTGGTGTGGTGCGCACCCCGGTTGACGCGCACCAGGCCGCGATACGAAGCTCGCCCCGTCCCTTTCGAGACCGACTTCGAGAGAATCTGGGAAGTGGTGTGCGGAGCAAGGTGCGTGACCTTGGCTCCAGCATCCAGCTGCATCCCATCGCTGGCGAATGCCACTGAGAGGATATCACCGCGAGCGCCTGGCTCCATCAGCAGCACCGCTGGATACTTCATCGTCACCTTCGAGCCGAGGTTGCCATCGACCCATTCCATCGTTGCGTCTCGGTAGGCCGCTGCACGCTTCGTGACGAGGTTGTAGACGTTCTTCGACCAGTTCTGGATGGTCGTGTAGCGTACGCGGGCACCTTCCATCACCTTGATCTCTACGACGGCACTGTGCAGGCTGTCGCTTGCATAGGTCGGGGCGGTACACCCCTCCACATAGTGGACATAGGAGCCAGGAGCGGCGATAATCAACGTGCGCTCGAACTGACCCATGTTCTGGGCATTGATACGGAAGTAGGCCTGCAAGGGAATTTCAACGCGCACGCCTTCTGGCACATAGACCAAGCTGCCACCACTCCACACCGCGCTGTTGAGCGAGGCAAATTTATTATCGGACGGCGGAATAACGGTGCCGAAGTGCTCTTTGATGAGGTCGGGATACAGGCGCAGCGCGGTATCCATGTCGGTAAAGATCACGCCCAGCTTCTCCAGGTCTTCGCGCACCTTGTGGTACACCGCTTCACTCTCGTACTGTGCCGTCACGCCGGCCAGGTACTTCTGCTCCGCCTGCGGAATACCCAGTCGATCAAAGGTGTTCTTAATGTCTGATGGGATATCGTCCCAGGTTTTACCCTGCTGCGCGACTGGCTTGATATAGTAGTAGATCGTGTCGAAGTCAATCCCCGAGAGGTCCGCACCCCACGTGGGCATGGGGCGTTTCTCGAAGAGTGCCAGGCTCTTGAGGCGGAATGTGCGCATCCACTCGGGCTCGCCTTTCATTTCGGAGATCTGCTCAACGATCTTCGTGCTCAGACCGCGCTCCGACTTGAACGCATAATTTTCGGCCATGTGGAACCCAGGAGCATAGGCCTGCTGTTCAATAGTGTATACTTGAGTACTCATCAGAATTCACTCCGTCTCATGCTATGTTTGTGTAGGAAACCTGAGGCGCGTGAAACCCGGCGAAAATTTCCCCTTTTGGGTCTTACCGGTTCCACTGCCTTGTGTTGGTGTCACCCTCTGTCGCGCTGATGTGCTGTGACAGAGAGTGACACCGCTTGTGGCCGTCAGGCCTATTGTCCTGGCGCAGGAATCACGCCGAGTTGCTGCAACAGGCCCAGGGTGTCCATGTTGAGCCAATGCTCGACGCTCTTGCCGCTGGCCATGCGGTTGATATCGATCGCCGTGACCGTCACGTGCTTGCCAGTCGGGGGGATGCCCATAAAGACACCTTGCTGTGTTCCGCGCGTGGTCAGACGGGCCACAACCTTGTCCCCTTCAGCGATGAGGTCCTCAACCGTGAAGTACAGATCAGGGAAAGCCGTCAGATACATAGTGAGGGTTTGTTTGGCTCCCTCGAGACCACCTGGCGTACCGGGAGGGGCAGCGTGATCGACGTGATTGGGGTCGATGAATTCGTCGATGGCAGCCCTATTCTTCTTGTTGAACACTTCATCGTAGAAACGGCGTACGCTGGCCTTGTTTACTTCAGTTGACTTGGTTACTACAGTTGACATAAAAATGTTTCCTTTCGGGGTGGTAAGTCAGGGTTGTTCGTGCGGTCTCTGAAGTTTCAGATCACCGTCGTCCTAAGCCTGGCTCCTCGTCAAATCGACAGAGGGGATGTTGGGTGGCCTTACTGGGGTAACACAGAAGCAGGGAAGTGCCGAAGCTGTTCCTGGTGGAAAAAAGAGACAGATGTTTGTTCTTTTTCTTAATTCTAGTATAACATAATTGTTTAATATTTGTCAAGTATATAAAAAATCCAATATTTTGATATAAGATACAAAATCATCTATATTGGACTCCTCGTATATGACAAGGCTTCTTTCCTAGAACAGCCATTTGCACCTCAAGATACATTCTATTTTCATATTTTTCTCTGTTCTAAGCTAGACAATGAACATCACGGTTCAAGAACGAGTTTATGATGGAGTGGAAAGTCGTATCCAAATTAGGAGTGATATATCTAGCGAGATGCTTGTTGGGGGCTTGTCTGTTTTTACTATTAATAGCAATATAATTTTAAGTATACTTGACAAATGTTAAATAATTGTGGTATACTGTGATTACGGGAAAGAAGAGTCATACTCTTCTTTCCCCACAGGACCAGCTTTGGTACTTCCCTGCTTCTGTCGTAGTGTGTAAGGCCACCCAACATCCCCTCTGTCGATTTGACGAGGAGCAAGAGATGCGACAACGGTGATCTGATTTGTCAGCAACCGCACACACATCCCTTACTTACATCTAAAAGGAGGCCGTATGTGGTTCATGAAGAAACTCATTCGCTTGCTTGGAGTGGTCTTTCAGGTGGATGAAGAGTGCCCGTAAACGCGGGCCTGCCGACCCTCTGAGCGTCTGACCATATTTGATGTTAGGCTGCATCTCACTGAGAAACGTCCGATAACGGATACTGCAATGTCTGAAGGCGACATCCGCCACGAATTGGCAGAGGTACACAGAGGACACACTGAACACTAGACGTAATTTCTGATCGATGTGGATTAGGACTTGAGTAGTGTAAACAGGAGATGTGTCACATGAAAAAATTGAGGACCTGGTATTCACCAGGTCCTCAATTTCAACACGGAAGAAGACTCTGAGGAGTGGAACATCAACCACAACGAAAAATGCGATCCTGGCGGGGAGCCCGATCATGGGGCTCCCTGCTTTTTGTATGACAATCGGGATAGGGTAGTGGTTAGGTTGTAAGTGATGAGTTATTATTGGGGTCATGATTCAAGAAACGATGACGCACGTCTGCCGTGTCTGTGAGAGTACACATATCGTCAAAAATGGAACCTACCGTTGTGGGAATGCTCAGTACCATTGCAAGGACTGTGGCACGTATCGCGTTCTCAAGCCAAAGCAAGCGTATTCGGAAGCCGAGCAACAAACCGCACGCGGGCTTGCCTGGAGCGTTGTAGCCTACGTGGAGTGGCACGGATCTTTGCCATTGCGCGGCAAACCGTTGCGTGCTGGCTCAAAGTGTACGTCCAGCAATTGCCCGATGTCAAAGAAACCCTTGTGCCTCACCTATATCCTCTTCCTCATAGGTCGGGCCTCCAAGTTGTAAAAATAATTCACTGCGTCACTCCAATTTCTTTGATAAATGTTGCATTTTTGTAAAAAATAATGTATACTTGTAGAGTCTGATATATATTCTTCTCAATCATGTCCTTCGAGCAAATCCCTCGTATGAAATGGCGTTCAGAGCGCATCTCCATCATGGGAGCTTGATTTCTGAGAGGGTCTTGTTCGCTCACTCGCTTGTGTGCCCCCTATCTTGGACGACGTCAATGGAGAGGGCACATTCGTCACTCGGAAGACACGTCCTTGGTGGAGCGGTGAGCGGTTGGTCGTTTTCCCCGCTCTGGTGGGAAAATGGTCGCGTGTTTCTGGCATCGCGAGAAGAGGACTTAGAAGACGCTCTTCAGAAATTCCGCTTGCAACAGATAACGAATGTGCTATGCATTCTGGAAGACGTGACAGGGATGAGGGAGAGCCACCATTTAGCCCAGTTGGGAGCCTCCAGCATCATCTTCTTCTCTCGCCAGAGCATACTCATCGTGAGCAAGAAGTGTGCCTGCAATACAACAGCAAAGGATATCAATTATGCCAACGTTCATATCCCTATTACTCGCCCTCGTGATCTTTGCTTCCGCTTTTGGCTTCATGATCTATCGTGACGCCGAGAGGCGAGCCAGGGAAAAGAGATGGAACCAATACCCATGATCGCGTCTAAGAAGCACGCTGCTGGTAAGCTCGCCTTCAACTCAAGAAGCGTTTATCATGAACATCATTTCTGGTAAATGCTCAGCAGCTCTCCAACAAGGAGAAGCAGTTCTTCCTGAACGGTCCCGTGGGTATCTGTAAAAGTGACAACGAACAAGGAAGTGAACCTTATGGCAAGTCAGAAGCATCTTGATCTTCTTTCAGCAGGGAAAACTCTTTGGAATACGTGGCGACGAGAATATGCTGATGTACAGGCTTTAGAGCCAGACCTTCATGGAACTGATCTTCATGGAACTGATCTTCACGGAGTTGACCTTCACGGAGCTGATCTTACCGAGGCCAATCTGCAGGGAGCAGACTTGCGAGAAGCAGACCTGCGAGAAGCAGATCTACGCAATGCTAATCTACGGGGTGCCAATCTGAGCGATGCCAATCTACTGAAGGCGCACCTACGCTGGGCTGACTTGCGCGATGCCAACCTCTGCCGCACGAACCTGAAAGAAGCAGATCTCAGCAAAGCAGATCTGCGTGGAGCAGACCTGGATGGTGCAATCCTAAGCAAAGCGATATTCGATGAGGCGACCGTGTCCGGGGTAGACCTCAGTGGAGCAGACTTCAACAAGGACGATGTCCGTGGATCTATGCATGCTGGGACAAGCGTGTGAAAGAGGAAGTGAGCAAGCAAGAACCACCTGAGTCCCCTTGCTGGGTAACATCGGAGGTATTACGATGATGGAAGACCGCTATTATGTCCAACGCCTCACGGAGCAGGTTTTTCTGGTCAGGGAGCGCATGTCCGCGGATGGAGAGCCAGGATCCGATGACCGCCTTATCCGAGCGTTCGACGTCCGCCATGATGCATACCTGTATGCCGAGAGTGTGAATGATAGGCAAAGGAAGCTCGATGAACGCTACGGCCACTGGATGCAGGACGCTATCGCTACGAAAGGCAGATAGCTGTGTATGGCATCCATCGCCATTCTGACGCCTGCGTACTCACCTATCGACCCTGCGAACCAAGCCATTTGGCATTAGCCTCTTGCGTCTGGTCAACTTCATAAACGGCCTGCAGGTAGGTTTGCTGTCGTTTGTTCAGATCCGCCCAAGGCATGGTAGCAGCTCCTACTCCAAAAAGCCTAACGTTCGTCGGCGCTGCTCTGCTTGGCTTGCAATCTCGCGTACCAGATTGCCCGTCACATTCACTCGAGCGGCCATGAGCGCCCCTAAGCGAAATGCCTGATGAGTCGTCTCTCCATCCGAGAACACGAAATCATGACAGGGATTGCAACTGGCGCGGGCTGTGCCAAGATTAACAGCAGCCTCAGCGCCGCAAAAGATGCAGGTATTCATGTTTGCTACTCCTCCTGCTCAGTACGACCGGTTGGCCTCCATACCGGGTCCTGGTTTACATTGACTACGCCCTCTTCCATATAGCCATCGACACTACAAAAACGCGTGAGGGTGACAAACCATACTTTGCCGGTTCGGGTGTTATATTCCACTTTGGGCGGATTGACAGTAGACCAGTGCAGCAGCTCACCGCAACGCGGGCAAGGCTTCTCAGAAGTGAAATCGGGTAAACTTTCGTATTCTGGCATGTTCGCTACTCCTCTCGTTACTCATCGTTTGACCAATCCTCATGTGCTCGCTCTGAGAGATCCTCTGCGGCAAATCCGCGAGGTTGCTGGCTTTGCTGGTCATCTGCTCTCAGCTTTGTTGTGATATCCTGGTCCTGGTGAGTGAGCTGGTGGAGCATATCCGTATGGCTATAGAGCCATTGCAGCAGTATCCAGGTCTCTTGGGCGTCAAGGGTGACTTGTCCTAACATATTGCCTAACTCAGCTTCATGAGCGCGTACAGTAAGCATCCCATGCTCACTGATGGTTGCCTCACTCCCGGTAGAAGTGTCAAGGTAGATGTGCGCGTTCTCCATGTTCGTTCGTCCTTTCTCAGCACTATTGCTGCTGTGAGCGATTGTTGCAAGGATCCTAGGGCTACCTCAATGGTATTCAACATTCCAGCCACGTCGTGGTGGCACACGAAATGTGTTATTTCTGCTTTTGTGGCGGCTCCTTCTGTGGATAGACTTTTGTGTATCTCAACAATGTGGAATTGGCCCAGAAAAAAGTACTCACTAAGGTTGGAGATTAACTCCTCTTTGACTCGTTCGCCTGGTCAAAAACACCCGGACTGCTATCCAGCAACGTTGAATGTAAGCTGAGATAGACCCACTTTTGTGGAGGCCCCAAACGTTAGGGGTAACACATCACTTGTTCATAAGCAACCGGGCTCATATAGCTCAGCGAGGAGTGTCGCCGAACCCGGTTGTAGAAGCACTCCACGTACTCGAAGATGGTTTGCCTGGCCTAGCATCGGGTGTGGAAAGAAAAGCGTTCGACACCTTCGCCTTTCAGGGTCCCGAAAAATGATTCGGTGACCGCAGTATCGTAACCATTGCCTGTGCGGCTCATGCTCACTGTACCGCTGGCTTGCGCAAGCATGGTTTGAGACCCATCACTGCTATACTGCGATCCCCGATCAGCATGCAACATTCATCCCGCTGGTGGATGTCGGCCAAGCAGAGCCATCCGGAAAGCTGTCTCAATCAGCGGTTCGTCCTGGGTTGCAGCCATCGCCCATCCGATTACACGACGCGAAAAGAGCTCAAGCCCCGCTGCAACGTAGAGCCATCCCTCATAGCTCCAGTCCAGACCGCGGTAATATCCCCAGGCCACTTCTGAGTGGGACGAGTCGCCGTACAATCCTGCTCCGTGCCTCGTTTGGTGCCACTCGTGCTCCAGGCGCACTTTGTGGCGTGGTCGCCCGATGATGACGACGGCCAGCGGAGATCCCCAGTTCTTTCATCAGACGTACCACCCGCTTGCGGGAGCTCGTGATGCCCGGATCCCGCAATTCGGCATGAATGCGTGGCCTCCCACACACACTTGCCGACACGCGTGATAGACTGCTTGAATGTGCTCTGCGAGCTGGTTGTCTTCCTGCTGCTGCTGACTCATCGGACGTTTCTTCCAGGCATAGTAGCCGCTCAGCGACCCCCCAAGCGTCTCACAGAGGACACGGACGGGATAGTCCTTTCGAGAGTCTTCCACGACCTGGTACCTCACAGCTGGCCGTGCGAGAAGATGGACACCGTTTTTTAGCATATCGCGTTCTTGTCGCGTTCTCTCCAGTTCGCGTTTGAGGCGGTGATTTTCTTCTTCCAACGCAGTCTGGTGCCCATTGCCTGGAAAGGCTTCGAGGCCGTGTTCTGCCAACTCCTTGCGCCACTCTGGGACCCTCGTGTCAGAAATGCCCAGCTCACGGGCGACTTGGGCAATCGACTTGCCACTGGTCTGCGCGAGCCGCACCGCCTCGCGCTTAAACTCCTGCGTATAGGTCTTGTGGACTGTGTGCATGATCCTGGTTCTCCCTCTGGAAGAGTATATCCTAATCTTGCACTACTCCACCAAAGTGGGGAAACCTCACAGGGGGCCCTACCCCAGTATATAATACTATGGAGAAAAGGGCCTCCTTGGCAAGAGTTTAGCCTGCTAGCGGCCAGAAACCAGCAACTTGAGGAACACGAGTTATCTCGTGCGAGCCAGTGATTGCTTGGGCGGGATATGAATCGGGCGACCCTCCACGGCCAGCAATGCTTCGCGTAGACCCTCGCTAAGCGTTGGGTGTGGATGAATGGTCTCAATGATTTCATCGGCTGTGAGTTCGCCTCGCATAGCTACCGAGTATTCACTGATCAAGTTCGTAGCGTCTGGCCCGATGATATGTGCTCCCAGGATTTCGTCGTACTTGCCGATGATGACCTTGGTGAATCCATCTGTTTCGCCTATGGCAACGGCCTTGCCGATAGCAGACCAGGGGAAGCGCTCGACGCGAACTTCCGGGTACTTCTCTTTGGCCTGCTCCTCGGTTAACCCGACAAAGGCCACTTCGGGAAAGGTGTAGATGGGGTTCGGCACCACGTTGTAATCCATTTTTGCTTCATGCCCCGTCGCGTTATCAGAGGCGACTTCACCCTCCATGGATGCGACGTGGGCCAGTCCTGCGCCGTGAATCAGATCGCCGATCGCATAAATGCCGGGAAGATTCGTTTCCATTTTTTCATTGACGCGAACACGTCCCCGGTCGTTGTCCAGTCCCTGCTCTATGAGGTGCTCCAGCCCGCTGGTATTAGCGTTACGGCTGACAGCCATCAACACATATTCGCCGCTAAAGCCTTGATCTCCCTTCTCTGTACTTGCAGTTACTTTCTTCAAGTTACCTTCATCAGAGATGGACTCAACTTTCGCGCCTGTCACTATCTCGATCCCACGCCTACTGAGGATACGCACGAGCAGGCGGCGTACTTCATCATCGACAGGCGCCAGGATGCTGGGCAGCATTTCAACAATCGTAACCTTTGAACCAATTGCATTGAACATACAGGCCAGTTCGACGCCGATCACGCCACCGCCAACACAGATGATGCTTTCAGGAGTCTTGGGCAAATCCCAACAGGTATCGCTATTGATAACATTGCTCCCATCGATGCCCGGGAATGGCGGCATGAGCGGCACAGAACCGGTGGCGAGGATGATTTTTTCCGCGCTGAATTGCTCCTGCGATCCATCGTTCTTTGTGACGATGACGTTGCGCGAGGTATCAACAGTGCCCAGCCCATCAAAGACATCAACACTGTTGCCCTTCATCAAGGTGCCAACGCCGTTCGTCATGCGCTTGACCACCTTGTCCTTGAAAGCAACGGCTTTACGCATGTCAAAGGTGGGCGGCTGTGGCAGGTGGATGCCCAGCTCCTCCAGGGACTCCATGTTATGCATAACCTCGGCGATATGCAGCATCGCTTTAGAGGGAATGCAGCCAACATTGAGACAGGTGCCACCGAGATACTGCTTCTCGACGATTGCAACCTTCGCCCCAAGTTGTGCGGCTCTGATGGCGGCCACATAGCCGCCAGGCCCCGAGCCAATCACTGCTACGTCATAGTGTGTACTTGCCATGTTTACTCTCCTGCAAATGGAATAGATCTGTTTTCTATGCAAATATCGTTATAAGAATGATAGATTACTGCCTTCACTGCACGTTCTCGTGAGCCTTAATCACGTCTCGCTTTGATTTGACTGCTGTCAGTATAGCACGTACGAGAGCAGCCCGAAAGGGCGGTAGGCCAGGATGGAGATGACAGATAATCCCAACTTCTAGGTGCTTCTTAAAATGCCAATGGCCTATTAGGACTACTCTTGAGGTTATGCAGTGATAAAGCAGTAACGTCAAACGTATCTATAAGTGTAGAGGTTGTGGGCTGATTACTAACAGCACCTTATCAATCAACAATATCTTATATCAAATCCGGTTGATGCTTTCTGGAAATGTAGTGGCGAGGCTGGCCCTCGCCAGGCCCTCACCGTCCACGCTTGAAACGGATTTGATATTATCATTATGAACGAATAACTAATAAACATCCGGCACAAGCTTTAGTCGGAGGGCGCTCGATGTATGGGTGGGAGTGGATAGCACTCAACTCAATTTTTTATGCATGAGGAGAAATTATATATGGCAACAACCGGAGAGTTGCGGGCAATTATTGAGGAACTACAACTGGTTGACATAGGCGACGCTGCCAGTTACCTAGGAGAGGAAATAACGGCAGAAGAGGAAGCAATTGTTTCAATGCAGCAGGCAGCTTTGCCTGGTACTATCACGGTACAGCAAACAAGTTCTACCACTTCTCTTTGTAACTTCGCTATATAGCAATAAACACGTAGCCTGAGATGAGCGGTTCGGCAGGCCAAACCGCTCATTCTTTTTTATTGATATTTTAATACCTTGCCTCTAAAAGTGTCTTTATTCGTTTCGCAACATTCGGCATACCACAGGTTTTGATTTGCTTCACGACGGCCTGGACATCGTAAACTACACGGCGAATTTCGGCCTCCCAGCCATTTGCTTGCCAGCTAAGAATAGCATAAGAGGCGCGGTGGTCTTCATCGCGTGGGAGCCCGCAACTACCAACATCGACAAGAAACAGGTGTCTCCAATATCGTGTGTAAGCAATATGCAGGTGTCCAAAAGCCATAGCGCCAATGCCATCATCCAGACCACCCAAAAAGTACTCTAATGTGCTATCGGTAGCATTGGGGAAGATCGCATCTTCTACATTGAGCGGGTTGGCATGCACGATGAGCAAATCGCTGCCATGTGAGTTGGAAATGCGATGGGAAAGTGGCAGTGATGCTAGGTAATCAATGCCTGCCTGCCCTATCTGCTCTCTTGTCCAGGCCGCAGTACTACGTTTCTTATCGCCTTTGCCGGGTGCCTCGGTGACTACTTCAACGTCCACATTGCCCTGAAGGACGGGACAGTTAAGTCCTTGTACCGTTTCGAGAACTTGACGTGGACACGGTCCATTCAGGCAGAGATCCCCTGCAATCACAAGGTGATCAACGGCAGGCTGTTGGTCGAGATCTTGTAGCACCGCATCGAGCGCTACCTGATTCCCGTGAATGTCAGATATGATCGCGATGCGCATATAATATCCTTGTTACAGAGCAACAACTGAACAGCATAGAAAGAGTCATAAGTAATATACCGCAAAAGAAAGGCACATACCAAGTTGCAACATCGCATCGGAGTTATCTCGGATACGCATATCCCGCACTTCAAAAAACTTCCCGAAGCTATCTGGGAGGATTTTGCAGGAGTCGAATTGATTATCCACGCTGGCGACCTTTCGGTACTATCCGTGATCAATGAATTAGAGATGATTGCGCCTGTGGTGGCGGTGCAGGGGAATGTTGAGTCGGATGAGGTGATTGTCAAGTTGCCGATTAAACGCGAGATTATGGTAGGTGGCTGCCGCATTGGGATTGTGCATATTCTCGGTGATTCTCATAATCGCGTGAAGGTGGCACGGCAGGAGTTTCCTGAGGCGCGTGTTGTGGTTTTTGGGCATAGTCATATTCCATGGAACCAGGATGTGGGCGGGCAGTTGTTGTTAAATTCGGGGAGTGCGACTGATCGACGGAGGCAGCCTAAGTGCAGTATCGGTATGTTGCACATTGATGACGGGAAGAATGATGTGCGGGGGGAGATTATATGGTTGTAGATGTAAGCTGAAGTATATTGACTCGCCTACTTACGCAAAATCTGATTGCCTGGGGGAGCAAGCCCTATCAGGACCTGCTCCCTATGACTCTGAAGCGACATTAGCACTCTGGTTGTATGCTGGTTATAAGTCACACTGAGCAGGTTTTAATTCGATTTCTCCTTGAAGTTATGCATGACCAATATGTCCTACTGCTTGAACCGGATGCGTTCATAAATTTCATCCATGAGAAATTCGGCGTTGAGACTTTCGATTCTCACAGTGTCTCCAGGGCCGTAGATTCTGGTAATCCAGTAGTTTTGCTTGCGATCTCGGTGGTGAACTTCAACCGCCTGCCGCTCAGAACTCACAAACACATAGTCCTCTACGCTTAGCAACTCACGATACGCTTCCAGTTTTTCGGTACGGTCAATCACTTCGGTGCTTGGAGAAAGAACCTCAAATACGACACGCGGAGAATTCAATGCATTTTCTGCCTCGTTTTCATCGCAGTTGACCGTGACATCGGAGTAGTAATAGCGGTCTATGGCTGTCTGGACGCGCATGGAGTTCCACGCAGGTAGTTGTGGAGTAAACCGTGAAGATTATGCGCGATTAACGCGTGATTTCGACTCCCACCGGCAAACATACGAAGTTGACCATGGACATACTCAAAACGCACATCACTGGCATTGTCAATAGCCAGGTATTCCTCAACGCTTACCCATCGGGATTCAGGAAGTGCCATAACCTGCTCCTTTATTCTACTCCTACCCAGTTGTCTGCTTGTTTTTGTGAGTCATATCCAATCCGTTTGAACAGGGGGTGTGTGGGTAGCCGCCGCTCCGGGCGAGGGCCAGCCTCGCCCCTACATTTCCATCAAGGAATCAACAGGATTTGGTATCAGTAGTATTGCTATCACTATTGTCCATAAGAGTGGAAAAGTCAAGTAACATAAAAACCTTTCGTGCTACATTCACTACGAAGCAGTACGCGAATAGCCTTCACGATATCTTTCAGAGAATGTTCTGACGTATGAACCAGGTCACACTGTACTTTCGGTTCTGTCTGAATGCATAGGGTATGAGGAGAGGTAGAAATTACCTCTTCACCCTGACCCCTTCATGTGGCCTGATATACTCCTGTCCACCCATAAACGGGCGTAACGCAGCTGGAATACACACACTGCCATCAGGCTGCTGGTGAACCTCGAACAGGGGTATCAGGATGCGTGGCGTGGCGATGGCAGTATTGTTCAAGGTATGAACGAATTTCACCTTCCCGTCCTCGTCGCGGTAGCGTATATTCACACGGCGGGCTTGCCAGTCGTGGAAGTACGAACACGAATGGGTCTCGCGGTACCTGCCCTCGCTGGGTATCCAGCACTCCAGGTCATACATACCGACTTTACCATCGCCCATATCGCCCGTACAGACATTGACGACCCGGTAAGGCAGTTCCAGGGCTTGCACCAACTCTTCAGCATTTGCGATCAAGCGTTCGTGCCAGCGCACCGACTCCTCGTGATCGGCTTTGCAGATCACATACTGCTCGATCTTGTTGAACTGGTGGATGCGGAACACGCCGCGTGTGTCCTTGCCGTAGGTGCCCGCCTCTTTACGGAAGCAGGGGCTGTAGCCGACGAAGGTTAGGGGCAGGTCTTCGACCTTGAGAATTTCATCCTTGTACATACCGGTGATCGAGACTTCGGCGGTACCAACCAGGAAGGTGTCTTCATCCTCGATAGCGTAGACCTGGTCACGCCCCTTGGGGAATTGTCCGCTGCCGATAAAACAGAACTCTCGCGCCGTCGCTGGCACAATCAGTGGTGTGAAGCCTTTGCGGGCCATGCGATCCATGGCGAAATTCATCAGGGCCAGTTCGACACGCGCAGCATCTCCCTTGAGGGCGTAGCTGCGAGCGCCCGCGATCTTAACTGCCCGCTCGATATCCACTACGGCCAGTTTTTGCATCAAGGCATAATGGTCGAGCGGTTCAAAGTCAAACGTCGGTTTCTCGCCCCAGTACCTGAGGGGTACATTGTCGTTCTCATCCTTGCCAATGGGGGCGCTGGGATCAGGAATGTTGGGCACCAGGTAGAGCAACTGCTGGCGTTCTTCCTCCAACTGGTGCAGTATCGGTTCCATGGCTTTGATCTGATCAGCGAGTAATTTCCCTTCAGCGATTAGTGCGTCGCGTTGCACTTTGTCTTTGCCCACCTGCTGGATGCGTTTCGAGATTTTGTTCTGCTCGGCGCGGGCCTCTTCCACCTGGCGCTGTAACTCAAGCACCTGTCGATCGACTTCCAACAGGTAATCGATGTCAAGCGTGTTGTATTTGACTCGCGCCGCTTCTTTGACAATATCTGGATGGCTGCGTATAAATGCGAGATCTAGCATGATTGTTTTGCTCCTTCTATACAAATCAACAATAAAAAAGCGCCCTCGTCCGTTGCGAAGGACGACGACGCGCAATGCGTGTGAGCCGTGGTGCCACCTTGATTCTTTCAATCCCATGCCTCAGTCAGAGGGAATTGAAACTCTCCATTGCCTGCTAACGGGGGCAGCCGTTGGCGCTTGTCGCGCTGGCTCGCAGGTGGATTTCGCTTTTACTGGCTGCTGCGTTGCACCGTCCCGCAGCTCGCTGTTGCCCGGCAAAAGGTACTTGTCCCGTTCGTTGCCTGTCTATTTGTTAGAACCAGCATACCAGTGGTTTTGTTATTTGTCAATAGTTTACAGGTTGCTATTGCCACATTGCTTAAAGTTGCCAGACTTTGACATTGCTGAATGCAGCATCCGTGGCGTTGGTGTTGCTCTCGCCGAACACTCCAATCTTGCCCGAGATGAACATATTGTTACTGATACCATCAAGATACTTCCCGTTGATGTAGAAGTATAAGTTACCGCCACGGGCAACAACCGTAATGGTGTTGACCTGGTTCTGGCCTTTGATGAGCGTGGATGAACTGCTTAACAGGTTCTTGGCGTGGGTACCCTGGTTATCTATATAGAGAAAGAGATCGTAGGCTCCGTTCTGACTAATGCGGAAGAGGTAGAACTTTGAGTTCACAGGGTCGGCTCGGAAAATGATACCGCCTTCATCCCCTTGTGTGATCGTCATCTGCACCTGAAAGGCGAAATTGCTAAAAGTTGGAGCCTCGGCAATGCAGGGTTGAAAAAAGCCTTTCTGTGGCATGTTGGCGTGATATGCACCTCCTGTGTAGGCGCAGCTCCCACCCTGGGCAGAATTGGCCGCAGAAAGTTGATCCCAGTTGTTGCGGCTTGGGCCACTCATCGGATCATTGAGTATAGGATTCCCACTCGTTGTCTGGCTAAGGATGCCTTGTAGGGCTGTTGCGGTCGCGGAGGCTGCCGCTGTCGCAGAAGCCTGTGCTGTGGCAGTGGCGTTTGCTTCGGCCATTGAAGTCGCCAATGCATTCGCGGTGGCTTGAGCGTTGGCCTGTGCAGTCCCTGTGATCTGTGTGTTCACAGTAGCGGTTGCATCTGCATGCATTTTTTGCGGTTGATAGACGCCCACGTAGTAGATAAGCAGACTGCCTCCAATAAGGAAGAGTACAACGATAATGAGCAGGATTGTAACAGTCAATGAAAATCTTCGCCGCTTGGGCGGTGGCTGTTGTGCGGGCGTGTATTGCTGTGGGGTCTGCTGGCCTGCCTGCGGATATCCCGCGTATGGTGAAGCATCCGCATAAGGCGCTTGATTTTGATAAAGATAGAGAGGCTCTTGTGGCTGAGTGTGTTCAGGATAATTGGGATAGCTACCACCTGCTCCTGCTGGAGGGTAGTTTGGTGAAGGCGAGGCAGTCGGTGCATACGGGTTGTAATTAGGGGTAGAAGCAGGTAGTGGATAGGATGATGGATAGGTAGGTGGTTTGGGTGATGGTCGTGGCTGTATGTAATCAGTAGGAGAAGAGGGATCATCCACAAAATTTGGCTGGCTACCGCTACCATATTGCCTTGAGGGAGGGATAGAAACTGTCAGGATGAGATCACCGACTGGGCCACCCGACCAGGCAGGTTCGCCCTGACCCTTTAGACGCATCACTTCGCCGTCACGAATGCCTGCACGGACAGGCACAGTAATGCGTCGTCCTCCTGGAAGGGTGAGTGTACGGCTGCTCCCGGTCTGAGCTTCAGCCTGGCTAAGCGCTAACGTTGCACGAATGTCACCACTTTGTGGTCCTTCAAATGCCATCTCTTTCACCTGCCCACTAGCTGACCATTATGATAAGATCTATTCTGTGGCTATGCACGCGCTTTAGTATAGCACATCAGCACTTAGCCTAAAAGAGTGAATTTGCCATCATCTAGGGTCTGTAAATTAACCAGGCATCCACAAGTGATGCCCGGTGCATTGCTGCTTTGTTTATACCATGCCAAGCTCCCACTTGGCATCTTCTGTCATTTTGTCGGGTGACCAGGGTGGATCGAAAGTCATGTTGACTTTGCAGGATTTGACATTCTCGACCTGTAATACGCGCATCTCCACTTCGCTGATCACATCTCCAGCCATAGGGCATCCCATAGCAGTGAGGGTCATAGTGACTTCAACATGACCTGTATCATTATTAAGATCAACATTATAGATAAGACCTAGATCAACAATGTTGACGGGAATCTCCGGGTCATAACACTCATGCAATGCATCCATGACTTCAGCTTCGTTAATCTCTGCCATGGTTACGTGCTCCTTTGTTCTGTAAACCAACTAATTTAGTAGGAATTATACTACTTTACTATAGCTCATAGTTCGTTGGCTTGTCAAAACTGAAGCAGCCGTGTGGCGGTGATACTCACATTGGGAGACAGTGTATCGTTGAAGCACATGATGAAGAGCGCAACCTGCATCGACTGATCCTTCCAATGAACTTATATGACGGTTATCGCACTGAAGCGTTGCGCAGCCTCGTTCCAGGCTGCGAGGTGAGCAGTCCGCGGCGAGAAGACCTGCGTGGGCGCGTTTTGGGCGATGGTGCGCACCTCCTCCAGGCTGCGCAGTTCGCCCAGGCCTACCAGTTGCATCAGCGCGTTGCCTTGTGCCGTCGCCTCGTATGGCCCGGCGATCACTGGCACATTGAGCGCATCGGCCAGCCACTGATTGAGCCGTGCGTTGCGTGCGCCGCCACCCAGGACATGCACCACGTTGATCGTGGTGTCGGCCAACTGGCTGATGTGGTGAAACACCTCGCAATAGCGCAACACGAGGCTTTCCATGATGCACCGTGCGAAAGCCGCCGGTGCCTGAAGCGGCGTTTGTCCATGTTCCAGCAGTTGCGCGTTGATCGCAGCTGGCATATCCTCCGGTGCCAGGAAGCGCGGATCGTCTGGATCGATCAAGGCGGCGAATGGCGGGACGTCATCGACATCGGCGAGCAACGTGTCATAGTCCCTGGCACGACCAGCGTGCGTCCAGCGGCGCTGGCATTCCTGTAGGAGCCACAGCCCCATCACGTTTTTGAGGAAGCGGGTTGTGCCGAAGACACCCCCCTCATTGGTGCAGTTGGCGGCTAGCGCTTCCGGCGTCATGACTGGACGCTGGAGCTCCACTCCGACCAACGACCAGGTGCCGGAACTGATATAGCCCCAGCCGCCTGACCGCGATGCGGGCGTAGCCGCAATCGCCGAGCCGGTATCGTGCGTTGCTGGTGCAACCACCTGTGCTGCACCGAGATCGCCCCGCAATTCCGGTAAGACCTCGCCCAGCAATGTGCCAGCTTCGACCACCGGCGGGAGCATTGTGGTGGGGATCGCTAGCTGATCGAGCAAATCCGTCACCCATACTCCGGCGAGGGGGTTCCAGCACTGCGTTGTGGTAGTGTTGGTGAGCTCGGTTGTGAGCGACCCGCAGAGCCAGCTGTGCAGCAGATCGGGAATCATCAGCAGCCGGTAGGCATGGGCTAATTCTCCCGGTTGCATCTGTTCGTGCGCATAGAGCTGGAAGAGCGTATTGAATGGCAGAAACTGGATGCCTGTCCAGGCATAGAGGACGTCGCGGGGAACGCGTGCGAAGACCTGCTCCATCACGCCGTCCGTGCGGTGATCGCGATACTGGTAAGGCTGACCGAGCAGGAAACCACCAGCGTCCACCAGGCCATAATCGACTCCCCAGGTATCGACACCGATGCTATCCAGCGTTCCCGCTATCTGGCGCGCTTTGCGTAGTCCTGTCAAGGTTTCATCCCACAGCGCGAGGATATTCCAAAAGCGGTGCCCGCGCAGCGTCACCGGTCGGTTGGGAAACCGGTGGACCTCCTCCAGGCTCAAGTGTCTTCCATCGAAGCGTGCCAGCATCACGCGCCCGCTCTCCGCACCCAGATCGACCCCCGCCATATTGCGTGTCGCCATGGGTCTTTCCTCCCTCTCTCAGCGCGGATATGCAGCCGCGACACCCCCATCGACATTGAGGATGTTGCCGGTACTCTTGGCAGAGCGCGTCGGCGAAGCGAAGAACGCCACCACCTCGGCAATATCCTCCGGCAGGATATTGACCCCCAGCGTCGTCCGTTTGCGGTACACCTCTTCCAGTTGATCGGGGGCCACGCCGTACGTCGCCGCACGCTCTTGCCGCCACGTGCTGTCCCAGATGCGCGAGCCAGCGAGCACGGCGTCCGGATTCACGCTGTTCACGCGAATGCTAAACTGCCCTCCCTCTTCCGCCAGGCAACGCGCCAGGTGCGCTTCTGCTGCTTTGGCCGTCGAATACGCGGCGGCATTCTTGCCGGCGACCAGCGCGTTTTTGCTGGCAACGAAGACGAGATTGCCCCCGCGTCCTTGAGCCTGAAGCAGCTGAAAGCCTTCGCGTGCTACCAGGAAGTAGCCTGTGGCCAGCACATTCCAGTTCCTGTTCCACTCCGCCAGGCTTGTTTCTGTGATCGGCGCACTGGAGGCCAGCCCAGCGTTGTTGACGATCACGTCGACACCACCGAAGGCCAGCGCGGCCTGCTCAAAGGCCACACGCACGCTCTCCTCGTTGGTGACATCCATCTTCACTGCCACAGCCCGTCCAGCACCAAATTGCTGGTTGAGGTACGCTGCCAGTTGCTCCACACCAGCCAGGTCGATATCGGTGGCGATGATTTGCGCGCCATCCTGCGCCACTCGCCGGCAAATCGCCGAGCCAATGCCGCCAGCTGCGCCGGTTACCAGCACCACGTGCCGTGCGAACTCGCGCTCCGGCGGGGCCAGCTTGAGCTTGTACTGCTCCAGCGGCCAGTATTCGACGGCATAGCTTTCGGCATCGCTCAGCGAGATAAAGCCACCACAGGCTTCCGCACCGCGCATGACGTCGATGGAGCGATGATAGAGCTGGGCTGAGACATCGGCCATCATGGCATCTTTGCCGGTCGTGAACATTCCCACGCTCGGAATCAGGATGACGCGTGGGTGCATATCGGTTGCGGCGTCGGCGGCGCGATAGACGGGCACTGGGGCGTCTGGATCGAGATGCTGTTGCGCGTTTGCTTCCAGGTAGCGGCGATACTGCGACACATATGCTGCAACACCTGTGCGCAAGGCCTCCACGAGTGCCGCGACGTCCTGATTTGGCGTCCAGTCCACTAGTAGCGGCCAGGGTTTGGTGTGGACAAGGTGGTCGGGGCAGGCCGCGCCAATCTTGGTCAGTCGTGGTGCATCCTGGCTGCCAACGAAGGCTAGTACGTCCTCGCCATCCTCAAAGCGCAGGACCTGGCGTTTCTCTGCCGAGACCAGCCCACGCAACACGGGCGCGACCCGCGCCGCGACTGCGCGCCGCTCTTCGGCTGCCAGTGTAGTGCCACAAAGGCCACCAAAAACCGCCCTGCCAGGACGGGCAAAGCGCGTCCCGACGTAGTCACGCGCCTGCGCAATGGTCGCCATGGTCCATGCATAACAATCCTCGTCCGTCTCCCCCCAGGTGATGAGTCCATGTTTTGCCAGAATGACCAGCTTTGCGCCCGGCTTGGCGCGCACCGCCATTGCCACCTCGCGCGCCAGTCCAAAGCCGGGGCGACGATACGGAATCCAGACCAGCTCGTCGCCAAAGCAGTCCCGAGCCAACTGCTCACCATCGGCTGCACAGGCGAAGTAATTCGTCGCGTCGGCGTGCGTGTGATCAATATGCTCAAACGGCAGGAACCCGTGCAACAGCGTCTCGATGGAAGGGCGGGGAGGGCCCGGCTCATAGAAGCAATGTGCGAGGTAGTCCACCATCTCGGTGTCGCTCATGCGCTCACGTTCTAATAGGGGCAGTACATCGTACAGAAAGAGCCCGGTAAACGAGGTTTCCGTAACGGTCGCGAGATCCGATCCGGAGCCTTTGACCCACAGGATACGCGCGGGACGGCCGCGAAAATCAAGCTCCTCGGCTTTAGCGGATGTGTTGCCACCTCCCCAGTTACAGATCGAGCGGTCTGCTCCCAGCTTGCGCGAGCGCGCGACAAGCTGGGCAAGTGTCGTCGACGTAGAGAAATTTGTCATGGCACTCAATCCTTCGTAATCAAAAAGAACCTTCTCCACCCAGACGGGCCTATGCACCGGGGTAGCCACTGCTCGTGGCATTGGCAACCCGCTCCCGCTTGACGCGTTCGGCGTACCCGCTGGCGCGGAAAGCCGCAATGGGATCGGGATTGTATCCCTGCCGGATGCGCGCCTCAGAGAGCCATGGGCGTACGTCCGTCTCATACGCCGCTTGGAGGACGCGATATGCTCCCAGCACATCTCCGGCCTTCTGGGCTGCGTGCAGGGCCGTGTGGTCCACCAGCAGCGCTTTGGCGTAAGCGGTCTGGATGTTGATGACGCTCTGGATCATCGCCTCGATCTTCGGCTCGATGTTGTGCGATTGGTCGATCATATAAGCGATGCGACCGGCGTTGGCATTCCCTTCAACACTTGCAGCCACGATCTCGTTGAAGATGCAGAAGAGGTCAAAGGGGTTCTGTGAGCCGACGATCAGGTCGTCGTCGGCATACCGGCGATCGTTGAAGTGAAACCCACCCAGTCGGTCTTCATCGAGCAGTTGCGCGACGATCTGCGCGATGTTGGTTCCCTGGGGATGGTGGCCGGTATCTACCAACACTTCTGCCTGCGGACCCAGCTTTTGCGACATGAGCAACGACGTACCCCAATCGGGCAGGTCAGTGGAATAAAAGGCTGGCTCGAAGAACTTGTATTCGATCAGCAGGCGCATCCCGGCAGGCAATGTGGCGTAGATCGCCTGCAGAGAGTCCAGCAGGCGATGGCGGCGTCGCCGCAGGTCATCTTGTCCGGGATAGTTGGTGCCGTCCGCTAACCACAGGCTGATAACGGTTGAGCCGACCTCCTGGGCGATCTGGACGCATTCGAGCACGTGCTCGATCGCCATCTCGCGCACACCTTTGTCGTAATGGCACAGGCTGCCGAGGCGGTAGGCGTCGTCCTGAAAGAGGTTTGGGTTCACCGCGCCGATGCGCAGGCCGAGTTGTCCAGCGTACTCCTTCACTGCCTGCCAATCATCTTCCCTGTCCCAGGGTATGTGGATGGCGACGCTGGGGCAGATGCCGGTGACCTTCTGCACCTGGGCCGCGTCTGCCAGCTTTTCGCGCAGAGTACGGGCCGCCCCAGGCCAGTGAAACACTTTGAAGCGCGTCCCTGAATCTCCATAGCCCCACGAGGGGGTCTCGACGGTGAACCGTTGGATTTCCCTTAAAACGGCGTCGATATCAATGTTCTGTTTCCCCAAACTGTCTTGCATAGGGCAATCCACCTTGCTTGATCTATCTAAAAATGCTGAACGGGTGGCACCAATTATCTTACCCGAAACGCTGTGCGCTCCCTGCTTTCTGACACCGGTTCACGCGGTTCAATCCAGATGAAACACTTCGGGGAGCACATGCGGGAAGCCCGTAGCCGGATCAACCTCCCGGATGAGGATATCGCTCATGTGCTCTTCCCAGCGCCTTGCCGCCTGACTCGCTGCCATGACACTGAGATAGCGCTGGAAATCCTCTACTTCCATGTAGGCGAAGAGGTCCAGACCCCTGAGATAGATCGAGTAGCGAGAGCATCCCGCTTTCTTTAAATCAGCCAGCATTTCGGGCCAGACCTGCTGATGGCGTGCTCGATACTCCTCTTCGCTGCCTGGCTTGATTTTCATAGTGAAAGCAATGCGCTGCATGATGTGTACCTATCTTCTCTGCTCATCCACTTGTCCATCTGTAGGAAGGCTCAAGGGCCTCCCTACAGATGGACTCTATCTAGAAGTTGAACTGATTGATGTTCGTCTTGTCGAAAACGGTGGGTGGACCCAGCAAGACAACCCCTTTTGCCCCGATCGTCTTGGTTCCCAGCGTACCGGCGGAGAAGGTTTGACCCTGCTGGCCGGTGATCTTGCCCTGGATCAAGGCGGCCGCCGCGTAATATGCCAGTTCCCCCAGTTTCCCTGGATCCCACAGGGCGAACTTTTGCACCGTGCCATCCTGGACGTACTTGCGCATCTGGTTCGGCGTCCCCAGGCCTGTGAGAGCAACTTTGCCACCTTTATTCACCGATTCGATGGCGCGAGCAGCAGCCGCAACGCCAACGGTCGTCGGAGAAATGATGCCTTTCAGATTTGGATACGCCTGCATCAGCGACAAGGTGTCATTGAAGCTTGTCTGATCATCATCGTTCCCATACACGATTTTGACCAACTGCATGTTCTTGTATTGCGGCTTGGATAGCTCGTCCTTCATGTAGCCAATCCAGGTATTCTGGTTCGTGGCCGTGCTGGCAGCAGAGAGGATGGCTATCTGACCTGTGTAGTTGAGCTGTTTGCCGAGAAGCTGCACTTCGATACGCCCAATATCCTCGGAGTTTGCCTGGTTCACGAACAGTTGACGGGCATCAGGTGCCACATCAGAGTCATAGCTGATCACCTTGATCCCCTGGTTCATGGCCTGTTTTAATGCCGGGGCCAGCGCGTTGGGGTCGTTGGCCGAGACAACAATGGCGCTCACGTGTTGCGCGGTCAGGTTGTTGATCCAGGTGACCTGGTCGGATGCACTGGCCGAGGATGGCCCCACCTGTTTGAACGATCCATTCAGGGCTGTGGCGGCCTGCATTGCTCCTTTGGCGGCCGTGTCAAAATACGGGTTGTTAATGGCTTTGGGGAGAAACACGATATTGAGATTGCTCCCAGTACTGCCGGGAGTACTTCCACCACTGCTGGTGCTACTGCCTCCACAGCCTGCCAGAACTAACAGTACGAACACCAAAAACCCAGGTCCGAGTGTTAGAAACAGTTTCTTCACTGTCTCATCCTCCTTTAGACTTTTTTTGAACTTCCCGCGGCCAGTCGCCTGCGGGATAGAACGACTTGAATACGCTGGGCTATATTCGGCCCTAATACTGAGAAGACTAACAACGTCCCGACAACTATGTTTTGCACATCTCCACCGACATTGGCAAGCCCTAACGCGTTGCGGAGCGCTCCTATGACGAAGAGCGACAGGATCACGCCTACCAGTGTTCCGCGCCCGCCGAAGATGTTTACTCCGCCCAGCAAAACGACGGTGATGACATCCAGTTCAAAGCCAATCGCATTGTCAGCCCGGGCGCTCGAGATCCTGGCAGTGAAAATGATGCCAGCCAGTGCTGCAATCAGGCCAGATAGCATAAAGAGCAGAAGTTTCAGCCGCTTCACCCGAATGCCAGCAAACCGCGACGCTTCCTTGTTGAGGCCAGTCGCATAGATCTGTCTGCCAATCCAACTCCAGTGGAGAGTGACCATAAAGAGCAGCGCTAAGATAACGAATACCACAAAGGACCAGGGGATCAGTGTTCCCGGAACGTCACCAATTCCAAAGTTCGTGAATGCACTTGGGAAGTTGCTCACCGCTTGATCTCCCAGGATAACAAAGGCCAGCCCGCGGAACAGAGCGAGTGTGCCCAACGTCACGACCAACGATGGGAGCCCGAGGCGGGTGACGAGTGCTCCGTTGAGCAGTCCCGCAATGATGCCTACAACAAGAGCTATGCCTATCACTAGCCACAGCGGGATGCCCGCGTTCCAGGTAACGCCTACGATCACACTGGCAAGGCCAAGAACGGACGCTACTGAAAGATCGATCTCTCCTGCAATAATGATAAAGGTCATGGGGAGGGCCATGAGAGCTTTCTCCACGAAGTCTTCAACCATCAAAGAAAAATTGAAGGGAGTGAGAAAATAGGGAGAAAGCGTGTTTCCCAGCACTATGGTGAGCAGCAACAGCACAACGAGCAGCGCTTCCCACGACCATGCACTCACAACTTTCTTGATGTACTTCATCTTTGCCTCCGTATGATAAGCAGGCGCTGCAGCCAGCGCGTGATAAAGGCGTCGATTGTCACCGCGATCAGAATGGCTGCGCCATCGATGGCCTGCAGCCAGAACTGGGACACTTTGAGAAAAGAGAGCGAATTCTCGATCGTTCCCAGGACGATAGCGCCGAGTATTGCTCCAAAGATCGTCCCTGATCCTCCGAAGATATTCACACCGCCGACGACTACCGCTGCTATCACCAGGAGTTCCAACCCCGATGCTGCCGTGGCATCCACGGTTGCAAACCGAGCTCCCCACAGTACACCCGCGAAACCACTCAGCAGCCCAGATATCGCGAACGCCGCGAAAACGAGCAGGCCGCTGCGAATACCAACCAGGCGAGCAGCATCGGGATTGCTGCCGATCGCATAAAACTCCCGGCCTGTACGGGTGGATCGTAGGTAATAGGCGGAGATGACCGCTATGATGGCTGCAAACCAGATGAGTGCGGGAATACCTAAAAAGGGAGCCGTAGCAAGACTGAGAAAACTATCCGGTACATCAGAGGCGCTCACCTGGTTCCCCCTTGCATACAAAAAAACGAAGCCTCGGTATACGTAGAGTGTGCCTAGCGTCGCAACGATAGCAGGAACGCGCCCCGCCGTTACCACCAGCCCGTTGATCGTCCCTAGCGCTAGTCCTAAAGCGCATCCCAGCAGGATGCCCAGCAGGAGATTCGTTCCAGGGTGCTGTTTGAACAGGTCTGCAGCGACGAAAGCCGCAAAGCCAACGATCGAGCCAACTGAAAGATCCACATTCCTGGTCAGCACTACCAGCGTCTCGCCTACGGCGACGATGGCGAGGATAGAGACCGAGAGCAGTATCTGCACAAGGTTTGAGATGGTAAAAAACTGCGGTACCTGCACCCCGACAATGATGAGAATCAGCACGAGGACGACGAGCAATCCTAACTCGCGCACCCGGCTTACCAAACCGACGAGGCGACTCCCGCTCCTGAGTGGTGGAGTGCGTGTTCCCCGTACGTGTTCACTGGTGGTTGCCATTAGTCACCTGCCCTGTTGCTGCAAACATGACTTTCTCCTGATCCACATCTGCATGGGTAAACTCTGCGGCGACGCGCCCTTCATGCATTACCAGGACGCGATCAGCCATCGCCAGAACTTCCGGTAGCTCACTAGAGATGAGAATAATGGCCAGCCCTTTGCGGGCGAGCTCGGAGATAATGCGATGCACTTCAGCTTTTGAACCAACGTCGATGCCACGCGTTGGTTCATCGAGAATCAAAACAAATGGGTTCGTAATCAGCCATTTCGCCAGCACCACTTTCTGCTGGTTGCCGCCAGAAAGCGCCCTGACCAGTTGATCTATCCCGGCTGAGCGCACCTGTAATTGCGCCGAATAGTCCTGTGCGACCACGCGTTCGCGTCGCTGGTTGACAAACCCAAGCAGGCTCGTCTGGCGCAGGAGGATAGGCAACGTCATATTCCTGGCAATACTGAAATCCATGATCAGGCCGTGCTGGTGGCGATCTTCAGGGACATAGGCAATACGATATTTCATGGCGGTTTCAGGGGAATGAATCTGCACTGGCTTCCCGCCAATGCGAATTTCACCTGCGTCTGCCCGGTCGATGCCGAAGATGACCCTGGCAACCTCGGTTCGTCCTGCCCCGACCAATCCTGCGAAACCAAGAATCTCTCCCTGCCGTACCTGGAAACTGATATCCTCAAACACTCCACTGCGTGTCAGGTGCCTCACATCGAGGATTACTTCTCCCGGCTCGACGTCGCTCTTAGGGTAGAGCGTTTCCAGTTCGCGCCCGACCATCTGGCGGATGATATCCTCAGTAGTCAGTTCCGATAGAGGCGCGGTGGCAACACGCGTGCCATCGCGAAAGACCGTGACGCGTTCGGCCAGTTCGAATATTTCTTCCAGGCGGTGGCTGACGAAAAGAATGGCGACTCCACGCTCGCGCAGCTGTCTGGCGATAGTGAAGAGTTCGTGAACCTCGTGCGCTGAAAGAGCCGCAGTTGGCTCGTCCATGATCAGTACACGTGACTGCAGAGAGAGTGCCTTCGCGATTTCAACGAGTTGCTGGTCGGCGACTGACAGCCCCTGCACAGGTGTGTAGACGTTCAGCCGGACATCGAGCGAGGCGAGCAGGCGCTCCACCTCCTGGTACATGTGTTTCCAGTCCACGCGCCCAAAGTGGTCGCGGGGATGTCGCCCCATGTAGACGTTCTCTGCCACGTTCAAATCCGGGAAAAGCGTCGGTTCCTGGTGAATGACGGCAATACCAGCATTGCGTGCCTGCGCAGGATTGTGCAGTTCAACCGCTTGCCCATCGATCTTGATGACCCCTACATCCGCACGATGAATACCGGCCAGGATTTTGACCAGCGTACTCTTTCCCGCCCCATTTTCTCCCACGAGCGCGTGTACTTCTCCTGGATACAGGTTGAGGTCGACGCCTCGTAATGCCTGGACTGCGCCGAATTGCTTGGCGATGCCCACGAGTTCAATGATAGGCTCTGGAGAGTTGGTCACTCTCTTTCCCTCCTCACGGTCATACTTGACGAGCTAGAACCTATACAGTACAATTACTAATAACTTGAAACGTTTCAATGAAAGCAGGGATAAATGCTCGTTGCTGCGTCGTCAAGAGATGTACAGTGAAAATAGCCTACTGTATTCGAGCAGCGTACCCGGATTTCTCTGCTATCTACAAAGTTAGTCAGAAATTGAAACGTTTCAATTGAAAGTAAGTATAAATTCTAATTTCCACATTGTCAAGAGGTTTGTGCCTCAAAATTGTTGACTGCATCGGAGCAGCAAGTTGGCCTTTTTGTGACATACTATACGCATGAGGTTCAGTTAGTTTGTTCTTGTTCTGTTCAGGTGAAGCAATCCCGAACAAAGTAGAAATCTACCACTGAAAAAGTTGGTCTCATATGAGTTGAGTAGATGAGGAAGAGTGCGCGCATGAATTCAACGTCAGGGATCCGTGAAGTGGCGAAACGTGCAGGTGTTTCGCTTGGAACCGTATCGAATGTGCTTAATCGGCCTGAAATAGTCGCTGAGGAGACTCAGCGACGGGTGCAGTTAGCCATCGAGGAAATTGGCTTCGTACGTAACGGGTCTGCCCGCCAGTTACGTGCTGGCCGAAGTCAGCATATTGGCCTTGTTGTGCTTGATGTGGCCAATCCTTTCTTCACAGAGGTTGCGCGTGGTGTTGAGGACCTGGCCAACCAGGCTGGCTACGTCGTTATTCTTTGCAACTCAGATGACTCCGTAGAAAAGGAAAGTCACTACCTCCATGTGCTCGAGGAGCAGCGCACTCAAGGGGTCCTGATCACACCAGTGCAGAACGATGCCAGTTACCTGCAGCGGTTTCGACAGCACGGTATTGCTGTCGTTTTACTAGATCGTCCGAGCCGGATCAAGGACCTTTGCTCGGTCGCTGTAGATGATGTACGGGGCGGCGAACTTGCTACCGCTCATCTTCTTGAACAAGGACACGAGCGCATTGCATTTGTGCATGGTCCGCTCAGTATCCGTCAGTGTGCGGACCGGCGGCGTGGAGTACTGCGGGCTGTGAGGGCTGCCGGCCTTGATCCCGATCGCGCTATCGTTGATATCACCACTCCAGCTCTAAACGCCTGGGAAGGTGAGGAGAGTGTTGAGAAGCTATTGAGTGCCAGGATAAAGCCAACCGCTGTTTTTTGTGCCAATGATCTTCTTGCGCTTGGACTGATGCGTGGTTTGACCAAGCGTGGTATCTCCATTCCTGGAGATATTGCCCTGGTGGGCTACGACGATATCGAGTTCGCGAGTGTCCTTTCAACGCCGCTCACCTCGATTCGGCAGCCAAAGTATGAACTTGGACGAGCAGCCGCCGAGTTGCTACTCGACGAAGCAAGGAATTCCACATCTCATCAGCACAAGCACATTGTGTATCAGCCTGAACTGGTTGTGAGAGAATCAAGCCGCTCATAGCTGGACTTCTTTCATAAAGGCGATTGTGTCGTACGGTCAAACGGCGAGCTAGGAGGCTATCACTGGGGTCGAGAGCGCAAGCAGCAATTGCTCGCTTTGGAGCGCGCCGCAACTACGAAGGCACCGGCAGATGAAACAGAACTGGTAACGAGCAGATAAATGGTGATCTGACAGAAAAAGAGGCCAATTCCTTTCACTAGAAATAGGTACGCAGGTCTGCAAAGGTTGACAACGTCAGCAAGCGTCCTTCCCCGGCGTTCTGAACCTCTTCATGTTCGAGATGCCAGGTATGAGGGTGAGGAATATAGACCGCATTTAGTCCAGCAGCCAGCGCGGGATTGATATCGGAACGGGGAGAATTGCCCACCATCCACGTGCGTTTCGGGTCCATCTGTAGCTCGCTTGTGACGTGATGATAGGTAGCAACATCTTTTTCCTGAACAATTACTACCTGCCTGAAACATTCCTCGATCCCCGATTGTTCGACCTTGAGCTTCTGTTCTTCGACATCTCCTTTTGTCAACAGGACCAGGTCATGCCGAGCAGACAAATAGTCAAGCGTTTCGTTGACTCCATCCAGTAACTGCAAGGGATGAGTACGAATACGTTCCCCGAACCGGCGAACCTGCTCGACATCCTCATCCCGCAGCTCTTTTTCCGCAAGACGACGATAGGTTTCGACCAGGCTCCTGGTAAAATTCGCTGCTCCATAGCCCATGAGACGTTCGACCTCATCGAGCACCGCACGCACCTCCTCGCGCGTGCGGTGGGAGTGATTGAGGAAGGTAATAAAAGCATGAATAGCTTGCTCAAAATAGATATTGTTCTCCCAAAGGGTATCGTCTGCATCGATCAACAGATGGTATCGCATGGTAAGTTCAATCCTTTGCTCTTGTCTTGTCTAAGGCATCAACTTCTGCTCGTGTGGGTAGACCTGATTGAGCGCCGAACTTGGTCACTTTTAACGCACTGGCATGCACCGCGAATTGTAAGGCATCCTCCGGGCTTTGTCCTTCGGTCAAGGCCACGGTGAACGCGCCTACAAAACAATCTCCCGCGGCGGTCGTATCAACTGCGAGCACCTTGGGTGCAGGTTGATAGGTGGTCTGTGTTTTCCCCGTTTCATTGTCCCTGGCAAGTATAGCTCCCTGTGCTCCAAGCGTTATTACTACGATAGGTATTCCCTGTTTGTGAATAGTTGTAGCCACGATTTCGGCGTCTTCATGATTGCCGAAATCGGTGCCGGCGAGGAAACTCGCCTCAATTTCATTGACAATCAGTACCTGCAGCTGCCGAAGTACCTCCCACGCCAATGGTTGGGCTGGAGCGAGGTTCAGCACGACGGGAATCCCCGCATTATGTCCTGTGGTAATCAACGTTTTTACGGTTTCCAGTGGAATCTCCAGTTGTAATACCATCGCTCGTGCCTGGGAGATAGCCTCAAAAATATTCGTGAGTTGTACCCGGTCCAGGCCCACGCGCATATTAGCGCCGGATGCAACGATGATGGCGTTATCCCCATTTGGGGCGAGGAAGATAAAGGCAACACCGCTCGCCTCCTGCTGGTCGACAACAATGAGCCCTGTATCGACCTTGTCTGCCTGCAACGCTTTGAGTAGTTGCTCTCCGAAAGGATCTGTTCCTACGCGCCCTGCCAGTGCAACGGACGCTCCCAGTCGTGCCATAGCAACCGCCTGATTGGCTCCTTTCCCACCAGGAATGAGCTTGAGTGAACCTGCCCCAAGCAGTGTTTCTCCTAATGCTGGCGGACGAGGAACCTGAACAACCTGGTCCATGTTGAGGCTACCAACAACGAGGATTACGCCGTTCGACATAGTCTTCTCCTGATGAAATGAATTTTCTCGTGACATGTTCGAGGTATCCTACTTAGGGAGACGCACGCGTCCTACTCACCACTCTATACCAACCCTGAAGATACGATTACAAGCATATGATATCTCTGAATAGAGGTGCAAATCTGGGACAAATGCCTAACCGAAATAGGCCAAATGGACTTCTACTGTTGGGATATCCTGGATGACAGAGGAGTTAAATAACCCGGAAGGTTAAGAACTCTTAGCTAGAATTGGCAAATCTTAACCTTTATCATAGTCCTCTCTCAATCAAAGATTAACGCAGAACCTATATATATGAGAGGTGAGTATAAAAGTCAGGCCGCAAAGGTGGAGGAGAAGTAGTGGGCGCCAATATAGAGGAAAGCGGTAATGATGTAGTAAAAGGAATTCAAAACCATGCTCGATGTTTTAGACTCCTCAACCACCCGTTTTGCACAGGAAGCTGAGCGACGTCGTATTGCACGTGAGTTGCATGATGGCGTCGTACAGTCTCTGACCGCGCTCGTCGCTGACCTGGAATATTTTCGTACACGATGTCTTCCTGTAATAGATCAGTCAAGCCGCGAAGTTGCTGAAAAAGTGGATGCGTGGCAGGAACTTGCGCGTGATAGTCTGATTTCCATACGCCAGGCTCTCGGTAGATTACGCAAGCCTTCCGAACTGGATCTTGGTCTGGAACATGCTGTCCAGGTTATTCTCTCAGGGATGCGTGACGCGGGTTATAGTGTGGTGTTTGAATGTGATGATTGGCCGGATATATTACCAATGGAATACACGTCGGATATTTACTACATAGTACGTGAAGCGCTGACAAATATATGCAAGCATGCAAATGCAACCTCTGTCAACTTGTCCATGTTTAGCTTCGAGGGACATCTTCATGTCAGTATCAGTGATAATGGCGTGGGAATGAAAAAGCGCAATGTCAAAGCACATGCGAATAGCGGTTATCAACTGGGACTCATAGGTTTGCATGAGCGAGCAGCCTTGCTGAACGGTCGAGTCACGATAGAGAGCGCTAAAGGTAAGGGTACTCGTGTGGATGTCGATATACCTTTGCCTTGCTTTGGAAAATAGCCCGCAGCAGGGCGACCGCAAGGGTTTGCAGAGAGAGGTTTTTTGAAAGCAGGGTCCAGGGGCGCAGCCGCTGGTGGGGGTTTGGGGGTGTCCCCCTAGCTGCTCTCTCCTTCGCCGCCGCAGGCGGTGTGCCGAAAAACACCTCCCCTGCAAAGACTGCAAAGGATCGCCCCCCTTTGAACGTTTCATGTAATTGCCCTGCGGCTGGGGAAAACTGATTCTTGGAGAAGAATATTTTGATAGCTACGCAGATAGAAGATCCGGCAAATGCGCGAGTTAACGCCTGGGCTGTCAGCGAACAGCCCCTGAAGCAGATAAGTATACTGGTGGTTGACGACCAGCGCCTCTTCCGTGAGAGTATTGCGGGTATGTTGGCGGGGGAGCCGTTCATCTCGGTGGTTGGGGTGGCAGGCAACGGCTTAGAGGCTTTCGAATTGGTACGCCAATTTCAACCAACCTTGGTTTTGATGGATGTGAAAATGCCCCAGATGGACGGTATACAGGCAACCCGCCAGATTAAAGCTGAATTTCCTGAGACAAAGATCATACTATTAACTACATTCACCACGGATGGTTATGTACTTGAAGGTTTGGCGGCTGGCGCAAATGGCTACATCCTCAAGGATATTTCTGCCCTTGGGCTTATCTCTGCTATTCGTGCTGTCGATAATGGGGAACAGGTAACCGCGCCTGATATTACAAACCGTATACTACAATTACTGGAAAAGCAAAACACTGACAAAGGGCAGCATTATAACGGTTTGACCGCGCGTGAAATGGAAATGTTAGTCCTGGTTGCCAGGGGAATGGTTGCTAAAGAGATCGCGCGAACACTGGCTATTAGCGAAAAGACTGTGCGTAATCATATCAGTAGTATTTATCGCAAACTTGACGTCTATGATCGCTCCCAGGTAGTCATCTATGCGATGAGAAAAGGCTTAATTGATATTCACGAAGAGTAATAAGGGGGACCTTTACCGTATTTTATCGCTCGATTCATGCAGCAAAATACAGAAATGGCTACTTTGATGGGGGTGCTTAGTGTCCACTATTTTTCTTGATCGGGATGGGGTCATCAACGAAAACCGACCAGATTATGTTAAAAGTTGGGGTGAATTCTGCTTTTTGCCAGGATCACGTGAAGCAATTGCAAAGCTTACCCAGGCAGGCCATCGCATCGTTGTTTGTACCAACCAGGCAGGCGTAGCGCGTGGAAGCATGTCGATAGAAACTGTTCACGAGATTCATCGCAGGATGATGGCTAGTGTTAGTGAAGCGGGAGGAAAGATAGAGAAAGTGTATTTCTGTCCACATGGTAAAGATGAGGACTGTGTATGCCGCAAACCTCGTCCTGGTATGCTACTGCAGGCACGTGATGAACTGGATCTCGATATGCGTGGCGCGGTATTTATTGGTGATAGTATCACCGATATACGAGCTGGTCAGGCTGCTGGCATCCATACTGTATTGGTGCTTTCAGGTCTCGGTTTGGAGCAATTTTGTGCACATCATCGCGAGGCTGATGGGCCATTTCGTATTTCTATGAACTTGAAGCACGCTACAGAGCTTGTATTGAAAGGGTTGCACGTACCTACCGATATACCGTCCTCGCTGGAGCGCGCCTGCTATTCGTTCCTCGGTGTAACTGAGCATGTCGATTCCCTGCTGTCACTACAGGAACAAAACCTGGCAGGTGCAAGCCTCACTCCCTGATACTCTTTTGGTTACTCTTGCACTTATCGGCCCGCTTGCGGGCCTCATATCGAATCCGTTTGAATCGTGTACGGTGAGGGCCTGGCGAGGGCTAGCCTCGCCACTACATTTCCAGAAGGTATCAACCGGATTTGATATCACTTGCTTTGATGTTGAATTCGAACTGACTGTCGGAGATGTAAATGGCTTCTCTTCATGCCTACAGGACTCACTTGCCTTTGGTGACGAATTAATTGTAAGCGACCCTTGGGTCGCGAGTCCCCGATCAATAATTATCGGAGAGGATGGACTTGCCTCCACCAGGATAGTTCACAGGCTCATGAGGGATAATCGTGTTCATTCCACGACAATAGGCAAGTAAGCGTTGGAAGATTGGCAATTCTTCAAGCGCAGGAACGCATCCTACCAGAACAAGTTTCCGCTGGGCGCGAGTAAGGGCCACATTAAGACGGTTGGTATTGGTCAGATGATCTCTCAACTGACCTTCTAGTTTTGGCAATGTCGTTGTAGCAAACGACATAATAATCACCAACCGCTCTCCCCCCTGGAAACGATCGACGGTATCTACACTCAATGGCGTATCAAATGGAAGTGCCTGCCACCCAATAGTCGTGTCATCCCTGAGAAGGTGCCGGCGTAAATTGGCAACCTGAGCGCGGTAAGGTGCTATAATACCTATGTCTTGCTGGGTAATCCCTCGTGCAAGCAGTGCTGCAACTATCTCGCGCACCGTGCGTGCCTCGGCATCACTGATCTTCGCTTTATCATACTGACTACGAACATCTAGAAAAACCATCGGGTAGAGTGGGTCAATGGCTCGCTTAATCGAAGGCGTCACTGCACTAATCCCCGGCTTTGGTATTGTCACTTCCAGTAAACGGTTTGCAACTGATGCATGCGGAATCAATTGACTATCATAAAACACCCTGGAAGCAAAATGTGAAATCCACTTGTTCATGCGGTATTGCACCTTTAAAGGCACGCATGCGCTTACCGTTTCATCATGGTTTTTCGTATAGTCATTATCTAATAGTTTGAGCACGCTGAAGAGCGACTCCGCAAGCCCTGTATCGGCGGCTTCTTTACTAAGCACCAGCGGGGGCAGTTGTTTTTCGTCCCCCACAAGGATGAAGCGTTTTGTAAAGCGGAGCGCACCTAAAATAGCAGGTATGGTGAGCTGTCCAGCTTCATCGATAATGGCGACGTCAAACCGTAGGAGAGCGTCATCATGGTTATCCCAGGCACCATTCAATGATGAAGGAGCATACTTTTCCGATGACCACGTAGCGGTAGTTGAAGCCACAACAGGAACATTCCGCAGCAGCTCGTGTACGGCTTGCAGCGCATCTTGCCGCGTTTCCATCACGCCATCATTACCCAGTCTTTGCTCAACCAGTTTCTTCAACAAACGACCGCTTATTGAGTTATCGACACTGCGCTCGTTTCCCAGGCGTACAAAGTCATGAAAGCCTTCCGTTTCAAGCCGTTTGAGCATATTATCAACTGCTTGATTGGTAAAAGCGGCAAGCATAACACGCTGACCCTGCTGGCATAGCCGTTTGACGATCTCTGCGATGACGCTGGTTTTCCCCGTGCCAGGAGGCCCATGTACCAGCAGGTAATCCTGCATCTGCATAGCGCGCTCGACTGCCAGGTTCTGTTCGGTGTTGAAGTCCGCCCGTGGCTGAATGATGATCGTGGTATTAAACTGTGGCCGTAAAGTACCGGCTACAAGTGCGCGCATGTGCAACTCGCCCTGTAGCCAGCGCAGAAGATTTTGCAGTGTGCGTACATGAACAATATTTATATCATAGCGGTCGATCAATGTCGGATGGGCAATAAGTTCAGGGCTCCAGACAGTAACGTGGTCAGAACTGATGCTGAGAATACTGCCTGTGACAACTTCTCCGGTAATCGGGTTGCCGTCACTGAGCAGGATTTCGTCTCCCTCGCGCAGTTCTGAGGTATTGGTACAGAGAAATGTTTGCTGCCATTCGCCCTGGCCGGTTGGCACCGGTTTGTCCAGCGGCACCAGGTCACAGATAGTCGTTCCTCGTTCGACACGCTCTAGTACCGGCGTTTGCCACAGCAGAGCCTGCTGTTTCTCGCCTTCGATCCCTTCCAGTTGAAGCAGGTTGTAATATTTAGCGAAGAACGCGCGATCCTGGAGAGTGTAATTGTTGTAGGGGCTGCGCGCAGTGCCCAATTCATTGCACGCTCCTGGAGAATCGACCACATCCATGGACCCATTGAATTGGGTACCGAGTGCGGCTCCCACATCTGTATCGGGCAAATCGGGTTCGGGTGGTTGCCAATCAAGTAATGAGGAAACCTTTTCACATTGAGCAAGCATAGCGCACTTGGTGCAGCGTGATGGCCCTGGAGGAACTGGCGGAATGCCTGTAACATGGCTAAGTACAAGCATATTGCGTTTTTCATTGACACGCTGAAGCTGGTTTTCGGTCGCACGAATACCAAAATCTTGCGCTTCTCCAGGTGTGCCACTATAGACTAGGATAGCAAGAGCTTTCTTCAATTTGGGGTCTCGTCGTACCGTTAAGAGGGCGTGGTATCCTTGTACCTGCCACCTGTGGGAAGGTTTCGGTAATTCGCCTGTTGCTCCTCCCGTTTTCAATTCAAGCAGGCGCTGGCGACCAGTTTGTCGCCAGAGAAGGTCAAGGCGCCCTCTCAACCCAATCTCGGGTGCCAGGAGGAAGGTCTCCGCACGTACCGAGTTCTCGCTGTTATATTCTTCTGTCGTACCGGTATGACCATCCTCGGATGTGTCAGTAGCGGGCATGTCCCATAAGGTGGTGCGCTGCTTCTGAAACCAGGTTGCCAGACTTTCAAGATGAGGATTCACTTCGGCACGTATGGCTTCGGTGGAGGTGTTGATGAGCGCAAGGTCAATACTGTTGCGGCCCAGCGCACGTTCAAAGTGACGGTGCAGGGTTGCCAGCGGCGTTTCCTCCCCATTGGCTGCATGGCCCGTCATCAGCTCGCCCCGGTCGTACTCCTTGAGCAGTTCCTTGAAGCTACTATGCACCAGGTTACCACGAATAGTGGTGGCTGATTGTGGCGAAGAGGCAAGGCGATTGAGCAAATATTGGCGCGGGCAATATTCAGCGTGGTTCAGGTCTGTGATGTTGAGAATAGTATCGGGTTCCAGGATGGCTAGTGTATAGTCATTGGTCCGGTAGCGGTAGACAGTACGACCTTTGCGATCAGTTGTGCTAGAAGCAGGAGGTAGGTGGAAGACGCGCAAAGTGAGTTTTCTTTTGCGCAAGTCATTGCCTAAATCGATGAGTCCTTTAACAAGGCTGCGGTAGTAGCGTGTGAGGCTGAAGGAGGCATAATCATTTCCTAAATCAACGGTGATGAAAGGGGTGATTTCGCCATCAACCTTAGCTTCGTGGACATATGAGATGTATCCTTCAAGCTTTGGTACCGCGCAGGGTTGTGAGTCTAGTGAGCAGAGAAAGCATTCGTGTTGGGTCTCTTCTGGTTCACGAACATCATGTGCTAACATTGGCTACGTTCTCTCTCCTGCAACCCTGAGAATGGAATTTTTTCCTCCAGGTATGCAGGCAGTGTACGAGAAGAACGGATTTTCGTCAAGTGGGTCATGATGCGGGATAGCAAGAAAAGTAAAAAAGCTGCTTTCGAATTACTTGCTTAACCCTCTAAGACAAACTCAATCATTTCCATTGTTTATCTCTCCCTCCAGGTTGTACAATGATGAGGAACCCTCTTGAAAGCTCTCAGGAGACAGAAGATGGCAAGCGCGTAAAGAGTGTTTACCTCATTTCTTGTCATGCTTATGCGCTCTATTAGCGAAGCTGGAGCGAACAACACCTTTTTTTCATTGCAGAAAGGATTTGCCATGAGCAACGTAACGGTTCCCATCAAAGAGTTTCGCCTCGAGTTCAGCGATCTCACCTACACGGGCCACGACTTGGTACGCCCAGAATCCGTCATCGCCCAGCCAAATGGCACGCTCTGGACCTCCGACGGACGGGGTGGAGTCACTCGCATTAACCCTGATGGCTCTCAGCAGTTTATAGGAGGTCTGGAGGGCAATGAGCCAAATGGCCTGGCAATAGCTGACGATGGCTCAGTCATCGTTGCTAATCTTGGTGCCAGCAAGGTTCAGAAGCTTCACCCCGATGGCCACGTCGAAGATGTACTGACAGAAATCGATGGTGTCCCCATCACCACTCCCAACTTCGTCTTCCTCGACAGTAGGGATAGACTCTGGCTCTCCGTTATGACCCGTGAACAACACTGGTGGCCTGCCGCAGCCAGCCCACGCCCTGATGGATACATTGTCTTAATCGACGAAAAGGGACCACGCATCGTCGCCGATGGCATCTACCTCACCAATGAGATACGCCTCGACGCCAAAGAAGAGTTCCTGTATATTGCTGAGACCATTATGAATCACATCATCCGCTTCCGTGTCCAGCCCGACGGCAGCCTTACGGACAAAGAAGTTTTTGGACCGGCTAACCTCGGCCTGGGAGCAGCCGTCGATGGCTTCGCCTTCGATGCCGAGGGCAACATCTGGGTAACTATTGTCTTGCGCAACGGCTTCGGCATCATCACCTCTGACGGTGACTACCACGTTGTCATTGAGGACCCTCGCGAGGATGTCCTTAGTTCCTTTGAGGAGAAGATCGCTTCTGGTACAGCACAGCCCTCCGACATGGCTATGTCCGCTGGACCAAACCTGCAATTCATCACGAGCGTGACCTTTGGCGGCCCTGATCTGAGTACCGTTTATCTCGGCTCGCTCGCCATGAGCCGCCTGCCAACATTCCGCTCACCCATCCCAGGTCTACCAATGCGTCATTGGAAGTAAGCAAAAACTTTCCAACCTGGATAATGAAAACATCTTCTGAGAAGAGAGGCAAAGCATATGCACATTCCTCCCATTCGCACCATCACCCTTGGCATCGCAGATCCACACCCTCTCACCTCCGAAGTTATCCAACGAGCTGCTGCAATCTTACAGAATGCCAGCGCACGTTATGCAGAAGCAGGCTACCAGGTGCAGACCATCAGACTCTCAACACGGCCAATTTTCGATGATCTGGCTAGTTGGTCATCCACTGCTCTCATCAACTATGTTCGGGAACTTCAGCTCATGCTGGATGACTTTGGAGTGGCATTCTGCTCTCTAGGTACTGCACAGGCGGCACGACCTGACTTTCCCCTGGAACGTATTGGATTGATTGCTGATCTACTTACTCCTACGAGCGCACTCAATGCTTCGGTACAGCTAGCGACAACGGAACATGGCATGCGAACGGAGGCAGCATTACTTGCTGCTCATGTGATGAGGCGATTGGCGCTTGAGACTGAGGAGGGCTTTGGTAATTTCCGCTTTGCCGCTTTGGCTTGTGTTGCACCCGGTAGTCCTTTCTTTCCTTCGGCTTACCATGCTGGCCCGGCCAGCCTCTCACTTGGTTTACAAGGCGCGGGTATTGTCGCTGAAGCTTTGCTTGCTCAAAACAATGGAGGCACAGTACCCGTTGATCTTAAGAAGATCAGTGAGCTGGTTAGAGCGATGCTCATTGAACGGGCGTCACCGATTATTGCATTAGGGCAAACGCTGGCAAGCGGATATGGCTTGGCGTTTGACGGTATTGATCTTTCTCCTGCACCGTTGGGGGAAGATAGTATCGTGTCAGCCCTCGAGCTTAGTGGTTTTGGACCATTCGGTAGTTCTGGCACCCTGGCAATAGCTGCTGCGCTCACCTCAGCATTGAAAAATACGGGATTGCCTACCTGTGGCTACTGCGGGTTGATGTTGCCCGTACTGGAAGATGCGATCCTGGGACAAAGATGGGAGGAGGGTCTCGTCAGCACTCATCAATTGTTGCTGTACTCGGCAGTTTGTGGGACAGGTTTGGATACAGTACCGCTGCCAGGGGATACGCAAGCAAATGTGATTGCTCACCTGTTACTAGATGTAGCTACCCTGGCACTGCACTTGAACAAACCGCTCTCAGCCCGCCTCTTCCCGGTTCCGGGCAAACAGGCGGGCGAACGAACGGAATTTACTTCACCATACTTAACGAATACGCTGCTGAGGTGAAAAGACGCGAGGCGCATGCATTTAACCTGTTATCAGTATTCACTATACTGCAAACTGGTGCCCCAGAGCACATCCATCACACCATCATAGGAGTTTTTCAGGCTCTCGTAGAGGTTGGCGTTTTCAATAGCGAGCCCGGCAAGGCTAGCAAGGACCGAGAGGAACTGGATATCCTCTTCGCAAAAGGCGCATAGCTCATCGGTGTAGACGCGCAATACGCCAATAGCTTCGCCACGTACCTCTACTGGCACGCATAACACTGAAACAATACCTTCGCGTTTGGCCGCCTCTACATACTGGAAACGTGAGTCGGTTCTCACATCTGGAATAATCACGGTTTTGCCGCTGAGCGCCTCGCTATCGATGGGGCTATGCTCTACATCGACAGGTCCTTTTGCGAGGTAGTTGCTGCTGAGTCCGTGGACGGCGCTGAGTTGCAATTGCCCTGTGCGGCTATCGAGCAGGCGTAAAACGCAGGCTTTTACCTCCATCGCTTCCGTAATACTCGCGACGACGCTTTGCAACACCTCCGCTAGTTCAAGGCTGGATGAGATCGTCAAGGCAGCCTGGTAGAGTGCCGTGTAGTAATCTCTATGTGAACGTCCAGATGTACCAGCAGGAATGGAATCAGTTGTCATCGATTTATCCCTCCCCAAGTAGGCAATACAATACAAGGGTGATATGAAACATAAAAGTCGATGGTAGTATGTTTAATTATAACATATGAGGCTGTTTTGTAATCAAAAAGCACTCAATCCCATCTGCTGCTAGCAATATATTCTGGGTATAAGTGGGGGTAATTAAGGCTTAGTATCCTGTACAACCCACACCCTGCATGGTGCGTTCGCCAGTACATAAGGTATTGTCTTGCCGAGATCATTACCCATGCCATGCCCTTTGTGCATATTACGCACCAGGCCAAGCAGTATTAAGGCACAGGAATGATCTTTTGCTTCGTCAACAATTGCCGGCCCGGCATCGCGTGTCTGAACAACCTCTGCAACCGCTTCACATCCAGCTTCGTCCGCTATGACCATAGCTTCATTCAATAATTTATCTGCGTATTCCGACTCTTTGGTAAGGGTGGCTTTTAGTGGCAATGTACGGGGAACTTCGATAATGTGGACTAGATGAACTTTGCGCTTTGCTTTTTTCGCCATCAGGCAGGCCAAGCGTACCAATTCTATATCAAGTTTCTTACCATCTACAATGACGGCGATGTCACCTGTAGCTCCTACCCCTGGAGCAGATTTACTCGGTTCAGTCTCTTCTTTGACTTTACGCCATAGGTTAACCATTTTGTCTCTCCTCCTGCAGGAACATGATAAAACAGCATCATTTCTTGCTTGCAGTATCCTTACAACGGATCTTCTCCAATGAGTTCCTTCAGGCCTTACCTGATTCTATCCTCAAACCTTCTCCTCGTCAATAGTGGAAATGCACAACAATAGCATAGTTTTATGATGTAGTTCTTAATACACGTAAAAATGGGAGAGAAGCGGTGAGGAGCAAGGCAAATGTTGCTCCATACTGCTTCTCTCCCATTCCTATAGTACCTGTACTTCTTATTCAGGTTCGATGGTTGCAGTGAGGCCATAACCAAGTAATCGTTCCTGGTAGAATTCGGCGGTTTCTTTAGGACAGACAACTACAACCGCGCTACCTGTGAGATGCGCGGTCAACATAATGTGTTCGGCTTCTGGCTGGGTAAGATTGTTAATTGTTTGGAGCAGTACGGCAACGACATAGAGCATGTCGTTGTAATCATCGTTAAAGAGGATAACTTTGTACGGAGGCAGTAACTTTGCACGCTGGCGTGTCAATTCCTCCGTTTCCACCTCGAGATAAGGTTGCATCAAAAGTTCGTTGGGCATAGCAAGTTATCTCCGATAACAATGGTTATTGACAACGATGAATCTACTGAATCAATTCTAACCAATAGTCTCGAATTTTACCAGTCCGGTGGAAAGGGGTACTATAATGCTCAGGGGGCGTTTCTCCCAACGCTTCTATCGATCTTCCCCTTATTATTTATCAAGATAGCCCTTGCCCTTGATTTGCGACTGATATTCTCAGGGTCAGGCAAGCGAACCGCAATGACTGTGCGTGTCTCCTGCTCAGGTTTTTTGGCAGGCGTATTGACTTTCGACAAATCCTGACCGATCACTCCACGCACACCGCCTCTTTGTAACAGTCCCAGAATCGCACCAATTATAATGCCGACCACAACACCTACCAGAGTAGCGGGTAGTACTGGTAGTGTCTTTATGGCAAAGTCCGCTACTCCGAACATCACTGCTCCCAATATCAGGCCGAATACAATGGCAAGTACTACGACCGTTACAGGATTGGGTCCTATGCGAGTTGTCTGCAGGAAGACGGAACTGCGGTCGCGGTTTGGACCATGTTCGCGAAACTGACCGCCTACGACAGAGCCAGATGTCAGGCGAAAGACCTCATCTTCTCCAAATCCCTCTTTATGAAGTTTGGCCTCCGCTGCATCCGTGTCACTTTCAGTGTTGAAGACCGCCAGCAGGTCATAGTCCATTTGTTGTTGTTGCTGCATATGAATAGCTCCTGAAGTAGCATGATAGTCGCTGTTCTTTCCTGATTTATTATAGCTAATGATCCGCTGCATGTATAGGATTTACTACCTTCTTTTCAGAGCACCCGCCCAGCTTTAGCTATGGTATACTCTGTATATATGGCAAGGGGTAGGTGATAGGTAGGTTGTCGAGGCAACCACCAACACCGAGAGATTTATGGAAATAAGCAACAACCAGCACCAGCATATTTCCAGGAGCAAAGCAGCGTTACTGATTGGACTTGCAGTCCTCATAATTAATTTGAGAAAAGTATAGCTCTCCTCATGTCCGAACGAGAACAACGCACCGAAAAAGACGCGCCATTGCGCCGTGATATTCGCATGCTGGGGGATGCCCTTGGCCGTGCCATCCTCCAGCACGGCGGACCACCAGTCTTCGATACCGAGGAGCGGCTACGATTAAGTTGCAAACGTCTGCGAGACTGCGCTGAGCGCCTCGCTAATGCGCCTGAATCAGCATGCACTCAACTCCAAAATGAGATTGCAGCCTTAGACCAGGAAATCATGCGCATCGTAGAGAACTGCGACCTGGATACCGCGATTGACGTTATCCATGCGTTTACAGTCTATTTCCACCTCGTCAACACCGCTGAACAGTACCACCGTATCCGCCGTCGGCATGTGTATGAAACTGCCGATAAGCCCCTCTTTCAACGCGGCTCGCTTGCTGCCCTGGTCGAATTTTTCAAGCGGAATGCCTTAGATGCATCGACCATACAAGAACTTTTGAATCAGCTTTCGATAGAACTTGTATTTACCGCTCACCCTACCGAGGCAACGCGCCGCAGCCTGATTATCAAGTCGCATCGACTGGCTGAATTGCTCGAAATACACGATCATGAAGCTGATCTGCCCCAACGGCAGCGCGCCAATTGGCAACGAGAGCTAGAAAGCACCGTTGCCCTCTTATGGCGCACAGATTCCGTGCTGCATGTACGACTGGAGCCACTGGACGAAATCAAAATGGGCCTCTACTACCTCGAAGAAATCCTCTATCATGCCGTACCCGAACTTTATAGCGAATTTGAACAACTGTTGACTGCCTACTATCCGCACGATACACTGGCAGTGCCGCCGTTTCTATGCCTCGGTTCCTGGATTGGTGGAGATCAGGACGGGAATCCTAATGTAGGGCCGGAAACGCTGCTGGAAGCGCTTCGTTTGCAGAGGGCGCGTGTGATAGAGCATTACCGTTCCTCTATTGAGGCCTTGGCAATAGAATATTCGCAATCTCTCAAGTATTGTTCGATTACGGCTGCCCTGCAACAGTCTCTAGCTTATGATGCTGGCTGCATGCCTGATTATGATCGCGAACTTGGACCACAAACTGCCCAGGAACCTTACCGGCGCAAACTCTCCTTTATTTGGAAACGACTGGGAGCACTGCTGATTGCTCATGATGAGCAGTTCTATTCCTATAGCCATCCAAATGAGCTACTGGCTGATCTTGAATTAGTGCGAGAGAGCTTGTTGGCAGATGGCGAGCGCGATGTAACACAGGGGAAACTGCATAGCCTCATTCGCCAGGTGCAGGTCTTTGGCTTCCACTTTGCCGCATTGGACGTGCGCCAGCACAGTGAGCGTCATGCAAGCGCGATTGCTGAGTTACTACGTGTGACAGGTTTGCTTCAGGATGATTACCAGTTATTGGATGAAGCTGAGCGGATACGGTTGCTGGAAGACCTCTTGCGTGATCCACGCGTGCTGCCACGACTTGAACTGAAGCTGAGCACGGAAACCTCTCATATACTTGCAACATTCGATGCGATTCGCCAGGCGCGCGAAGAGTTTGGCAGTAACGCGGTAACGTGTTACATCATCAGTATGGCGTGCACATTGAGCGACTTGTTGGAAGTGCAGTTCTTTTGCAAAGAAGCTGGCATTATGGATCTCCCGATTGTGCCACTATTCGAAACAATCGAAGATTTACGCTCATGTACAGTTATTTTGGAAAGCGCATTTACTCACCCTATCTATCGTGCTCATTTGGAAGTGTGCCATAACCAGCAGCAGGTGATGCTTGGCTACTCCGACAGTAGTAAAGATGGGGGCATCCTGACCTCCAGTTGGGAACTCTACCAGGCACAGTCTAGCCTGGCCGCTCTTGGGTCGCGCTATTCCATCGGTATTACGATCTTTCATGGCCGTGGGGGTGCAATCGGGCGCGGCGGTGGTCCTATCTACGAAGCCATTCTTGGGCAACCGCCAGGAACTGTCAACGGGCGTATACGCATTACCGAGCAGGGTGAAATGCTCTCGTTCAAGTATGGACTACCTGCGATTGCGCTGCGCAACCTGGAGTTAGTTGTGGCGGGTGTAGCGCAGTCCAGCTTACTTGGCGAGAAGCTGATGGACGTAGATATACCTGTTTGTGCCCCTGAACGCTGGTCAGAAGTGATGGATCGCCTATCGACAAGTGCCTATTCCTGCTATCGCAGCCTGATCTATGATGATTCCGATTTTCTGCGCTTTTTTGAACAGGCAACGCCTATCCTGGAACTTGGCTGGCTCAACATCGGTTCGCGACCAGCGCGCAGGTCGAAGGGACGCAGTATCGAAGAACTACGGGCTATTCCCTGGGTTTTCGCCTGGATGCAAAGCCGTTACGTGCTCCCTAGTTGGTATGGTGTAGGTGCAGCGTTCGAAGAGTATGTGAACGAAGAGCCTGGACGTTTGGAAGAGTTACAACGGATGTATCACAACTGGCCTTTCTTACGTGCCTTTCTGGACAATTTGCAGATGACGCTCTCCAAGGCTGATATGCACATCGCGCGCCATTATACCTTGCTTGTTGATGACGAGGAATTGCGCCAGCGTCTTGCGCATAAAATTCAGGGAGAGTATGAGCGCACACGGCGCATGTTGCTAAAAATTGTAGGTGGGCAGGCATTGCTCGACGCTTCCCCTGTGCTTCAACGCTCGATTCGCCTGCGTAATCCCTATGTTGATCCTTTAAGCTACTTTCAAGTAATGTTGTTGCGCCGCCTGCGCGCACTCGGTGGTCCTTTTATGTTGGACGAATCAACGCAGCAAGTGATGAGCGAGCAGGAGCAAGAACGCGCTCGCCTGACGTATGCCGTTCTTCTGACGATCAATGGGATCGCTGCCGGTTTGAGAAACACAGGGTAAATCGTGGCTATTTCAGAATCGAAAGAACATATGCGAGTATTTGACATAATAAAGAGGCGACGTAGTATTGGCAAGATGACCGAGGAGCGACCGGCTCGCGAACAGGTAGAGCGTTTGTTAGAGGCTGCTACCCATGCGCCCAATCACCATAAGGTGCAGCCCTGGAAATTCATTGTACTGGCAGGCAAGGCCCGCGCGGAACTCGGTGGGGTGATGGCCGAGTCGTTGACAGACCGGCTAGAAGAAACGAGCAGTGACAAGGCGCAGGCTGTCCTGAATAAAGAGCGTGGTAAGCTTTTGCGTTCACCGGTAGTGATCGTGGTGGTGGCTGAACCTCCCCATCAGCCGAAAGTATTGGAGATTGAAAATATCGAAGCCGTTGCTGCTGCTGTCCAGAACATGCTCTTGACCGCCGAAGAGATGGGGCTTGCGTGCATGTGGCGCACAGGAGATGCTGCCTACGATCCTCGTGTCAAGCAGTGGCTTGGGCTGGCGCCAGACGAGCACATCGTTTCTTTTCTCTATGTTGGTTATCCTGCCATTCCTCACCTCGAACGCGTTCCCATTCCTTTCGAGGAGAAGACGAGCTGGTTAGGGTGGGAATAATACATAGAATGCTACCTGGTGGCCACCAGGTAGCATTCTATGTATTATTCCGTTAGTATTTTATCAGCGCGAACACATCGTGCCCTTTGAATTGCTCACGGCCTTTGAGGAAGGTTAGTTCGACTAAGAAGGCAATACCTGCGATATACCCTCCCAGCTTTTCTACCAGTTCCATTGCAGCAGAAACGGTGCCTCCAGTGGCCAGGAGATCATCGACAATCAAAACTCGCTGCCCAGGTTTAATTGCATCCGTATGGATTTCTACGATGTTTGTACCATACTCCAGTTCATACTCTACCGTGACTGTCTGGTGTGGTAGTTTGCCAAATTTGCGCACAGGCACAAATCCACAGTTCAGCAGGTAGGCGAGAACTGATCCAAAAATAAAACCACGAGACTCAACACCGACGACAGCTTGAATGCCTGACCCGGCGTAATGAGCGGCGAGACGATCTAGTGCAGCGTGAAAAGCTTCGCTATTCTGCAACAGAGGTGTGATATCTTTGAAGAGTATACCTCTTTGTGGAAAATCAGGAATATCCCGAATCCAATCTTCGAGTCTCACATCGGTCATGAACTTCTCCTATCTGGCCTCTAGCCTTGAACACTCCACAGATATATGTTGCAATGAATGGTGTACCACGCGAAGTACAAAAAATCAAGTCGTGTTCTTGACAAGTTTCCGCCCGTAGTCGTGCCTCTAACAGCTTCGTTCGATAACTCTTTAGGGCTTCGATAGCGAGAGGGGGAGGTGAATGCTCTTTGGCCCTTTCGCTGTCTTCGCTTCAGTCTCTATTATACCTTTTCCAGGCACTTCAATAAATGCCCGACGAACGTAAAGAGTACTTTCGGCAAAGTTCACGTCCTTGACCAGAGCGTCTCACCACAGCTACTCCTATGAAACGAGACCCTACAAACGAGCGTGATATACTTATGAATCTTTTCTGACAACTCCCCTGAGCAATGAATATGACTTGCAGCGAAAGACAAGGAGGTCAATGTATGCTCTGGTATTGTGCTTTCAAGTGGCATCCACACACGACGCGCCAACAGGTCGCCAAACGGGTCCTCGAAGAACACCAGCGCGGAGGCAGTCGCCGCCCCGAAAGCCTCACAGGCTGGTATAACCTGGCTGGTGGGGGAGCCGGTTTCTTACTGATTGAGACCGATGATCCTCGCCAACTCACAGCGATACTGCAACCTTTCATGGACCTGGTTAGCTTCGATGTTCACGCTGCCTACGCTCTGAATTATGATGAAGAAATTCAAAGGCTGCAGCAAGCTGTTCAACAGACCCGCTAGCAGCTCGATCTTTGGAATAGCGGATATCAACGGCGATATCCGCTATTTTGCGCATATGGTGGCCTTCCCGTAACTTTGACTCGGAAACGACCAACGTACTATAGTAAGTATTAAATTTGTGCTCTTCCGAGAGCTTTTTCTCCAGAAACCACCAGAAGGAGGAGATACCATGAAACAGATAAAGGGCACGCTCCTTGAATGCGTAAAAAAAGCAGCAGACATCTACCAGTTGAAGACCCAGGAGAAGCAGGGAACCAGCCATTTTTACTGCCTCGTCAGGTACCCGCTGCTGACGGGCTTGTATCTGCATCCTGGTGAAAGCGAGCAGATGTCCCTCAAGCGCTTGGGGGAGGCAATCACCCAACAAGGGCAAGTTAGTCAGGCCCCTGTTGGACATGAACCCGCCCTCCTTGAGTATGATGATACCTGGGTTGGTGAAGTGCTTGACGATTGGCGGGTCTTCAGCAAACTGTACCTGGTTGGTACGAGTGAACCTGTTGCCTTCATTTATCGGCTTGACTTGAAACAAGATGAGGAGCTCTCTCAGTAGTTTTCTGACAGGAGAGTACCTGGACTTACAAAGTACGTTGGTCCGTTTCCGAGTCAAAGTTACGGGAAGGTCATATTTACTTGTGGCATTTACTTGTGGCATGACCAGCCCCTTTATATGTTAATATTTTTGTAAGCCTTTTTTCCACATGCACAAACGACTCTCCTCCTCCGTACTTCATCCACACTACAACGCGGAAAGAACCTCCGGGTTATCATTTCATAACTAAAATCAGGAAAAAATCACTCAATCATCACAATTCATTCACTGTTTCTTTCCGCGTCTTGGCTATGATGTATGCACCTTCATTTAGACAGAAAATCGATAAGGAAATTGTAATGCATACATTCAGCCAGTACTTTGCAAAGAAATGGAGACCTCTCCCTCTTATAGCGTTGACCCTTGCTGTCATGGTATCAGGGGTTCTGATCGAGCTTCCACATAAACAAAAAGCTCAAGCGGCAGCGTCCGCGGACTGGTCGACCTATTTGATGAACAACAGCCGCAAAGGCTTCAATGGGGCAGAAACGATCATCAACCCCACAACTGCCCCGCACCTGAAGCTGCACTGGACCTATAAAGCAGGAGCTGCTATTTCCACCCAACCAGTGGAAGCCAATAGGCTGATCTACTGGGGATCATGGGATGGGTATGAACATGCAACCCACCTGGGTGGCTCACCAGCCTGGGCGACCAACTTAGGCACAACCACAGACTCTGCGTGCTTTCCTCCCAGTGTTGGTGTGGCGAGCACTGCAACACTAGCCTCTGTGGTAATCAATGGAAAAGCAACTCTGGTGGACTTTGTTGGGGGAGGCAACGGCTATTTCTACGCCCTGAATGCTTCCACGGGAGCGGTCATCTGGAAGACCCAACTCGGCTCGTCACCGAGCCATTTCCTTTGGAGTTCGCCGGCCTTCTACAACGGTAGTATTTATGAGGGCGTGGCATCCTTTGGAGATTGTCCCCTGGTTCAGGGACAGCTCGTTCAAATGAACGCCATCACTGGAGCCATTCAGCACACCTT
>WNGD01000208.1_pt1 | contig 61506 bp, 68 predicted proteins | sample 5400671 | NCBI WGS metagenome assembly WNGD01 (sample SAMN13153369, study PRJNA577476) | soil metagenome | isolation source: 40 cm soil or saprolite under grassland replicate 2 | place: USA:California | collected 2016-06-15 | reverse complement strand
CGGGCGCTGGACCACCTCGTGGCTCGCGATCTCGACCGCATAGTGGTCGGGGTCGACCGCGCCGGCGACGAGTTTGTCGCCGAGACCTGCGACCGCGTCGATCGCCGCGCGCCGGCGGCGTCCGGTTACGGGGTCGGCGGTGAAGAGGACGCCCGCCGCGGATGCATCCACCATCTCTTGCACGACAACGGCAAGGCTGACCGTTGTGTCGTTGACACCACTGGCATGCCGGTAGGCGACCGCCCGCTCGTTCCACAGCGACGCCCAGCAGCGGCGGATCGCGTCGAGGAGGCTCTCCTCGCCGGAAACGTCGAGGTAGCTGTCCTGCTGGCCCGCGAACGAAGCGCCGGGCAGGTCCTCGGCAGTGGCCGACGACCGCACGGCGACGCGCTCAGCGTCGAGTGCGGCGTATGCCTTGCGAGCGGCGTTCGCGATCGCATCCAGCATCGGCGCGGCACGTAGCCGCTCGGCCGCCTCGGACGGTCGTGCGGGGTCGACACCCGCCGCCTCCGCAGCCATTACGTAAGCGCGGGTTGTCAGCACGAACCCATTCGGCACCGGAAAGCCGGCCCTTGCCAGGTCGCCGAGGTTTGCGCCCTTACCGCCCACGAGCGCCACAGCACCGCGCTCGATCTCGGCGAGGTAGACCGTCAGCGGCGCCGCGCCGTCCACGACGGCCACACTACTCGCCTCTCAACCGCCCTGGGATTCGAGTCCGTGGTGACCCTTGATCCGCGCTCAGTTGGGGTTGGCCGCGGCCCCGGACACGGGTTCAGCGCCGGCTCGGCTCAAACTATCGCCGGCTCTGGGCCGCCCCACCTTCTCGCGACGGTTCTTAACACCAAAAGGTCGCATGAGGGGAGTAGGCCTTACGGTCTGCCATCTATCTGTGCCGTTCCTCCCACGTGACTAGGCACTGGCCGCGGGCTCGACGTTCTGGTTGAGTCGGAAGAAGTTGCCTGGGTCGTACTTCGCCTTGATCGCTGATAGCCGAGCTTGATTCGGACCATATGCATCAAGAACCCTGCCCTGACCTTCAGTCCCTAGATAGTTGACATATACCGCGCTCGATGAAAGCGGTTGAGTTCGGTCCCAGAGCTCCCGCACCCAGGCAACGTTGGATTCGGTCTCGGCCGGGTCCACCCATCCTCCGAGAAGGAGGAGGCTGTAGGCGTGAGTCCGGTGGTGAAAGGCTGTGGCTGTCTCCGGCACGCGAGCAATCGCCCCTCCCATCGGCTCGAGCGCGATATTCGAGTACCTCGACGGAACCCGGCGGTAGGCAGAGACGACTAAGTCAATCAGATCGTCGCTCAAGTCGTCGACGAAGTTGGCTTTCCAGTAGTTGAGTCGGCCGGGCGGAAACATCGGCTCGACAATCTTCTGGATCTCTATGTAGGGACGCGGCACGATGTCGTCCATGACGGGACTGCCGAGCCGTCTCAGTGGACGCAGTAATGAGTCGCCTTCAGCGATAGGGCCGTTGAAGACGGGACGCATGCCGAGCAGTTGCTGGCCATCAGGGCTGGTCGATAGACCTGCATACACGATCAGGTCGTCTGGTGCGTTCGCCATGAACTCGCGATAAAACCGCAGGGCGTCAGGCGCCTCTGCCAATGGGTAAGCCAGTCGTCCACCTAGCAACATCGGGCCCACGTCGTGGAGCTGGAACTCGAAAGATGTGACGATCCCAAAGTTCCCGCCGCCGCCACGGATCGCCCAATAGAGGTCTGGGTTTCGTGCGGCGCTCGCAATCAGCTTTTGTCCCATAGCGGTCACAACATCGGCGGAGATCAAGTTGTCGCACGCCAAGCCGTAGCTGCGCATGAGGTGCCCAAGGCCGCCGCCGAGAGTGAATCCGGCGATGCCAGTTGAAGGCATCAGTCCTCCATTGGTTGCGAGTCCGAAAGCCTGCGTCGCCGCGTCGAACTCGCCCCACAAACACCCTCCCTCGGCGCGTGCGCGACGACTGGTCGGATCTATATGAATGCTCTTCATTGATGAAAGGTCGATGACGAGGCCGTCGTCACACGTCGCGTTACCTGCGATGTTGTGACCGCCCCCTCTGACAGCAACCGTCATCTGCTTATCTTTCGCAAAGGCGACGGCTGCGATGACATCGTCAGCGTTGCCGCAGCGCACGATCGCCCGCGGTCGCTTGTCGATCATCCCGTTCCAGACTCGTCGCGCAGATTCATAGTCGGGGGTGGCAGGAACGATGAGCTGGCCGACGAGATCGCTTGCTAAGCGGCGGAAGTCTGGCGACTGCGTGAACATTGACCCGAGAGTCTGCGCCACGCTGGACCGGCGTGCAAGATTCGTCACGCGAGCTGCCCGAGCGACAGGCGATGACCGCTATACCACCACGAGACAGCGGGGTATCACATCACCTTCGTGCCGAGACGTTCTGATTGCAAGGATTGGTCGGGGGGCCCGGGATTTGAACCCGGGGCCTCACGGTCCCGAACTGGCGTAGAGACGTGTCCTCCCGTGTCCCGCCGGTTCCGCCAGTGTCCTCCCGTACTCAATTTCGAGCGCCGTCGTGTCCTCTCGTGTCCGCCCGTATCCTCCAGGTTCCGCAAATGCGTGACACGGCTGTGACACAGCGAGCCGCCGCGCCTGTTCGGACTTGCGCCGCTGGCCGGAGGTACTGCGCCTGCCATTCACGGCGATATAGTCGCGCAATGCCTGAGCCTGAGAAGACGCGCCACTTACTGTCGGTCAAGGGCGAGGTCGAGTTGACCGAGCGCCTGATGCAGTGCGAATCAATCCGGCAGCTTCACGACGATCCCGAGGACCCTGAGGCGGCGGCCGTCGCCGATGCCCTAGGCGACTTCGAGAAGGTGTTCCGTAAGTACCTCGAAGAACTCCTTCCTCGAGTTTTGGCGGCATCCACTTGCGAAGCTCTCGAAGACGCCCTAACAGACGTCAGGTTGGAGTTTCAGGAAGTGGTTTGGCACATGTGGTATCCGAAGTATTTTCGATTCTCTCTTCTTGGACGCGACTGCCACCCAGACTGGATAGATACGAGCCTGCGTCCCTGATCACCCATCTCGCCGGGCGCGTGAGGTGGAGGGCAAGGAACGGGAGCGCACAAGGCACCTCGCAGGATCACACCCAGCAGCGCGAGACTTAGAAGGTTCGTCCGCTCGACTCGCCGAACACCGACTTTGCTCGCTCAACGGCCATTCCGCAGACCAATTGGCAGGAGCAGGCGCTGGCTCATCGCTCAGCCCTGCAGGATCTGCTTCGTCTTGTCGAACTCTTCCTGGCTGATCTGGCCGGTCGCCAAGCGCTGGCGCAACCTCGCCATGGCCGGGTCGCCGCTGCTCCTAGGACCGCTAAATGCACGCACGACGAAGATCACCAAGGCGATGACTCCGCCCCAGAAGAGCAGCATCATCGGCATCATCCAGAGCCAGGCCGAGCCGTCGGTATAACCCCACATCATCTCGATCAACCTCCTTTTGGTCGTGAGGTCAGCCTATGTGGTGGCTCTTCCGGCACCCAGTGCCACTGGGCACGTACCTTGTGAGTCGGGAGACCCTATGGGGTATGCAGTAGTCGCTCGGCCGCCGTTCTCGTGCACGATGGCCTCGCTCCCGCGCGGGAAATTTGCGAGCCGGCGGTGATCCCTTGACTCTGGACGAGCTCCAGAATCGGCGACTTTCGAGGCGCTTCACCCCGCTGATAGATGTGGAGGAACCGCAAAGCGCGAGATGCCGGGTCGACTGGCACTCTTCATTCCTAGTCAGGTGTCGCCCTGCGGCCCATGGCGTCTCGCGCTTCCGACAGGCTACTCCTCCTGTTGACGCCCCGATCAGGGCCTAAAGCCCTTGAAGTTTTGGGTCCGTCAAGAATGCCTCGCCAGGGTCGTGGGGGAAGTCATCCCCCGCGACCCCAGCTGCGAAGGAAATCAGACCGCGACCAGAACTTTCTCCTCGGCGACCGCCTTGATGTAGGTCTCGACCGGGAAAGCGATCGTGGACTCGAGGTGGAACAACCCGAGCTCCATGATCTTGGTCCGGGCCTTGAACGCGAACTCCTCGTCCGGGTACTCGGCCAGCGATACGAAGTCGTACCGGCCAATCGTCGCCCACATGAACTCCACTTTCCCGTCATAGGCCCGGATGATTTCCTCGACCTTGGCAAGGACGGCGGGCGCCTTCTCCGGCGGGGTCAACTGACCCTTCTCGGTCAGCTTTGCGAACGTGATGAATCTGACCATCACACGTACCTCCTGAACTGGGCGCAAACCATGCGCTTCCAGGCTCAGGCTCGCTCCCTTGGGCGAACGACGGGAGAGCCTGTAGTCCCGCCTTTGTTGGGACTGCATCAACGGCGCAGCTCAACATTGACGTAGACACCGCCGTGGCTGTTGTCGTGTGAATGGGCTCGACGCCAACTGCGATGCCATCCTGCAACAGAAGCGGACTCTCAGTAAGGAACCTGCCGGTCGAGGTAGAACTCTTTGAGGATGACGTGCCCCATCGCCATGCCGAGGGCGGCGTCGGTTCCCGGCTGCGCGGGCAGCCAGTTGTCGGCGAACTTCGTGTGATCGGAGTAGTCCGGCGAGACGACGACGACCTTCTGTCCCCGGTATCTCGCCTCGGTCATGAGGTGCGCATCGGGCGTGCGCGTGATAGGCAGGTTGGTGCCCCAGATGATCAGGTAGGACGCGTTCCACCAGTCCCCGGACTCAGGGACGTCGGTCTGGTCGCCGAATGTTTGCGGTGAGGCGGGCGGCAAGTCGGCATACCAGTCGTAAAAGCTGAGGATCACGCCGCCAATCAGCGACAGGAACCGTGTGCCCGCCGTGTACGACACCATCGACATCGCTGGTATCGGCGAAAAGCCGGCTACTCGATCGGGGCCGAAGCGTTTGATAGTGGAAACGTGCGCAGCCGCGATCATTTCCAACGCGTCGTCCCAGCTCGCGCGCACGAAGCCGCCCTTGCCGCGCTGCGACTTGTACGTGCGTGAGCGATCCGGGTCATCGACGATCGCCTCCCATGCCAGCACGGGGTCGCCCGTGCGCTCGCGCTCCCTTCTGAACATCTCAAGGAGACTGCCTCGGATGTACGGGTACTTCACCCGCAGCGGCGAGTACGTGTACCAAGAGAACGACGCACCACGCGGGCAGCCGCGCGGCTCGTAGTCAGGCAGGTCGGGACCGGTCGACGGGTAGTCGATCGCCTGCGTCTCCCAGGTGATGATCCCGTCCTTGACGTAGACATTCCAGGAGCAGGACCCGGTGCAGTTGACGCCGTGCGTGGAGCGGACCACCTTGTCGTGCTGCCAGCGGTCGCGATAGAAGGATTCCCAATCGCGGTTCTTGGCGACGAGCTGACTCCAACCCTCTGCCGAGACAGGTCCATTACGGAAGAACCGATGAGCGCCGAGCAAGGGGTTCGCGCCCGGATTTGAGTCAGTCATGCCAGAAGCAAGGCCCTTTGAACCGGCAGCAACGATCGAAGATCATTTCACGAATTCGTGGTTCAAAACGGCCAGCGCCTGGCACCACGGCTCGACATCATTTGCGAGGTTCCCCAGGAATTTGTGATACGGCGGTGCGCCGCTGTCAATAATCGGTCCCTACGCGGCAACTGTCCTGGGAGTGTCGATACGGAACTGCACCGCCGGGGCTCGTTGCAGAGTGTTGTGCACGGTGCAGTGCTCAATCACTCGCGCGAACGCTTCGCGCCTTGCCGCCGGGAGGCTGGGAGCTTTCACGACGAGGCTGATCTCGCCAACCCGGTGCGGATTCTCGGCCCAAGCATAGTCGCAACTGACGCTCAAACCGAGAGTGCTCAATTGATGGCGACGTAGAAACCGCTCCGCATAGTAGGCCACGCAAGCTGTGAGCCCGGCAAGGAATATCTCCGTCGGCGAGGGAGCGGTGTCGTCGCCCCCTTCGCCAATCGGCTGATCCGCAAACAGCACGTGTCCACGGGCCTCGACGCGCAGTTGATCTCGGCCCAGATGCGTCACCGTGATCAGAGGCTCGTATTCAGACATCAGATGAAGAGCGTGATCGCTCCCTCCGCTTCCGCCAGAGCCTTGGTCGCGCCCGCCGGCTCCTCCAGCCCATCGATCAGGTCCTCGCGCTTCAGTCCGAGCATGTCCATGGTCATCTGGCAAGGAATCAGGTGCACGCCCAGCTCCTTCGCCATCTCGATCAGCTCGTGCGGGCTTGCCACGTGATGCCCCGTGGCCAGACTCTTCATCATCGCCGGGCCGGCACCGACGAAGTTCATCTTCGAGAGCTTCAGGTGCTCGTCGCCGCCGCGGTTCATCACCGAGAGCATTCTCTGCATCCAGTTTTCGCCGGTGATGCGGACTTTGTTCTTGACGAGCGGGAACAGGCCCCAGAAGGTGAAGAACACCGTGGTCTCCTTCCCCATCGCCGCCCCAGTAGTCGCCAGGATCAGGGTCGGCCAGATCTTGTCCAGCTCCCCGCTCCAGGCGAAGATGACCAGCTTGTTTGCAACCTTCGGTTTGCCCGCGATGAGTTGTTCGGCTAGCTGTTCGTCAATCGTGTTGACGCTCATTCCAGAGTCTCCTTCTTCCTCAGTACGAATCGGTAGACGCCGCCGACTTGCGTCGATTCCACGAGCGGGTTGCCGGTCGACTGAGCCCACGCCTTGAAGTCCGAAACGGATCCCGGGTCAGTGGCGAGAGCCTCGAGCAGCTCGCCTGACGCGAGCAGTTTCATGGCTATTGCCGTCTTGATGATCGGAAGCGGGCACGACAGTCCCTTCAGATCCAGGCTGGTCGCGATCGTGATGCTCATTCGGCCAACTCCTTCGTCACAGCCGCCCCTGGGGGACTGTGTGCCAGTAAGCCCGGTTGAACAGCGCCTTCGCCCAGTGCCAGCGCCGGGCGGGTGAGGGGGAGTGCGGCGGATGGTTGTAGTCGAACTGGATCGTCGTCGCCTGGCCCTGCCCGGTCTCAAGAAAGCACATGACCTTGCCGTCGTAGACATGATCGGGCGCGGCTTCTCCCTTGACCACGGCCGCAATCTCGGCGGCCGCCACCGAGGCTTCGTAGTGCGCAACCGACCCGCTCTTCGAGATCGGAATGTTCGTCGCGTCACCGATCGCCCAGATGTTCGCGAACTTGGTGTGCTTCAACGTGTTCTTGTCTACAGGCACCCAACCACGCTCGTCCCCGAGCACCGAGTCCTCGATGACCTTCTGGCCGCGGTGCGGCGGCACCAGCACCAGCAGGTCATACTCGACGGTCTCGCCTTCCAGTGACGTGACGGTCCGGGCAAAGGGGTCGACCGACTCGACGTTGAAGAAGCCCGTCAGCTCGATCCCGCGCTCGGCCAGGATCGGCTGCACGAGCTTGGAGGTCGCTTCGATCGTGAAGGCCCGGTTCAACGGCGACAGCAGCTTGATCGAGCTGTCTTCGCGGATGCGGCGAGCCCTGAGGTAGTCGTCGAGGAGGAAGGCGAACTCGACCGGAGCCGGCGGGCATTTGTATGGAATGCCCGCAACGCCGATCACGATCGTGCCGCCCTGGAACTCCTGCAACGCTCGGTGAAGTCGGACCGCTCCTTCGAGCGTGTAGAACTCGTGTGCAGCAGCACCGCCGGGCACCTCATCGATCACGGTGCGGCAGCCGGTGGCCAGCAGCAGCTCGTCGTACCGCATCGTCCGCCCTGATCTCAACACGACTTTCTGGGTCGCTGGGTTGATGAAGGTCGCCTGGTCGACGACCAGTTTCACCTCGCGCCGCAGCAGGTGGCGCTCCCGTCGCTCCAGAGCCTCGGGCTCCTCGTGACCGACCGCCACATAAAGGAAACCCGGCTGGTAGACGTGAACCCCGGTCGTGTCGACGACAGTGATCCGCGCGCGGTCACCAACCTCTTTGGCGACGAGGTTGGCGACGATCGTGCCGCCCACCCCGCCTCCCAGGATCAGGACGTCGTTGCTCATGGCTCACCTTGCCTTGCGCACGATGAAATGCGCGTACCCGTCGTCCTGGCGAACCTCCACCAGTTCGTGCCGAGCCTTGGCGACCCAGGCGGGGATGTCGGTTCTGGATCCTTCGTCGCTGGAGAGAACCTCGAAGACCTGTCCGACCTGGCCCTGCCGGATCGCCCCGATCAGATTCATGAGAGGTCCAGGACAGGCCATGCCTCTCGCGTCGATTGACCTGTCGATTTGAATCGTGCTCATCGTTCCTCCGAGATTCAAATGAAAACGACCTGGCCATCCGAGACGGAGGCCATGAAAGCGGCGACACCCTCGATGCCGTCGACCAGTGGGTCCAGGTCCGCCTGCTTCAGGTGGAACATGTCCATGGAAAGCGCGCATGCCTGAATGTTGACCTCGCCCACTTCCTTCGCCTGCTTCAAGAGTTCGCTCCAGTGTTGTCCGGGATGGGCGCGAATCATCGGCTTCAGCTCGTCGGTTGCGTCCCCGGACAGCGCGTGGTCGATAAGGAGCTGGCCCGAGCGGAACGCGTCCAGCGCGTAGTACTGGAGAAAGATGTTGACCGGGCGTCCCATCGCGGCTGCACCCACGGCCAGCACGGCGGCCGCGTTCAGCTTGTCGTCGGTCCCCGAAAACAGAACCACCGAGAGGGGTCTTTCTTCGTCCATTTCTTGCATCTCCGCTTTGAGTGTCGACCAGGCGAGGTGGCGGAGGGAGAGGCGTCCGGCCCGGCTGGGTGGGGCCGAACGCCTGTCGGGCGAGGGGACTGAGCAGAGCTGCCTTATCCGGCCTTCCGCTTGGGCGCGTAGTAGTCGCGCCAGATCAGGCGGTGGATCGGCACCCAGCCTGGGATATCGCGCAGGAACGGGATAAAGGGCACCAGCGCGAGCGCAACGGTCAGCAGGGTCATCAGGATGATGATCCCGAGGTCCGCATTCGATGCATTGAGGCCCAGGAACCCGGTGTCACTGGTGAACGGCGGGACCTGGTACCACATCGTGTACAGCCACAACCAGGTCTGGCCAGGGTACTGACCGGTCTCGTTCATCATTCCCCACTGGTCACCATGGAGGTTCCACTGCTCGGCCTGCCCTGACAGGTATCCGCCGTCTCCCATGAAGAGCAGCGCCGGCGTGTAGTCGGTCTGGTAGAAGCGTCCGTTGATCTGCAAGAGACCATCCAGCCCGCCCGCCTGGGCGACGCCGAGCAGGCTGGACATCATCACAGGCAGTGGCCCGTAGTCGCCGTCTTCGACGACAACCTTGCCCTCGGTCACCGTCGCCTTCGCCAGCGCCTTCGTGTATGAGTCGGTCCACTTGCCCTGCTGGTCGGAGCTCGCCGACTGCCACGTCTGCAATGACGTCCGGAGATCGGAATTGCCGGATGCGGCCCGCTGCAAGGGTTGGATGACGAAGGTGCCCGCGGAGTCAATCGGGATTTGCGTGCCGAACCACTTCTGGGGCGCGACCGGGCCCCACGCCTGACCTTCCGCGTTGGTGTTGTAAGGGTTGCCATAACCAGCGCTCGTGGTCGAGCCGGCCAGCTCGTCGGTCGCCGTGGTGACGAAGTCGACTGGATCAGCCTGCGCCCACGCGGCGATGGTCACGGGCGGCACGTCCGGCGACGAAAGGATTGCCGACACGGCGAGGGCTAGAATGCCGACGCCGGCGAGGGCCAGCACGAGTTCCTTCACGAGGTCGTACGGAACCATGCGGACACCCCGGTAGTACTCCTCCTGTGTCTCGGCCATTGCCTTCATGACCGCGCACCTCCCTCCGGTTCGATCGGTTTGACGACTCCCCGGGCGCGCACTATGACGATGTGCCAGACAACCAGGATCGTCACCCCGATCGGCAGCAACATGATGTGCAGCCCATACATCTGGCCGAAATTGAGGACGTTGAAGAACGCCCCCACGCCGGCCGCGTTCATAGCGTCCTTTGCATTGACAGCGATGAACTGGGAGTCGAAGTTCTGCTGCGACAGATAGCCCGTAAAGGCGGTCAGAATGCTGACGCCGAAGATGACGACTCCGATGGCCCAGGTCGCCGCGCGCCCGTCGCGCCATCCAGCCATGAAGTACTGGCCCCACAGGTGCAGGACCATGAAGATGAAGAAGAGCTGAACCGACCAGAAGTGCAGGCTGTTGAAGAATCGACCGACTCCTGAGCCGTGCCACCACTGCGGGCCCATGAAGGAGAGGACCACACCGCTGACGACAACCCAGACCAGCGCGGCAATCGTGATCACGCCAAAGACGTAGACCCAGGAGCCTACGTAATACGGCTGGCGGTTCGGGAGCAGATGGTCCATCGGAAGCTGCTGGTCGATCCACTGGCGAACCCGCAGCGTCCAGCTGTCCGATTCCACAGCTGCGGAATCGCGCTTAGCGGCGTCCATCTTCGTCCTCATGTCCCCGAGGGAATGGCGCGACCAGCGCGACGGCGAACAGGGCGATCATCCCCGCTATGACGAGCAGGTTGGGCAGGGAGATGAGGATGAAACCCCAGTGCAAATACGGTGTTGGTGAATCCATCTAGCGGTCTCCTTCTGATTTCTTGGGGCAACTGTGCGGTCAAGACCTAAGTGCCACCAGGGCCCTAAGGCCTGTTGGCGAGGGGACCGAGGACCCTCGCTCGCTTGCTGCGGCGCGACTAGCCTCCACTCACAAGGAGGATGTTATGTACCTCAGTGTCGGATTCCTGTTGGCGATTGTCCTGCTCCTGCTGTCTCCTGTCATCTGGGTCGCCTGGTGGCTGGTAGCTGACCTGGGCGAAAAGGTGAGCGGCGGACAGCCGGCTACACCTCACTTCCACTCGGACCGCGAGCTGCCGCGGGCGGCTTAGGAATAGATACGGTCCGCGGCGGCTCCCCTCGACATGAGTCCGCCGCGGAAGCCCTGGGGCTTCAGGCGATCCTTCTCTGGGCCATTGACAGGCGCTCGGCCAATCCGCTCGCCCAGGTCGCCGCCCGGTCCATCTCGCCGGGCTCGAGGCGCGGCTCGCCGCGCGTCACAAAGAAACTCTCCGGTGGGGCGATCAGCTGGACTTGCGCACGACGCAGCCTTGCAGCCAGCATCTTGGCGGCCGACCCGCTGAAGATCGCAGCCATGCGGAACCGCGTGTCGCCTGCGGCCGCCGAGACGTTCGCATCCGGATTCACAACAAGCGCATCGATGAATTGACGCATCGGCGCGCTGATCCCGTGAGCGTGAGTCGGTCCGCCAACAACAAGGAGATCGACTGATTCGAGATCCTCCTGCGCGACGCCGACCACGGCGACGACCCGCGCCGAGCGAATGTCTCCAGCTGGTGCCCGATCGCCTCAGCGAGCGATCGGGTGTTGCCGAATTTCGAGTCGTAAACAACAAGAGCCTTCATCTTTACCTCCTCAGCCGAGTATCCGGTTCGACCGCGACGCGGTCGAGAGCCTAAGGTCCGGAGGCGTGAAGGCCGGGCGGCCCGGCGTTGCTAGGTTCGCGGCAGCTTGAAACGCCGGCCGGAGATGTGGTCGCTGTAGATGGCCAACCATTCGAGCCGGGTCCCTGGCGCGGCCGGTTTGACCGGAAGGCGACGCAATCGCTCCGAACGAGAATCGATCGTGTCGGTGATGCGCTGCGCCGTGCCCTGAACCATGACGCTCCAGGCAACGCGATTCTGGAAATCGACTCGATCTATCTCGAACGCCACCTGCCTGAGCGGCCCACGCGCCAGCTTGAGCCCAGCTGCTGTGCGGAAAACCACCACTCCCTGGTCGAATATGTAATTGACCGGAAGGATCTGAGGCCGACCGTCGACGACAATTGCAACTCGCCCCAGGCTCTGACTCTGGAGCAGCCGCATACAGTCGTCTTCCGAGAGCATTTCGAGGTCCGCCTGCTCAGGACTATCGGGTTCGGCTGACTCGAACTTTCGTCCAGTGATCTCTTCCACCCAAACGCCGATCCAGTGCCGGCGTGATCCGGGTGCCAGAGGTTGAACCGGCCAATACCGGATACGAGCAGACGGCGACCCGCGAGGTTCGGTGATGTCGCGAGCAAGGCCCCGTGCCAGAACGCTCCATCCCACGCCGTGGCCGGGATCCCAATCATCGATCTCGAAACTCACAAACGAGCCCGGCGCGAGATCGAGCTTGGTTCCAGGAGCTGTTCGGAAAGCGACAATTCCGTCTTCAAAAAAGTAGTTGACGGGAAAAATCAACGGTCGCGACTGCTTGTCGATCAGCGCGAGGCGACCAAGGCTGTGCGACTGAAGCAGCTCCACGCATTCCGCATCGCTGAGAACCTCCAGCCGGCCAGGACGCTGATCCACCTCGGACACCTCGAGATCTCAGTCTGGGACTGACGCAGGGTTACGACACAGTGCCCAACGGAGCCTCATCCCAGGGTCCTTCGTCCCTTGTCAGTTCACCACAGGCGGGCCGCGGGATCGCGCCGGTAGTCCCGATGACGAAGAGCATTTCGGCCCTCCCGTCCGGACAGTCCTATGTCGAGACTGGGTTTGACACCTGTGAAAGCGGACTCACACTCGTCGAGCGAACTGCTGACCACCCTGCTCCATGGATCGGTCGTCAAGGGAGAGGTCGTCGGCCGCCATGACCTGCGATTCGGCGACTACGTCGTGAGCCTGACCGCGCCAGGTTCGGCTCGCATGCCCAACGGCATCGAATGCCGCGTCAGCATCGCTGCCGGTGCGCGGGTGGCGATCGGCGGCGGGAGGCTTATCGTCGGTAGGGTAGAGATCAGCCCCGGGCCGGCCTGGGATCCCATCCCGGTGTTTGAACGTTTCGACTGCCTGCCCCCGGGTCTGGAACCCCGGACCGATGCTCTCAGAGCCTGGATCGCCGCGACCGTCCGCGAGACCCGTACGCAGCTAGCTGGATATGTCGCCGGGCTGGTCCTTCTGCACGGACAGCGAAAACGCGCGGAGCGAGTCGCGGTGCGAGCCATCGCGCAGGCCGAGCCGGCGACGGCGACCCTCCTCCGGCACGCGACGAGTGGTGAGGTTCCTGAACCGGTTCACGACCTGCTGGCATCCAGGGACGGGAGCCGTCTGATCTCGTGGTCGCCTTCCGGGATTTCCTGGCTGCGCGGCTTCGTTTCAGCGGGACTTCCCCTTGATCCACTGAGCGCCCGCCTCGCTCCAGATCGTCGAACCGCCTGACCGACAGGCCGGCCATCTGCTAGGTCCAGTACAACCAGAGCTCCACGCTGGTAACGGTCCTTCCGCCAATCGAGTCTCTGACCGCGATCGATATCGGGTACAGGCCGTAATGCGGCTCCGGACACCCGCCGCCGATCAGGGCCGTGGGGCAGGGCGACGGGCGTTGCCAGCTCAACGCAAGTCCATTCAGCGCCGTGCCGACCGGTAGCGTGCCCGACACGAGCGCATAGGTGTACGGGAGCACGCCACCACCGGCAACCCCGAACTGCGCGGAGGGATTGTCAGCCGGAGGGCAAGGATGGTCAGCTCTGGACCCGATGCACATGCCTACGAGCGGGAGGCCGGTTTCTGTATCGAGTCCGAAGTCCCTCGCGTAACGGACGCTCAACTTGGGCGCGATGGGGATCGAACCGCCGGCCTCGGCCACAGCCATGCTTGCGTCGGTGACCTCGACCATGAAATTGAAAGCGCCGGCGCCGGTCGGGGTGCCTGAGATGACACCGTCGAGCGACATTCCCATACCGCCTGGCAGCTCCCCATCGCTGACCCTCCACAGGAAGGGGTCATTGCCGCCGGTCGCCAGGAATGCGACAGGGGGGTAGGCCAGACCGACCTCCCCCAGATGGAGGGTCGGAGTGGTGATGGTCAGCGGCGGCGCCACGGCGGTGGGCGACTCGTTTGGCGATGGCGAGGGATTGCTGGTTGCGCTGGCTGTTGGGGGCACGCGGCCACACGCGGCAAGAAGCACCACCAGACCTATCAACAACGTTCCAAGCCGCGCCTGGCGCACGCGCGTCACCTCCCTCCTAGCCCATCACCAGAAATATCGCTGAGCCTCCAGGAATACGGCGCGTTGCCGCCGCTCGCCTGAATCGCGAGCGGCGAATAGGCCACTCCCACTTCGCCCATGCGCAGGGTTAGACCGGGGATGGTCAGGGCTGTGGACGCACGCGCTGGCGAAGAGTTGGAGTCTGATTGGCGCTCGGTGTTGGGGGCACCCGACCACAGCAGACCGACGGATGAGGCGGCCAACCGCGTGATCCGCAAAGAACATCACCTCTGGTTTGAGGTTGCCATCGCTGCGCGCCTCGGGCCAGGGTCGAGAGACCCGCCCTGGACAGGACTCTGGTACCGCACCCACCGGGCGGGGTGTGCGAGTGTACTGGCCGCTGTGGCACATCCGACGGCGCCGGGCGCTACCCTGGCCCTGGTCGAATCGGCCAGGCTGCGGGCCCACGAGGTCCTTTCGCGTCTCAGCACGTCCCCAGGGGGGCTCTCGCAGGCCGAGGCCGGCCGCCGTCTGAGCGCGGTCGGACCGAATGCGATTCGAACGCATGACGTGCGCACGGTTGCGATCTTGGGCCGGCAACTCCGAAATCCACTTCTGATCCTGCTCGGTGCCGCAACCGTGATTGCTCTCGCGGTCGGCGAACGCACCGATGCGTTCATCATCCTGAGCATCGTCCCGCTCAGCGTGGGCCTCGGCTTCTTCAACGAGTTTCGCTCCGAGCGCGTGATCGAGGCGCTTCACTCGAGCATCCGGCACCAGACGCTGGTCCTGCGCGACGGAGCGCCAGGCGCGGTCGACGTGACGAGCCTGGTGCCCGGCGACGTGGTGGAGCTAAGCACCGGCGACCTCGTGCCCGCCGACCTGCGCTTGATCGGCGTTCGCGAGCTAGAGTGCGATCAGGCCGTGCTCACCGGGGAGGCGATGCCTAAGACAAAGTCCGCAGAACCGGAGCGGGATCCCCAGGCCGGGGAGCTCGGCCTTGCCTGCATCGGGCTGGTCGAGCTCGGGAAGATCTTCTTCTACGCCGCCGCGCGGCAACGCAAGCCAACGCTGCCGGTCGAGCGATGGGAGCATTCGCCGCAGCTTCAGTCCGCGGAGCGATTCGCTTCGCGCTGGTCGATCCACCCGAGGTCAAACGCGGCCAAGGCCCGCTGAACGTCGTCCCAACTCCGACGTGACCAATGGCCCTGGGACGCAGCCCCGCCCGCGCGTACGTTCATCTCGCAAGGAGGTGAGCGAGATGACGACGACTCGCATCGCGCCCGAGGAACCTGTGGAGCTGGACAGCCCGTTTGCGGAGTTCTTCCGCACCCTGGCTGGACCGTGGCCCTTCCGGCCCCTGCTGGCCCTGGTGCCGGGGAAGCACTACATCCCGACGACGGACGTGTTCGCCCGGAACGGCAGCCTGGTGGTCAAGATCGACCTGCCTGGCGTCGAGCCTGGTGACATCCATGTCAAGGTGTTCGAGGGCGAGCTGACGGTGACCGGCGAGCGGAAGGCCGACAACGAGATCAAGGAAGAGGGGTTCTACCGCAAGGAGACGACCTACGGCTTCTTTGAGCGCAAGATGTCGGTGCCAAAGGGCGTCAAGGAGGCCGAGATCAAGGCCGAGTACGCGTACGGAGTGCTGGAGATCAGCATGCCCCGCGTGGCCAAGAACGAGGCGCTCCAAAACGCGAAGGAGATCCCGGTCAAGCAGGCGGTCAAGCCCGTCTTTACCAAGAAGATGGGGGCCTGACACCTCCGGGCTCCATAAAAGGAAAGGGGCCGGCAATGCCGGCCCCTTTAATCTGTCCGGCCTTGGGTCCCGGTTTCTTCAATCCATCCGGCCCTGAGAAAGCGACCGGCAACATGGGAACGTGAAGGTCAAGGAGGTGTGACCAATGGGAATCTGGGCATGGATCATCTTGCTCGCATGGTCCGCCGCGCTCGCCACCGCAGCGCAGTACACGCTCTTCCGCGCCGACCGTGGGCCCAAGGACTTCGACTGGGTCTACATCGCGGGAGGTGCGTTGCTGTTCGGCTTCACGGCTCACGTCTGGTACCCGGGCTTCGGGCTGCCTGTTGTGGTTGGCCTGAACATCGTTCAAGCCATGGCAGGTGGTGTGGTTGGCGGCCTGGTCGTCGAGCTGGTGTATCGCCTGTTGATCAGGCCGCGTCAGCTGGCTGCCTGAATCGTCGCGACCGGAAAGGGGCTCGCGTGCAGGCGAGCCCCTTGATGGGCCGTTGGTCCATCCCACCTCGGGTCTTACTGCCCTGTCTCGCGGCGTCGATCGCGAGCACGCTCGAGCCTATGAGTACAACACCACCGGTCCGCACGCTGGCGAGGACTGAGACATGATCGACGCCGAGTCGCTGGAGCAAGTCGAAACGCTGGTCGCCCGGACGGCAGGCCCTGCGTTCGCCGTCGATCTTCATGGCCAGGTCGTCGCCTGGAACACCTGGGCTGAGGTCCTGTTCGGCACTCGCGCCGATGACGCGGTTGGCCGAGCCTGCGCGATGGTGGTCGGCGGGACCGACCACGCGGGCGGGGCGAGGTGCTGGGCCGGATGCCCGTGGCTTCAAATTGCCGGGTCGACGGTTCCGGCGGATATCCCGATGTTTATCCGCAGGGGTCCAAGGCCGTCCGCCCGGGTCGAAGTCGTCATGCGCCACAAGGTGGTCAGGAACCGCCTCGGCCATCCGGTAGCCGTCCTCCACATGCCACGTAGCACATGAAACCAATTGGTCGGGCTGCTGCACAGGAAGAGATCTCGGAACCCGCGTGCCTGGAAATCCTTGATCAACACACCCTGGGACGAATCGCCGTCGTCGTCGATGGACAGCCCGTGATATTTCCGGTCAACTATGTGATCAGCGGGCAGATCATTTCCTTTCTCACCGGCACGGGCAGCAAGCTGTCGTACGCGCCGGACTCGAAGGTGTGCTTCGAGATCGACGGGTACGATTCCACGACCGGCATTGGCTGGAGCGTCGTCGTACAGGGCGTCGCGATTGATGCCACGGACTCATTCGATGACGTGTCATGGGCCGCCCGCGCTGCGACACCGGGGCCGCTCGCGCCAGGCGCCAAGCCCTTTCGAGTCGCGATCGAGCCGAGCAAGATCAGCGGACGTCGATTTCACCGCCGGGAGTAAGTGGCCATCCGATGGACCGCATGAGCCCGCAGGACGCGATGTTCCTCTCGGTTGAGGACGAACGCAACCCCATGCACATTGGCACCGTCTCGTTGTTCGAGGGCCCGGCGCCCAGCTACGGCGACCTCGTACGGATCGTCGCCGGCCATCTGCCTGCTCTTCCGCGCTACCGGCAACGCGTGCGCTTTGTACGATGGGGCTCGGCCGCCCAGTCTGGGTGAACGACCCTCACTTCCAGATCCTGTATCACGTGCGTCATACAGCCATCCCAACGCCAGGTTCGGCCGAGGAGTTGCGGAATCTCGCCGGCCGGGTCTTCGCGCAGAACCTCGATCGGGGCAAACCTCTGTGGGAGCTCTGGATGGTCGAGGGGCTCAGGGACGGCAACTGGGCCCTGATCTCAAAGGTGCATCACTGCATGGTCGACGGCGTGTCGGCCACCGACCTGTTGACCGTCCTGCTAGACCGCGATCCCCAGAAGCGGCCGCGCCGGGCGCCGGCATGGCACGCCGCGGGAGAGCCGAGCGGGCGGCACATCCTGGTCGACACGGTTGCCGACGCGCTCACGGATCCGGTCAATCGCATTCGTGGGATCCCCGCGGTGGCGCGAGCGATATACGCAAGCGGGCTGGGCATGCACAGCCTGACCGATGTCAGGAACCTCATCGGCTCGCTTGGGAGTTGGACCCAGCCGGCCGCAGGGTCGCTCAACGGGCCCATCGGTCCGCATCGCCGCTGGAGCTGGGCCGGCGCCAGCCTCGACGATGTGAAGGAGATCCGCGGGTCGCTCGGCGGCACCGTCAACGACGTCGTCCTTTGCGCCATCACGAACGGCTTCCGAGACCTGCTGCGCCGCCGAGGCGAGAGGGTGACGGGCAAGGTGGTTCGCGCCCTCGTCCCCGTTTCCGTCCGGCATGAGAGCGAGCAGGGTGCATACAACAACCGCGTTTCCGGCGTCTTTCCCGGCCTACCGGTCGGGATTGCCGGCCCAGTCGCCCGGCTGAAGGTCATCCGGGAGCAGATGGATGGTTTCAAGCGATCGGGCCAGGCCGTGGCCGGCGACGTCCTGGTGCAGCTGTCGGGCTTCGCACCACCCATGCTCCTGGCGGTCAGCCTTCGTCTCGCACTGCACGCCCAGCAGCGCCTGGTGCAGACGGTGACCACCAACGTGCCTGGACCGCAGTTCCCCTCTACGCGGCGGGCCGGCGGATGATCTATGCGTATCCCTACGTCCCGATCGCGGGTTCGGTCCGCATCGGCGTCGCGATCTTCTCCTACCTCGGCAGTCTGAAATTCGGAGTCACCGCCGACTACGACTCAGTACCCGACATCGACGTGCTGACGCGCGGCATCGAGGCCGGTGTGGCGCAGCTATTGGCGGTCGCTCGCCGTAATCACAGACCTGGTCGGATTTCGCGGACGCCCAGCTCGACGGTCAACGGAAACGGAGCGTGTCCGTTGCGTTCGACTCGACCCCGGTCAGCCTCGAGTTCTGCCGGCGGCTCACAAGGAATTGCAGCCGTGAGCTCGCAATAAGCGCATCAAGGCTCAGAACGGCTCGAAGATCCACCTGTTTGTCTGGTCGGTCGTGAACCTCACGCTAATCGCGCTTTTGGCCACCGGTGTCGCCTCTGGCTGGAACAGCGACGCAGTAGTCGAGCGCAGGAACTTCTTCTGGCCGATCGTCCAGATCTCGGGCTGGGGCGTCGGTCTGGTGATCAACGGTTAGGTTGCTTACCACGGCGACATCCACACCGAGGGACAAATCCAGCGCGAAATGAAGCGGTTGCCTGGCTAGCGTCGAATGCCGCGCTCGAGGGCTTCCTCGACCGCGGTTGTACCGAAGCCTTTGCTCCGGTCTTGCCGAGACAAGGGGTCAGAAGGCCCGGCCGAAGCGGCGCGTTGGACCCTAGGTCGCCGCAGCTCGTCCAGCGTCCGTGCAAAGGAGGACGCGATGTATTAAGTGTTGGAGTGGTCGCCGCGATAATCGTCGTACTGGCATCACCGGTCCTTTGCGTGGGCTGGTGGCTGATCGCCGATCTTGGAGAGCGGACGAACGGTGCGTATTCCTCGCGCTATCGGGAACAGACGGAGGCAGGATTCCGCCGCGCCGCCTGAGCGCCCTGCGCGCGGGCCGCGACGGAGAAATCTCGGCCTGCTCGAGTGGATGCCGGACGCGGTGATCGTGGCCGACCGCACCGGCCGCATCGTCTACGTGAATCGAAAGGCCGAAGCCCTTACCGGTTACAGGCGGCCGGAGCTAATCGATCGCAAGGTCGAAGTCCTGGTTCCGGCACGCCTGCGCACGATACACGCCAGGCACCGCAAGGGTTTCTATGCGCGTGGAGTGGCGCGTCCCATGGGCTCGCCGGATGCCGACTTCAGCCTTCGTCGTAAAGACGCCACGGTGATCCCCGTCGAGATATCCCTTGGACCCGCCGGCGACGACACTGTCGCAACGGTCCGGGACGTTACCGAACGACGGCGCATGGAGCATGCGCTGGAGCATCGAGCGCTGCACGACCCACTGACCGACCTGGCCAACAGAACGCTTTTCTTCGACCGACTCCATCAATCGATGTACACGGCGCGACGCGAGCACAGCCACGTGGCGCTGGTCACGCTGGACGTTGACGGCTTTAAGGCGATCAATGATGCCTACGGCCACGCAGCGGGCGATGCGGTGCTAAGGGAGCTTGCGGCCAGGCTGCAGCGGGACCTGCGCTCTACCGACACCGCAGCCCGCATCGGCGGCGACGAGTTCGCGTTGATCCTGCCTGGGTTCGCGAACCGGCGAATTCTGGAACGCATGGTGCGGAAACGGCTCGCAGCCGCACAGGAGACCCTGGTCGTGAGGCGGAAGAAGATCGAACTTCGGGTCTCGGCGGGTATCGCCCTGTACCCGGATCACGGCAGCGACGCCGACGCTCTCATGAGGCACTCGGACGGCGCGATGTACTCGGCTAAGCGCGAAGGTCGCACGGTCGTCTTTCATTTGCCGGGGCCCAGGGGTAGGTTGAGAGCACGATGACCATGGTCTACCCAGCACACCGTGAGGCCACCGTCGTGCTGCGCGACGGCTCCACACTGAGCGTCCGCCCGCTCCGCCCCGCCGACGAAGCGGAGCTGTCGCGCTTCTTTGCAGATCTGTCGCTCGAGTCACGCATCTTCCGTTTCTTCGCCGCCGTGGCGAACGCCGACGCTTCGGTGAAGCGAATGATCGACGTCGACTACGCGACGCGGTATGGGATCGTCGCGCTGGCCGGAACACCGCCGGCGATCGTGGGCCACGCGATGTACGTCGCGATCGAACCTGGGAAGGCCGAGCTTGCACTGGCGGTGGCCGACGCCTACCAGGGCCGCGGCCTCGGCACGATTCTGCTCGGCCAGCTCGCTGAATCGGCCGCCGAAGCCGGGATCCAGGTCCTGGAGGCGGTGGTCCGGCCCGAAAACCACCGCATGCTGGAAGTGCTTCGTGAAAGCGGATTCCCGGTGCAGTCGCGATCGGAGCCCGGTGAGATCCACGCCGAGCTGCCGACCGGGCTGACGGCGGATGCGCTCCAACATTTCGAGGACCGCGACCGGATGGCAGCCGTCGCCGCTGTCAGCCATCTCGTGGCGGCGCGATCGGTGGCGGTGATCGGCGCGTCGCGCACCCGCGGAAGCATCGGCGCCGAACTGATGCACAACCTCGTGGACGGCGGTTTCACCGGCCAGATTTATCCGGTCAACCCGGCGGCCTCCACGATCGAAGGGCTGCCCGCCTACGCATCCGTTCTCGACATCAAGGGCGAGGTCGAGCTCGCGGTCATCGCGGTGCCGGCTGCCGCTGTCGTGCCGGTCGCGAGCGAGTGCGCGGCCAAGGGTGTCCGAGGGCTGGTGGTCATCTCCGCCGGGTTCGGCGAGGCGGGCCCCGACGGAGTCGAGCGGCAGCAGCGCCTCGTCCAGATCTGTCGCGAAGCGGGGATGCGCCTCGTCGGTCCGAACTGCATGGGTGTGATCAACACCGCGCCGGACGTGAAGCTCAACGCCACGTTCGCGCCTGACCAACCAGTCCGGGGTCGAATCGGGTTTCTGTCGCAGAGCGGCGGGCTCGGGATCGCAGTGATGGCGCGCGCGCAAGCGCTCGGTTCTGGCGTGTCCTCCTTCGTGTCGGTGGGCAACAAGGCCGACATCTCGGGCAACGACCTGATCCAGTTCTGGGAGTCGGATCCCGAAACCGCCATGATCATGCTCTACCTCGAGTCGTTCGGAAATCCTCGCAAGTTCGCGCGGATCGCCCGCCGCGTGAGTCGCAGCAAACCGATACTCGCGGTGAAGGGAGGGCGGACCACCGCCGGCAACCGCGCCACCTCCTCCCACACAGGCGCTTTGCTCTCGGCGTCGGACGTCACCGTCGACGCTCTCTTTCAACAGGCGGGGGTGATCCGAACCGACACTCTTGCGGAGCTCTTCGACACCGTGCTGCTCATGGTCAGCCAACCGCTCCTCGACGGGGACCGCGTCGCCATCGTCACCAACGCGGGTGGCCCCGCCATCCTTTGCGCAGACGCCTGCGAGGCGGGCGGCCTCCAGGTGCCACCGCTTTCCGCCGAAGTGCGTGCCACGCTGGCTGGCATTCTTCCTCCGGCCGGCTCGACAGGTAACCCCGTCGACATGCTCGCCACCGCGACGGCCGACGACTACCGGCGAACCATCGGGGTCCTCGCGCGGAGCGAAGAGATCGACGCCATCATCGTGATCTTCACACCGCCGCTCGTGACCCAGGCGTCAGACGTGGTGGAGGCGATCCATGCCGCGGCCAGTGACATGAAGCCGCGGCTCCCGCTGGTGAGCGTGGTCATGTCCAAGGAGAGCGCCCCACACCTGGTCAGCGAGCGCGATGTCTCGATCCCCTACTACCCGTTCCCCGAGGACGCCGGGCGCGCCCTCGCGCGGGCCGCGCGCTACGCCGCCTGGCGGGCGGTCCCGGATGCCCCGATCGAAACTCCGGAGGGCATAGATCGTGACCGCGCCACCGGCGTCATCGCTTCGGCGATGGGTCCCGGCGATCCGTGGATGTCACCTGAGGCGGTCATCCAGCTTCTCTCCTGCTATCGCATCCCGCTCGCCCCGACCCGATTTGCGGCCGACCCACACGACGCCGAGCACGCGGCGCGCGAACTCGACGCGGAGATCGCGTTGAAGGCGATCGCCGCCGGCGTCGTGCACAAGACCGACGCGGGAGGAGTGCGACTCGGCCTCAAACCCCCCGCCGTCGGGCGTGCGGCCCAGCAGATGGCCGCCGCTTTCGAGCGCGCGGGGCACCCGGTCGAGCGTTTTCAGCTGCAGCCGATGGTGCCGGCGGGCGTCGAGATGATCGTCGGGGTGGTTCAGGACGAGCATTTCGGCCCTGTCCTCGCCTGCGGCGCAGGCGGCACGGCCACAGAGCTGCTCAAAGACGTCGCCGTGCGGATCACGCCGATCGGCAGGGGCGACGCCGAGCGGATGGTGCGGTCGCTGAAGACCTTCCCTTTGCTGGACGGCTATCGAGGTGCACCGAAGGCCGACGTGGAATCTCTGATCGATGTCCTGCTGCGCGTCAGCGCCCTGGTCGAGGCACACCCGCATGTGGCGGAGATGGACCTGAACCCTCTGATCGTCCACGAGCGGGGCTGTGTCGCGGTGGACGCTCGGATTCGCCTGGAACCCGCTATCGCGAGGAAGCCGCTGGGCGCGCGCTAGCGCGTCACGCGCGTGGGTTCACCCCTTTGCGTCGATGCTTGACCTTGAGGTGACTCTTCACGCCCATCACGCCCGGCACGCCGGCGACGAGTCGAAGCAGTAGATCCGTAAGTGTCCCCGGTTCGACCTCGCCTTCGAGCGTCACAACTCCGTCCTGGACAACAGCAAGCACCCTTCCCTTGCCCATGAAGGGCATGTCGCCGGCCACGACATTCGCGACCTCCCTGCGAATGAAGACATCGCTTCGCAAGAAAATGCGCAGAACGTCGGAGCGGCTCACGATGCCGACAAGGCAGCCTTCGTTGTCGACGACCGGAACTCGGTTGATTCGATGCTGAAACATCTGGCGTACCGCGGCTGACAAAGGCGTGTCAGGGAAGACTCTGACCAATTGTGCGGTCATCAGCTCCGCCGCGGTCAGGTCGCCTGTCATCGCGCTCGCCTGTGGCCGTTCATACCGTTCGCGGGCGGGCGGACGGTGACCTTGCAGCACGAGGTCGGTCAGCGTCACGATGCCCACGAGCTTGCCGGCGCTCACGACCGGCAGCGCGCCCACGCCATGCATCCGCACCACGCGGACGCAGCGCCCGTAAGAAGCCGCCGGATCCACGGTCACGACATCCCTCGTCATCACGTCCGCGACCACCCAGCTCATAGCCGCCTCTCCCGGCTGGGATGGCCGCCAAGCGCGCGCAGCGCGTTCAGGATCACCGCGACGTCGATGGCCTCCTGGAAGAACGCCCCGGCGACCGGCGGCAGTGCTCCCCAGGTCGCCATGACCATGCCCGCGACCGAAAGCGCCATTCCGGCGACGACGCTCTGGACTGCTATGTTCCGCGCTCGGCGCGCGATCAGCATCGCCTCACCTACGCGGTCGAGGCGGTCCACCATGATCACCGCGTCCGCAGCCTCCGAGGAGGCGGTCGCGCCCCGCGCGCCCATGGCGATGCCGACGTCCGCCGCGGCGAGCGCGGGCGCGTCGTTGACACCGTCGCCCACCATCACGGTCACCGCCTCGCGCCGCTCCATGCCAACTGCCTCGATCTTCTCTGCGGGGCTGTGTTCATAGAGCACTTTGTCGACCCCAAGTGCTCTGCCGACCGTCTCCGCGACGTCGCGGCGGTCGCCGCTCAAGAGGACGATCTTCGAGATCCCGGCGTCGCGGAGGACGCGGAGGGCCCCAGGGGTCTCGGCGCGGACGGGGTCCTCCATCACAAGGGCGCCAGCGATCACGTGGCCAACCGAGACGTACACGGCTGCAGATCCGACAGGCGCGAGCCGCCGGTGCAACTCCTCCGCCCCCGGGGGTGCTTGGCTCCCATCGTTTAGCCACCGCAGCTGGCCCAGCGCCACGCGACGGCCGCCAACTGTCCCCTCTATACCCAGACCGTGATACTCGTGCACGTCGACGGGAAACTCGAGCTTCAACTGCCTGGCGGCCGCCGCGGCGACGATGCCGTCGGCGAAGACGTGGGGCGAGACCTGGTCGAGAGAGGCGGCAAGCCGGAGCAGTTCTTCCTGCGAAATCCCGTCAAACGTCTCCACCGACGCGACTCGCGGCGCGCCGGCCGTCAGGGTCCCGGTCTTGTCAAACACCAGCGTCCGCGCGCGCGCAAGGGTTTCGAGCGCCCCGCCTCCCTTGACAATCACGCCGCGATGGGCCGCGCGCGAGATGCCGGCGACGATCGCGATCGGAGCGGCGAGGATTAGCGGGCACGGGGTCGCCACGACGAGCACCGCCAGCGCTCGTACGGGGTCGCCCGAGACCAACCAGGCAAACCCGGCCACGAGCAGCGTGATCGGAAGAAACCACAGCGCGTAGCGATCCGCGAGCCGCACGAACGGCGCCTTGCTTGCCTGCGCCTCGCGGACCAGGCGGACGATGCCGGCGTAGGTGCTCTGATCCGCTGTCGTGACGGCGCGAAGGTCAAACGGCGGCCCCGCGTTCAGCGCGCCGCTCCTGACCGCCTCCCCGGCAAGCCGCTCGACTGGCATCGACTCGCCGGTCAGCGCCGACTCATCGAGGACGGCGATGTCCGAAATCACCTTCCCATCCACCGGAACCACCTCGCCGGGCTTGACCAGGAGCAGATCTCCGGGGCCGACCGACGCGATGCTTCGAGCGACCAGCGCGCCGTCTTCGTATCGGTGCACGACCTGCGGCGCCCGCGCCAGGAGAGCCGCCAGCTCGCGCCGAGCGCGGCCGCCCGCGTAGCGCTCGAGAGCCTCGCCGCCCGCGAGCATGACTCCGATCACCGCCCCGGCGAGGAACTGCCCGAGGACAAGCGACCCGGCCATGGCGAGCAGCGCGATCAGGTCCACGCCGGTCTTGCGATGCAGCAGCTCCTTGCCGACGGTGATGGTCAGAGGCACGAGAGCGACCACCGTCGCCAGCGCCCACGCGCCGTCGGCGAGACGGTGGGCGCCGCCGAGCCAGGCCACCGCCCCCACAAGCATCGGCACGGCGACCGCGACCAGGATCCTCGCTGAGCTGCCTTCTGGCGCCGGCTCCTCTTCCGGCGGCTGGCCGGGCTCCGGCGACTTGACCGCCGGCACACCACGAAGCGACGAGATCACAGGTTGAGGCTCGCCGAAGGTCGCGCTGACCGCCAGTTACGTCCGGCCTCGCAACGCCAGGCCGTTAGCCCCTTGGTCTTTCGTCACCTCCGAGCGAGATTCAGGCCAAATCTCAGGAGAGGTGATCGAGATGTTCAGGCGAATCGTCGTCGCGATTGACACGTCGGAATACTCGCTGCGTGTCATTCCGACAGCCATCGAGGTGGCGCAGAAGTTCCACAGCGACGTGTACGTCCTCCACGCCTGTGAGCACGACCGCGGCCACGCGGTGGCGTATTCAGAAGACTCACCGGCTGGAGCGATGCGGCTCGTCGCCGACGCGGTGAAAGTGCTGCGGGAGGAGGGCGTCGTCGCGGGCGGCCAGGTTCACGACGTGGCGGCCGGCCACGTCGCCAAGGACATCGTCGAGACCGCGGCCGAGTTCGAGGCCGACCTCATCGTCATGGGCTCGCGCGGGCTGTCGGACGTCCAGGGGATCCTGCTCGGCAGCGTCACCCACAAGGTCATCCAGCTCGCTCCGATCCCGGTCCTGGTGGCGCGGGGCCCGATCCCGGTCAAGGTAAAGGCCCAGCAGCCGGCAATGGCCAGCATCCCGGCGCTGGCCTACTAGCCAAAGGTCACTTTTGCGGGGGGCCGATCGGCCTCCCGCAGGGGGACTCCCGGCCCGAACTGATCCACCTCCCAAGAGGCAAAACTGCAATCGAGCCGTCCGGAGCTCAACCAAATTCAAAACCCCTCGATACGAGGGTCAGGAGGAAATCGAAATGAACTCTGCAATCAGGTGGCGAATCGTCAGTCTTCAGGCAATCATGGTCGTCGTTCTGGCCGGTGCGGCCGTCTTCGCGTTCGGCTTGGGCACTTTCACGACAGGGCAGATTCGCGACGAGCTGACCGCGCAGCAGATCTACTTCCCCGCCGCAGACCAGATCAAGGCCGGCGGAGCGCTCGACCCCGCGACGTTCCCCCAGGAAATTCGCGACCAGGCGGGCAACCAGGTCACTGACGGCAACCAGGCTCGGATCTACGCCAACGACTTCCTCGGTGAGCACCTGCAGGGCGTGGCCGGCGGCCTGACCTACGCTTCGGTGGGCACGAAGGTTTCACAGCTGAACGCCCAGCTCGCCAGCACATCAAAGGACGACCCGAACTACACAGCCCTTCAGAAGCAGATCGCGACCCTCAACGGACAGCGCGACACGCTGTTCAAGGGTGAGACCCTGCGCTCGATGCTCCTCAACGCTTACGGCTGGTGGACGATCGGCACGTACACCACCTACGCGGCGTTCGGCCTGATGCTCGCGGCCGCTGTGGTCCTCGGCGCCATGGTCTTCGAGTTCGTCGCGGCTCGCAGGCGCGTGACAGTTCGCGTCGCCAAGCAAGTCCCAACCCACGCGTGACATCTCTTACGGACGGCATGCTCCGGTGGAAGTTCCTTCCACCGGAGCTCTTTCTTGCTCGCGCGAATCGCTAGATTTGCCCTGAAAAGTGGCGATCTCCGAAGTGAGCACGGACACCGCGGCGGCCGCCCGGCAGATCGTCAGGAATCCGTACAGCGTTCTGCCGAACTGGCTCTACCCGAGCTTCGTCGTCCTCGGCCTGACCGCCTTCGCGGTCTACGCGGTATGGGTTGTCTTCTTCCAGCGCGAGGGTCATTACGCACCGTATCTCAGCCCGTTCGATTCGCCGCTGATCAAGGTCGGGCCGATACCGCCGGGGGTCTGGGTTGCCTGGGCCCCGTTCGCCTTCCGCCTGACCTGCTACTACTACCGCAAGGCGTACTTCCGTTCGTTCTTCTGGCACCCCCGGTCATGCGCGGTACCCGAGGCGGGCCGGCGTCGCTACCGCGGGGAGACTGCCTTTCCCTGGGTCCTCAACAACTTCCATCGCTTCGCCTTCTACGCGACGGTGGTGCAGGTTGCATTTCTCTGGTTTGACGCCATCGTGGCGTTCGTCTTCGGCGGACGCTTCGGGATCGGGCTGGGCACCGTTTTGATGCTGGCCAACGTTTTGCTGCTGTCCGGTTACACGTTCGGCTGCCACGCATTCCGCCACCTGGCGGGCGGCGACCTCGACTGCTTCTCCTGCTCGCGGACGGCGCGCGTCCGGTATCGGCTCTGGAAGGGCATCACGGTCCTCAACATCAGGCACGACCGCTGGGCGTGGGCAAGCCTGGCCTCGGTGCTTATGATCGACATCTACCTTCGGGCGCTGATGGCTGGCATGCTCCATGACCCGCGGTGGATCTCGTGAGCGCTCCTTCCTACGAGACCCTCGAGACCGACGTCCTAGTTCTCGGCGCCGGCGGCGCGGGTCTGCGCGGGGCGATCGCCGCGGCCGAGGCTGGAGCGAAGGTCCTGGTCGTCTGCAAGTCCCTGCTGGGAAAGGCGCACACGGTGATGGCCGAGGGCGGCGTGGCGGCGGCAATGCACAACGTCGCGTACCAGGACTCGTGGGAGGTCCATTTCGCCGACACGATGAAGGGCGGCAAGCTGCTGAACGACTGGCGCATGGCGGAGCTGCACGCCCGGGAATCGCCCGAGCGAGTGCTCGAGCTCGAACGCTGGGGGGCGCTTTTCGACCGCACCTGGCAGGGGCGGATCCACCAGCGTCCCTTCGGCGCCCACACGTATCCGCGGCTGGCCCATATCGGCGACCGCACGGGCCTGGAGCTGCTACGGACGCTGCAGGACCGCGCCGTCCACACCGAGGGCGTCGACGTGCAGATGGAGGTCACCGTCTTCAAGCTCCTGAGGTCGGAAGGGCGGATCGCGGGCGCTCTCGCCTATCGCCGCGCCGACGGCTCCCTGATCCTCTACCGCTGCGCCGCGCTTCTTCTCGCCACCGGTGGCGCGGGCAAGATGTACCGCGTCACGTCGAACTCGTGGGAGAGCACCGGCGACGGTAGCGCGCTCGCCTACGATGCCGGCGCACAGCTCCGGGACATGGAGATGGTCCAGTTCCACCCAACTGGAATGGTGTGGCCGGCTGGCGTGCGCGGCATCCTGGTCACGGAGGGGGTACGGGGCGAGGGCGGTGTGCTCCGAAACAAGGACGGCGAGCGCTTCATGGAGCGTTACGACCAAGAGCGGATGGAGCTTTCGTCGCGGGATATCGTCGCGCGCGCGATCAACTCAGAGGTCAACGCGGGTCGGGGCAGTCCGCATGACGGCGTCTTCCTGGACATCACTCATCGCAAGCCCGAGTACATCAAGGGCAAGCTTCCGTCGATGTACGAGCAGTTCCTCAAGCTCGCGAAGGTCGACATCACCAGGCAGCCGATGGAGGTGGCGCCGACGATTCACTACATCATGGGCGGCGTGCGAGTCGAGGCCGAGACCGGGGCGAGCACCGTGCCCGGCCTCTTCGCCGCGGGCGAGGTCGCGGCCGGCCTGCATGGCGGCAATCGTCTAGGCGGCAACTCGCTGAGCGACCTCCTCGTGTTCGGCAAACGAGCCGGTGAAGCGGCCGCCTCGGCCTCGAAATCCAGCTCCCGCGCGGCGGCGGCAAAGCTCGACCCGCGTGCGATCGATGGGGCGATCGCGGGCCTGATGGCGCCGCTGGACCGGCCCGCGGGGGAAAGCCCATACCGACTTCAGGCCGAGATCCAGGAGGCGATGAGCAAATACGCGCCGATCGTGCGCGACGCTGCCGGACTCCAGGCCGGACTTGAGGCGATCCTCGACCTGCGGTTCCGAGCGAGGTCATCCGGCACGGGCGGCTCGAGCTCCATCGCGTTCAACCCGGGCTGGCACACGGCGATCGACCTTCACTCGATGCTTGTCAACGCTGAGGCTCTGCTCCGCTCCGCCCTCGAGCGCAATGAGAGCCGCGGCGCGCATGCGCGCTCGGACTATCCCAAGTCCGACGACGCCCTTGGCGACGTGAACTTCATCGTCGAGAAGACTCCGAGCGGCATGGCCGTAAAGGCCGAGAAGCGACCTGCGATGCCGGACTTCCTCGCTGAGCTGGTGGAGCACTCGTACGCGCGGTACACGCCCGAGGAGCGGGAGTGAGTACGGAAATCTCGGATCTGGACTTGCGAATCTGGCGGGGCGATTCGTCCGGTGGCGACTTCGTCGCCTACCGCGTCCCGGTGCGCGAGGGCATGGTCGTCCTCGACGCCGTGCTGTGGGTACAGGCAAACCTGGCGTCCGACCTCGCTGTGCGGTGGAACTGCAAGGCGGCCAAGTGCGGGTCGTGCTCGGCGGAGATCGAGGGGTTCCCTCGCCTGATGTGCAAGACGCCGATCGCCGAATACCGCGCCGGCCTCAGCGTGCGACCAATGAAGGCGTTTCCCGTGATCAAAGACCTGGTCACGGACGTCAGCTGGAACTACGAGGTCAACAAGGAGATCCCGCCCTTCACTCCGAGCGAAAAGGACATGACGAGCAGCGAACCATGGCGCATGCAGCAGAAGGACGTCGAGCGAAGCATGGAGTTTCGCAGGTGCATCGAATGCTTTCTGTGCCAGGACGTGTGCCACGTGCTGCGCCATCACGACTCGAAGACCGCTTTCTACGGACCGCGGTTCATGATCCGGATCGCAAGTCTCGAGATGCATCCGAAGGACACCCTCGACCGCCGGCCGCTGCTGAAGGGCAAGGCTGGCGTCGCGTACTGCAACATCACCAAGTGCTGCACTGAGGTCTGTCCGGAGCACATCAAGATCACGGACAACGCGATCATTCCGTTGAAAGAGCGCATGGACGACGTTTACTTCGACCCGGTGCGCGCCGTGGGTAGGATGCTCCGTGGGAAGCCGCGCGGCGCAGATCAAGAGGAGGACTGATGCACGTCCAACACTCGGTGCACATCAACCGACCCATCGGGGAATGCGAGGCCGCCCTGGCTCAGTCAGGCTCGAGTTGGTTCCCGCGGATGAACGCGAAGAGCTCAGCGTCTGTGGGGCCCAAGGTGGCGGGGATACCTCTGCGCAAGCGCGTCAACGTCGAGCTCGGCACGCCGATGAAGGCGGGCGATTGGACCAATGTGCCGGTGGCCTGGAAGGCGACCGGCGCGCAGCCGCTCTTTCCGGTCATGACCGGTCGAATCGAGCTCGTCCCGGTCGAGAAGTCGGTGACCCGATTGAACGTCAGCGGCATGTACGAGCCGCCGCTGGGCAAGCTCGGACAGCAGCTGGATGATGCAGTGATGCACAAGGTGGCTGAGGCGACCGTCAAAGACTTGGCCGAGTCGATTGCGAAAAGGCTAAGCGGCGGCCCTCCGCGCTAGGCTCCGGGCGTGGTCGTGTGTCTGGCCAGGTACGCCGCGGCCTCTGCCCGGCGGGCGACCTCCAGCTTAGAGAGGATCGTCGACACATAGTTCTTGACCGTCTTCTCGGCCAGGTGCAGCTCGTCGCCGATCTGACCGTTGGTCATGCCTCGTGACACAAGCGTCAGGATGCGCTCTTCCTGCGCGGAGAGGCGGGCCAGCTTCTCGTCCCGCATGGTCTTGCCCTTGCGCAGGCGCTCGAGGACAGACTTCGTGACCTCTGGGTCGAGCAGGCTCTTGCCCGCCCCCACCTCCCGGATCGCTCGCACGAGCTCGCCGCCGCGGATTTGCTTCAGTACGTAGCCAGATGCTCCGGCCATGATCGAGGCGAAAAGCGCCTCGTCGTCGGCGAACGAGGTCAGCATCAGGACCTGCGTTTTCTCGAGCTTGGCTCGGATCTCTCGGGTGGCCTCGATGCCGCTGCCGTCGGCGAGCCTCACGTCCATGACGACGACGTCCGGACGCGTACGCTCCGCCTGGGCGACCGCCTCCGCCACGGTGCCGGCCTCCGCCACGACCGTCATATCGTCATTCGCGTTGATGAGCGACTTGACGCCGTCGCGCACCACCTCGTGGTCATCGACGAGCATGATCCGGATCCGCTCTTTAGACATCCACCACATCGTCTCACGCGTGCGCCTTGTGAGCGAAGGCCCGAGGTCCCGGCCGGATAGGGTCATTCGGCCCTAGACGGGAAACGCGACCCGCAGCGTCGTCCCCTTGCCGGCGGCCGAGGTCACCTCGAGCGAGCCACCGAGCTTCGCCGCCCGCTCGCGCATGTTGCGCAGACCGTTGCCGGCCGAATTGTTCTCCGGATGGAACCCGATGCCGTCGTCGGTGACGACCAGCACCGCCTGCTTGCCTGAGCCCTCGAGCCGCACGGCGGCGCGAGTCGCGTGCGCGTGACGCGCGATGTTCGAGAGCGCCTCCCGGGTGAGCTGCACGATGTCGGCCGAGCGCGAAGAAAGCCTGGCGGCAAGGGCCGCATCCACGCTGACGTCGACCTGCTCACGCGTCCGCGACTGCATCTCCTCGCCCAGGTTGCGAAGCGCCTGGTCGAGTTGGTGGTCGGCGAGGATACCCGGCCTCAGGCCGAAGATGTAGTTGCGAAGATCGCGGATGACTCCGTCCAGGGCTTCGACCGCGTGCTCGAGCCTCGTGCTCGTCTCGCTGTTGCCAGACGTGAGCGCGGTTCCCTGGAGGCTCATACCCACCGCGAACAGCGACTGGATGACGCCGTCATGGAGCTCCTTGGCGATCCTTTCGCGCTCCTCGAGCAGTCCGAGCCGGCGCAGCTCGGACTGGGCGCGGTCGTAGTCGAGGGCGACGGACGCTGCATCAGCCAGGCTCGCGACTAGGCGCCGTGTTTCCTCCGAGAACCGTTTGCCGCCTTTCAGGTTGGCGACCATCAGGGTGCCGGCGACGCCTCCAGGAACCCGCAGCGGAACGTAGAAGGCCGGGCCGTGGCGGCCCAGGCTGACGATCGGCTGAAACGCGCGCGCATCCTGGCTCACGTCATCGAAGCTCATGACCTCACCGCTGCTCATGACCGCGCCTGAGATGGAACCGAGCGTCGGAACGCTCTGACCGCGCAATTGGGCGGCGCGAGCGCCAGCCGCTGCCGCGACCTTGAGCTCGGCCGGCGTGCTGCTGCGGGTGACAACAGTCGCGGCGTCGGCTCCTGCAAGGTCCCTGGCGTGCTCGGCGATCCTATCGAGCAGCTCTGTTTCGTTCGCACCGGCGAGCACCTGGTTCGTGATATCGCGCAGTGCGTCGAGCCACCGCTCACGCGAGCGGACTTCCTCATAGAGGGAGGCGTTGGCGATCGCCACCCCGGCTTGCGCGGCGAGAATGACGACGGCGTCTTCGTCTTCCTGGCTGAACTCATTCGCCGATCGTTTCTCGGCGAGGTAGATGTTGCCGAAGACGCGGCCAATCGCCTGCACCGGCGCTCCCAGGAACGAGCTCATTGGCGGATGGTTGGCCGGAAAGCCGACCGATTGCGGGTGGTCCGCGATGTTCTTGATGCGCACCGGATGAGCCTGGTGGATGAGCAGGCCGAGCACGCCGCGCCCGGCGGGCAGGGCGCCGATGGCCTGCCGCTGCCGGGCGGGGATCCCTGTCGTCACGAACTCGATCAGCCAATCGCCTTCGCCGATCACGCCTAGCGCTCCGTATCGGGCGTCGGTGACCTCGGCGGCAAGATCAACGATGCGCTGGAGGACGATCGGCAGCGAGAGCTCCGAGGCGAGCGTGAGACCGGCTTTCAGCAGCATGTCCTTGCGATCGCGGGGCTTTGCCATCGGGGCCCGAATTTACGCCAGTCGGCTGGTTGATGGAGGGCCAATCGACCCTACTCGCCGACCCGTCGGGACGGGAGGCTTTGGCCATGCAGAGCCAGGGATTCCAGCGGATGGTGCTGGCCACGGACGGAAGTGAGCAGGCCGAAGCGGCGGCTCGAGTCGCGGCAGCACTGGCCGACTCATCGGGTGCGGCCGTGCGGGTGGTGCACTGCTGGAACCTCGAGGTTCATCATCGGCACGGCGTTAGGGACCTTCAGATGCGCTCGGAGGCCCAGAACTTGATCACCGAAGCCGTCGCTCGCTTGCGGGCGCTCGACATTCGGGCGGACGGCCAGTTGGTGCGGGCGGACTCGAACCATGTCGGAGCTGCTATCGCCGCTGCCGTTCGCGAATTCAACGCCGACCTTGCGATCGTAGGCTCTCGCGGTCTTTCGAACTGGCGCTCGATGTTCGAGCACAGCGTCAGCCACCAGCTGCTCAACGCGGTCGACCGTCCCGTGCTGATCGTGCGTGAGGCTCCTGCCTCAGTCCTGCACGAGCCATCCCGCATCGTGCTTGCAATCGCGGGCGGCGACGACCTCGCACCCGCGGTTCGAGCTGCGATCGCCGCTGCCTCGAGACCGGGATCGCGGGTCCTCGTGACCCATGTCGTGCAGGCGATGTTCGCCGCGCAGGGATTCGCGTACATCGAAACCGGAGACGAAATCCAGGAAACCGTCGCGAAAGCAGCCACGATGCTGAAGGAGGCGGGCATCGCGGCGGAAATCAAAGTTGCGCGGCCTGGTCCAGTTGCTCACACGCTGGCGGAGATCGCCTGGCAGTGGCATGCCGACATCATCGTGATCGGCTCGAGCCGTATGGGCGACCCCGCCAGCATCGTTTTCGGATCCGTGACGCATGACCTGCTGAGGGCGACCGCGCGTCCCGTCCTTGTGGCGGAGAGGATCACGGGGTGAGCTCCCTGCCGCGCCACCGTACTGTCGCCGACCTGATGACGTCGCGCGTCCATGTCGCCAATCCGTACACGCCTTTCAAGGTTCTTGTCCGGCTGATCGAGGAAAATCGGGTAAGCGCCGTCCCGATCGTCGACCAGCACGGGATGCCGGTCGGCGTCGTTTCCGAATCTGATCTGCTGCTCAAGGAGCGACGCGCAGAGCTTGAGTCGAAAGCGAGCCCGCTGCGTCTCTGGCGCCCGCGCCAGGAAATGGACAAGGCGGAGGGCCTAGTCGCTTCTGAGCTGATGAGCTCGCCGGCCATCACCGTAGGTCTGGCCACGACGATCTCCGAGGCCGCACGGCTGATGCAGGAGCGCAACATACGCCGCCTCGTCGTAGTCGACGCGCGCGGCCGGATCGCTGGCATCGTGAGCCGGAGCGACCTGCTGCAGGTTTTCCTCCGCACCGATGAGGACCTCCGCGAGGAGGTTGCAAACCGAATCATCCCGGCGGTCTTGCCGACCGACGCCGATACGGTCCAAGTGGCCGTGGAGTCCAACGTGATCACCCTTTCGGGTGAGGTCGATCGACGCAGCGACGCCGAGATCCTTGCCCGTTTGGCGCGTGACGTCGACGGCGTAGTCGACGTGGTCAACATGCTCACCTTCAGGTGGGACGACGTTCGGCAGCACGCGCGCGCGATCTGAAGCGCCCAGGACTTTCGGCCGTCCCGAGACGGGCCTCCTGCCAATAGGACTTCGCGAAGGGGAGTCATACGCTCCAGGTGGAGGTGTGAACGATGAGACTCACTACGAAGGATGTAGTTGGTGGCATGCTCGCCGCCGCAGCCACCCTCGTCGCCCTGGCTGTCATAAATGGATGGGGTTGGCCGTTGCTCGGTGATTACCGCGCCGGAACCATCGCACTTGGAGTGATTGGGTTCGCCATGTGCGGCGCGGCCAGTGACTACCGCAGCGTGCGCTCGCCAAACCCGCTCATTATTCTGGCCGGCATACTCGGGCTCGCTGCGCTCGGATTGCTCATCGGGGGCCTGATCTGGGCGACCGCGACGCTCTTCGTGTGGCTGGCGGCGGTCATCGTCGCGCTGTGGGCCGTGTCCACGCTGCGGCACGTGATCACTCCGGTCGATACCGTCCGCCGCCCGGTGCTCTCGTAAACGGAGGATCTGAAATGGCGACTGCAATCGCGCCAGGGCGGCAGGCTGAGGCAAGCACTCCCGCTCGATCGATGATCGTGGGGTTCGCGCCGTACTGGATGTCGACGGCTCTGGCGGTGGCGGGCGTGGCCGCGGCCGCCTTGACCCTGCTCGCGCGCGACGTCTTGCGCGGCATGCCTGTCATGAACGGGTCGGCACGGGGCACAGCTCTCGTAGCGCTCGTCGTGGCTTTGCCGATCCTGGTCGTCTCGTTGGTGCTTGTGAGCCGAGGAGCCGTGCGACTGGTGGTCGCCTGGCTTGGCGCGGTTGCGTTCCTTCAATACAACTCGGTGCTTGTTCTCCTGGCCACGCCGTTCAACAGCCTCTTCCTTCTATATGTGGCGATGTTCGCGCTCGGTTTCTGGACGATCGTCCTGCTTCTCAGGGCGCTCGACATTGCGTCGCTCGCACGCTATTTCGCGCCGAAGTTGCCCGCACGAGGGCTCGCCGCTTATCTCGGGGTGATCGCCGGGCTCAACGGGGGCGCATGGCTCGCCGGCGTGGTGCCGGCTCTCTTCACCAGGTCGCCGGCCTTCCTCGAGGGGACAGGCCTCACGACGAACCCGATCTACGTCCAGACCTGTCGTTCTGGATTCCTTTGATGTTCGTCTCAGCCGGACTGCTGTGGCGACGACACCCATGGGGCTTCGTGCTGGTCGGCGGGATGCTCGTCTACTTCTTCATCGAGTCGATCAGCGTGGCAGTCGACCAGTGGATGGGTAGCGCCGCGGACCCAGCTTCGGCGGTAGCGTCTGCGGCCCTTGCGCCGATCTTTGCCATCCTCGCGGGCGTCGGGCTGATCTCCCTATACGTCCGTCTATTTCAGGAATCTGAACCGAACCGCGCCTGAGATTCCTCGAGAGCAATAGCAAGCTAAGCCTTCCGCAACCTGTGCATCACCACTCCGCTGCCAGGCAGCAGTGAAAAATCGCCGATTGTGAACTCGAAATTGGTCGGGGGCCCGGGATTTGAACACGGGGCCTCACGGTCTTGAAACGTCTCGCTTTGCGTGTCCTCGCGTGTGCTGCCGGCTCCTCTGGGATCCGTCTAACTCAAGCCGCGCTGCCCTCGTGTCCTTACGTGTCCTCGTGAACCCCTCCGTTTCCCGGAATGCGTGATCCGGCTGTGATCCGGCGAAGGGCCCTGCTGTCGCCCTATTGCTGCCCGGCAGTGGCTATTGCGAGGATCTCCGGCAGATGGTTCCAAAGCAGCATGTGCGCTTCACCAGGGCAAATCGTCAGGTCGGCCCCCGGGACTGTTTCTGCCAGATACCGGGCCTGGTACAAGGGAATGACTGCGTCGACCTCCCCATGCCACACGTGAACCGGAACTCGTATGTCCTCGAGTCGAAATCCCCACGGGCTGGTCAGGATTCGCAGGTCATCGTCGTAGCCCTCAGAGCCACCCCGCACAGCTTCGAGAAGCGTCGCCATCACGGATGACCTCACCCATGGCGTCGACAGCACCTGCTGGTCAGCCGCCGGACTATTGTGAGTCAGGTCGTCGATGAAGTAGGCCGGGTGACGTTGTATCAAGCCGCTGAGCAACTTCACTCCGCCTTCAAAGATCAACGGCATCGTTTCCTCGAGCCGCAGCCCTGCTCGGTGGGCGAACTGCATTCCAGCCAGCGCCGCAGGTTGGTCAAACGGAGCGGGACTGCCCGTGGTCACGACTGCGAGCAACCGGTCTGGAATCAGTGCGGCGCAGGCAAGGGCGTAAAGGCCGCCGCCCGACAGGGAGACAATACCGAAGCGGGCGATGTGCAAGGAGTCAGCCAGCTCGATGACGTCCGACGGCCACTCAACGAGCTGACGGCGAGGCTTGTTGTCGGACAAACCGTAACCTGGCCGGTCCGGCGTGATTACGCGTACCTTGAGCGATCGGTAGAGGTCTTGAGCCGCCTCGTGATCGAACCGGGAGCCGGGCGTCCCGTGCTGGAAGATGATCGGATCGCCGTCCTGATCGCCCCATTCCGTATATGCAAGCTGACGGCCGTCCCGAAGCCTCAAGAGGTGCGTCTCCGGGCGCTCATCGTCACGGTCCACGGCAGCCAGCGGAAGACTCGCTTCCAACTGAGCCAATGCTTCGTCGCTCCGCTTGATGAGGTCAACGAGGGGTTCGCCTGACGCCGAGAGCGTGATTGACATGATCAGGCAGACGAACGCTCCAGCCAAGTCGCGCACCGCCAATGTAGTCGGGCCTGGCCCCACACGAGCCGCCACCACTTCTGCAACCCGGTCGACCATTCCGCCGAACTGTGTCAACAAAGCTGCACGCAGTTCCGCGTCGTTTCTGATCACCAGGGCCCGCTGACGCACCATCACGCTCTGTTCCGGTGCTAAGTCGGTCAAGACGTTCCGAAGTGCGTTGCGAAACGCGGCCACGGGGTCGATTCCGGGTGGTTGGGCGTTGAACGCAGCGAGCACCAATGCGTCGAGATCGTCCTGCATGACTATGGCCGTCTTGCTGGGGTAGATGTTGAGAAGGTCGCCTGGCGAAACGGCAGCGGCCTGTGCGATCTCCTCGAGCGTGGTCTCCTGAAAGCCGTTCCGCAAGAAGAGCCTCAGAGCTTCCTGCCTGATCGCGGCTTTAGTCTGGATACCGTCCGTTCGCTCACGCAACTCGCGCATTGGCCTCTCCTCCTACAGGGAGCTCGGTCCGCCCGTCGGCACAGCTTCAGTCCATACAGGGTCGGCTTCAGGACGTCTGCCGGCGAGTGCCTTTAGGCCCTCTGAAAGGGGGTCACTTGTTTGGTGCCAACCGTGCCGAACGGCAAATCAAACGCAACGAGGCGTGTCGGCTCGGAATACAGCACGCATCCTGGACCAGCCGGCCAACTTCCTACTCGTCAGCCCAACCTGCGAACGCGCCCTTCTTCCTCACTGGTAAGCGGTTAGCTCGCATTTACGCGCCAACTGCCTGCCTTGTCTCTCGTGTAGCCAATTGACAGATTGATTGGATCGAGCCCATGCGCCTCAGCGATTTTCTTTTCACCTGAGCTCAGGCGAAGATGAGCCTCCAGTTCTTCGGGCGTGTTGTGCGCCTCCGTCCACACGGCGTGGAACGAATGGAGCAGTCCGAGTAGATGGTCTTCCTCGTCTTGAGTCAAGATGACGGCTCTCACGACCGCCACGAGATCACGTCGCCATGCGACATCGGGCTCCCGACGAAGGTGAGACGCCACGACTCATTGGACAGCGCTGAATGTGCGGTCTGCTGGCGAGGTTCCGGCGACTCCGTGACACGGCGGTGACCCGGGAGGCCAAAATCGCCGTCGCGGGAATCGTCGAGACGGACTCTTGAATCAAGAAACTGGTCGGGGGCCCGGGATTTGAACCCGGGGCGTCACGGTCCCGAACTCTGAGACCCTTCGTCCAGAAACCACTGAAACGATCGATTTCCATTCGAAACTGCAGCGGGCGAGGGAATCGAGTCGTCATTTGGGGTCATTTTTTCGCTGGGTTGCTACATGAAGTACTACATGATTTTCAATCACGACGACCGGCCCCCAAGCTCTCAGCGTCCTCCGGCCCGGAGGTCTACTCGGTGTACGTAACTATTTCGCGGTCCAACCGCCATCCACCGGTAACGTCACGCCGGTGATGTAGGGCGGAGCCGACACCGCCAGCCAGGCGACGGCCTCGCCGACGTCCTGCGCTGTAGCGAGGCGGCCCGCCGGAGTCTCTGTCGTGATCGCATCTGCGGCACTCGGATCAGTCAGGAGCTTTTCCGTCATGGGGGTGCGGGTCACATTCGGGGCCACGGCGTTGACCTGGACGTTGAACGGCGCCCACTCGACTGCGAGGCTGCGGGTCAGGTTGACGAGTCCGCCCTTACTCGCTGAGTACGCCGCCCGGTTCGGCCCGCCAACGAGGCCGAAGATCGACGCGATGTTAACGATTCGACCCGTCCGCCGGCTGGTCATCACTTTCGCGGCGGCCTGGGCCAGGAAGAATGCTCCCCTCAAATTGACGTCCTGCACTGCATCCCAGTCCTCGACCGTCAGCTCCAACGCAGGCTTTCTGATCACGACCCCCGCGTTGTTCACTAGCACGTCGATGCGTTCGAAACGGTCGACCACGTTGGCCACGCACCGCGTGGCTTGGGCGGGGTCCCTCAGGTCTAGCTCCAAGGCCAGGCCGTGAAGCGATTCGGCGGCACGCAAGGCTGCGTCGCGGTTGCCAGGCAGTTCGGTGATGACGACTTCAGCGCCCAGATTTCGAAGGGCGTGAGCACATGCAAGTCCGATGCCGCCCGACGCACCCGAAACGAGCGCGACCTTGCCCGTCAACCGCTCACCAGGTGACCATTCCGCCCGTCACGTTGATCGCCTGTCCGGTCAGGTAGGACGCTTCGCCGGACAGCAAGAAGCTGATCACTCCGGCCACCTCGTCCGCCGTGGCGACCCTGCCGAGCGGTATGCCTTTCAGCCGCAAGGCCATGCTTTCCTCCACGGTCTGTCCGCGAATCTCGGCGATCGACTTGGTGACCGCGGACTGCATCGGCGTGTCGACGATTCCTGGGCAGATCGCGTTCACGCGCACGTTTCGCGAGGCGAGCGCGAAAGCGAAACTCCGTGTCAGCGATATGACCGCTGCCTTCGAGGCCGCGTAAACCGCGCCTTCTGGGACACCGATCTTCGCGCCGGCAGACGACAGGTTGACGACGGCGCCGCCGCTTCTCAATTTCGGAGCAAGCTGTTGGGTGAGAAAGAACAGCGCCTGGGCGTTGACGCCCATGATGTGCTCCCACTGCTTCTCGTCAACCTCCCAGATCGGAGTCAGCTCGATCACCCCGGCGGCGTTGACCAGGTAATCGATCTCGCCCGCCTCCTTCACCACCTGCTCGCGTTCTTGTGCGCTCGTGAGGTCGACGGTGAGCGTCTCGAAACCCGACGAGTTAGACGCTTTGGTCCGGTCCACAGCGAGAACCTCCGCGCCTTCCGCGTGCAGGCGGCGAGCGGTCTCCAAACCAATGCCTCGGGCGGCGCCGGTGACAACCGCCCGCTTCCCCTTGTGAGCAGCCACTAGGGTGTCGCTTGCAGCACCGTTCCCGCGGCGACGTTGTGGAAGACGGACGCGGTCCCGTTCGACCACTCGACCTTGACGGTGTCGGCTCGCGACGCGGCCGCCAAGCCGAAGTACGCCTCGCGTGGCGGCCCGGCCAGGTAGCTTCCGGCGGCCAGGATGTACTGGCAGGTCGGCTTGCCGGCCACGGTCACGATCACGCGAGATCCCGCAGCCAGGTTGTCCGGGGCGTGCGAGAGATCGACGGTGAGCCAGTTGGCCGCGGGCGAATCGTTCTCGAGCAGGATCAACGGACCGTCCACTTGACTGATCAGGAAATCAGGCCGACCGTCCCGATTGAAATCGAAGACGACCAGCGAGCGCTGGTCGCCTGGAACGTCGCATCCGGTCTTCGAGGCGAGGTGGAATCCGCCGTGTCCGTCATTCATGAAAAGGTGTGCGCGGTTCTGGCTGAGCGGAGTGCTGAGCAGCCCGACGAACTGGTTGAAGCCCTGCACCGCGTAGATGTCCATGTTTCCGTTGCCTGCCGCATCGACAAACGAAGCGCCCCAGCCCCAGCCGGCGTCGAGCACGTGCCGCTGGGCCGCCTGGTCGACAAACTTGAATCCGCCGCTCGGTCCGGGGTTCTGCATCATGAGGGTGTTGCCCCTGGGTACGTTACCGAAGTTCCCCACCGGGTCATAGATGTTCGTGACGAACATGTCCAGCGCGCCCTTGTTCTCCACATCGCCGACAGCCACGCCCATGTTGTTGCCGGCGTGAGCGACGCCATGTGGAAGCGAGGCCTGTCGGAAGTGCCCGTTGACGTTCTCGTAGAACATGTCCGAGCGGTGGTCCACCGCGACGTACAGGTCGGGCAGCCGGTGCCCGGTGAAGCGCGCGAACACCGGTGTGAACGCATCAACCGAAACCCCACCCAGGCCGACCTCGTCGGTGACGTCCTGAAAGTGGTAGTTGCCCAGGTTCCGGTAGAAGACGTTGTGGTAGCCGAACTTGCCCTTCGGTTTGGCGTCGGGTGGTGACGCTCCGAGCTCGTACGTCCAGTAGCTGATGTAGATGTCGAGCAGCCCGCTTCCGGACGTATCGGCGAGAGCCATGCCGCCGACGATGTAACCGACCGGCGCAAATCCCGACCCCGGGGTGACGTCGGTGAAAGTCCCATCGCCGTTGTTGCGATAGATCTTGGATGGCATCGTGTTGGTGCCGGGGACGTAGTCATTGACGACAACTAGATCCTTGCGTCCGCTGTTCGTCAGGTCCGCGAACTGGGCAACGCGGCCTAGGCCAGTCTGTCCGACCCCCGCCATGGCCGTCACGTCGGTGAACACGCGACCACCGAACGGTCCGGGATCGTTCCGGAACAGGCGGCTTTGGTGACCGTTCTGGGCCAGCACGTATACGTCCAGGTAGCCGTTGTTCAAGTAGTCCCCGACGGCGACTCCCTGACCCATGTTCGCCTGCATGATTTTCGGTAGCCGATCGGTCGCAAGGACGGGGCCCGGCTCGCCGTAGAAATCGAGGCCGACCTGCTGCGTCACGTTGTTACAGACGACTGCGGCCGCCACTGCCGTCGCCGGGCGCTGAGGCCACAGCGTGAGTCCCACAGTCACAGCGATGCCGGCCAATACCGCTACCGGAGTTAGCGCCACAGGGCGCACAACCCGGCTGGCCCCCCGCACCGGCACTCGGTGCACCGCGGCCAGCGGCACCGTCTTGCTCTGGTCCCAGAAGGCCAGAACGAAGGGCACGATCTCGACCACGTTGTAGACAAGGTGCAGGTAAAGCCGTCCCAGCGGCGAGCCGATGAGTCCGCCTTTGGCAAGGATCCCCGCCGGCAGGTAGAACTGGTGATCCGCTACGTAAGTCCAGTACAGGAAGAAGTGCTCGATCGAGTGCAGGCTCGCCGCCGCGAACGAGATCCAGAGCCACTTGTTCCACGTGCCGAACTTGTAGAGCAGGTACGCGCTGCCGATCCAGATCAGCACGTTCCAGACGAAGTGCACGGTCTCCGTGTCGAGCTGGCCGAAGACGCCGCGTGACGCCAGGCCGAAACCGTGATTCATGACGAGCTGGACGTTCTGCACCACATGCTCGGCGAGGTGGCCCAGCTGGAGCACCGTGATCGCGGCGAAGATCGCATAGGCGCCGTAGTGCCGGTACTGCCACGAGATCATCGGGAAGTAGACGGGGATCCACGGCAGTAGGAACAACACGCCCGTCAGCCAGAGAGGAAAGCCCAACCACAGCGCGCCCGCGAGCAGGCCGAGGCTCAGCAGCACGCTGATCGCCAGCCCGCGCAGCGGTACCTGCTGGACGCTCAGCCGGATCAGCTGCGGCAGGCGGAACCGCCCGGGGGAAGCGGCCACTCGCCGCCACGTCTGGCCGTCGAGGACTGGCCGTCGATTCCGCAGGATGAGGATCACCAGTAGCAAGTCCGCGATGAACATCGCGATGGCGGACCAAATGGCCGCGGGCCACGCGTGCTGAGCCTCGGCGGGTGCGAGCTTCGGAGTTGGCGGAATGATCGGCACGTGGCCGACCAAGTAGTTGACGGAGATCGCCAGCAGGACCGTCAGCCCCGCGACAACGGCCATTCTCGAAACCGAGAACTGGGTGGCAGTCTTAGTTCGAATGCTCATCGGGCGGACTTCACGATGAAAGTCATGATCTGCTTGCTCATCTCGTCGTAGGCCTTGGTGTTCGTCAGCTCTCCGACGATCCTGCCCTTCTTGAAGACTAGGATGCGGTCGGCCAGCCGCACGATCTCGGGCATGTCCGACGAGATCAAGATCACCGAGATCCCGTCCTCGGCCAGCTTCCAGATAAGCTCGTGGATCTCATATTTGGTCTTGATGTCGATGCCCACCGTTGGCTCGTCGATGATCAGGATCTTCGGGTTTGCAGCGAGCCACTTCGCGATGTTCACCTTCTGCTTGTTGCCGCCGCTCAGGTTCGCGACCAGCTGCTTGAGGCTTGGAGTCCTGATCTCCAGCCTCGCCCTGAAGTCGCGCGCGACCTCCGTCTCAGCTTTCGCATCGATGAGCCCCAGCGCCCGGCGCATCCGCTGCCACACGGTGACCGCGATGTTGCGGACGATCGTGTGACTCAGGAAGAGGCCTTCTTCCTGGCGGTTCTCGCTGACGTAGCCGATGCCCCAGCGATGAAGGGCCTCGGCGATTGAGCCGATGTGAGCTCGTTTGCCTGAAACGACAACCGAGCCGCGCGATTGAGGCTCCGCGCCGATCACCGCGCGAGCAAGCTCGGTCCGTCCCGCGCCGACCAACCCGTACCAGCCCAGGATCTCGCCACGGCGAAGTGTGAATGACGACCCGACCACCGTCGCCTCGCTCGGCAGATCCGTAACCTCGAGGATCGGCTCCATCTGTGCCGTGTTGCGCACCGGCAGGCTCTCAATGTTTTGGGAGCGGCCGATCATCAGCGTGATCAGCCGATCTCGATCCAGGTCTCTGACAAGCGATGTGCTCCCGGCATTCCGCCCGTCGCGCAGGACCGTCACCGAGTCGCAGATGTCGAACACCTCTTCGAGCTTGTGCGACACGTAGAGAATCGACACGCCCCGATCGCGCAGCCTGCGGAGAGTGCGAAGCAGACCCTGGGCTTCGGTCAGCGAGATCGAGGCGGTGGGTTCGTCCAGGAGCAAGATCCTGGCGTCGGAAGAAAGGGCGCGCGCGATCTCGATCAGCTGCTTTTGCGCGGCGCTGAGTGAGGCAACGTTTCGGGACGGCCGAACTGTGAGGCCGACCAGTTCCATGTTGCGCCGCGCGTCGCGCTCGATCTGCGCCTTGTCGACCAACTGCGCCGCCTTGCCCACCACTCGGTCGAGCAGCACGTTCTCGCCCACACTGAAGGTGGGCACCAGGCTGCGCTCCTGGTGGACGACGGCAATGCCTCGGGTGAAAGCCTCGCGCGGACGGGTGATGGCGACCGGCGAGCCTTCGATCAGGTACTCGCCCGAGTCCGCGGTGTAGACCCCGGTGATGATCTTCACGAGCGTGCTCTTGCCCGCCCCGTTCTCGCCGAGCAGCGCGTGAATGTCACCCGGATACAGCGTGAGCGACACGTCGTCCAGCGCGCGGACACCGGGAAACGACTTGCTGATGTGCTTCAGCTCGAGGAGTGGCGGACCCGACCCGTCGCGCGACGCATCCATTGGCATGCTCACAGCCGGCGACGCTCCGCTCGCTCGATGCGAAGGATGTTGACCGTGCGAGCCCGGTCAATCCCGCCGGCGGACAGGATGATCGCGCCCTGGATCAGCTTGACCCAATAGGGGTCGATGTTGAGGAACACGAGTCCGTTGGCGATGAGGGCCAGCAGGATCGCGCCGAGAACCGTTCCCGTCACGGAAACATATCCGCCCGTGAGGAGTGTGCCGCCGATGATCGGTACGGCGAACGAGTTCAGCAGCCAGTCGGTACCGTTGAGAGGCTGTGCACTGCCGAGCCGTGCGGTGAGCAAGACCCCGGCGCAGCCGGCAAGCAGCCCGGAGAGTGTATAGACGGTCACTCTCACCCGTGCGACGGGGACGCCGGCGAGCTCGGCGGCCACCGGATTCGCCCCGAGGGTGAGGATCTGCTTGCCGAGGCCGACCGACCTGAAGAGGTACCAGAGGATCGCGGCCGCAGCCAGCATGACGATGAGCAGGACCGGCACGCCGAACGGCTGCAGGTTTCCGAAGGCGCGGAAGTCGGCCGGCATCTTGTAGAAGGGTTGGACCTGAGTCAGCCCGAAGTTGACTCCCGTCCAAAAGCTGCCCATGGCCAGCGTGACGATGAAGGGCGATAGACCCGTGCGAACGATCAGCTCCCCGTTGATGCGCCCGCATCCGGCTCCAATGCCCAACGCCACGGCGATGGCAATCGGCGTCGGCATACCGAATTTCTCCATCAGGCCGCCGACCGCGATGGTGACGAGACCGCCGATCGCGCCTACAGAGAGGTCGAGACCGCCCGATCCGATGACGATCATCTGAGCGAGGCCGACCAACGCAGCGATGGAGAAGCTGCGCGCGAGGACTTGAAGGTTGTTTGGAGCGGCGACGCCAGGGGTCACCACGACCAGCACGGCGAAGAGCAGGATCACCGCCGCCAGGACACCCAAAGGACCCTGCGCGACTCTGCTGATCAGGGAGGTGTCTCCGGAGCCACCGGGCGCGGGGTGTCCAGGTGACGTGCCCGACACCTCCACCGCGAGAATTGGCTCGCTCACTAAGGTGCCCTTTGCGCCACGTAAATCATGCGCAGGCGATCGAGCATCACCCCGACGAGGATCACCATGCCGAGTCCGGCCTGATACCAGTACGGGCTGACCGCGAGAAGGTTCAGCGCATTGGCGATCAGCGCGAGCAGTAGCGCGCCGAGAAATGTTCCGGTCGCGGAGGCCTTGCCGCCGGTCAAGAGGGTCCCGCCGAGGACCGGAGCGGCGAATGAAGGGAGAAGCCAGTCCTCTCCGATCGCCGTCTGCGCGGTGGCCAAGCGCGCCACGGTGAGGAAGCCGGCAAACGCCGCCAGGGAGCCACTAATGACGTGCGCGGTGAGCACCGTGCGGTCCGTCGGAACAGCCGAGAAGAAGGCGACGCGCAGGTTAGCGCCCGTGGCCAGGAGCTGCCGGCCGATCAGTGTGCGCTGAAGCAGCACGACCATGACGATGACCACGGCCAGACTGATGAACATGAGCAGCGGAACGCTTCCGAGCGACTGAAACCCGATTTCGTTGAACTGGTCTGAAAAGCGGTCGAACGGTTTCCCGCGCGTGGTGACGAACATGACTCCGGCGAAGACGCTGGCCAGTCCCAACGTGACAAGAAATGGATTCAGCCGGACCCAGACGATCAGACCCCCTTGCACCAAGCCCAGAACCCCACCCGCCGCTATGGAACCCACGACCGCGATGGGCCATGGAATCCCCAGGCTCTGCATCAGGAACCCAAGGAACATCGCGCTCAGCGCCCCCTGTGCTGCGATCGCCAGGTTGAACTGCCCGATGACCAGCGCCATCAGCTGCGCCAGGCCGATCACGGTGGTGATGGCAACAGTCGCCAGCACCGAGTTGATGTTGAAGGCGGAAAGAAAGCCGGGCTCGAGGACAGCGAGCCCGACGGCGATGATCAGGATCGGCAGCCCAACGCCGGCGAGATCCCATGACACCGCCGCCGTGACGGCGCGCCTGGTCCCGGCCCGGAGGGGTGCGACGTTCAACGCTAAGGCTCTGCCGCCGGATAGTCGGCTTTCGCGCCGTACCCGAGCTCGGTGCCACCCCCGACCACGATGTCCTGCCCGGTGATGAATGCGGACCGCGCCGAGGCCAGGAAGAGAATCGTCTCCGCCACCTCTTCGGCCGACCCCATCCTCGCCTGCCAGGCCCACCTCGCTATGTCGCGCAATTTCTCCGGCGAGTGCGTTTCCGTGGCAGCCGGTGTGAGAATCGCCCCGGGGCAGACGCAGTTGACCCGCACACCGTGGCGTGCTTCATCGATTGCGAGGGCCTTTGTCAGTCCGCTTAATCCGGCTTTGGTGGCGCAGTAGGTGACCGAGCCGTCCTGGCCGTACAGGCCCACCGTGCTCCCGACATTCACGATCGTTCCCTTGCTCTGGCGCAGCAGCGGAAGCGCGGCCTTGCACGCGACGAATGGACCGACGAGGTTGGTGGCGAGGACCGAATTGAAGTCGTCAACGTCGAATTCGTCGATGGGTCGCTGTATCGGATGAAAACCGGCGTTGTTGACGAGGCAGTCGAGGCGCCCGAAATGGCCGGCGGTGAAAGCGACAAGGCGCTCGACCTGTTTCGGATCACTCATATCGCACGCGTGATGCTCGTATCCGCCCGGCAATGATGGCGGCTCGTCGTCGGGGTCCGGCGAGCACCCCACCACCTCAGCTCCCTCGCGCAGAAACGCCTTCGCGGTGGCGAGGCCGATCCCTCGAGTCGTGCCCGTGATGATCGCGACGCGGCCGGCCATCTCGGGCGAGGTCAAGTTTCAGTCAATGAACTGGACGCGTTGGTCCTACGACGCACAACGGGGCCGGACTGAGCCGGCCCCGTCGAAGCTTCCCGGATTGGTCTTGGATCGCGCGCTAGCAAGTCCAGTAGGTGGACTTCCAGCTGTCGGCGATCTTCTTGGTCGCGTCGGCCTCCGCCTGCGCGAGGGAATTGACTGTGTCCTTGGTCGTGTAGAGATACGGCGCGTCGACGACAAAGCCCGATGCGCTTGTGTCCTTCCACTTGCACCCATCGGCAAGGTACTTCATCGAAAGCACCGAGATGTAGGCCTGCTCGTACGGGTTGCCGGCCTGGGTCGCGAGCAGGAAGCCGTCTGCGATCGCCTTGAGCACGATGGGGTCGGTGTCGATGGCCACGCCCTTGATCCGCGTCTCGTTGAGGCGGCGCAGCTCGTTGGCCATGGCGACCGACGGGTTGTACGCGGTGGCGACGATGCCGTCGATCTGGCTGCGCTTAGCGGCGAGCAGGTTGCTCACCGCGTTCTGCGCGGCTTCGGCGGAGTCGATGTCGCTGATGGTCTGCAGGAGCGTGACTGAGCCGCCCGCCTCGCTGACCGCCTGCTCGACGCCGGCGATGCGTGGCGCGGTGCTGGTGTCGGCGACCTGACCCGCGAGATGGACGATCTTGCCCTTCCCGCCGATGGTCTGGATCAGGTTCTTGGTCGCGATGTACGACGCCTTCTTGACGTCACTCTGCAGGCAGTAGATCGCGCCCGCCTCCTGGGTCTTGCCGCACGAACCGAACGTCACCACGTTGATGTGCTGCTGGACCAGGCGCTTGATGGTCTGGTTGCCGGCGACCGCGTCAACCGGCTGCACCGCCAGGGCCTTGATACCCTTGGCGACGAAGCCGTCGATGATCGTGTTTTCCTGGGTCTGGTCGAAGTTCTGGGGCGCACCGAGCAAAGGAACCGGAATGTTTTCGGCCTTGGATACGTCGGCCAATGCCTGCGGGAACGGAGTGTAGAAGGGATTCACGACCGCCTCGACAACCGCGAACTTGTACTTGTCCGCGGAGTTGCCGGAGCTCGTGCCTCCACCGCCGCAAGCGCTGACCAGAAAAGCCAGGCTCAGGCAGACCGTCGAAAGGACCCTCCGAGACTGGGCATGTGATCGGACCACTTTTGCGCCTCCCTAACGCTAAACAGCCTCATGGACGCACTGACGTCGCGGTGCGGAGATCGCATGCTAAGCTCGCCCCGGCGATTTGTCAATAATTGGCTAGACCAATTTGTCCGCTTTGACCGATTTTATTGCTCAGAGGCACACGCGCATGAAGATTGCTGTGGACCCGGTCAGGACGCTGGTGGTCGATCTCTTCGTCGCCCAGGGCGCGCCATCCGCCCACGCCGAGATCGTGGCCGACCATCTGATAGAGAGCAGCCGCATGGGGTTGCACTCGCATGGGCTGATCCGCGTGCCGCAGTACTTCGACGCCGTGGCGTCGGGGGAGATCGACCCCAAGGCGGTACCGATCCGGGAGCAGCTCGGCGCGGCGATATGCCGGCTCGACGGCCGGTGGGGGTTTGGGCAAGTGGCGGCGCATGTCGCGGCGGACATCACGTGCGAGCTCGCTCTTGCCAGCGGAGTCTCGGCAGTTCTGGCTCGCCACCTGGCGCACATCGGGCGGGTCGGTGCCTACGTGCAAGCGATCGCGGATCGCGGCCTCGTGTCACTAGCGTTCTGCAGCGGCCCGAAGTTCGGGCACTGGGTCGCGCCGTTCGGCGGCCGTGAAGGACGGATGGCCACCAACCCGATGGCGTACGCGTTTCCGACGAGCGGCGGGCCCATAGTGGCTGACTTCGCCACCAGCGCCGCGACCGAGGGCAACCTGCGCTACCTGCGCAACCAGAACAAGCCCGCGCCTGATGGATACTTGCGCGACGCGTCAGGCGCTCCGACCAACGACCCCTCGGTAATCTACTTCGAGCCGCGCGGCACGATCCAGCCGCTGGGCGGGGAGACGCTGGGACACAAGGGTTCGGCGCTGGGGATCCTGGTCGACGTGATGGCGTCGCTGCTCGCGGGCGACGACGTGACGGATGCGGGAAGGCGCGGCAACAACCTCTGTCTGATCGCCATCGCGCCGCAGAGCTCCTTCGAGCCCCTGGCCGACAACTTGGCAGAATACATCCGGTCGACGCCGCCGCTGGATCCGGCTCGGCCTGTGATGATGCCGGGTGACCGGGAGAACGCCAACCTGAGCGCCGCCTCCAGCGTGGTCGTTGACGACGTGACGTGGAGCCAGCTCGCGGAGCGAGCAGAACGCCACCGCATCGCGATGCCTGTGCCAATTGGTCCGGCCAGTTAGGTCCTCACGGGCCTTATCCCAGGCTGCTGGCGCGTGAGTGGTCGGACCTTTGGTGATAGGCTACTCCGCGCTTCCCTCGACCCGGGACGGCTTCCACTTATCGGAGGGGTAGATGAGACTTGCTTCGTATCTCGACCACGGCCATGAATCCCTCGGCTTGGTGGCCAGCGAACGCCTTCTGCTCGCGAGCGATGCCGGGCCCGAGTTTCCGACCACACTCGGCGATCTGCTTGAGGCCACCAATGGCGATTGGACCGCCATCCGCAGGTCGGCGCTCAAGGCCGGCAACCTGATTGCTGAGCGTGGACGTCCGCTCGACGAGGTCGTTCTGCTGCCCCCCGTCCCGCACCCGAGCAAGATCGTCGCCATTGGGCTCAACTACCGAGACCACGCCGTCGAAGCCGGTGCACCGACGCCGACGCAACCGACGATGTTCGCCAAGTTTCCGAGCTCCCTGATCGGCCATGGATCGGAGATTTCGTGGGACCCCGCGCTGACGAATGAGGTCGACTACGAGGCTGAGCTCGCCGTCGTGATCGGTCGGCGCGCCAAATCGGTGTCCGAAGCGAATGCGCTCGACTACGTCTTCGGCTACACCTGCGCGAACGACGTGAGCGCCCGCGACCTCCAGTTCGCCGAGAGCCAATGGGTCCGCGGCAAGTCACTCGACACCTTCTGCCCGCTCGGACCGGTAATCGTCACAAGCGACGAGATCCCCGACCCGCAATCGCTGCAGATCACGTGCACCGTCAACAGCCAGCTCCGGCAATCGGCCAACACGTCGGAGATGTTCTTCGGGGTCGCGACGCTCGTCAGCTACTGCTCGCAGACTTTCACGCTCGAACCGGGCGACGTGATCATCACCGGCACCCCAGCCGGCGTGGGCGTGTTCAAAAAGCCCAAGCAGATGCTGCATGGTGGCGACGAGGTGGTGGTCGAGGTCGGCGGCATCGGCCGCCTGATCAACGTATGCCGGACCAACCCTCGGGACTGAGCTGCGGTTCAGTCTTGGTTGATCCCCGCCGGCGGGTCGTCACCACCAGGTCGGGCATGGGCCGCTATCCGCCGCAATTCCGCGCGAGCGGCTTCTTCGAGGCGGATCAAGTGGCGCTGCATGGCGGCCTCACTACGCCAGGGATCGCGGTCGCTGATCGATATCACAAGCGCCTGCAACTCCTCGCGGCTTCGCTCGGGCACTCGCGGCAGCTGCGCCGTCACGAGGCGGGCGCGATGGGCCGCCGAGGCCAAGCTCGTCAGGATGCCGGTGAGCAGAGGGTTGCCGGAGGCCTTCGCGATGGTCGCGTGGATGGCCTCATCGATCTTGATGAGCTCTTCGGGGGCGGCGGTGTCGAACTCCGTGTCGTATCGCGTCCACAAGGCTTGCAGCTCAGACACGGTTTTCGGGCTGGCGCGCAGAGCCGCAAGACCGGCGCCGAACGGCTCCAGAGACCGGCGCACCTCAAAGAGATGGAGGAGGAGCTCGGGGTCGATGCGCATGGCGAGCTGCAGGGGCGCGAAGAGAATGTCGGAGTCAAGCGAGGTCACGAACGTCCCGGCGCCGTGTCGCGACTCCAGGATGTTAAGCGCCGAGAGCTGATTGATGGCTTCGCGGATCAGTCCGCGCGAGACACGAAACCGTTTGGCGAGCTCACGCTCCGTCGGCAGCTGCTCGCCGGGGCCGTATTCGCCCGCGAGGATGAGCTCGCGAATCTTACTCGCGGTTTCCTGGCCGAGCTGCCGGCGCGGCGCGCCGTTGGCCTCCGGTCCGGCATCTGCCGCCTGATCTACGTCAGTGTTTTCGGTGACGATGGGCCGGAAGGGTAGCACGGTGCAGCGGACAGCCATGACGGAAGACGAGGTGCTCGCGCTCTTCGACGCGTGCTCCAACGCCGGCCGTTGGGGGCCTGACGACGAGCTGGGCACGCTCAACTTCATAACCGACGCCACTCGGGTGCGAGCCGCGGGCTTGGTTCGCGAGGGCCGCCCGCTTTCCATCGGCAAAGATCTCGACACCGTGTGGTCGCTGCGCAACCCCGATCCCGTGGTCCACCGCATGCTATATCTCCAACACGACGCGCCGACGTCGTCGCTCGATTCGATCGAGATCGCCTCGCACGGCTTCTCGACCACGCACATCGACGCGCTGGGCCATGTCTATTTCGAGGGCCAGATCTACAACGGACGCAAGGCCTCCGACGTCGTCAAGCGTGAGGGTCTCGCCGCGGCCTCGATTCACGCCTATCGGGAAGGCATCTTCACCCGCGGCGTGCTGCTCGACGTGGCGGCCGCGCGTGGCGTCGACTGGCTCGAGCCGGACGAAGGGGTGTGGGTCGACGACCTGGAGCGCGCGGAGGAGATGGCAGGCGTGAAAGTCACCAGCGGCGACGCCATCTTCGTCCGTGTTGGGCTGGGCGCTCGGGAGGCGGCGCGGGGCGCGGAGGATCCGTCGGCGCGAGCCGGCCTGGAGGCGGAATGCGTGCGCTGGATCCACGAGCGTGAGGTCGCCGTGTTCTCGGGCGACTGCATCGAGCGGCTGCCACAGCCCTATTCGCGTCTGACGATGCCGCTGCACATGATCGGCCTGGCTTCGATGGGCCTGGCGATCCTCGACGCGACCGAGCTGGAGGAGTTGCGCCTGGTGTGTCGCGACCTGAAGCGGTACGAATTCCTGCTCACCTGTGCACCTCTGCGGCTGCGCGGCGGCACGGGCTCTCCGGTCAACCCGATTGCGGTTTTCTGAAATGGAGGTCTTGCGATGAATCTGCCGCCCGCGGAGACGATGCGCCACATGCTGCTGACGATGCTCCGCATCCGCCTGTTCGAAGAGCGTGTGCTGGCCGACTACATGGCGCGGAAGATCCCCGGATTCACTCATTCGTACATCGGCGAGGAGGCGGCCGCGACCGGCATGTGCGCGCCGCTGCGCAAGGACGACTACATCACCTCAACACACCGCGGACATGGGCACGCGATTGCCAAGGGCGTCGGGGTGAATCCGCTGATGGCGGAGCTTTACGGCAAGACGACGGGCGTCTGCCACGGGCGCGGCGGATCGATGCACGTGGCCGACTTCAGCCTCGGGATGCTGGGCGCGAACGGAATCGTGGGCGGCGGTTTCGGGCTCGCCGCCGGCGCCGGGATCTCGATCCAGTTCCGCAAGTCGAGCCAGGTCGCGGTGTGCTTCTTCGGCGACGGCGGCATCAACAAGGGAACGTTCCACGAGGCGATGAACCTGGCAGGGGTAATGAAGCTGCCCGTCGTGTTCGCGTGCGAGAACAACCAGTTCGCGCAGTACACGGCGATGAGCCGGACGACCTCGATCAGAGATCTCTCGACGCGAGCCGTCGCCTACGGCATGCCCGGGACCACGGTCGACGGCAACGACGTCATCGCCGTTTACGGTGCGGCGAAGGAGGCGATCGATCGCGCGCGTGCGGGCGAAGGTCCGTCGCTGGTGATCATGGAGACATACCGCTTCTACGGACATTCAGTCGGAGACGCCGAGGCGTATCGAACCAAGGACGAGGTCGCCGAGCGACGGAAGTTCGATCCCATTCCACGCTTCGAGAAGGTGCTGCTCGAGAACAAGGTCATCACCGACGCCGAGCGCCAGCAGATGTGGGAGGACGTCAAGAAGCAAGTCGAAGACTCGGTCGCCTTCGCGCTCGCGAGCCCCGATCCGGATCCCGCGTCGGCGCTGGACGACCTTTTCACTCCGAACCCCGTGGGCGGCGGGAGGTAGCGGATGGCATACCTGAGCTTCGGTCAAGCCACGAACGACGCGATGCGGGAAGCGATGCGGGCCGACGAGAAGGTGATCGTGATGGGGCTGGACATCCGCTGGGGCGGAAGCTTCGGTCAGTTCCGGGGCCTTTACGACGAGTTCGGCGATCGGGTGATCGACATGCCGATCTCGGAGTCGGTCATCGTCGCGGCCTGCGTGGGCGCTGCGGCAACCGGATTGCGGCCCGTCGCATCGATGAGCTTTGTCGAGTTCACTCTCGGCGCATTCGACGAGATCGTCAACCAGGCCGCCAAGTTCCGCTATATGTTCGGCGGCCAGGTCAGCGTCCCGATGGTCCTGCGGGCAGCGGACGGAGTGATCAAGTCCGCGGCGGCGCAGCACTCCGAAAGCATTGAGGCGCTCTTCGCACACGTGCCAGGGCTGAAGGTGGTCGCGGCGTCGACCCCCTCCGACGCCAAGGGGCTCCTGATCCAGTCCATCCTCGACGACAACCCTGTGATCTATCTCGAGAACAAGCGCATCCAGCCGCTAAAGGGCGAGGTGGCCGAGGGTTACTACACCGTCCCGCTGGGACAGGCGGCCCTGTGCCGCGAAGGCAAAGACGTGACTATCGTGGCCTACTCCGGCATGGCCATCAACGGCGCCCAGGCGTGCGAGACACTCGCGACCGAGCACGGGATCGACGCGGACCTCATCGACCTGCGCACGATCGTGCCGCTGGATTTCGAAGCCATCGCTCGATCCGTCGCCAAAACGCGCAGGGCCGTGATCTGCCATGAGGGATGGGTGTCGGGCGGCGTAGGGGCCGAGATCTCGGCCCGGATCACAGAGGAGCTGTTCGCCGACCTCTTAGCTCCAGTCGAGCGCGTCGGCGCCAAGAACGCGCACATACCGTTCGCGCCGGTCCTCGAGCGCGCGGTCGTGCCGGCCGCCGAGGAGATCGTCGCGGCGGCCAAGCGCGCGGTTGAATACTCGCGCCCGCCGGCCAAGCGCAGCCACGAATCGGTGGCGCGGTGAAGACACCGATCGTGCTTCAGGGGGTGGGCCTGGTCGAGCAGATCACGGTTACCGAATGGCTCTTCGAGACGGGCGAGAAGGTGAACGCCGGCGACACAGTGGTGAACATTGAAACCGAGAAGGCGACGGTTGGCGTGGCGGCTCCCGCCGATGGCGTCCTGGAGATCGCCGTCGAAGAGAGCCCGGAGCTGGTGCCGGCAGACGCCGTGCTGGGCTACGTCGACGACCAGGCCTAGCGCCCTGGGACGCCAGCTCGTTGGCTGCCGCCCGCGAGCGGGTGTGGACATGGAGGGCGGCCAGGCACTCGAACATCGGCCTGCAGCTCGACCAGTACCACGCGTCGATGTCGGGCGAAGACCCGGTGGAGGCTCTACGCGAGAATTTCGGTTTGATCGCTCACGTGCAGATCGCCGACGCCCGGTAGACACGAGCCGGGCAGGGGGAGCGCGCCGATCCAGCGGTTCCTGGCCGAGCTCGACGAGGCCGCCTACGCGGGTTTTGTCGGCCTGGAGTACCGGCCGGCAAGGTCGACCGACGAAGGCCTCGAGTGGATCAAAGCTCTCGGCTCGCCTGCCTCCGCCTGACGATCTCGGCCGCGACTGTGATCGCAGCGCCCATGCTCTCCCAGCGCGCGATCCCCTTGCCCGCAATGTCGAACGCGGTCCCGTGGTCGACCGACGTTCGGATGATGGGCAGTCCGAGCGAGATATTTACGCCGGCGTCGAAGCCCAGCAGTTTGACCGGCACGTGACCCTGGTCGTGGTACATCGCCACGACGAGGTCAAACTCACCGTTCACCGCGCGCCAGAACAGCGTGTCTGCCGGCCAGGGACCAGTGACGTCGATCCCTTTTTGTTTTGCGCTGTTCACCGCGGGGGTGATCTCATTCTGCTCCTCGTCGCCGAAGAGTCCTCCCTCCCCCGCGTGCGGATTCAAGCCGGCGACGGCGATTCGCGGCTGGTGAATACCGAGCATGTGACCAGCCTCCGCCGCGAGCTCGATGGTGCGCAGGATGCGCTCGCGTGTCACGGCCTCGATTGCCTGGCGAAGCGAGCGGTGGCTGGTGACGTGGACGACCCGCAGCCGGTCTGACGTGAGCAGCATGCGCACGTCCTTGGCGTGGGTCAGGTCGGCGAGCATCTCGGTGTGGCCGGGCCACGGATAGCCGGCGAGCCTGATCGCCTCCTTGTTGATTGGTGCCGTGACCAGAGCGTCCACCTTGCCTTCGTCGATCAAGTCGACCGCTCTTTTCACCGCGTCCACGGCGGCCTGCCCCGCCTCCTTGCTGAGCTCCCCCGTCCTTATATGAGTGGCTTTGCCGACTGGCTCAACTTGTGTTGGTGCGGGGAGGCCGAGGGCCCGAGCGGTTTGTTCGAGCAGCCCGGGGTCGCCGGTGACGATGCACTCGGCGACGCCTGTTGGGAGGTGGGCGAGCGCCTTGATCGTCACCTCCGGCCCGACGCCCGCAGGATCGCCTGACGAGATCACGAGGCGAGGCACGTGGTCAGCCACCGCGTGCCAGCCCGTCCAGAGCGAGCGTAATCGTGTCGTCGGTTCCGAAGGAACCGGACTTGACGGCGATCGGCATGCCGTGGTGTCGTCCGCCAACGCAGACTCCGACGGGAACCCGCGGCTGAGCCTCTCCACGCAGCTCGATCGTCTCCGCTCCGAGCCAGCGAATGATGCGCGCCGCCGTCTCGCCGCCGGTGACCAGGATTCCGTCGTACCCATCGAGATCGCTGGGCAGTTCGTTAGGCCCGAGCACAACCACGTCTCTTCCACTGTCGACGGCAACTCGAGCCTGCGCCATCGCCGCGCGAGTGCCGACGATGGCGACAGGCCGATTGCATGGTCGCCATCGGTGATGCGAGGTTTCGTAGAACCCTAAAGCGGCCGGCAACCGCGAGGCGAGACCCGATGCGCCGGCGACGATTGGTCGAGGGGCCGCACGGGCGATCTCGTGGGCGACTCGATCGAGGTCCTCGGCTGTAGTCGCGTCACAAACGACCACGAGGTCTTGTTCCGCATCCGCCGGTGATCCCAATCTCGCGTTGATTCCGGCCTGCTGAAGCATCGCCATCAAGTCGACGTGACCTCCTGGCCATCGCTGGTGGCCGCCGATCGTGATCCGTCCTTCTTCTGGGATCGCCGGCGCGAGTACGCAGCCGGCGTTCGATACCTCCAGCGTTCCGGCGATATCCGCCGCCACGTTTCCACGCATCATGGAGTCGACCTTTCTGCACAGGAGATTGACTCCCGCATTACTCAAGGCCGCCGCCGCCTCTGAAGAGCGGTGCGTCGACGTTTGCGCGCTCTCGTCTCGAGACTCGGTGCTGATCGCGATGCAGTTCCACGCGAGATCAATTCGAAGGGGCCAGAGCGTGACGCCAACCGATCCCATCGCGAGGAAGGCCACGGAGCTGTCGCACGCGCCGGTCAGATCCCACGGAGCTGTCGCACGCGCCGGTCAGATCGTCAGCAACGACACCAATTCGCATTACGTGAAGGTCATCTCGACGCTTGACGACGCCGGTCCGTGAAGCTGGTTCGTCCAACGCTGTCCCGCCGCGACTGGTGTCGCGTCGATCATCGAACCCGTAGTGATGATGTCACCCGCGCGGAGGCGGTCCGGCAATCCTTTCAGGAGCCCGAGGAGCGCGGGCACTGGCCCACCCGGAGCGGTGGTTGCCAAGCCGCGATGCACCAACGTTCCATCGCGCACGAACTCGCAGTCGCAGGGCGACAGCGCAATTGTCTCTTGCGCATTGATCTCTTGGCGCCGCCCGATGGCAGGAGCGGTGTGCAGCCCAGCCTCGGCGACGGCCTCTGCGGCGCTAACTCCACCCCTCGAAGTGACATTCGACGACTCAAGGCCTGCGGCCACACAATCGATGGCGGCGGCATTAGCCGATGGTTCAGATCTTGGGGGAAGGTCGGTCTTCAATCCGACCACGATCTCGGGTTCGATCCTGGGTTGGACGAGGCCATCAGCCGAGACCTGACCGGTGATTAGCGTTTCCACCTAAACGGGCGCCCAGAAGGGAGCGTCCACGCCCTGCGTCGGCCACAACGCCATGTTGGTGAGACCTAGCTTCCATTCCACGCGCCTCCAGCCGGCGGCCAAGTGCTCTTTTTCAATTTCCGCGCCGATCCGATAGCCCAGGGTGAGTGAGACGTCCTTCGACGATGGGATCGTCGTGCCCGTTGAGCAGGCTGCTGCGAGCTTTGATCGAGTGGGTTCAATCACGCGGAGGGGATTGCAGCAGGTCTCAGGAGGCAGCCAAAGACGCCAATCACTTTTGAGCCTGATTGCCCGTAAGTCACTCCTCCCCACTGCCCGCCTTCGTGCAGAGCCGTTCGGCGACGGGGGCGGAGCTGAAAGCGCTGCTGGCGATCACCCATTCGACACTACACGCGATTACCGATGCCAAATGGTCACCACGACATCATTGCCTTCCGCTCCGATTCCATGGCTGGTCGTTTTTCGCACGCGGCGTAGTTTCGCTAGCGCTGAGTTATCGAAAGCGAGCCTTCCCTTCCCCACTCCGGCCTCCCGGCCGACTGGTGAGCTACCGATACCTATGCCTATACGTTCGAGCAACGTCGCTTCGGGGACAACCACACGAAGTACTACACACAGAGCCGGTTGGAGAGTCCGGCGAGATCAAACGCGCACGGCTGAAAACCGTGAGGCCCCCGAATTCGGGCCGCGTTCAGGCCCAAGAACACAAATCCGAATTCAGGACGTTGGTCGGGGGCCCGGGATTTGAACCCGGGGCCTCACGGTCCCGAACCGTGTTGGTTGCATGTCCTCCAGTGTCCCGGCGGCTCCCGAGATGCCCGCCTGAACTCAAATTGCAGCTCCTTGGTGTCCGTCCGTGTCCCCCTAGAGCCGCCTGGTGCCGGGAATCTGTGCCCCGGCTGTGCCCCGGCGCGTGCCTCAAAAGATGGGGGACATGCGACCACCTCGCACTTGGAAGTGGCATTACCGGGGCAAGCGGTGACCCTGTTCAGCCGGTTGACCTTGTCGGCCGTAGTTTCCGTAACGCGAACCAAATCCCAATACGAGGCTCACTCATCCGTCTGGCGTAATGCGTGCGGTGGGAGTCTTGAGCTGCGCTGCCGGAGGGCGGACGTGCGGATCCGCCGGCGTGGTCATCCCGGCCGGGGCCGACCCTACTCGCTCATGGCTTCATCGCTGCGGGCGGCAAGATCTTCGAGATCGACGCGATCCTCGACCCGACGCGTGGGGCGAAGGTCGCCTCGGCCTTGATGCGTTGGTTCGGCGCTAGGCGCAGGGCGACTCGCCGTTGGGAGCATTGGCAGGAAGGTGCTGACGACCACGGTCGCGCCTGGCATCTTGCCCACGGTCAGCAGCTGGTAGGCGTCATCCGGGACTTCAAACGCGATTCTCCCGGCCACCTGATGGCCTTGCGTCAACGTTTGCGTATGCAGTTCGTCTGAAGCGCCGATTGTCGTCGGGCGGACGCCACCGTCGCCGTACAGGCGCCACCCATGCCTAACGCCGGCACGGCTACCGACTTGTGGCATCCACGCTGCGGATCCGCTCTGAGTTCGAACGAAGGCCGCCAGTCCGGCGGCGACGATCCGCCTCCATGAATGTTCAATCGCGCTCGGCTCGCTCCCGTACACCGTCAGATAGTCGACCCCTCGAAGGGAGTTCATCGTGCCGCTCGCCATGAAGTAGGCGAACGTCCTGAGCGCGCCGCTGAAGGAGTCACCGAGTTTCACGGCCCGGAAATCATGCCGTGATGGACTTGAACTGCACCCACGAGACATAGAATCTCGGCGCCATGGTTCGGATCTGGGCCTGGGCTCGAATCGTGTTCGGAGTCCTCGCTTTGCGATTCTCGGCTGCCTGATTGCGCTCGTGATCGCGGTTAGAGCGCTTCTAAAGCAAACGCGGTGATGTGCGGTGTGAGCATATGAGGCTCAGGTACCTTCTACGCCCTAGGCGAATCGCTTACCTCGGCCCACGGACACTTGCTGCGTTCCTAGGGGTGGGGGCTTTAGGGCTTGGGCTCTATGGCGTTGGCGTGCTGACATCGAGCACAACCGCAAGAAGGCGTTGGTGTCTTGTTCATCTTCATGAGGGTGGTCTACACAATCGCTTTGCTGTTGCGATGGTTGATCCTCCGCGAGATTGGTTAGCCCCGGCGATTCGGCGCGGCAGGATGCCGATGAGCCAGCCGCCGGAGCCCCATTCAAAATTGCCGATTTCCGAGGCGGGCCGGAGCCGGCGGGTCACAGCCGGGTCACAATTTCATGGCGAACCTCACAAACGAGGTTGCTTAGGTCTCGCTGGCGCCCGCTCACGAACTTAGCGGCCACTTGGCGAAACCGGCCAGCTTCGTCGTCGATCATCGATGACCTTCACGGCCGCGGGGCGCGCTGCACGCACGTCAGCATCGGGAGGGTGAACTCGCCGCGGGCGGTCTCCGGTCGGCTCGCGAGGAAAGCGCGGATCCGGCCCAGCGTGGCCTCTCGTTCCTCTTCTGGCATGACCAGCATGCCCGCCTTCGTCGCGAGTGTCGCGACGAGGGAGTCGGCGGTGCGACGCTGCCCGTGCGGGAACTCGGCCTGCTCCGGCGAGCCGAACTGAGGGGCCACGCCAGTATTGGGAAGGTGCATGGCGGCCGTCCCAGCACGCCAACTGGTGACCATGTCACGCGGGCCGATGGCCACGCTCCCGCTGACCCGCGCGAGCCTGGCAACCCAATCGACCCGGTCGTCCACGACGTTCCACAGGCCGGCAAGGATGCCGCCGGGTGCGAGGACTCTGGCTATTTCGGGTGCCGCGACGTCCATGTCGAACCAGTGCATTGCGTTGCCGGCTAGCACGGCATCGACGGACGCATCCGGCAGCGGTATCGCCTCGGCGCTACCCGGCAGGGCATGGACAGCTGGCAGTGCGCGGCGCAGCTCAGCCATCATCGCCGGGTCGGGCTCGACCGCGACGACTTCGGCGCCTAGCGCGACCAGCGCGGCGGTTAGCTTGCCGGTTCCGGCGCCGAGGTCGAGCACTCGCTGGCCGGGCGCGCGTTCGAGCGTCCAGCGCACCGCGGCCTGCGCGTAGTCGGGGCGGTGCTTGGCATATGCGACGGCCGCGGTGCCAAACGACGAGCTGAGAAATAGCCGTTCATCTTGGTCCACGATCACCCCTCATGTGCTCCTCCCAAGCGGCTCCGACCCATGCGATGTGACGAAGGTCGCCGCCACCCTATCGAGTGGCGCGACCAGACGAAGCCACCCAGGGAGATTCGGATACGAGGTGGGCTCGTGTCATCGGCGACGTCGTCGCGCTGGCAACAAGCAACGGCACAGAGCCGGGACGTCCCATACCAATGGCGAATTCCCGCCACCCTGGCCGGGTGTCCGGTTCGAAAATCACGCCCTGCGCAGCCCTCTGTCCTCAGCTCGCCGCTCTCTTGACGAGCGCGCCGATCCTTTTTTCGACGTCGGCGGTCAACCTCTTCAGGGCAAAGGAGGTCGGCCATATGTCACCTTCGTCGAGGCGCGCCGCGTCTTGGAAACCGATCGTCGAGTACCTCGTCTTGTACTTCTGCCCGCTTTGGAAGAAGCAGACGATCTTGCCGTCCTTGGCGTACGCGGGCATCCCGTACCAGGCCTTCGGCGAGAGGGTCGGCGCGCCAGCTTTGATGACGGCATGAAGCCGCTTGGCCATGACGCGATCCGGTTCCGCCATCTCGGCGATCTTCGCGAGCACGTCGCTTTCCCCATCCGCCTCGCCCGAGCGCGGGCGCCTCCGCTCCTCGACGGTCTCCTTCATCGCGGCTCGTTCTTCGTCCGTAAGTAGTTGGACACCCTGCCGCGGGTGCTTCGGGCCGACTTTTTGGCGTTGCTCATGAAATTTCCCCTTGTGTGTCAACTCTTATTGGACGGGCCTCATGCTAAGGACCGCCTAGCCGTCAGGGCTTCTCGATTCCTGATCGGTTTGGCCACCTTTCTTGCCGGCTGGACACAACCATCGACCGTTAGCTTCATGCGTCGCGGCGGCGGACTGCCGCTGGTCCCGCGGACCTACGATCAGAACAGGTCGCTGGACGGTTCAGCCAGCTCCTGGATGCGGACCATGTTGCCCGCCGGATCCCGGAAAGCGCAGTCGCGAACCCCATAGGGTTGCTCCATCGGCTCCTGGACGACCTCGGCGCGCCAGGTAGTCGCGAGTCCGTTCATCCGTCCGCATCCGCGTCAGGACGATTCGCCAGAGGGCGCGGTTGGCGATACGATCGCCGCCCCTACTAAGACGATGCCGACTCGTCTTGCCCGAGCTCGCCGGAACCGGAGCAA
>WNGD01000161.1_pt1 | contig 61719 bp, 59 predicted proteins | sample 5400671 | NCBI WGS metagenome assembly WNGD01 (sample SAMN13153369, study PRJNA577476) | soil metagenome | isolation source: 40 cm soil or saprolite under grassland replicate 2 | place: USA:California | collected 2016-06-15 | reverse complement strand
TGCTGGGACGGCGCACGATTACCGACATCCCCACGCTGGCGCTGGCGCTCGTTACGCTGGTCTTACTGTGGCGGTGGAAGAAGATCCCGGAGCCGCTCATCGTGTTGGGGGCCGCTGCTGTCGGTCTGGTTGTGTATTCAGCGCTTCATCACTAGGAGGAATGCCACGTGGAACAGCCGCAGGAAACATCGTGGGTGCTGCTCGTCTACAAAATCCCGCGCGAGCCCACCTCCAGCCGCGCTACGATCTGGCGCAAACTCAAACGGCTGGGGGCGCTGCTCTTGCATGATGCCGTCTGGGTGCTGCCGGCCACGCCCTGGACCCGCGAGCAGTTCCAGTGGCTGGCCGTGGAGATTGGCGAACTCGAGGGCGAAGCTTACCTGTGGGAATCGCGCTTGCTCTTGAATGGGCAGGCGGATGCGCTGGTGCAGCAGTTCCAGGCCCGGGTGGATGCCTCCTACCAGGAGATCCTGGGCGAGCTGGAGCAGGACGAGGCCGATCTGGTCGCGCTCTCGCGCAGGTACCAACAGGTGCGGGCGCAAGACTACTTTCACTCGGTGTTGGGCAGGCACGTGCGGGAGCGACTGATGCGTGCGAGAGGAGGATTTGCCACATGAAATGGGTGACCTGGGAGCAGGTGGGCGTGGACCGCATGGCCTGCGCCTGGCTCATTACGAAATATCTCGATCCGGAAGCGGAATTCTTGTTTGTCCCTGCCGGACACAAACCGCTGCCGAAAGGGTCGGAGCCGTTTGATATCCCGGGCGTGCGGCTGTCCCACCACCGGGGCCATTGCACCTTTTACACCATGCTGCGGGAGTATGATCTGCATGATCCAGTCTTGCAACGCATTGCCCGCGTGGTGGATGAGGCCGACACCGTACAGGATGTCATGCTCGAACCGGCGGCGACGGGTCTGGACGTCATCTGTCAGGGCATCCGCCTGATCAGTCCCGATGACCAGGCTGCTCTGGAGCGGGGGAAGCTTGTCTACGAGGCCCTGTACGCGCAGTTCGCCAGCGAACCAACCCAGGGATAAGACGCTCACACGAAGAAGAGGATGCTGCCATGTCTACGAGCTCATCAGTCTTTCCGTTGGCGCAGATCGCGCTGACTGCGGCCATAGCGGCAGGGGTTGCACTCCTGCTGCTGGTGATTCTGCGATTGCGTTTCATACAGCTTTCGCTCTTCGAGAGCCTGCTGGTCGCGGTGGTCGTGGGCCTCTCGGTCATCGTGTGGAGATCGGCAGGCAACACCGGCGCGTTGAACAACGATCCCTTCCGGACGTGAGTACCAATGACGTGCTCTGTCCCCTGGTGAGCTATCTGTTCATCGGCTGGTATGCCGCCTTCAGGTGTCCCGTTGACGGCATGCGCTTTGAGCAGGCACGGGTGCTGCTCACCCTGGTGTCCTTTGTGATCAATGTGGTCACGATCTAGCAAGAAAGAGAACAATGATGGCACACAAGCTGGTTCTGCGCCAGTACATCGACCTGCCATTCCACCCCGAGGGAGACTTCGATCACGGCGATATGTCACTCTCCAACGGCTTCGTTTTCATCGCCAATACCGCCGCAGGGAGCGTCGAGGTGGTCGATGGAGAGCACCGGCGCCACCTGGCGACGATTCCCGGCTGCCCGGAGGCCAGCGGCGTGCTGGCGGCGTAGGAGGAGGGCCTTGTCTTTGCGGCTGCACGCGGTGCGGGCAAGTTCCTGGTGATTGATGCCGTTTTCACGACCATCCTGCGCGAAGTCGCGGTTGGAACTCGTCCAAACGGCTTAGCCTGGGGCCCTCGTCGGAAGCACCTGCTGGTAGCCGATGTGCAGGACAACAACGCGCGGCTCGTTGATCCAAAGGTCGGCAGGGTGATCGCGACGGCAGTCCTGCCCGGTCGGCCACGCTGGGCGCTCTATGTTGCCATCCGAGACCCCGGTGTGATCGACGTGGTCAACACGGCCACGCTGGCGATCGATGAGCAGATCGCCACCGAGGTGGGAGCGCATACCACTGCTTTTGATATGCTGCGCCAGCGCCTCTATGTCTTCCTGCCGAGTTGTCGCGTCGCGGTGTATGAAGAAAGCGAGGTGAAGTAACCAACCACCCTCGTCCCTCGTCATATTTCGTTTGAACAGCTGTTAATGCAACACGAAGGAGAACCATACCATGAAATGGATTACCCGAGAGCATGTCAAGGTCGACCGCGTGGCCTGCCCCTGGCTAATCAAAAAGTTTGTGGACAAGGATGCCGAGTTCCTGTTCGTCCCCACCGATCAAGTCATGGCAGTCGCCGAACGCGAAGGGGCGACGCCCTATGACGTGAAAGGGGTGGAACTGGGCCATCACGGCAAGGAGTGTTCATTCGAGGCCATTCTCAAGAAATACCACCTGACAAGTGACCCGGCGCTGGTGCTGCTGGGCAAGATCGTCAACGGCGCCGATACCGACAACACGCTCTGGAATCAGCCTGAGGGACCTGGACTGGAGGCCATCGCCGAGGGCTTCCGGCACCTGGGCTTCAAGGACGACCACGAGCAGAATGCCGCCGAGTGGATAGTCTATGACGCCCTCTACGCCTATTGCCAGGAAATGGTGCGCCAAGGCAAGCCCAATGGTGATTTTGTCTCGTAAGGTGAGCCGCAGATGATGCGGAACGAGGGAGATGAGTCGGTGATACGAGGAGAGGCAACAGAGCAGGGAGGCGCTCAGATGAGGGAGCACCGTGGGAACGCAGGGCTCATCCTGCTGATGCGTGGACTTCGTTCACTGGCCTATGGGTTGCTGGCGGTGATCCTGGGAGTCGTGCTGGCAGGGGAAGGCTTTTCCCCGGCCTCCATCGGTGTCCTGATCACCATCTCCCTGCTGGGCGATATGGCCGGCACCTACGTGATTGGCCTCTTCGCCGACAGCTGGGGGCGGCGGCGCACGCTGGTGGGGCTTTCGCTGCTCATGGCGGCGACGGGGGTGATCTTTGGGCTGGTGACGAGCTATCCCGTACTGCTGCTGGCGGCGTTCTTCGGGACGCTGGGCACCACCGCCTCGGAGACCGCCCCCTTTCTGCCCATCGACCAGGCAATGCTGGCGCAAGTCAGCACAGCCGAGCGACGGACGGCCCTGTTCGCCCGCTACAACCTGATCGCTTCACTCAGTACAGCGCTCGGAGCGCTGGTGGCAGGGCTGCCTGGTCTCTTGATGCAGGTCGGGTTGCCCCTGGCCTTCGGCATCCGCCTGCTGTTCGGGGTGTACGCGGCACTGGCGCTCGTTGTGGCAGGGCTGTCCCTGCGGCTGTCTTCACCCGTGGAAGCGCCTGGACGTCCTCCCATCGGGGTGCAGAGCCTGGGGCAACGGCTTGCTCCGCAGCTGCATCGCTCACGCAGCATTGTGTGGGTGCTTTCGGCGCTCTTCAGTGTCGACGCACTGGCGGGAGGGTTGGTGGTGCAGAGCCTGATGGCGCTCTTCTTCCACCTGCGCTTTGGCGTGCCACTCACGTCGCTCTCGGCCCTGTTCTTTGGAGTCAATCTCCTCTCGGCACTCTCGTTTCTGGCGGCGGTGCCACTAGCCCGGCGCTTCGGCCTGCTCAACACGATGGTCTTCACCCACCTGCCCTCCAACTTGCTGCTGGCCCTGGTCGCCTTCGCGCCCACCTTTCCCATTGCAGCAGCGCTGCTCTTGCTGCGTCAGGCCCTCTCGCAGATGGATGTGCCGACACGGCAGGCCTACACCATGGCCCTGGTGGAGCCAGAGGAGCGCACCGCTGCCGCCAGCGTGACCTCCCTGGCTCGCAGCGTTGACTCCTCCACCAGCCCGGTGTTCTCGGGGCTGCTCTTGCAGGGATCGTTGCTGGTGCTCGGGTTACCGTTCATCCTGGCCGGGGCGCTCAAAGCCGGTTACGACCTCACCCTCTGGTCCATATTCAAGCGTGTCCCTGTGCCGGAGGAAGAGGAGCGCTCCAGACAGGCACCGGACCATGCACCGCAGTCCACGTTTCCACCATCGCAAGAGGCAGAAGCAGCGGCTCGGCATGGGAGGAGGGGGAACCCATGAACCTCCTCCTGAACACGCTCGGCGATCCCGTCTGGCAGATCTTGACTGTGATCCTGGTGCTGGCGCTCCCAGTGGGGTCATGGCGGTGCGAACGCGCGACAGGCACGCCTCGGCTGACCAGAAGCGCCGAGAGACACGTCGTGTGCTCCTGCTGTGCCTGATCGTCTTTGTCCTGCTGAGTGGAGGCGAGCTCCTGTTCCACGCCCAGCAGGCCTCACCTCCGCAGGTGGCGAGCCGCGCCTTTCCCTCCATCCCGACAAGAGGGCCGACGGCTACGCCAACGCCCACCTCGGACCCCTCACTGGATCCGACGCCGACGCCGCGGCTCGCCCGTTCCATTACGCAGGTGCTGACGACGTTCTGCGATGCCATCACCACCCAGGATTTTCAGACGGCTTGGAACCAGTACGCGCGTTCCTTGCAACAGGCGCATCCGCAATCACAGACGTTTGCGGCATGGAGGGAGTTTACCCGCTGCAGCATTCCTGAGCAGAGCGGTGATCCTTCTGCCCGAAGCATCCTGACGCTGACGTTTGCGCCTGGCTCTACCGACCGTTTTGGACGTAGTGGGGATGTGGACTATCGCTTGACGATGGGGGTGGAGGACCATGCCTGGAAGATCACAGGTGTCTGCGATATCCTCTCGGAAGGCTGCTTTGCCGTCAGTTGGGGCTAGAAAGAAGAGTGTGGGCCGATGAACGTGATCCTGGAGAGTCTGGATGACCCGATCTGGCAGATCGGAGGGGGAATTATCCTACTGGCAACGCGGGTGCTGATTCTGGCTGTGCGCAGCCCCGAGGTTCACCTTTCACCACGGCATCAATGGCTCTGGACCCGCATCACGGGGCTAGTCTGCTTCTCGCTCTTCCTCCTGCTCAGTGAGGGTGTCGTGTGGTTCCACGGAGCCAATACCGCTTCTACTGTCGGGTCTACCGTGACGAAGTCGGCATCGGCAACCGCTTCGCCTCGCAGCGGTTCCTCGCCACAGCCGACCCCTTCGCCCTCACCCTCGCCGACGCCGTTTCCCCGGTTCGTTCCCGGGCCTGGGCAGGTGCTCACGACGTTCTGCGATGCTATCGACCGGCAGGATCCGGATACAGCCTGGGAAGAGTACGCGAAAGCCCTGCAAAAGGAGCGGGCAGCACCCCCACCTTTCCTGGTGCGCATCACGATGGTCCACTGTCGGGTGGACGTTGTAAGCGATACGTCGGCGACCGGGCTGCTGCTGCTCAAGACCATTGGACCCAACGGGTATCGTGACGACTATGAGCGGGACTTTCAGTTCACGCTGTCTGTGGAGCATGGCGCCTGGAAGATTACCCAGATCGCCCGCTGTCTCGCTGATGGCTGCCTGCCGGATACCACCTCGGTCATGCCATAGCAGGTGGCCGGTGGAAGCCGAGAGGTGGGCCACGCAGCGGCATGCTGCTCTTTGTTGAAATGCGCGATGAGAGGGGACCTATGCACACAGCACGTCAACGCCAGGGGACATCCCGAGGCGAACAGCGGCGATCCAATACCCGCACGAAAAGCAGAGCGAGGCAGACCCCTGCTGCTGCCTGGCGTCGCTTCCACTGGGTGGGCCTGTGCCTGTCCCTGCTTGTCGCGGCCTGCTCCAACATGCCAGCGCCTCCCTCCCTCATGCCTATGGCAAGCGGGCCGGCACAGGCCGCGACCATCAGCGCCTATCATGGGCATACCAGTACGGTCTTCACGGTGGCCTGGTCGCCCGATGAGAGGCGCATCACTTCGGGCGGCAATGACAGCACCGTGCAGGTGTGGGACGCGAGAACGGGCCATCTGCTCCTGAAGTACAGCGGACATACCGGCACCGTGTATACGCTGGCGTGGTTGCCTGATGGGAGGCGGATCGCCTCGGGAAGCGATGACAGCACGGTCCAGGTGTGGCATGCGACCAGCGGGCAGCGTCTGTTCACCAATAGCAGGCATACCACGGGTGTGAGAGCATTGGCCTGCTCACCCGATGGCACCCGGATCGTCTCAGGTGGCAACGACAATACCATCCAGGTCTGGAACGCGACGACTGGAAAGCGGCTTGCGACTTATACTGGGCATCTCGGCTCAGTCTGGACCGTTGCCTGGTCGCCTGATGGCAGAACTATTGCTTCGGGTGGCAATGACAGTACGGTCCAGGTGTGGCATGCAATGAATGGGCAGCGCTTCCTCACCTATCGAGACCATACCGCTCCGGTGAGAGGGGTCGCCTGGTCACCTGATGGGACGCGCCTCGCCTCGGTGAGTCAGGATGGAACTATCCAGGTGTGGGATGCGAAGGGGGGCGTCACCTGTTGACCTATCGCGGTCAAACAGCTCCCCTCTGGGCCTGGGCGTGGTCACCAAGTAGGGCGTGCCTCGCCGAAGCCTCTGGGAATACGAGCGATGAACACCCGAAAGAAACCGTCCTGGTGTGGAACGCCGCGACCGGCCAGCCGCTCGTCAGCTATCCGGTCCCGTCGAGTGCGGGCTACGCCGACGGGACCTTGAGCGTGGCATGGTCACCCGACAGCACGCGCCTCGCCTCAGGCGGCGCTGATACCCTGGTGCATCTCTGGAAGGCACCTTCAGCCTGTAGGGGGTAAGAGCAATATTGGAGAGGCGAGGCTCTGGGTGAGCCGGGACGGGATGCGCTCCTCGGTGGAGGCTATGGAAATACATCTCTGTTCCGAGCAGCGCAAGAAGACAAGAAAGGATGAGGTGCTGATGACGAAGCAAGACAAGCCCACAGGCCAGGGTGAACAGCAGAGGAGAGGAATGCTCTGGAGAGTACTCCTTCCAGGAACGCTCCTTGTGACCATCATCGTGGTGATCGACGCCCTGCGACTCTTTGGCTCTCCCTCGGTCTCACCATTACCCCTGCGGATGCAAGCGTCCCCTTCACCTGCACGCGTGTCGGTACAGCTGGAGACGGTGGCCGACGTTCCGCTGTCAGGGGGAGCCTCGTGTTTTGACTACCAGAGTGTGGATCCGCGCACTAGGCTGCTCTTCATCTCCCATCTGGGAGCGAGCACGGTGACGGTCTTCGATCTGGCGTCGGGGCGCATCCGTGCGGACATCGCCCACATCTCGGATGTGCATGGGGTGCTGGTCATCCCCGAACTCGGGCAGGTCTACGCCTCGACAACAGGCGAGAATCAGGTGAAGGTGATCGACGAGCAGAAGCTAGCAGTCGTGGCGACCATCCCGGCAGGAGTCTACCCCGATGGCATGGCCTACGATCCTGACACCCAGCACCTCTTCGTCTCCGACGAGACGGGCAACACCGAGACGGTGATTGATGTGCGATCCGAGCGGCAGGTTGCAACGATTCCCCTGGGAGGGGAGGCCGGAAATACGCAGGACGATCCCCTCTCGCACCGCATCTTCGTGGATGTGCAGACGCTCAATCAACTGGTGGCCATCGATCCGACCACGGACCGCGTCATCGCGCGCTATGGGCTGCCCAACTGCGACCATGACCACAGCCTGCTGATCGACGCCCCTTCTCGCCTCGCGTTCGTGGCCTGCGAAGGCAACAGTGTTCTCTTGACCGTCGACCTGCGCTCGATGACGGTCATGGGTGTGCAAACGGTGGGGGAGACTCCGGATGTGCTGGCGCTAGATAGCGGCTGGCATCTGCTCTACGTCGCCTCGGAAACCGGGGTGCTTTCCGTCTTCGAGGAGAGCGGGCAGGCCTTGCGCAAGCTCTACGAAGGGTTTATCGCGTCGGAGGCCCACACCGTCGCCGTTGACGAGCAAACGCACCGCATGACCCTTCCATTGCAGGAGGCGCAGGGGAAGCCCCTTTTGAGAATAGCGATCGTCTGCCAGCCTTCCCACCTGACATCAGCGTGCCATGGGTAAGGCAGGCCTAGTTCATTCCTATGCGGAGAGAGAACATGAAGAGACCTCTTCTGGATCACAAGCGATGGCGACGCGTGAGCCCACTTGTGTTCCTGGTCCTCAGCCTCGCGCTGTCGGCCTGCGATCAGGGCAGTGGCAATGGAAATGGGAGTGCGTCGGTGGCGACCAAGCCCCCGGCAGCTTCCGCAACCACAGCGGGCATCCAACTCGGCTCGCAGCCCTGTCCGGCCGCTGTACAATCTCCGGTGCACTGGAATGCCATCGTGGGCGCAAACGCCGCAAACACGTTCGAGGGCGTGATCTGTGGCTACCTGATGGGTGTTCCCACGCTCCAGGCAGTCGTCAAGGTACACTCCGGCGCGAAGTTCCTGCTGGACATCGACGTGTACACCGCGATCACCGGCACGAAGCCGGTGCGCATCTTCGCGCTGAGGGGGCTGCTGCAAGGCGACGTCAGCATCAGTAACTACAATACGCTCCTCACTGCGCAGGTTGGCCCGAACTCCAGCCAGAATAAAGGACATCCCTTCGCACAACAGCAGGTTGATCTCTACCGGGATTCAAGTGGTCGGACAGTGCCGGGACGCTCGCGCCCGTGGCCTTTTCGGGCCTGTACCCGGACCTGACGCGCAATCAGGCCGAATTTGAGCAGCACGAGGTGAATACGAGCCAGGGATTCCAGCAATGGCGGCTCAGCGCGATCGCCACCGCCCAGAACTTCGCCCAGTTCGTCCTGGGGTGGGACCCACGTGTCAACTCAAATAAAAATGTTACCGAAGGGGCACAGTTCACTCATTTGAAAATGTTACTAAAGCCGACCTCCTCCTTTCTGCTGGTTTGCTTGCTCAGGGGAGCGGGAGGCCAGGCGGCGCGCTGCCTGGCCTCCCGCTCCCCTCAAGCCGCGCTGCTGGGTGGAGCCACCGCGCTTTGCCAGATGGCCTGCAATTGGCGATAGAGGGCCTCACGCAACTGGAGCGGATTGGTCTGCTCATAGAGCTGCTGCAAGCGAGTCTGCTGCTCAGCACTGAGCACCCCACTTGCCAACAGCCGCTCATAGGGTGTCATAGCCGCATCCCACTTGCGTCGCACTCTGTCGCCGATCATATCAAATCCTGTGATATACTTCTGTTATGAAGAAGCCACTCACCGTGAAAACGCATCTGAGTATCGAAGAAGTCGAGGCGCGCTATCGCCAGGCCAGAGACCCAGTGGAGCGCAGCCAGTGGCAGATCATCTGGCTGCTCGCGCAAGGCAAGACGACCAAAACGATTCGGGAGGTCACCGGCTACTGCTTGGCCTGGATTCGCACGATAGCCCATCGTTACAACCAGGACGGCCCGCAGGCGATCGGCGACCACCGCCATGCCAATCCAGGAGGGACGTTCATTCTCTCAGCCGAGCTGCAAGCGCAGCTGGTGGAAGCCCTGGAGAATCCCCCACCGGATGCCGGGCTGTGGACCGGCCCCAAAGTGGCACGCTGGATCTTGGTCCAAACGGGGCGCAAGGTGCATCCGCAGCGCGGTTGGGAGTATCTCAAGCGTCTCCACTACAGCAAGCGAGTGCTGCGGCCTCGCCATGCCAAAGCCGACGCCGCTGCCCAAGAGGCATTTAAAAAAAACTCCCAGAGCAGGTGAACGCCTTGCAACAGGCCTTTCCCCAAGCCAGCATCGAGCTGTGGACCACCGATCAACACCGTGTTGGACTCAAACCGATCTTGCGTCGGGTGTGGGTGCGCAAAGGCTCTCGCCCACGCGTCAGCGTGCATCAGCGCTACCAATGGCTCTACCTTTACAGTTTTGTGCAGCCTGCTCCTGGCGAGACCGAATGGCTTCTCTTGCCAACCGTGACGGCGGAGGTCTTCACCATCGCACTCTCCCACGCGGGCTCAAGCTGTCGGAGCGGGTCCCACCAAGCGCATTGTGCTCGTGCTCGATCGAGCTGGGTGGCATACCAGCCGTGAACTCGTGGTCCCCGAGGGGATCCACCTGCTCTTCTTGCCACCCTATTCCCCCGAATTGCAGCCTTGCGAGCGGTTGTGGTCTCTGACCAATGAAGGCGTCGCCAATACCACCTTCCATACCCTCGATGACCTCGAAACCGCACAAGTCCAGCGTTGTGTCGTGCTTCAGGATCAACCAGAGGTGATCCGCTCCCTCACCCATTTTCATTGGTGGCCTCCTGCCCACTCAAAACATCAGTGATCCACAGGATTTGATATCACCTGTTTCTCAGCAAGATGCAGGACCGGCTGAAACAGATTGTAGTAGAGCCACATCTGCTCATAGAGCGCGTTGAGGGCCGCGATCTGCTCGGGGGTATCCAGGCGCAGATCCCCGAGATACTGCCGCACTAACGTATCGTTCTTTTGCTCCACCAAGCGATTATCGTTCTTGTGCCAGGGACGGCTGCGCGAGAGCTGCACGCCGCTGACCTTGTCCTTCCAGTAGCGCACCAGGTGGTGATTGAAGAACTCGCTGCCATTGTCAGGATGCAGTTCCTTCACCGCAAACGGTAAGCGGGCTAAGATGTGCTCAAAGCCGCCTTCCATGGCCTGTTGGCCGCGTCCAAGCACCGCTGTCCGCTCACTCCAGCCGGTCAGGACATCGATCAGTTGGATGGTATGGCCATGCACCCCCGCTGTGCTTTCGCCACTGTGATAGACCAGGTCCACCTCGAAGTGCCCGGGGTCCTTCAGGTCCCAAGCAATGCGACCCATCGGCACCCCTTTGGTGGCGCTATTGGCCCGCTCGGCTCCTTTCTGGGGCAAGCGTCGCACGCGGGGGTGATGCTTGCGTAAGATGTGGGCCACCGTTGCGCGGCTGATGCAGCCTAATTGCTCCTCCAGCTGGCTGGTCAAGCCCAACGGCTCAAAGCGGGCTAGGTGGTGCGCCATGCTGAGCAGTCCCGGGGTCAGCCGCTCGGCACAAATGTAGTCGCGACTCTCCCACACGCGTACGATCACGCGCTCCACCTCCTGCCCATAGTGGCGACCGCGCGGACTCGCGCGCTTCTTGCGCTCCAGGCTGCTCGCGTGCATCAGGCGCGTTAGGCTCTTGCGATGCAGCCCAGTCACCTGCTGCATTTCGGTTAAGAGCGCGCTCCGCTCTTGGCGCTTGGCGGCCACATAGCGCCCTTTCATCCGTTTCAAATACGTGCGTCGTTCACTCACCGTCATTTCGTCGTTCGTCGGCATGGCTCACCTCACTCGGTAACATTCTCATTTGAGTGAAGTGTACCTGCTTCAGTAACATTTTACCTGAGTGAATACGCCCCACTGCTCCCACCACGGTAGTGAGCGGAGGCGGGACGCATGATGCAAGAGCCGTGGTCCTGATCAAGAATTCAGCAGCTGGTCGTGCCTCCATCACGCTCAGTCGCCTGGAACTCAATACCAACAGCGGCATCTGGGAGGTCACCGACGTGGCAACCGATGGCATGGCCCTCACCTCGCCGCAAAGCGCGCAGCAGCTGACTAGTCCCGTGCAGGTGACGAGGAGCCAGGCAGCTCTTGCCGGACAGCTGACCACCATCACGATCTTCGATCATGATCGGACCGCCATCGGCCAGTCCCGGCTTCCGCCAGTAAGTGGAGCCGGGACTACTCCCTTTGCGATACGCGTTCCCTATGCATCGAGCTTCCAGGGTGGGGCACAGGAAGGAAGCATCGTGCTGTATCGCTACACAAGGAACCACGTCATTGCGGGAGCTGTGATGGTGAAAGTCCTGCTGAACGCCTCATAGGCTGAACGCGAGCACCTGATTCTAAAAAAGAAGGGCAGAGCAGAGCCGGGACTTGTGGGAGGAAAAAATGGTGTCACCCCAAACACGGCCCTTGCCAAGCGGCTCACACTCATGGCATAATCGTAGTTATCCCGTGAGTCGGACCGAAACGCGCTCCCCTCGCACGCACGAAAGAGGGGTGGCGTCTTCCCGATTCTCCCGAATCAGCGTAAAATTCTCACGGCATAACTTCTTTGCGCAAGGAGGAGGTATGAGCACGGTACCTGCAAACGTACCGCCTTTCCCCGGACAGGGGGCCGATGCCTGGATCGAGGCTTACAAAGAGGAGGTCCTAGCCGCCAAAGATGCGGCGACCATCGAGGCTTACATTCGCCTCTTAGAGAAATTTGCCGCGTGGCTCACCATTCGCCCCGGCAATTCCGGCCAGTTCCATCCCCAAGCGATGACACGCACTGCCATCGAGTGTTTTCTCGATACGCTGCCCAGTTTCAGTTATAAAAAGCAGGCGCGCGCCGCCCTCTCCGGCTTCTGTCGCTGGTTGCAGGAAGACCAGCAGCTCCTGGAACGCAATCCAGTCCGTGGCGTTTCGATCCCCGCGCAAGCATTGCTTGCTCCTCGCGAGTTCTCCGAAGACCAGCGCTACGTGATCCGTGACCTGGTGGAACGGGAGGCCGATCTGCGCGGCAAGGCGGCGTTTGCCCTGGGCTCTGGGCTGGGTGTCATGTGAGCGACGTCTCCTGGCTGCTGTTCGATCAAACGCATGTCTCCAGAAAAACCGGGTGGATAACCGTTGGGCATAAGGGTGGCAAGGAACGCACGATTGACCTGGTGAATGAGGCGCGTGGTCCGCTGTATGACTATCTTCAGCAGGGGGAGCGCAAAACGAGCGCCTATGTCTTTACCAGCCAGCGTGCCAAAAAGCGCGTGAGCCCGGAAGAACTCGACGGCTGGAGGTGGACGGAGGATGGTATCCACCATTGGTGGCAGCAACGGAAAGCGAAGGCGCGCCTGGCAGAAGCCCGGTTCATCAACGACATCGATTTTCACGACCTGCGTCACGATTTTGCGCATCGGGCACGGACAGCGGGCTGGAGCCTGGAAGAGGTGACCTATTATCTGGGCCACATTACGAAAAGCGGGATGCCGGCTATTCAAACGACGATCCGGTACACGCAGGTGAGCCGCGAGCATGTGAAAGAGAAGCTGAAGCTGCTCCGGGGGTAGCGCCGAACACCCCGGGAGATGCCTGTCTGTCCAGCAGTTTGGCACACGTCCGATGAGTCTTGAGGTATGAGAAAAAAGGTCATCAGATCGGTCAGTATGATAGGTATCTTGTTGGTGCTTTTCGCAGCACTCGTTGCCGTTGTCCGTTTTTACCCATACACGTATAATTTTCCCGCCTATCCAAAAATAACCCACACCCGATCCGGGGCAGCAGGAGACCCGATAAATCTGGTCTTTGTCGGGACGAAAGATCAGATCATGCACAGCTTCCAACAAGCCGACTGGCTGCTTCCTGATCCTATTACCCCACAAACATCTGCAAAAATCGCTGCTGATAGCCTTGCTCACCGAAGCTACCCGACTGCACCAGTGAGTAATCTCTACGTCTTTGGGCGAGTCCAGGATCTCGCTTTTGAAAAGCCCACCAACGATATCGCAAACCGTGGGCATATTCGCCTTTGGAAGACCGGCACGCTTATCGGTGGGCAACTCGTCTGGATTGGACAAGCATCCTATGATAGCGGGATTGAGCTGAGCGGAACCAACCATCTTCCCACCCATCACATTGCTCCGACAGTGGACCTGGAAAGAAATGCCGTCGGCGCTGATCTGGAAAAAACGGGCCTGGTCAAAGAGGAAGTGTCTGTAGCCTTTACTCCTCCCATTGTGTATGCCCACAATGGGGGAGGAGATTATTATGCAAGCGATGGCGAGGTGCTGGTGATCAACTATATGCAGGCTCCCATTCCGCTCAAGCAACCGGCATGGGTCATAGACGGACTGAAAAATGGGGTCTTCCTCGTCTTCGATACGCTCTTCACTCTTCTTGGTGCGTTGATTGCTTTCCTGGTGCTGGTTGTCGTGCTCATCGCAGGACTTGCGCTCTGGAGGCTCACGGAAAGAAACCGAACCAGGGTTCGGAAATAGCCACAAGGCAGAGGCAGGAACGAATTGCCATTTTGGCCCAAGTGCAAAATGAGGGCGCATTTCCTTAGCGTTGTTTTTCGTTCCGTTCATACTCAAGGGCCTCTTCGAACAACATCCTTTTCCTATCTTCATGTTTGTTTGAAGATTCCTGTCAAAATGTTCGACACAGATGTTCGAACAGCGGACTTTTTCATGCTTAGCTCTGTGCAAGGATTGGTGTTAATTACCAAGTATCGTGTTCTGTTTCCTCTTGAAAAGATGTTCTAGGCATGCTACACTAGAGCCTGAGCAGCCCGAACTATGGCAAACAGGAGCAAGAGACGCAGCAGCAAAAGATCAGGACCAGACAAGACCAGATGGCAAGCGCGACAAAGGCCGTAAAGGCCACGAAAACCATCAAACAGGCACTCGACCATAAGCCACAGCATGCGGCCTGGTTTCGCTCGACCCAGGAACTCTTCAACCAGGCCGCGGCCTTCTATTTCTCTGTCGTCCAGGCACATCCTGGCGTCCTCGATCTTTCCAGTCAGCAGGCGCTCACCGCCCTGGAGCGGCTCACCCATACGACCGCGCGAGACCCGCACCCGGTGATGCCCCTGTCGGATGCCATCGCTGTCTCTCTTCCCGTCATGTTCCGGCGCGCCGCCATCCATGCCGCGCTCGGCTCGGCCCGCTCGTTCATGAGCCACCTCTCGAAATGGCGCAACAAGAATGAAAAGGCAGAGGCGAAGGGCAAGCAATTCACCAGGCGCCCACCGGTTCCCCCGCGTTCGTGGAACCGCAGTGTCACGCTCTATGCTGGCATGTACCAGCAGCTGACGGCCAGCAGTATCCTGCTCAAGGTGTGGACGAGCACCTCCTGGGCATGGGTCAAAGTGCGGATCTCGGGGCGCAGGCTGCCTGAGGGATGGGGTGTTGGCAGTCCGCAACTGGTCCACCATGGCTCCCCGTGGTGGTTACATACCCCTCTCGAACGGGAGATGGAGCGCCCGAAGAAGGTCGAGACGCAGGTTGCTTTGATCCCAGACACCAGGATTTGCGCCGTCGATCGCAACATCAATGAGCATCTTGCCGTTTGCACCGTTCAAACGATCGAAGGCACGGTGGTTGCTACCCGCTTTATTGGCGGGGGCAAGCAACTGCACGGCTTTAGGAAGCGACAGCTTGGACGGATTGCCCGCAATCGACGCAAGACCGGCATCATTGCAGAGAGGGAACAGGACAACACCTGCCTGTGGGCAAAGGTGCGAGCACTCGATGAGGAGGCCACGCATCGGGTCAGCCGCCGCATTGTGGAGTTCGCTACAGCGCATGGAGCAAGTGTGCTGGTCTTTGAGCATCTGGGGCATTTCACACCGAAGAAGGGCACCTACAGTAAACGTGGGAATGAGAAGCACTCCTACTGGTTGAAAGGTCGCATTTTTCACTATGCCAGGTATAAGGCGTGGCACGAGGGCATCGTCACCTGCCGGGTCAATCCCAGAAATACCAGCCGAGAATGCGCCCGTTGCCAGAGCCTTGTTGCCCGCTACGATGCCGGTCAGCCAGCAGATGGCTACACCCTCGGCGCTCCCCTGGTCTTTTGCCCACAGTGTCAGATGCATGGCAATGCCGTCCGCAATGCGAGCCTCGTCATCGGCAAACATCGAGCCACACATATCTCCCAGGAAAAGCCTCACGCTCCTCTGCTTGCAGAGAAGCCCGCGAAAGCGGGAGGTGTTCGCCGTTCCCAGGATGCCAGACGCCGGGGCAGGCCATCTACCGATTCGGTCAGGCATGGAAGGAACAGCGAACGCGCAGGGCACCGCGCACGAGCCGCCTTCTGGGATGGCAGAGGAGGTCTCAGGTATTCCTCACCCACTCCGGCGGTGCAACGAGTAGCGGCTACGCCGCACATACTCAGCAGGCAACTACATAGGAGTGCAGCAAGAAGCCGCGGGGATTCATCCGCAGGCGCAGTGTCACAGTAGCGGGATGGACAGAACACTTCCTATCCAGGTACAGGAAGAAGCGCTGAACCAGGCTGAAGAAATGGGATGAGCAGTTCTAAGAAGAAAAAGGAGAAGAGACATGACCCAGCAGAGAGAACCAGACAGCAAAGATACTACCTATCGCTACCTTCATCTTTCATTGGAAGAGCTGACCCAGTTGCCCCCGGATGAACTGCTTCAGGCCTGCCAGGAGATGCGCCGACTGCTCGACATCATCATGGGCGTGCTCTACACCCCGGACTCGACGCTCATCATGCGCGCGGTGACCATCGACCTGCTCTATTCAGAGGCAGAGCGCCTCTCGCGGCAACAAGGAGCAGGCGAGGATTCGCCGGTCACATATAACGTCAAGACCCAAAGCGAACGGCTCGGGATACGACCAGCTTCCGTACGGCAGGCCTACGAGCAGCTCGATGCGCTAAGTGGGGTCCATATCCTTGCCCGGCAGTTTCCACGGAGGCGAGAACAGCAGATATCACTGCCCCTTGATGAAACAGGAACCGATAAGGGCCGAGACTAGACGTCTTCGCTGTTAATAAGCTTTAGGACTTGCCTCTCTCTTGTCGGCCCTTTTATCCTGTGCCAAGCTGCTGCGCCAGGCCCCTGAAATCGGTCGCCACGACCTCACATGCCGGGTCAGGGGTGAGATCCGGCGTGGGGGATGGGCCTTGCTCCAGTGGACGCGGGACAAAGACTGCCTGCATCCCTTGCACCTGGGCAGCGCGCAGGTCCTCCTGGTGGGCAGCGACCATCATCACCTCGTGGCTGCGCAGTCCGAGCAGTTTGACCGCCATCTGGTAGACGCGAGGATCGGGTTTGTAGGCCTGCACCAACTCAGCTGAGAGGATACAGTCCCAGGGCAGCGCACTGTACTTCGCCATGTTCAGCAACAGAGCCACGTTGCCATTCGAGAGGGTGGCGAGCACAAAGCGTTTGCGCATGTGCGTGAGCTCTGGAATAGCGTCGGGCCAGGGTTGGAGCCGGTGCCACACGCGATTAAGGTGGTCCTTCTCATCTTCAGTAAAGCGGTCGTTGATCTCGAATTCTAGCAGCAACTCATCCAGAGACAGACGGTGTAGGGAGTCGAGGTTGGTCCAGGTCGATGCTCCACGCATGACGAGATCCATCGAGGGACAATAGCATGACATCAGGCATCGGCAAACTGCACCCAATACATGTGCAATCCCTTCGCTCGATTGAGTCGTTCTCCCTCGCGTAGAATGGTGCTGCGATAGTTGACGACCGTGCCAAAAACATCAAAGGTGAGTGATTAGACCTCAAGGAGTATCCAGGCGGCTTCAGAATGGTATGGACGTATATTTCTGGGGTGATTGAAGGGGATGTAGATCAATTTTCAGGTGATTATCAAAATTGCTGAACTTTCCCCTTGACAGGTTTGTCAATTTCTGATATCTTTGCTAGCAATAAATAGCAAAGGAAGTTTAGTGCGTTGAGTTCTAGTTCTTCGGTTCCCCCTGATGGTCTCAGTTACATCCAAGGCCACTCCAATTTTCTCCAGAACACCTTGTATCGCGTCATGGATGCAGCACTAGCCAATGCATTTGGCTACTTTCACAGTGAGCAAGTATCAGTCGATGCTTCCCTTTTGCCCAATCTAGTCCATTTTTGGGCGAAGCGCTACTTCCAGGAAATCAACGATGTGCATAATGTAGCAGACATTCCAAATAATGGCTTACGTCTCCATTTGCCCGGTTCCATTTTACGAATCTGGAAATCATCAGATGGCAAAATCGCTAACCCTAGTGCCACAAAACAGAAAAGCGGATTTCTGACCCAACCTACTATTACTCAGCCTGAACTTCCATTTGGAAACATGCCGCAATTATACCAGATTCCGCGACTTTTGGGTTCACCTCTTCGTCTTGCGGTTCTCTGGGGTCTTAGTGACGCCTTTGAAACCGAGCTCCTTTTAGGTTGTCCTAAAGCAATCATCAACAATTCTGATGTTGAGTTTCATTGGCAACTTCCGATTCCCCGTAGTGCGTCGAGTAGACTGAGTAAGAACAGCGAATTAAAGTCATATCGTACGAACGACCTTGATCTTGAGCTAAAACTTGAGGACACTGGAACCGAAGACAATGATGATTAACGGTGATAGGATTAAACAAGCACGGGAATTGCGCGGACTTACGCAAGCAGAATTAGCAGAACATCTTCAGATAAATAGAGGTACACTTACGCATTACGAAGTTGGACGTTATGAGCCTCCTGAAGATGTTCTTGATGCCATCGCTTTACAAACGGGATTTCCACTTTCATTTTTTCAACAAGAAACTGCAATAGATTTTCCATTCGGTTCTCTTCTTTTTCGGGCAAGAGCAACTGTTGCGCACAAAGAGAAGTTAAAAGCGCATAGGTATGGTCAAACCATGTTTGAAATGATGGATATCTTGGCTCAGAAGTTCAAAGATATTCAATTGCGCTTGCCTAGACAAAGCCGAACAGATCCCCAGACCGCAGCTATCATGGCCAGGTCAGAATTAAGTCGATCCCCTGAAAAGCCTATTGAGAACATAATTCATGTAATAGAGAAAAGTGGCGTTCGCGTCCTTGCACTGCCTGAACATATTACAGGTGTTGATGCGTATTCCGTTTGGGCTGGTTATGACGAGAAAAGACCTGCTCTTATCATTTCTGTGAAGGGAGTTCCTGGCGATCGTCTCCGACTCAGTGTCGCTCACGAACTCGGTCATCTCGTCATGCATCAATGGATAAAAGGAAGCCTAGATATACTAGAACGCGAAGCCTACCAGTTTGCTGCGGAATTTCTGATGCCAGCAGCACAGATGCAAGAAGAACTTGCTCCTCCTCTCAATATAGAAACGCTCAAGCATCTGAAAGAGAAATGGGGGGTTTCAATTCAAGCTCTGATTCGTCGATCTTATGATCTTCAGCTCATTTCAGAACGTCAATATAGGTATCTCTTCTTCCAAATAGGGAAGCTTGGATGGAGGACAGCAGAGCCGATTCTCATACCTGTTGAAAAGCCTCGCTTATTACGGCAAATGGTAGAGCGGCTATATGGCCACCCTACTATTGATTATCAAAAAATGGCAGGCGATATGAATTTACCTGTACCCTTTGTCAGGCAAGTTCTTGAGGCATACGCAGAACTAATATCTCTTCCCTCTACTGAGATAGAGGCAAGTAGCAATCAAAACAAATCTCAACAGAATAATGTCGTGCCATTTAGGAATAAACAAAAGAAATCTCTGTAGAGAGGAAACAAAAGAAACTAATCATACTGAAGTTATGTACTACCACATATGTCAGCATGACTGCTGACATATGTGGTTATGATAGTCGCAAATAGTAAGGATTAAAAAATGAGTCCTTGAAAAGTAATTCCAGGGTATCCCGTCTGTCAAACTGTCTACCCTGGAACATTCACCACTTGCGTCCCCGTAGTTCAGTGGATAGAACGTTTCCCCCGTAAGGATTTCGTCGCTGGTTCGAGTCCAGTCGAAGACACTTTATGCTCAATTAAATCACATCATGCAAGAGAGCCACTATCACATCAATAGTGGTGGAAGAAGTCATATTGGCCCAAAAAGGCAAAAATTTTTTGCCGCGCACCTGCCGTGGGTATTCACGAATATGTCACTTCGCATTCTACTTTACGCCGTGGGGCAGCCTTTCGTGGCAGAAAAAGCCGCGAAGGGCTGCCCATCTATAACAAGGATTTTAGGAGGAAGTCTGTTCCGACACATTCTCTCGGCATCTGCTGCATACGTATTCCTGATTGCGCAGGCCAGCAAGGAAATTCGCTTCCGCATCGTACACGTAACAAAATGCCCCGCGATGGCACCCCGAACGAGCATAGGCTATCGTGGGATTCCTGCCGCACCTGGCACAGGTCAGCGACACCCGGATCGCCAGCGTCTCCAGCATTGGAATGATGGGGAATGCCTGCCCATTCCAGGCGGCGTAGCGCCCAAACACCGGTTCCAGCGGAGCCTCGCTTTCGAGAAGATCATCCAGAGGGCCAGGTTCAAGTAAGGTTTCGATGGTCTCCACAACCCTCGTCCAGGGGCCATTCACCGAAAACAGGTGGGAGGCGTCGGGACCGTTGATGCCGTTGTCGCAGTAGAACGTGACGGTGACCTGGTCGCCGCTATCGTGAACCCCTTGGATCTGGACAAGCTCTCCGGCTTGAGCAAGTGCGCCGTTATCTACGACGTGCCGCAGCAACATGGCGGGCGCATGCGGTTCATACTCTGCGATGCGCTCGGGCGAAAGCGCTTTTTGCTGTCCGTTCAGCCAGGCAACGAGGTCATATACGAGCTGGCCTTGGCGCTGCATGGCGGTCATCACCCAGGCATTGAAATCACCCGGCGGGGTCACTACCTGCCGGGTACCGAGGTCGAGTGCGGCTGCCAGGTCCTTGACTGATGCCACCTGCAAGGGGACACCCGTTCCAGGTTGATTCTCAGAAGACTGGCCTTTCTCCAACCACCGCAGATGCAGGGACTGCTGCGCTAACTGGACAGCCAGCGCGTAGAGGCGGTGTTCGTCGCGGTCGAGGAGCAGGTAATGGTGTGGTCGCGTTTCGCTACTCCCAAATTCGAAATGCCGCAGGTGGACCGCCATTTTGGGGTGTTCGACGAAGGCCTGATAGCCCGTGTACTTACCCGTGCCGCTGGCGCGGCCGTCGTCGTAGTTGGCCTCGTCCCCGTAGGGTAGGGGGCCGACGAGTTGCCATTGCTGGCACTTTTCCGACCTCCCCCTCCGAACCGTGCTTGCACCTTTCAGCGCACACAGCTCTCCAGCAAAATTCACTTCATCCCTTGGCTTTTCCTCACGGGGCGTCCATGTTGGATGTCCCTGTGACACGCCCAGCATACAACCAATGTTTTCCGTCTTCGTGCCGCCATCAACTGCATCCAGAGTGGCTTTTCACGTCGTCCTTGTGTAGGCGATCCCGTATTTGCGTTTGTTAGACGATAGTACGTGTAGGTGCCCCGTTCGTCTCCTTGAACCTGTTCATTACAGGTCGTCCACCGTAGAGAGTGTTTCGCTAGCGGGATCTACGTCTAGCGTATTGGCACATATGCAGAAGCGGCGCATATGTGTTACGGTGTCGTCGTCTCAGGTATGCTACGACGGGCCTGGGATTAGACCACTGGAGACCGAGGGTTCTTCACCATTGCTGGTTTCTCCTAGGGTTCAACCAATTCAGGTTTCACCATGCGTACAGGACTTGCGGTGCCTCACACTACATACCTTCGCGTTTAACCGCTTTACTGCCATGCTAGTTTCCCCTTTGCCTTTCGGCGCCAGGTAGGGCAGTTGTCCTAGAAGGTCATGCACTCTCAACCTTCTGCTCCTCTGGAGCAATCTAACAAGCACCGATACGGCGCACGCTTCTCTCCCAATAGAAGCCCACGTAGTGTGCGTCCAGCGGATGGCCCAAAACCTGGCCGGTGTAGCCAATGGCCTCCGCCAGCATGGGCGGGACTGGGACATAGAGTTCGAAAGGTCGTAAGTCAAGTTGTCGTTGTCGGTCATGTCGTGTTATCAAGCTTCAACTCCTTTGCCTGTTGGTACTGAGGAAACGCTCATCTCACTATTCACGAGCATCCCTTTTCTATAGAGGCTCACACACTGATGTCAGCAAGCTCCTCTATAGATGCAGAAGCTGGCTGACATTTAGATTGCGGTAATGTGATCGATCGACTCCCCACTAACTCATCTATAGCGAGCTACCATCTTCCTGGCCTCTTTCTACCAATGCAGTCGTTCTTTCAGGCTCACAAAGGTGTGACGACCGATAACCAGGTGATCTACAAGCTCGACATCTAAGACCTTTCCAGCCTCCACGAGTTGCCGTGTCACCTCGAGATCCTCAGGACTTGGTTCTGGCGAGCCCGATGGGTGTGAGTGGCACACAATGATCGCGGGGCAATTCCGCACAATCGCCAGGCGAAAGATCTCAGCGGCACGAAGCACTGAGCTATTGATGGTCCCCCGGTAGAGCGGCATGTTGTCTACCACCCGATTCTTCGTATCGAGCACAATGACACGCAATTGCTCATAATCCAGATACGCCATGTCTGGCATCACTAGGTTAGCCGCATCGTCTGGGGTTTTGATCTGATATTTCTCTTCTGCTTGCGGCCTATTCAGCCGTCTGCCAAGCTCCAGGACTGCCTTTAACAGTGCTGCTCTGGTCTCACTCAGTCCGTATTCCTGCGTCAGTTCTCTGCTCTCAACCTGCAACAATCCGCCCAATCCTTTGTATTTCGTGAGCAATGTTCTTGCCAGTTCATATCCTTTCTCACCAGCAGAACCTGTTCGCAGCACAAGTGCTAACAATTCCTCTGTTAAGAGGGTCTCCGAGCCGTATGCCAGGAGTCGTTCGCGTAGGTGTTTCATCGCTTCTTCCTCTCTAGTAAAAGAGCTCGCAAGGCTTCTTCTGGAGCCTTGCGAGCTACTCATTTGTTCTGCATGTTTTTTCCCTGGCCTGCTCTTCCTCTTGCGAGAAGGAGCCTCGGCCAGGAGGCATCAGTCTTTTCCTTGCGATCTCAGACGCCACTGAGCACAGCGTTCTCTGAGCTTGTTTTCCACCAGCAAAAAACCCACAGGATGTTCGAACTCCTGTGGGCTATGCTCTGTAAGCAATCTTTCTCATCTCACTTTATCCCTCCTGCCGACAGTGACTTGTACTGGTATAGAGCCGTGTGCAGGTGGCAAATGGCTATGGCAGCGGCGTCGGCAGCATCATCTGGTCGCGGAACGGACGTGAGATGCAGCAGGAGACGCACCATTTCCCCGACCTGCCACTTCTTGGCGGCTCCGTAACCCGTCACTGCGAGCTTCACTTCGCTCGGCTTGTACTCAGCGATAGCGATGCCACCATTGATCAGCGCCAGCATCGCCACGCCGCGCGCATGCCCCACCGCTATGGCAGTGGTCACATTTCTGCCGAAGAAGAGTGCTTCCATCGCCGCTTCCTGGGGATGGTACTCGTTCACCAGTGCACTGAGCTGCTCGTAGATCTGTTGCAAACGGTGTGGGAATGCCAACCCTGCCGATGTAGTAATCACATCGCAGGTCAGCAAGCGCAGTTCATTGCCACTTGCCGCGATGACAGCATAGCCGAGGGTGGCATATCCGGGATCGATACCCATCACAAGACGTTGGTTGGATGTACTCATCTGGCTGCTCCCCCTACCTGTCGGTCTCATAGAAATTGAGGTCCGCCTGTTGCAGTTTGGCTTTCGCACTTTCATTGACGGTCCCATCGTCGTACTGGATTAAAGCAAAGCCGGTGATAGGCAACGCAGCAAACAGTCCTGGCTGTAGCCCCTCAGCCGACTCTCCCGTTGGCCAGTACTGGTAGATGGTGCTGCCAACCTTGCGCAGGCAGACCGGACTTTCCCCTTCCAACTCCAACACTTCTGTCGCAGCTTCTTGCGGAATCACGTTCCACAGCTTGAATAAACAGGGGCCAGCCTTCTGTGCCGGGTCAGTGGCGAGCTCGGTAAGTGAGACAACATCGTGTCGTGGAAGATGCTTCAGGCACTCCTGCGGCGGACTTTGTTCCTGCCACAGAGTATTGATCACTCTTGGATGTGCCAGGATCATGCGGCTCTCACGTGTGAGTCGTGAGAGTTCCAGGTTAGGATTGATGCGCCGTGAAGCTCCAAACCTTTTTGTTTCTTCAATATAATCAGCACACCACTGATAATGCTCTAATCCCACCCAGATGAGCAGGTGCGTAATGCCAGTTGCGGGGTCTTCCCACAACTGGGGTTTGTTCACAATATCTAAGCCTTCCGGTAGTGGTCTGGGCGGGTCGATCAGGAAGAATTCTAAAGGCGTTCCGTAGGGACTCAGCCCACACTCCGCATACACACCTCCTTGTTCCCTTTCTCCACATCCGCGCTCAACCGGATCAGCTTTTGGAAAATCTATAACCATGGTTTGTGTTCTCCTTTTCTCTTTTTTATGATGCGGTGCTATTCTTTGCCTGTTGTCGTTGGAGCATCTCCAGTTCCTGGCAAAGCGCCTTGATGAGCAGGCGTGCCCTGGCCACCTCCTGGCTCTGGGGAAGCTGCTGTTCAAAAGCAAGCAGTGTGGGCAACAGGTTCGATAATGAGATTTCCACTGCTGGAACCTCTGTATTCAACTCCCATCCAGTTGCTCCTTGATCAGCAGAAGCCGATTCACGCAGGCTCATCGCCTGATTGCCATTGGCGTGCTCGACCTCCATCGTACGCTCTTCCCCGTGGTGGGTCAGCATCTCCTGTAAGGGCGTGAGTCCTGTACTGATCTGCCTGCGCAGGATTTGCTCTACCAGTTCAGTGGTGATCTCTTCGCCCACCTCCGCCAGCGATGCCAGGAACGCCTGCTGCGTTTTACTGAGTCGCACCAGTTGTTTGGCCGTTCCCAGATTCATCTTTCCGGCGAAGATCTGGCTGAGAAGTGGTGATGGCAGGTGTGCCAGCTTCAATTGCTCGCGCACCCTGGTCACCGGCACACCGAGGGATTTCGCCAGCTCAGTATCGGTCATGCCTACGCCCTCATCGACCAGTTCCACTAGCGCTTTCAATTCCTCTACCCACGCAGGGGAACGATGCATGTTCTCACTGAGCATAATGAGCGCCCGCATCTGGGGACTCAGCGCGTCATACACCCGGCATTCGATGTAGGTCAGTCCTGCCCGGTAGGCGCCTGCCACTCGCCTGCGTCCCGCGACCACGCGGAAGGTGGCCTCCGGATCGTCGATGCCCTGACCGTGTTCGAGCACTACCAAGGGTGCATGCAGGAGACCAACCAATTGAATGTTGGTCTGGAACTGGCCCGCGCTGCTCTTCATGAGTTTTTCACCAGGGATGATGAGCCGCTCAATAGGCAGATGGCGCGTCTGGTAGGAGAGCGGCGACTCGATGCCGAGCCGTTTCATCAACGCGAGTAGCGCTTCATCTTGCGCGCTGATCTCACGCTCTGTACAATCACGTGGTGTAGTTGCACCAAACAGGTGGTCCTCGTCGCGCAAGGTGTCATGCTGTGACGCCTGGGGTATGTGTTTCATAAGATGAGTAGACATCTGGTCCTCCTTGTCTCAGGTTCGTTTGTTTTGTTGTGTGGTCAAACAGATATCTACCCTGTCTCGCTCGCTTACGTCGTGCTTGTTGTAAACTCCCAACACCATTTCTGCCTCTGACACTTGCCATTGCAAAAGTGAGATGGTACACTCCAACCAAGACTGAATGATCCTTTCGTTGAGGATTACCCAGTCGAGTACATGAGACAGGGTAGAGAGAGTTAGCATATGTCAGCTACCACAAAGAGGCCTGAGAAACCACCGTGGTATCTGGCATCAGCTCCTCTGCCTGTGTCGTATTCAGCGTTGTGCTACATGATTCACCTCCTTCTTGTAGCATTTCCCAAAGATTTGCAGGGTTCGTTGTCGAAGCTGCCTTTTCAGGCTCCTTCTTACGCGACCGGGACGATGCTTTCCTGGCCTTTTCCGCTTCAAGAAGCTGCAGCAAGCTCTCCCAGGTTGGCCTCGTTCCATGTCCATTAGTTCCATTTGCTCCGTTTACCGGCGCACTCGACACTGAGATCGGAAGCAGCTCTGCTCCATTAGCTGTCGTTCTGGAGGAGTCTGCCACTGAGGAGTCAGTCACCAGATAACTTCTCATGGGTTGCAGATCAAGAACTGACGCGACGGTCGCTTCCTCCTTCGGCAGCGTAATCACTTCGGCCGGGAATTCTGGGGCCTCTTCTGCTAACTCCGTCTCAACCACCCCATGGCGGTTTGCTACTGCGGCAATCGGTTCAGGTTGAGCAATTGCCGCTTCCGCATGGAGAGCAGCCAGTCGTTCAGGGAGTGTGTCTACCACCCCGATCCACTGCCGACCGCGTTTGAGCGCCTGCTGCAATTCCTCATCGCGCCGGGCAAAGGCCGCTTTGAGCGCTTCGGTCTCGTCTTCTGGCTGTGCGAAGAATGGCACCTCCTCGTCCATCGACTCCAGGCTATGACTCAGTCGTGCCAGCGTGGTTTTGTCTGCGCCGGCATGCTCAATCAAGGCTCCGCGCGCAGGTTCACCAGCAAAGGCTGCGGCAGCGCCACTTTGACTACCCAGCTTGCGCAACTTGTAGTGCCCTGCCGTGCCTGCATAGACGAGATAGTAGATGCGTACCTCCTCTTGCTTGCCCAGCCGCCAGGCACGTCGCGAGGCCTGGTCGAGCATGAAGAGGTTCATCGGCATCTCGAACCAGATCACGGTATCAATCCCGCGCTGCAGGTTGAGACCTTCGTTCACCCGCCGATAGGGGACAATTACCACATGGCGGCCTGAAGACACTGCCGCCAGAATCGCTTCTTGCCGATCCTCCGCCTCCACATTGTTGGGGAGCGTCCACGGTGTGTATTCCTTGAGCACCCATTCCAGGCGCCTGGACATACTACGAATGTCGTTCTGCTCGATGTACACCATGATGCGGCGACCTTCGGACAACTCCTCGTGAACGATCTCTCTGAGCCGTCGTTCCAGGGGGTAGAGGTAGTCAGCAGCGAGCACCGGCGTGCGTACGAGTAGCCGCTTGCCAGTCACATCTCCCCAGTCGTCCTTTTCGGTTTGTGTCACCTCGAAGGCGCTCTCACAGGGCAGCGCCGCAAACCAGCGTGGGATGGTACCTTTGGCCAGACGCGCCGCGTTGTTGCGCTCACGCGCTAGGTCGTCCAGCCTGTGCACGAGCTGGAAGTAGTGCTGCGAGAGGTTGCGCTCAGCCACCCAGTCCTTCACTTCGGCCTCATGACGCCGCGCTTCGGTCACGCGCTGCTGCGCATCAGCTTCTACCCCTTGAAGTTCTGCTGCCAGACGATCACACTCGTCGCGAGTGTCCTGTTCCTCAAGCACCTTGCGGTGGGTTTTCTGCATCTCGACGAGTTCGCGTTCGGCTAGCATACGCGCCTGCTCTGCTTCCCTCACCACCTGCTCTAACTCTGGATCGCGCATGGGAACCACCTCCGGGATCTCGATACGCGGCGGCATATGCGACCCGACATCAAGCACGGTCAGGTAGCACAGGTCTTCCAGGAGTGGTGGGATAATGCGCGCAGAGATGCCGGGTGCCGGAATTGTGCTCACCTGTACATTGGTCCGCCCGGTACCGCGACGCGCATCCGACTCATATTCCTTTGTCCATTCCTGGATTACACCATAGCGGGAGATGGCCTTCTCGACATCGTTCCAGCCCAGTCCCAGCCGAAGCCAGAACTGCGGCGAAAACCTGAACCAATAGTAGAAGAAATCGTCCAAATCACCGCCGTAATGGGTACCACTGGCATTCATCCGTGCCTGAGAGGCCAGCTTGGCCAGGTGGAACGAGTGCGCAATGTCCGTTGAGCGCCCACGTCCATTGTGGCTCTCGTCGATGATCGCGAGGGCCACACAGCCTTTGTAGAAGCGATGGAGATACTCATACGGACTAAAACTCGCGGGTGGCGGCATGCGCAGCTCATAGCGAGTGGTTCTGGTTACGAGTTTCCCCATCTCCGCTGCCATATAGCCCACGACGCGCCTGGACCAGAAGCCGTATACCGGCACCAACTCCTGCCCTGTGAGGGAGTGACGATAGGCGATGATGGCACCCTCCGCATCGCGTTCTGGCTCTGAACCTTCTGCCGCCGTCAGGTCAGGCAGCGTCACTGCGATCGGGCCTGTCTCAGATGGAACCAGGCGTACCCCTTGAGCAGTTTTCTGTGCAGATGTAGACTTTGTAGAGAGGGAAGTAGCGCTTGACCTCATGGTCGTTTGCTCAGTGATCAGCACCTCCATGGCCTGCTCCCAGGCGGCAAAGGGCACCTGGGGGTATTTCTGCTGCGTTACCTCGGTCCTGGCATCCGTCCACAACGGAGCTTTACACAGCCTGATCCCTCCATCGACTGCCCTGGTGTCGATCTCACACATGCACCAGCGCTGCTTGCTTTTGAACCAGGTAAGACTGGTCACCGGCTCCAGCACATCGGTATTGTCCTCCTCTCTGGGGATATCTGAGGAGGATGTATTGACCTTCTTGTCTGAGGAATGCACCCCTCGTGGTGTGGCCTCGATGCGTCCCAGGCAATCCGGGCAGTAGAAGAAGGAGGTGGTGATGTCTTTGGTGAGCACCTGCCCCGTCTCCTTGAACTGGTAGGCCACCAGCCGGTCACGCCGGTTGTAGACGGGTTCCAGCACCTCCTTGAGCGCGGCATCCGGCTCCAGGTCTGGTACCGTATTTGTGTGCACTCTCTCATGCACGACAGGTTGCCAGGCCCTGCCAAAGGCTCTGGAGGTCGAATGCGAGAAGATGCCGATCACCGCCAGCGCGGGACTGGTGGCACAGCGCTGCATCCAGTGTTCCACGTCGTGGTAGTCCTTGACGAACAGCACTTCTGCCTGCGGCCACGCTACCCGGATCTCATTGGCCCACTCCTTGGTCACTTTCTTAGGCGTCGTCACCAGCACCGGCAGCGCCGAGGGTCCCAGCAGCTCCGGGGCCACGACTCTGTTGGTACGCAAATGACGGTACGCGATGATCTGCCCGCTCTGCTCATCGTAGACCGGCTCGACTCCTAAAAGAGCACGTGTGGTTGGGTTGGCGAGCCAGGCGCGTCTAAGCTGCTTGATCCACACTGGCTGCGCCTCCTGCCGGAACTCGGGTGTGTTACGCTGCCGCCAGCGATAGGCGAGACGCGCTGCAGTGGCAATCCCCATGCGCGTCTTTCCCACTCCAGGTTCTCCCTGGATGGCGGTGCGCCCTTTGGCATCGATGGCCCGGCTCATGGCGTAGACACGATGGTGCTGTGCCACGGCCAGGCCGGGAAAGTCAGCTCCCGGGAGTTGCTTGTCGTTACCGATACTGGACACAACACGCATCTCCCAGTCAGCAGGATCAAGTTGGTAGAGCGGTTTGCGTTTCTCGATCACCCGCGCGGCCAGGATAGGGAGCCAGGGTTGCAGGTAGGTGAAGACCTCTTCCCCCTGGTAGTAGTGCGAGGCCCCAGTGGCCAGATTCAACACACCGAGGATGGGTTTATCCTGCTGCTGTTTGACCTCCAGGTGTACGACGCCGCGTTCGCGCTGCTTTTCGCGTTCCTCTTCGTCGATTTCGATTGAGATCCATTCCTGGGTGACGAACGAGGTGAAGAGATGCGGCGTGCCATCCGGCCCACACACGATCTCCCCATCGAGCAGACCGGTGAGGATATCGGCTGCCAGGTGCGCCTCTCCCGTGGGTGGCATAGCAGGGGCATCAACCAAGCCCTCTTCCGACCAGGTAGTGGCTGCCTCCCATGCCGGAGTGAGGTGTGCTCCATATTTTGCAACCGCTTGTAGCAGCGTATCGTTATCGGCATGCTTGATGACTAGCACTGGCTGTATGTGCGCGGCCGGCACGATGTATGGAACAGGGAGTGGTTCTGTAGGCAGGTCTGGTGGTGCAAAGCCCTGCTCCCAGGGTGATTGCCCGACCTTTTCCGGTTTGCGCCAGCGAAAGCCTGAGAGGCGTTTCTTCTGCGCTGCGTCTGGGACGCGTGGCGCAGCCCGGCGCACGCCCACCACGCAGATCTGCGTATAATCTTCAAAGCCACCCTCTGCGTCTTGGGATGTGCGGTCGGGGAACTTCCACACTCGCACCTGGTCGTACCTTTTGCACCAGTGCGAGATCATGGTACCGTCCCACGCTGATCTGGCCGGGATGATCGCCACCATGATGCCACCGGGCATGAGTAGTTCTCCGGCGTCAGCGATGATGCGGTACTCCGCCCGTTTGCCATTGCTGAAAAAGTAGGGTGGATTGGCCAGTATTAGGCTTATCGAGCCTGGCGTACAGGTGATACCCTCGAAGGCGCTCGTGAGGATGGTGGCATAATGCAGACGCTGCCGTGCTACACTGGCACGGTCGGCGCTGATCTCCACGCCATAAAGTCCGGCTGCAGGATATGCCTGGCAGGGCGCCAGCAGATCGCCTTCGCCTGCGGTTGGGTCGAGGACGGTAACTACCTCTCCTGCTGGAAAGGTGAGCAGGTGGTGTACGATCCACTCCGCGAAAAGCGGTGGCGTGCGAATGAATGCCGAGGTACTGAGATTGGCTAAGGTGCCATGTGCCATGAAACGTGGTCCTCCTTTGTGAGAAGCAAAAGAACACCCCACCTGAAGCTTGTCGTGTCTTGCATTTCTGAGCAGGAAACGCACACAGCTTTCCTCAAGTGGGGCCTTAAACAATGGTATAAGTAGGCAGTATGAGTTGTATCAACGTGTAGGGATTACCAGAGGTGAGAAGAGATTTCAGGAGTCGATTCTTGAGGAGGTTTCAGGAGATGTTGTTCGTCTTGGACAGCTCTATCTCATCATTCCTCCAAGGAAGCCAGCCCGATCGGACGCCTTCGCTAATCAAGTGGCTCCAGAGTGTCAGGTCTCCGCTGAGTTTCCAGGCTTTGATGCCCAACGCCTGCAGTGGCGTGATGAGATCGCTTGTCAGCCCCTGTCTCCATAGTTGAGAAGCCCAGATCTCGACCAGTGCGGGTTTCTCATGTCGGTGCAAGAAGATGACACGCATTGCATGCAGATGCCCCAGGAAACTGCGTATGTGCGGCGTATCCTCTTCCCAGTTGCCTAAGACGAAACGCGTTCGATCCACGTGCGCTGCTTGAATAGGCGTGGAGGATGACTCTTGCTCCTGCTTTGGTTTCGGCACATCGGGAGGATGGAGCATGCCCTCGGCAATGTGCGCTGAGACAGGCAGCGCCAGGATATGCACCTCTTTCGTTCCCGGTAGTGTCGTGTGAAACTGCTTGTAATGCTCCTGCCTGCGACCGAGCTGCTCTGGTCCACGCCAGTCTATGACGGGATCAGGCTCAAAGGCCAGTTGCTCACGTTGCCACAACCTGGCCAGCGCCGCACTGACACTCGTATCATAGCCGACCAGGCTAATTGCGACCACCTCTTGGTGATGGCTGGCCAGCGCCGCTACTTTGGGCAGTTGCCCATCCGCCTTGATCGTGCCAAAGAATTGGGTGGGATGATAGGGACGAATGGGGAGTGTTCCCGTTACTGTTTTCACCATAATGAAGGTCTCCTTTCTTGAGGACAAAGAAAAGCCACCTCACAACAGAAGGTGGCTTACCTATACAAAACTTTAACTACTACAACCAAACTTTCAACAGAGCCTCTGGCTCGCTCTTATAGCGGTGTTTAGCGCTCTTGAGCTATAAAGAAAGTCTTTTCTGAGGGCCTTATGCATTGTCTGCTTCGCCACAGGTGTTCTGGGACAGCGGCATCACGCTTTCAGCCAACGCAGATCACGTGCCCGCTTTCCTGGTGCTTGGAGGAAAGCTGAGCACCAGAGAGACTGTTCTCCTCGTAATGGGAGGTTAGCTTATGACTTCTGCGCTACAGCCAGTCACGTTGTCAATTCCATTACAGCAATTCACCACGCCCAGGCCTGCTTTGTTCTGGCTCACAGGACTACCCAGGCCCCTTACTCGCCGATCCCGATGACCACTCACACACCTTCACTCATCCCTGGAAAGGCCCGCGATGAGTGAAGAACTGCACTTCCCTCTTCTCTCCGACTAGAGCGACCGTGCGGCACACAGCTTATAGCTCTCGTGCCATGGCCTCAACCGCTCGAACGTGGCGCTCGCTGCTAGCACGTCGGCATCCGCATAGCGTCGCCCGATGATCTGCATGCCGACGGGCAGATTGCCCTCCGCCAGCCCCGCAGGGATGGAGGCCGCCGGGTGGCCGGAGAAGTTCACGAAGTAGGGCAGGCACCAGCCGATCAGGGGATCCACCTGCACTCCATTGATCTGGGTTGGGCCCATGGTATTACCATCGCTGGCGTTCTCGACGGGCAGGCATGCCAGGGTCGGCGTGATCAGGAGATCGTATTTGTCGAGGGTGCCCTGAATGGCATCGTACACCTCTGTCCGAATCTCTTGATCGTGCCAGAAGTCCATGGCTGACATCTTGCTGCTCTTGTCCAGCCATTCCAGATACTGTGGTGGGAAGTCATCCCGGTGGTCCTTGAGCAGGTCAATCCCCTGCTGCTTGAAGCTCTCGAATGCTGCGAGATTGATCGGCATGATCAGCCGGCACCAGACGTCGCTCAATTCGCGCTGGTCGCGCCCAATGCCAACACGCACCTCTTCGATGCTGGCTCCCGCCTCCTCAAAGGCTTTCACCGCATTTCCCACGATGTCTGTGACCCGCTTGTCGACGGGAAAGACATCAAAATTGGGACTGTAGGCGATCTTCCAGCCCTGGATGGAGTGCCGGGTGGCTGCGAGAAAGTCTACCTGGTCGGCCAGACTGAAAGGGTCACGTGAATCATAGCCAGCTAACGCTGTCATTCCAAGGGCTGCGTCTTCGACGGTTCTGGTCAGCGTCCCCTCAAAGAGAAACGGGGTATCGCCGCCAAAAGCGTTGGGCCTGTTGATATAAGGCACGCGTCCAAAGGACGCTTTGTAGCCATAGACCCCACACCAGGAAGCAGGAATACGAATGGAGCCGCCACCATCGGTTCCCTCCGCGATGGGAACCATGCCATCGGCTACGGCTGCCGCGCTGCCACCAGAGGACCCTCCCGTGTTCTTGGAGAGGTCGAAAGGATTGTGCGCCGGTCCAAAGAGGTAGTTATCACAGGTGCCCCGGAATCCCATCACGGGGCTGTTAGTCTTCCCCAGCAGAATGGCGCCAGCTTTTTCGATCCGCTCCGCATACGTACAGTACAAGTCTACTACTAGATTCTTGAAAGCCCTGACGCCTCCAAAGGTGCTCACCCACCCTGGTTTGAAGTCAAACAAATCCTTCATCGCCGTGGGCACCCCATGGAGAGGGCCTAGCGCTGCTCCGGCCATCAATGCCTGTTCGGCTTCTTTGGCACGCTTGCGTGCGTCTGCGAACCCCATATACACAAAGGCGTTCAGGCTCCTATTACGCTGTTCGATGCGCTCGATGAATGCATCCACTACCTCCACTGGCGAAAGTTGGTGGCGCCGGATGCGGACCGCAAGCTCCGTTGCTGTCACATATGCCAGTTCGTCCGATAGTGTCATGAGTTGCTCCTTTCCTATCAATCAAGAGGCGGAAGCCATGCAGAAGTTCCTTAGACATAACATCATCGCCAGCCAATTATATGACGCATCAGAGAGCAGTTCCAAACACATGAAATGAGTGAGGGAAGCTGACCGCCAGCCGAGGTTGGTAGCCTCACGCAGACGGTCATGGTACAGTACCTTGCTCATCTACGGTTCCAGCTTTCCCCTATACATCACCACACAAACCGAAGCATGGCCTGCGCTGCACCTGGATGCGCTTCCAGGTGTAACTGCTCCTACCCTGCAATTGGGGACGCGCGTGTCTAAAGCTGCAAGAACAACACCTGCCATTCTCCCTCAAGTTCTCTGCAACAAACCAGCGTAGGCTTCATACAGCTGCCAGACACTCTGCGAGCCGATGCGCACCCAGCGTTCATTCCAATCCTTGCCCCACCTATCACGCGCCGGTGGACACAGACTTACGCCGTAGCCTGCTCGCTCTAAACGCTCGGCCAGTCTCTGCATGGCATCTATACCACCCTCGTCGGCATCCAACGCCAGGATGATCGTTTTCACGTGGGTAGGAAACCAGTGTGTTTGAGCTGCTGTGCCGACCAGGGCAATGACGTCAGTCTCCCGAAAGCCTGCTGCCAGGAGCGTCAAGCGGTCAAAGACTCCCTCGACCAGGATGAGGCTCTCAGCATGTTGCGCTGGAGCAAAGCCGAACCAGCCTGCCGGATTGGTCTTGATCCAACGCTTAGGCGCATGCTCCTGCTCCAGAAGTGCCTTGTGCGCGTTCTCATCCATGCCCGCTTTCCAGCCCCACAGACTACGTCCGATAAAACCGTTCCCTGCCGGAGAGGAGAGTGGGAAGACAAGACGCTCCGCCCACCGGTGCAAGAGCCCTTTCTGCTCAGAGCAGGCAGATGAGTCGAGCATGGTTGGCGAAAGATAGCCAACCCCTGTTGCCTGGGCCAGTTCTAGCGGGATCTTCCGCTGTTCCAGGTAGGCGTGTGCTCGCTGTGAGTTGAGCAACCCTGCCCTCATCTGTTGCTGAATTGAAAGAAGCATTGCCAGTTCGTCTTGTTGCCACGTTGAGGTCACTCGTGGAGGATGCTGCATGACGGTGGAAGCCACCTGTCGCGACTCGTGGCGGGTCGTCGTATAAACCGGTGAGCGGGAAGTCAGTCCCTGGTAATGGGTATGGATGAGGTGTTTAGCCAGCGTGAGATTCCAGTCTGCTACCAGGACAGTGACCTCACAAGCGGCATTGAAACAGTGTCCCCAGCCACTGGCTTTGTCGATGGAAAGTGACCGCTGGTGATCGCTACCATGCAGGTGACAATAAGCTCTCACATGGTCACCCGTATCGATGGGGTCATCCAGTTCTGTTTGCAAAAGGATCTCGATCTCCTTGCCCTGCTGGGTCTTAATGGTCAACATATGAGCACCTTTTCCATTTCCCTCGCAATTTGACGCCAGCATGCGACCAGTAGATTTGGAGAGCAGATGGACGAGTCGGGAAAGGTCATGCCAAGTGCTACCAGTACCTGCCCCAGGAGTGGACACGAACTTTTCCAGCTATAGCCACACCAGGAAAAACCAGGCAGTGGTGTCTCATGTATGCTCATAGAGTCCATCGTACTCTCAGTCAGTAACACTGCTTCCTCTTTTCCAGGCTCCGTCAGCATCTTTAGCCAGGCTAACATACTCCTTACCTGCTCCATGGATGCTGTCAGGACATCACAAGGAGCAGCGCCTGCTTCCAAAAGCATATCCGATATAGAACCTATGTTCCATCTATATACTATACAGAATAAACGTGTTTTTCGTGACGTTATCGCCTCCCAGGTGAAGCGATAGCCTTGTTCGTCTGGGTACTCCTGGATCCTGGGCATACCTCCAAGATGGAGTGATGCACATAGGGGACACATCGACGAGGGTAAAGAGGAAGGAGTGCACTCCTCTGCACCCAATTGTTGCGCGATCTCGGCGAGTTGGGTCTCGTTCAAGCACACCAATGATGCCGTGCAGCCAACTTCATACCAGGGTTTTTGGCAGCGGCGGCAGTACCACAGGATGGCACGTCCACCGCCTAACATCGTTGGCGCAAGCTGCTTCAAGTGTCGCTGGAGAGCATATTCTCTTCTGATCTGGTGATCATCAAAGTACGGTTGGGTAATCGTGGGAAAACGTTCGTTGCAATCATTTTCGAACAGTGGTAAGATCATACTGACTCCTTTCATAAGATGAAGGAAAAACAATTGGCCACGTTACCGGGCAAGGGTAATGTGGCCATTCACATTATGGGTACAGACCCCTGTAGATGGCGTATGGACAACGTGTCGACAGCATGTTGAAACCAGTTAAGCGTTGGAGAGGCCTGCTGAAGCCAGCGCTTGCTCCAGCAGGAGAGCCACATCCAGCGGAGTTGCCCACAGCCGCAGGTACGCCAGATCAAGCGTGCTTCCTTGTTGAGCAAGTACATCCAGGATGGCCTCCCAGACACGCTGGAAGCGTTGCCAACTCCCGTTGTAGCGTTCCAGCAAGGTCAGAATCGTATCTTCAGGTGAAGCGACGTAGAAGGCCCGGCTCCCTTGCTCAAGTGCATGCCGTTGCGCTCTTTCCTGCCTCACCTGGCTATATGCCCGGTACGCCGAGAGTGCGACATCAATCTTCTGCAACGTGTCATGATGGACGAGGCGGAAAGAGCCTCGATGCTTAATGGCTGCACGCAGAGCAATCTCTTTGACGTCATAGGTGTTCTCAAGCTGTACCACCAGCGCCGGAACCTGGCTGAATTTGATGTCGGAAATCACTTCGATCCCCTGCATTGCCTGCGCTTTCACATACACTGAAGTAGCAAGTGGACCGGTCAAATGGTAGGGAATGCTGTAAAACTCAAAGGCATCTGCCAGGGGTGTCAGGGTGCGTACAATCACCGTGATGTTCATGGGTAAAACTCCTTCGTTCGACAGGACCACACAGCAGGCAGTTATACCGACTCGCTGCATGGAAGAAACAAGAAGGGAGGCCAGTCGCCTCCCAAAAAACAAGCGCCGGAGCGTTTGGTTGAAACGCTCCGGCGCTTGACACACAAGCCCACACAGCTTTCTCAAGCGAATGAGCTATGTGCTGACAACAAGAAATGGAGAAGTGGGAACGGGATGCGGGCATTTTTACATGCGCAAACCCTGAAGATGGCGTGACAGGGTCTCGTGCCACCAATGAGTTTACTTGCGTAAACTTGGAATGGCTCCCCACTGCCATTTTCTAACTGAAATACTCATCCAGGCACGTAAAGGCCATGTGTCTCGCCTGGCTCTATCTCTAGTGTGCAAAACACGACAGCTGAGGTAATGGACAACTGCGGAAGATGTTCGCTAAGCGAGGGATTTTTGCGCTTGACCTACCATGTGCTGCTACGTATACTTGGAGTAGTCTCCCCATCTCTTTCTCTGTAGGTTTCGTAGCACTGCTCTTCAACAAAACAGGTCGTGTAGTTCATTACTCGAGTACATGTTGTAGCTATTTCTTGTCACTGCTCTGTTAGTTCACAGATACTTAAGAGAAAGGAAATCAACCATGGCTATTGACTTCACACTCAGCCCAGAACAACTCCAACTCCAGGCCAATGCTCGTGCCTTTGCTGAGGGTGTACTGGCTCCCATTGGAGCGCAACTCGACGCGATTGATGATCCAGGCGAAGCATTTTATTCTACGCGAGCAATTTTCCGCGAGATGGCGAAGGTCGGGTTCACGAAGTCCTTCATTCCTGTTGCTGAAGGTGGACTCGGCTTCGGGCTCGTGGATTTTGCCATTGCTGCCGAGGAATTAGCACGCGTAGATGTCAATGTTCCCACAACACTGCTGGGTAGTGGGCTGGGACTGCAGCCTGTGATTCAATTCGGTGATGCTTCCCAACGCAAGCTCTTCCTCCAGCCCTTTGTCGATGATGAGGATGGAGCGTTGTTGGCTTCATTCGCATTTACCGAGGTAGCTGGCGGTGCCAATTTCGACTCCAATGATGCTGCAGCGGGAGTGCAGACGTTCGCACGTCGCGATGGGGATGAATGGGTTGTCACCGGACAAAAACATTACACCACCAATGGTTCAGGATGGGATGGCAAGGGAGCACATCTGTACTCGGTCGTCTGTCGCACTGACCCAACCAGGGGAGCACGCGAAGCGCTTGCCGTAGTGATGGTGCCGGGGAAGGCTGCCGGGGTGCAGGTCGTCGATGTCTACGACAAGCTGGGACATCGTGGGGTGATGACACCCAGAGTCCACTTCGATGGTGTACGAGTACCAGCTAATCATCTCATTGGTCGTCCTGGTCAGGGTCTCGAGATCGTGTCGGGTGCGTTCTCCTGGACAGCAGCACTCATCGGGTCGGCCTGCGTCGGCGTGATGCGCGCTGCATTTGAATACGCTTTGGACTTCGCAAAATCCGAGCGGAGACTTGGTTCAGTGCCACTCATTGAGCACCAGAATGTTGGCTTCATGCTGGCCGATATCAAGATGCGGATTGAGGCGGCCCGCTACCTGACCTGGAAAGCTTGCCATTATCTTGAGCAAACGGGTGGGCGTGGGGAAGAACTGGCGATCATGACCAAAGTCTATTGCTCAGAACTCGCCGTGCAGGTCATTTATGATGCTATGCGCCTCGTTGGCGTGGAAAGTTATACGAAAAAGGCACCGCTGGAACGACTGCTGCGTGATGCGCTCGTTTTCCCGCTCTACGATGGAGGGAACATGGGGGTGCGCCGGCGCCAATTGCATGCACTCTTTACCCAACCCGGATATGATTCGATGCTAGCTGCACAGGGCCGAGTTCCACCCTGGAAGGAACAGTGATTTCCGTGGGCTGTTCCTGAGAGACTGTTAATACAGTTCAGAGGAGAACAAACGAGCTAGAACACACGGAAGTCGAGCCAGCCATGTATTTACAAAGAGAAGGTGGCCCTGCGCAGAGCTTTTCAGTTGTATATGCATTGCCAATGAGCGTGGTGCATGACCCTGATTGGGATCACGAGAAGCGGTGTACTGAAGAGAGGCTATACTATTGAGGGGAATGGGATGAGGTAAAGTAAGATGTGACCTCTGCGATCTTCACCTACACTCAAGGGAGTCTGAAGAGCAACGTTATAGCGACAACGGGAACATCTGGAGCGCTCACAGCAGAGACAACTCGAAATCAAGCACCTCGATCTGCGCTTGAAGCCCTGCAGCATCGCCATGGCAGCGAATGATGTCTTGCTGGAGACGATATTCTTCTTGAGCGATCCGTTCCTTCTCGTAGAGGTGCAGCCTTTCTGAAGGGAGCTGGCGGATTCCTACCAGACTGGCAATGAGCATCTGGCCGGCCACCTTGGGTAGTTGGTTTCCCAACGTTGCTTTCCTCTCCTGCAGGTGCTGCCACTGCCATGAGAGGCTTTCACCTCGCACAAGCAGTGCTTGCACCTGTAGCTCCAGTCGCACGCGCTCCCGCCAGAGAAACTCCCTTCGTTGCTCCTGGGCGTTTCCCGGTGGAGGACGGTGACTCTCATGTGGCTGGGAGGTGTGTTGGTGCTGATTTTGCTGGAAACGTTGATGGTTCTGAGTCATAAAGGTTTTTCCTTTCATTTTCAAGGTACGACACAGGTGAAACAGGTCTTCGAATCACGATCTCCATCTGTGCTATGATTGCTGTAGTGCTACATGCCTAATGGAGGAACTTGATGACATTTTCGATTGTGGCCTATGATCCTCAGTCAGAGGCCTGGGGAGTGGCAGTCCAATCCAAGTTTGTGGCTATTGGTGCCCTCACGCCCTGGGCAAAGGCAGGTGTAGGTGCCATCGCCACACAAGCATGGATCAATACGACCTATGGTTCCCGTGGACTCGAGCTACTCGCGCGTGGCCTTTCACCTACAGCGACCATTGCACACCTGACAGGGGAGGACGAAGGACGTGCGCATCGACAGGTTGGCATGATAGGTATCAGGGGTGAAGCGGCTACTTATACCGGCGAAGCGTGCCCTCCCTGGGCAGGTGGTCTGGTCGGAAGAAACTACGCTTGCCAGGGCAATTTCATGATTGGGGACGCTCCCATCCTGGCAATGGCGCAGAGCTTTGAAATGGCGCAAGGCCCCTTGTGGGATTGCCTTCTGGCAGCGCTTGTAGCGGGGCAGGAAGCCGGTGGTGATAAACGAGGTCAACAATCAGCAGCTTTACTGGTCGTGCAGGCAGGCGCTGGCTTTCGAGGCTTCAACGACCGGGTGATCGATCTACGGGTGGATGATCATCCCACGCCGATTGTGGAGTTGCAACGCATCCTGCAGGTCCGTCTTGCAGATACCACCTGGTCCGCAGGGGGTTAAGATAGCGCTTTACGCTGCATAGGAGCGAACCTGCACCAATATACCTGCACGAACAGCCTCCTCTATGATGTAGAGCAAGTGTCTCGTAGTTTCGGCATCCAGGTAGGTTTCGCCGCAGACCTGGCAAACCTCGGCGGGAACGTTCTTAAAGACCACCGGAGTGGTATCCCGCTCAAGCGTCATGGTCGTGGTGCCTGTTTCGGTTTCCCCATGCCTACACATCATACATTTCATTCCCTTTTCCTCCTGTACTCGGCCTCCCACTGATCGAGTATGGCACATGCTGGTATCAACCACGTATGTTCTGTTGCCTCATTGTAATGGTATTTTTGGACACCAATGAAAGAGACATCTGGGGATCGCATTATTCGCCAGCATCCTCGAGAAGGCGGGCAATGAGATTGGGGTGAAATCGTCTTCCCTGGCTCTGCATTTGAGTGAGATATGGCCGGATTGCAGTGATGAGTCCCCGCTGCCTGGCACGCAGCAGCACTGCTAGCGTTCCAGCAACCTGCAAACCGATGCGAGCAGCGATCCGCCGCGCCTTGCGTTCATCCAACAGAATCAGTCGTGCCCCAACAGTTTGTGCCAAAGAGAGTGCTGCTGCCTCGCCAACATCCAACAGGGGAAGTTTAGGATCGATGATGACGTCATCTACCACTGTGAGCCATATTGCCTGGGCCAGGTCCGGTTCGGCTGGTGGTGCCTTTGCCTGGTATTCCTCCAGGACAATGCGAGGAGCCCAGATCTGGCCGTACAAGTGCGGAAGGAGGTCGAGGAGTCCAACCCCGGCGAGCGTGATCAGCGGGGTAGTATTAGTTACGACCGGAGGCCTATCCGTAGCCGGCCTCTTTCTTAAGATCTATTTCATCATCGAATAGGGAGACATTGTACTGACCCAGCAGATCGAGAAACTCGCGCCGCGGGAGATCCAGGAGCTTCGCTCCCTCCCCTGAGGAGAGTTCGCCCAGCGCATAGAGTCGCACAACAAGGGCTTCGAAGGCGAGTGCCTCTAGCTGTTGCTGACTTTTATCGGTGAGCTGCTCGGGAACTTGCAAGCGCAATTGCATCGTGACCTTCTCCTTTGTTGACATTATCACTTTATACCAACACCCTCATTATACTACATGTGGTCAGGAGGCAAGCTTTCCCAACCTTCGCCGCTGGAAGCCCTTGCGTTCAGATACGAGGGAGAGCGTTTACAAACGAGCCCGGTCATTCCTCTCCCGAGGATGGGATCAAGGTATCATCAACACTCCGAGCAAGGGGTCCCTGGCTTTCGCCACTGGGAGGAATGGCGAGTCCCTCGCTGTGGTGGGATATGGTGGATTTTTTCACAGATAATATCATTGACATTTTCTGTGATATGTAGTACATTTGTTCTATGAAGCAGATGATCACCGCCAAGCTGAAACTACATACTACGGCTTCCCAGTTCCAAGCATTGCGCACAACGCACCTGACCTATCGGGATGCTCTGAACTTTGTGAGCAGCTACGCGTTTGCACATGGTAAGATGAGCAACCAGCAGTGGTTGCAGAAGGAGACGTATGCAGACGTACGTGCTGTATATCATCTTCCTGCCCAGATGACCTGTAATGTTCCCCGTCAGGTCGGTGCGACCTATAAGAGCTTGTGGACCAAGCTGAAGCAGAACACTGCTGCACGCAAGGCGGGCATCACCAAGAAACGCTACAAGGGACTCGATCAGCCACCCAGGTATGTCTCCCCAACGCTGACCTACAACTACCACCGCGATTACAGCCTGAAAGCAGGTCAACAGGTGAGCATCCTCACCCTGGAGGGGCGGGTGGTTGTCTGCTATACGGGCTACGAGAAGCATCTGGCTCTCATGCAGCAGGGCGCACATATCGGGGCAGCAAAACTGTGGTATGACAAGCCCAGGAAGCAGTTCTATCTGCTCGTCACCCTTGAGCTTGAGGTGACAGAGCCCACGCCAGAAACGCACCAACACGTAGTTGGCGTGGATGTAGGCCAACGCTACCTGGCAGTCACGGCACAACTAGACAATGGCGCAACTTTCTATTCTGGCACACTGTCCAGAGCCAAAGCGGACCATTATGCACGACTACGCAAGCGGTTGCAACAGAAAGGCACCCGTTCGGCGACCAGGAGACTGGTCGTGATCAGCGGACGGGAGAGACGGTTGAAACAAGCTAGCAACCATGCGATCAGTCGACGCATTGTGAATAGCCACCCACACAGCATCATTGGCCTGGAAGACTTGACCCATATCCGTGAACGCACGAAGCGTAAGCATGGGAAGCAAGCCACAAAGAAGCACCGCCGAGCGAACAGACATGCCTCCCAGTGGGCCTTTACCGAACTGCACAGCTACATTGCCTACAAGGCGATGCTTGCAGGAAGTATGGCGGTGAAGGTAGATGCCCACTACACCAGCCAGGCGTGCCCTGTATGCGGGCATACCGGGGAGGACAATCGCCCCCATAAGGGCTTGTTCTTCATCTGTCAGAGTTGTCATTATACTCTCCATGCGGATTTGGTCGGTGCGCGCAATGTGGCCTTGAGAACGCTGCTTGTCCGGCAAGACTGGATGAGCACGGGCGTCTTGTCAGTACGCCCTGATGTGTCGAGCGATGAAGCCAACTCTGCACAGCGGCAACGCTATGCAGAGTTGCGGTGGAGCCCAGACACAAACCTCGCCCTTTAGAGCTGCGGTAACTGACTCCCACCAGACAAACAGCACACGATCATGCTCGTCATCCAGGATTGAGAAATGCATTTCCTCATCTGCCTCGGGTGAGATGACCTCGATCTCGCTTGCCTCCCAACGCTCTTCAATGCGCTGTCGTAGGTGCGGGAGGGCGTTGTCGTTGGTCCAGATGTAGAGGGTATCAGCAGGCCAGTTATCCCAGCGAATAGTGTGTACCATGCTCAGTTCTGTATGGGGATGGTACTGCTTATCTTTTTATGCGTTCAAAGCGTAAGGGAATCGCGTGGGAAGCACACTATACCAGAGGTCATGCCAGTCCAGCAGATCTCGTACCACGCGTTCGCCATCCAAAAGATTATAACGTACGCGTCTAAAAAGCTCGAAGAACAGGTGCTGGACATCGTTGATGCTTTGTTGCTGCCGCTCTTCAGTCAAGGTGGTTCCTCCCTCGCGGGCTCCTTCCTCCCGTTAGGGATATTATAATACGCGACAACCTTGCAAACAGATGAGTGCTACCGGATTGCACACCATCAGGAGGAGAAGTGAAAGAAGAACGTTACAACGATTCCAGTGACGATTGTGGAACTAAAGCAGGGTGAGTTCGAAATCAAGCACCTTGATCTGCGCCTGGAGTCCAGCGATATCACCGCTACAGCGCAACATGTCATGTTGGATTCGCTGCTCTTCCAGGACAAGGTGATCCCTTTCATAGAGATGCTGCATTTTAGGTGGATGCTGCCGTATTCCTAGCCATCCAGCAAGGACAATGTGACTCGCAATCTTTGACACCTCGTTTCCCAAGGCCGCTTTCTTGCCGTGTAAAGACTGCCATTCCTGTACGAGAGTGGTGGCACGTACGAACAGCCCCTGCACTTGAAACTCCAGTTTCATGCGCTCTCGCCAGAGCACTGCTCGCCTTTGTTCATGAGGGGTGCTCGGTGGAGAGCCCTGGCCAATGACGAGTTGTAAGGTGTGTTGGTGTTGGGGATGCTGATGATCTTGATTCATGAGGGTTTCCTTTCCTTTCGCATCGCACGATAAAAAGGCAGTATGGTCCCTCAAAAGGTGCTGAGAATCATCCTCCTTTCTCTCGTGTATGCAACAACGATTACAATTACCTGTACAAACAACGACAAGCTGTGCCCATGTTTGACTCCCGGCGAGCGATCAGCAGATCACCCAGCGACTGACAGAGTCGAGGCAGGACAGCACTATTCCTCATCCGTTCTCCTCTCGGGCGAGCAATGGTACCTTTCAGCATCATTCCCCTGCGACAACAAGAGGAAGAGGTGGACCAACCTCATCTTCAGTTGGTGAACTCGCACAACTTCACCCAGCCACGGCAGATAAGCCGTTCGGTTCAGGATGGAACCGAAAACATTTGTTCTACATACAGAGATATACCATACCAGTGAGAAAAATACAAGCCATTTTTCCCCAGTGCTATCCTCTGCCTCACACTATGGTGTCAAGGGAACACCTGCCAGATCCTGTAGAACCACACCCAAAATTGCAGGTGTAGAGCCACCTCAAGGCATTTTGGAGAGGATGCGAGAATCTTATCCGATTTTCTATTCGAGTTACGAGTCATAGACGGTTCCCAGGGCTGAAGGAGTCGTTATATTATGCAGTCTCTGTTTTATTTGATTCGGCATTGATAGTATCAGCGCCTTGCATCTGCTTGTAATATTCTTGTAGTCGTCCCCTGACTGCGATAATCGCTTCCCTCGCTTCGAGATTGGCGATAGTAGAGAGATCGCCTGGATCTGTACCGGTGAGCCAGGCTCGTACAGCACGGCGATGCACCTTCCCACTGCGTGAGAGTGGAATAGCATCGACTACCAAAACTACTGCCGGGCGGAATGGCTTCCCAAGGGTATTGGCCACCTGATCGGATAGAGATTGGGCCAGTGCATCATGATCAGCAATGCTGGCGGTAGGCGCTGGTACAATGACAAGAGCTACAGCCTGGCCTCGTATTGGATCTGGTATGCCCACTGCCGCAGCTATAACGACTTGCCCACTACCAATAGCTACCGACTCGACCTCAACTGGCCCGAGTCGTCTGCCAGCAATCTTGAGCACATCGTCTGACCGCCCAAGTAGCTCCCAACTTCCATCTTCATAACGGATTGCGCGATCTCCATTGAGCCAGATTCCTGGCCAGCGCGACCAATAGGTCTCGAGATACCGTTCAGGTTCATTCCAGAGTCCCTGCGTCATCGACGGCCATGGCCGGGTTATCACCAGTTCACCCTCTTCGCCAACAACAGAACGCCCATGCACATCCACTACATCTGCCGCCATGCCGGGGGCACAACCAGCAAAGCGGCACTCTTTCATAGGCACCACGGGGCTACCCACCAGAATGCCACACCCAATTTCTGTTCCACCAGACCAATTAATGATCGGAATACTTCCCCGGCCAACGTTGCGATGCAGCCACTGCCAGGAAGAGGCAACCCATGGCTCACCGGTGGATCCCAGTATGCGCAGATCGGTCAGGTCGTGTCGATTTACCCATTCTGTCCCATAACCGGAGAGCACTCGTACGACTGTCGGTGAGAGCCCGAGATGGGTAATCCGGTGTTGTTCCGCCACCTGCCAGAGACGATCAGGTTCTGGAAAGTCGGAGGTTCCTTCGAACATTACTAACGAGGCTCCAAGACTCAGTACCCCGGCAATAGTAAGTGGACCCATGATCCAACCCATATCGGTGATCCACATCAAGCGGTCATCTGCATTTAGGTCGAAGTTGTATGCTAACTCTGTGGCCACCCGGTAGGGCAGACCACCATGGGTGTGTACTGCTCCTTTGGGTCGACCAGAAGAACCCGAGGTGAAGCAGAGCAGCCATGGTGTATCGGAGTCGAACATCTCGATGGGTTGATCTTCTCCGTGACTGAGCAAGGCTTCCCAGGAAAGGTCACGCTTAGGATCTATCGAGACTGCACGTCCCAGACGTGACACAATGACAACGCTTTCGACACTCGGAGATGCCCCAACCGCCTCATCTACCTGCGTTTTCAGATCAACTTTCGTGCCTCGACGCAGCGCTCCATCGGCTGTGACGAGTACCTTCGCCTTTGCAATGTTGATCCTCTCACCAAGGGCATCGGCAGCATAGCCGGAGAAAGCAGGAGCAGCGATCGCTCCAATGCGAGCTATTGCCAGTAGCGCCACAGCTGCTTCCGGTATCATCGGCAGGTATAAAGCTACTACGTCCCCTTTCCCAACGCCCAGTGCCCGCAAACCCGCAGCAGCGAGCTCTACCAGTTGACCAAGTTGCTCGAAGGACAGTTGTAGCGTAACACCATCGTCGCCCTCCCAGACCAGGGCAATACTCTCTCTGTGCCCACTCGTGCGCCATCGCTCAACCGCCAGATAAGCAAGGTTCGTGCGACCACCGACAAACCAATGGGTGAATGGCGCTCCTTCGTGGTCATCGTAGAGTGCATGGTACAGACCGGGCCATGTGAGGTCCAGGTCTGCGAAAGCGGCCCGATAAAACCACTCAGGATCTGCCACAGTCCGCGCCAGGAAGTTCTGGTAATCGGTCAGTCCGTGCGTACGCATGAAAGATGCTACCCGGCGCGATTCGACAGTACCCGGAGGGGGAACCCAACGATCAGGTTCAAACCACAGAGGTAGCTCGCGTTCAATCATCTCTCTTTGATCCTTCAAACAAGACTGGTTACTTTTGCGGTTGAGCCCAGCTATCAGATCGCTCTCCCTGACAGCCTCTTAAACGGCGTTTCAAGGGCCTTTCGGACCCCTTTGACCGGCTATCTGCGGCCGCGAGCAAAGGAAAAACAGGCTTTTAGGCGACAAACCAAACCCTGGCAGAGAGCAGAAGCGCCCTCTGCACTTCCCATAAGCGTCAGGGAGAAGGTGTGTCAGAAACTCCGCAGCGGGCATCAACCAACGGGCAGAGGTCGGCCAAGCCACTCCTCATAGAAACATTCGAGGTCTGGCAAGAAGTCAAAGATTACTGGCCAACCCGGCGGAACTGCTTCTACTTCGAGCAGCGTGGCACAGTTCGGGCAGATGTACTCCCTGATTTCCATCCAGTTCGGATCCGGCTTTTGTGGTCCTGGATAAACTAGCTCGAGGCTTTCCTGCGTATTACGCACCCGAATGAGAGCCGAGAGTTTCCAGTTTTGGTGGTAATCACCAAACTCATGACCACAGTCACATTTGACGATTCGTTCAGGGCCTTTCTGAACGATGTAGAGGTGCTCGCCGATGGGAAGCAATATGTGTTCCTTCCATGGGACTGCAGCTTGTAGAATCTCGATATATTTATCGAATCGATCAGCGTCCTTGTAGTCGCTCATGGCTCGTTTTGTCTGTTCCCACGGAAGCCGGCCAGTGATCAAATCTGTGATGAAATTGCTCGAGTAACTTGGTCGTGCCATCTTCTTTCTCCTTATGTGACAAGTCCCCTAGAAAGCGCCGAGGAGTCAGATTGAAACATCTGCCGGGAGCTGCCAGAAGGTTGCGAACTCCTCCCTCCACGAAGGAGAGAGTTGCATACTGTCACGGTACATCTCTAAAACCTCTGGTACGAACTCATGGTTTAGGATGCGATTGCGCTCCTGCACAAACCACTCCTTGACCGGCTTACCCTCGGCAAGGCGCTGGCTACGCTCCGCCGAGCGTAGCTGCTCGGTCTTTGTCGCATCGACGGTAAATGTCCGGCCATCATCAGTGTGCGCATCTGCATGACAGATGTGCCTGGCAGCCCTTAGAGTCACATAGCCGTTTTCCAGATCTCTTCGGACCAGTTCTGGGTCGCGCTCAATCGGGTCACCGTAGCCACCACTACCATTGTAGAAGTGCTCGAACAAGTCCCCGTCTTTAAATGGACGACCGATGTAGCCACCCTCACTGAACTCGAAATCACCCACGACAAGTCGCTTCGGATCGGGATCGAGGGGATTGCCCTCGAAATGCGGCAATGGCTTGCGCGAAGCGACCAGTTCGGCCAGGTTTGTATCACGCACTGCATAGTGATAGAGTGCGGTCGGCGCAGGATATCCCCCACACATGCCCGCGTTGTCGAAAACTCTACCGGAGTGAATGGCTGTGGTTAACATGAACATGGGAGTATGATGGATCTTGTAGAGAGAAGTGAAGCCAGATCCTCCACGAAACTTTCCTGGCCCCGCTGAATCGGGCCATATCTTGCGACCCAGGTATAAGATGGGAAGGGAAAGTTCCCAGATCTCGACGTTCCCCATGTCAGATTCCGGGTTCCATCCTGCGTACCCGGTGTCCAGACCATCCATGATACCGCGAGCACCGCCACCACCTGCAGCCAGCTCGAAGTTGCTTCCGCCAAAACGTGTGCCATACTGACTTATTCCTCCTCCCTCGAAGAAAGGCGTGTTGACCTGCCCGACAAAAATCTCTTCCTTGAAGCCGCGTGCCAGGAAGGCGCGAGACATGAGGCGGTGAAAGGTTCCGAATGCCGGTAGGAGCAGAGCCCAGGAACAGGCGGTCGCGACCATGATACTATCGGGGTTTGTCCATGTGCCAGGAGGTAATTTCAGTCTGGTGGCCAGCCATGCTCCATCGTTCACCTTGCCATCAAAGTCCATGAACTGCGTGAGGCTGACGAAGAAACCTCCCTCCATTGCTGCCTCGCAACAGTTGTTGGAATTCCACCCCCAGGGTCCCGTACCCTCGAAGTCCAGCGTCATCAGTCCTTTTCGATCAACGGTCAGCTCAACCGGAATGGGTACAAGCTGATCTTTGTTAGCCATTGGAAGCACGCCTGGTTTGTTCTTATAGAGGTGCCCAAAAAACGTAGCGCCACGGTAGCGACCAGGCACGGTCTGCACTTTCATACGCTCCAGATGAGCCTGGCGCCCCTCTTCAATATATTCCTTGATTGCCTGTTTGAAATAATCGACCCCCACCTCCTCCACCAGCTCGAGTACCTTTTCTCGGATCCCCAGGCAGGCGCTGACTTTCGCCTTTTCGTCAAGGATCCAGTAGATTGGGCTGCGCAGGTTACGTTCGACCCTGAGGAGATAGTCCCGACGGATCTTATCATTCTCACCAATCTTCTCAGCGCAGACAAAAAGACCCTCGGTGAAACGCTCCTGGGCCAGGTAGACATCACCGCCAGGCGTAACGCCTCCTACTTCAAGCTCATGGCAGACTGCTCCCGACCAGGCAATCAATTCTCCATTGTAAAAGATGGGAACAACATCCATCACGTCCGGCACCTGGACGTTTCCAATAAACGCATCGTTGTTAGCAAAGATATCGCCGGGACGAATCCCTGGATCATCTTCGTAATCGTTGCGAACCATCCACTTGATGAACCGGCTCATCGTGTGGACATGCACCATAATCCCGAAAGAGAAGACGACGCTATCGCCCTCGGGTGTATACAAACCAACAACGCTCTCTCCCACCTCGCGAACTCCCGGAGATGCAGAGATGCGCTTGGAGGTCTCGCGAGCGGAGACAACGGACGAACGAAGTCTGGTATGTAAACTTTCGTACTTAAGTGGATTCTCGGCCTTGAGCGTTAGCTCGCTGATGCCGTCGTAATATCCCGTTTCTGTAAAGCGGGCCTCACTCTGTTCGAGCTTTTCCCGAAGCTTGATCGGTGCCCCTGCGGTAGTAGCAGGCTTTGACTCTAGTTGCGTCACTTCTGTACCTCCTCGTGTTTAGCACGACGTCATCTCAGTGCTTTACTTGTAGAGACAAATTGCATTCAATGCAGCCAGAGAAAGTTCCGATTATCTATCTCGACTCTCCGGCCCGGTGGAATCACAAAAGTGGTTGCAGGATGCTCTATAATGGCGAAGCCTTCGATGACATTACCAGCCTTCAACAGGCCCATCTCCCAGAGATGCGCTTCCTGCCATTGGCCATCTCGGAACACCGATCGTGTGCCCTTGTATGCCGAAGAATCCGGGGTTTGCGAACTCAGTTCCTGCTCCTGAAAACGCAATTTCACCTTTTCAATGCGAGCGAGCAGTCCGAGTTCGAAGATCTGATAGCCAGCCTCGCTGTATTTGGAAACGCGCGAGTTGATCTTCTCATAAAGCGCTTCCCAGGCCTCAATGAGCCGATCCATATCTTGCGGCGACTCGATTCTGCTCACCGGTGACTGCACTTCGAGGTCCGTTAACTGAGCCGCATAACGGATCATGGCCAGGTGCTGGAAATGTACCTTGCCCAGTTCCCGCCCTTCGACTTTCATCTCCTCCAACGCCGCTCGTTCCATCTCCTCCCAGGCCGAGTTGATGGCTCGCCCAACTTCCATTTTGGCTTCTGCAGACGCTATCGGGCTAAGAGCCAGATGCATTGACTTCGTATAACGATGCAGGTAATCTGCTATTGAGCAGCCAAAAGCCGAGAATGCAGCAGCAAAGGGGAAAGTCACGATTCCTTTAAAAGTGAGCCCTTCTGTGTACCCGGCAACGTGAAGGGGTCCGGAACCACCGTATGCCATCAAGACATAGTCGGAGGTATCGAGGCCACGTGCTGAAGCGACTGTCTTAAGAGCATCACGTGCACGAAGCTCGAGTAATCGGATGATACCCTCAGCTCCCTGGTAGATATCGACTCCTATTGGATCGGTCACCTGTGCTTTCAATGCTTTGAAAGCAGCCTCAATGTTGAGCTTAATCCTACCTCCGAGGAAATACTCGGGGTTTAAATACCCGAGAATGGCAGCGCAGTCGCACACAGTGGCCAGCTTACCTCCCCGGTCAAAGCACACGGGACCTGGATCAGCGCCGGCGCTCTCTGGACCTAGTTCCACTTTACGCGAGGCAGGATCTACTTTGATGACCGTACCACTCCCTGCTCCGATACTCTCCAAGGCAATAGTGGGGAGGTTCAATTTAAAGCGAGCAAGAACGGGCTCCGGGTCAATGGGTACGCTGCCGGCAGTAATGGCCCCAATATCAAAGCTTGTACCTCCCATGTCAGTCACCATCACGTTATTCGCTCCGATCAACTGAGCAATATACTGCGCTCCCAGAATGCCGCCAATCGGTCCTGATACAAGCGTTTCATGAAGGCGCGGGTAGCGTATATTAGACAAGCCGCCATAGGAAAGTACAGTCTGCAGCGGATTCGGGAAGCCGTAATCGTGAATGCGCTCCTGAACTCTGAGGAGTTGCTGCCGAACCGGTGCCGCCGCATAGGCTTCTATCAGCAAGCTGTTGAGCCGGGATTGCTCGCGCATCACCGGACGAATCTCAGAGGAAAGGTAGACCGGGATTTCTCGGCCAACCTCCCTGCGGACGCTCTCGACGATTTCCCTGGCTCGTCGTTCGTGAATCGGATTCAGATAGGAAAAAAGGAAGCAGATGCCTACGGCGTCAACTCCCACTTCAAGCAATTCGAATGTTGCCTGTCGCACTTCCTCTTCATAAAGGGGAATGACCGACTCACCAAACATGTCGATCCGCTCGGTAATACCATGAATCCAACGTTTTGGCGTGAGCGGTTCAGGATGTATATGGGTTACCGCGTGCAGGGTATCTGCATACCCATAGCCAGCCCAAATGAGGCCGCGATTCATCAACAGCATATCCTCGAAGCCATTTGTGACCAGCAAGCCCACTTTCTGACCACGCCGCGAAAGCAGAGTATTGAGCATGGTTGTGCCAGAGTACAAGACTACCGACAATTTCGGGAACAGCTCTTCGGGCTTCATGTCACCCCAGTAGCTAATTGCGTCTTGTGTTGACTCGATAAAGCCCACAGACTCATCCTGGGGAGTGGTTGGGGCCTTACCAACCTCAAAATTGCCTTCATCATCGACGATAAATGTATCGGTCATGGTCCCGCCCGCGTCGATGCCGAGGACTAACGGTCTACGAACAGCGCTAGCCATATTTGTACCTCCTCACTATGCTTCAAACTGTGCTATCTGACTATCTACGGCTCTGCCCTCACACTTAATTCTGCCTGATAAGAAGTCACTTTTCAATGGATTTGATACACAGGCAGCGTCTCTTATTTGTGCATGATGCACATTCAATGTAATCTGAGAGATCCAGAAAAGCGTTTGTAGTGAGGAACCTGGACTGAGGGCCGATAAGATTGTGTTACTTTTTACGAGCTGACCAAAGCATATCCCGGGGATATCTGGATTTGTTTACAGAAATCGGTACGCCGGGTCGCTTAGTGCTGCATTCGGTAAATTTGCTAGTGACAAAAATATGGAGAAAACTGGCATAAACTGGCTCTAGAAGGAGATCTGTTTTGTCACTACATTTAAGGAACGCAGCGTTAGTTTACTGCAGACAGTTTTATCGCAGACTGAAGATCGATTATCTTGAGTGCTAGTTGAAGTTGAAAACGTGTCTCGGAGTTGTTGAGGTCGACCTGCGCAATCTCCTCTATGCGTTGTAGTTTGTAGCGTACACTGTTGCGGTGCAAACCAAGAGATTGAGCGGTCGCTTTGATTTCGCCACCATTTGCTATGTACGCACGTAAGCACGCTATCAGGTCTCCATTGCGCTCCAGATCGTAAGCCTGCAAACAACTCAACCGATCGGACGCGAAGCGGATAAGTTCGGAGCCCATCTCTTCCTGTTGTAAAAGAATGCGATAAAGACCGAGGCGGTCTACAAAGATAAGTCCACTTTGCCCTTGCATTGCTCGTCCGAACTTGAGAAACCGTTTGACCTCTGCATAAGCAGTAGGGACTTCGCGCATAGCGCGGCAGACCTGACTCACGCCGACGAACACAGCGGTCCCGGGTAACTCGCGCTCAGCCCTGCTTTGCAAGCGTCGGGCCACTTCGAAAATATGATTCGGGTCGTCCGGGTTTACCGTCACCATGGCCACTGCCATGGTTCCGCTCGCCCAGATGAGCCATCGTGGGGTTCGTGGCGCAAGCGAGGCACGCATGAGGTCGTAAATATTCTGTTTGATTCGCTGAAGCGCCTCTTCTCTCTCACCAAGCTTCATCAAATGCTCGAAGTCATCAATGCTAACGACGAGAAGCACATGAGGATGAAGCAAGTCGTAGCCTAAAAATCTGGCCCTCCGAGCCAGGTCTTCCTCGCTCTCGAATCTCCCTGCCAGAATATCACCCAGTAAATCTCCCTGGAGTCGGCGTTCCGTTTCGAGGATTGCACGCTCACGCATCAAAACCAAAGCGACGACAGTGGCTCCTCCTTGCACTGCCAGCACCTCTAAGTCACCAAGAGTATTGAGGACCTGTGGTACAGAGAGCACTGCCAATGTCTCGTTTCCCACAATCACCGGTGCTACCAAACACAAGCTGTCCTCACCAGGGATTTGAAGCAGGTGAGCATGGTGACCTGGTCGATATAACTCCTCGATTAACCGAGCAGATTTACGCTCTCGCTGAGCCAATTGAGCAAGAGTCACAGGTTCAGGTCCAGACCATCCAGGAGGAGATGCTGAGCTCAACAAAGCACCTTGTCGATCCTCCAACAGTACAGGGTTATTGACGAGGCCCGCAATGGCCGCAGTCAGAGATGAAAGCCTTTCTCCCCTCAGTACCAGCTCTGTCAGCTTCTCCTGCATATCTCTGAGTCGCGCTATACTTTCAAGGGATTTGCGTAGTTCATTGAGAGCTCCTTCTGTCTTGCACTGCAATTCAGCGTTTCGAATGGCAGAGCTAATCACAAGCGCCAGGCGAGCCTGGAGCTTTTCATCGGCCCTGGTAAAAGGTTGTCTGTGCCTGCGAGCCACAAAGAGAACCCCCATGACTTCGTCACCGACCAGCGGAACCAGCAATATCTCCAGTAGCCCATGTAGCCTGTAGGCAGATAAGATCTCCTGCCGGGAATCTTGCGACTCATGAACTAGGAAATCATCAAGGCTAAAACTCACTGCTTGTTGCCCATTGAGTCTCTCTCTCCAGAAGCTAACAGGCAGCATACTCTCAGGGATATCTCGACCAGTCTCACGATCATACACATGATAAATACCCGAATTCAGAAGAGCTCCGGCAACCTCTGCATCCAGAAGGGTAACCGCCGTTGGAAGGGCCAAAGCCAGTATTTCTTTAGCATCCTGGAGAGAGACAAGCTCCAGGGATAAGTGATAAAGAGTATCAGCCTCATGTTCGCTGCGGCGAACCGCGCGGAATAACCTGGCATTGTCAATCAAGGTAGCCAGTTGATCAGCCACTTTCTCCAGTAAATGCAACTCGTGTTCAGTGAAATCGCCCTGCCGTTTGTTGGTAACATGGAGCACACCAATGATCTGGCCATCTACCATCAGTGGTACTGTCATCACATTTCGCGAACCAAACAAGTCCACGTACTTCTGTAAAATTTGCGCATCCCCAGGACAGTTATTGGAGAGGTAGGACTTGCCAGTGGTAAAGACTCGTATCGCGTTACCTCCATCACTGAGTCGCACACGATATTGGTCAATGATCTCAGAATTGCTTATCCCGAAAGCTGGCTTTTGCAGTACAAGCTCCTGCGATTCGGGATCCCATAACATAACGCCTGCTTTTTCTGTATCAAACAAGGCAGTAACAGTCTGAACGAGGTTTGCCACCATCCGCTCAAAATCAGGTAAGGATCGAACCAACTGCACCAGGGAACCGACTACATTTTGCTCCAGCCAGGCAGCAGGAGAAAGGAATGGGGGAATGAGATTATTTTCCTGATGAGTTTCAGGAGAGTGATTGGCTTCAAGCGGGACTTCGGGTGCTGGATTGAGCATCGGAAGAACCTCCTGGTTTTTAGTATGCTGTAAACTGTACTAATAACTTTTGCAGGAGTTAACGACTAGCCCTTCTGCACGCTTTACGCAATTGCATTACAACTTACCCCCTATCTTACACATATTATGTTACCCTAAACAGGACCGGTACGCAAGCACTGGCCAGTCGGCGGAACCCAGGTATCAAGATTGCTTAACGCCAACTAATCGTACTGCTTAGCATGTCAAATGAGTGTAAAAAATCACAGGCCAGAACCTGTAGAACCACACCCAAAATTTCACATGTAGAGCAGCTTCATGACCAATTACGGCGGATGCGAGCGTCGCATGTATGTACACGCCAAAAACGCCCTTTAAACTCATCTTTTTAGCCTACCTGTCCATGATGAAGACCACATGACGCAGAAATGTGGTGAATTTCTCTCAAAATTGGGGCGAATGTCACGCAAAAAGTCGGTAAAGAACGACCACTATTTTTGCATCGTATCTAGTACACTCGTTCTAGTTAGAAAATGATTACATTAACGTTCAACTGAAAAAATCTTGCAGAAAGGAGCACGTTCATCGAAAACACTCCCTGGTCCGGCATCTGGTGTGCATACATTCGTCGGCACGCTATGCAGACCCCACATTGATGAGTAAGGGAAGTTGGGGATCACCCTTTCCTGAGCCAGGTGAGTTGAAGCGATGACATGATAGAGACAGATGATAAAACGGAACAGTACACAGAGGAAATGCAACATAGATGCGCTCAGGCTCGTGGAGGGACCGCACCTTGCCGGACACTTGGTACAGCACAGCGATGCCTATCGCTTGCTCATCATCGATGGCGCGGTGGTTCGCTGCACTCCCACCGAATACGCTCTCTTGATGCGCCTGCTCCAACAGAGTGAACGCCATCTTCCTTTTGAACTCCTGGAGCAATGCCTCTTCAAGCGTTCCCTGAACTGCAGTCCTCGGAGTGCTTTAATCCGGCATATGCGGCGCGTCCGCCCCAAGCTGTGGCCGTTCGGCCTGGATATTCTCAGTATCACCGGCTACGGCTATATGCTGCACGCAACGCTTCTGGAACAGGCAACACCACAAGCGCAGGAAAGAGCGAACCTACCAGCGTGAAGCACATCTACTAAGCGTACCTGCATCTATAAATCGAGGAACATCCAATCATGAGAAAAGAAGATACCATAGAAGATCTCAAGAGGGCGGCCGCACAGCCGCTGTTGCTGAGTATCCCAGATGTGGCAGCGTCTCTGGGATTAGGCCGCAGCAAGGTCTATGAACTGATCGCAAAGGAGGGATTGCCGGTGATCCGTTTTGGCAGATCGGTACGCGTCTCGGCGGCATCCTTGCAGAAGTGGGTGGAGCAACGCGAGCAATACCCTCTTCCTCAGTAGCAATGCAGACCTCTTCGTCCCAAAACGAAAACACCAGCAGTTGGCGCTGCTAGCATCCCTCTTACGTCTTTATGCGCTGTGTCGATTGGCCGCCATTGCTCTCAGAAAGCGTCGCTGTTGCCCTGATTATTACATAGGTATTCTTGCTGAAGCAACGCCAGTTCACCTGCAATGTGTTGGCCTACCCAGGTGCGTTCCTGTCCCGTTAAAGAAGTGAGAATGCCGTATGGCCCTATCTCCTGTTCAATTATCTGATGCTCCTGTAGAGATGGTCCTGGGTTGTCTGAAAGGGGTTCGCACATCGTTACGTGGCTGGGTGGCGTGCTGTCCGGCACATTATGACCGGGAACCAAGTCTCAGTATCGGCCTGGGTGACGAAGGACAGGTCTTGCTCAACTGTTTTGCTGGATGTTCTCTTGATAGGATCGTGGAAGCGATGGGCATCACCGTCGCCGAGTTGTTTCCCAAGGCTCCCTCTGCATCTGGGTCACAACCAGAGCAGGCGCAGCGAACTGTCCTCACCCTCGTTGATCTTGCGCTGGACAAGCTGCTGCCCTGGAAGTACCTCATGCACCTGGGTGTCACCGAGCAACGAGCGGGATGCCTCAAGATCCCCTATCTCTTGCCCGATGGCACACCGGCGCCTCGACACCGGTTGCGCACGGCATTGGTCGCGAGAGAGGGATCGCACTGGAGCAAGGGGCCAGGCGAGATTGTTCCCTATGGACTGGAACGCCTGGAAGAAGCCAGGAAAGCGGGCTATCTTGTCCTCGTTGAGGGCGAGTCCGACTGCTGGACGCTCTGGTTCCACCATTTTCCAGCCCTTGGCGTTCCAGGGGTGGAGATGGTGAGCACGCTAAAAGAAGCCTATCTCGCTGGCATCGAGCGCCTGTATATCGTGCGGGAGCCTGATGCGGCAGGAGCCAGGTTCGTCACACACCTGGAGCAACTGCTCCAGACATGGAAATGGCCGGGGAAAGCGTACATGGTTTCCCTCGTCGATGCAAAAGACCCCAATGAGCTGCATAAAAAGAACTGGAAGGACTTCAAAGCGGCCTTTCAGCAGGCACTGGATCGTGCTCAACCACTTGTACGTGCGCCTGCTCAATCAGCTCCTTCCTCATGTGAATACACACCTGCTCCTTTCACACTCCAGGAGTTGCTCGCCAGGCAACTGCCTCCCATCCAGTGGGCCATCCCTGATATTCTGCCGGAGGGATTGACGCTCCTGGCTGGCAAGCCCAAACTGGGGAAAAGCTGGCTGGCTTTATCAGTAGCGCTCGCGGTTGCCGCCGGTGGCGTGGCATTGGGCACCTATCCCGTCACGCAAGGGGAGGTGCTCTACCTGGCCTTGGAGGACAACGAACGCCGTTTGCAGTCGCGTGCGAAACAACTCCTTGTCTCTATGTCGTCGGTTCCCAACACCATCGCGTTCGAGCTACGCTGGCCACGCCTGGACCAGGGAGGCCTCATGTATTTAGAGGAGTACCTGCGGACCCATCCTCATATGCGACTGGTGGTCGTCGATACCTGGGCCAGGGTTTCGCCGAAGGTGCAGCATCGTCAACGATCCCAGTACGAGGACGAGTATGCAGCGCTGACGCCCCTCAAGTATCTTGCCGATACCTACCGCGTCTCCATCCTGGCGATCCACCACCTGCGCAAGATGCGTGCGGATGATGTGCTCGATGAGATCACTGGCTCGATTGGTCTGACCGGGGCAGTGGATGGTGCGCTGATCCTCAAACGCGAGCGTGGTCAGCATGAGGCCACCTTGTTTGTGACCGGTCGCGATATCGAGCACGAGCAGCAGTTTGCGCTCAGGTTCGATGCGCAGACCGCCATGTGGACGCTGGTGGAAAATGCCGAGGAGGTCACCCGCACGAAGGAACGCCAGGAAATCCTGGACCTACTCAGTGAGCGGCTTCCCGAGGGGATGACTCCACGACAGGTGGCAGAGGCGCTTGACAAGAATTATCACACCACCCGCTGCCTGCTGCGCAAGCTGGAAGCGGCGGGTGAGATCCAGCACGCCAAGAGTCAGTATGTTGCCATTCCTGGGGATAACTCTCATAATCAATCTGATTACAGTCATCAGTGTAATCAGCGTAATCAATCAGTGCCTTCAGCACTGCAACGTGACGATCAGATAGTACGCGGTGAGGAGCCTTGTCTACCTGCAACTGATTACACTGATTACATTGATTACGCCAGTGAGAGTGTTTCAGCAAACGGGTCCCAGACGCTCAGCATTCCTCCTCCCTTTGGGGGTTGTTCTTTGCAGTTCCCATCAGTATCAGAAGATGTGTTCTCTCAAAGGGAAGACATGCAAGATGATCGAAATGTTGGCGTAATCAATCGTAATCAGCGTAATCAATTAATGCCTGCAACTACACAAGCAGGAGATCACATTGAACAGTCTTCCCCAACATGCACTGACTACAGTGATGGCTTTGATTACGCTGATTACGCAAATGAAAGTATTTCAGCATACTGGTCCCAGACACATGAACCTGACCCTCCACCGACAGGTGCTTCGTTGCTGAATCTATCAGCAGCGGGAGATTTGCTCACTCAGAAAGAAGACATACCAGGTGCTCAAGATCACCAAGTTGATTACGATGATGGCGTAATCAATCGTAATCAGTGTAATCAATTTGATCTTCGATGTTCACAGGCGACGTTACAGGGTGAGCATAACGAAGGCAACGGTGCTTTTCATACTAACGATGCGTCTCCTGGAAAAGCGCGGGCAAGCCCTTTTGCCCCAGGCAAGAAGCATTGTCCCCATCATCCCCATGCACGATGGATCCGCTTCGATTCATCCGGTCAAGCCTGGTGCGACAAGATGGACTGCTGGGATTGCTACCGGCTCATGAAGATTGGCGAGGCACTGGACTACTGTCCCCTCTTGGAATATACCAGAGGAATTGTCACGCTTGAGCAGGGAAGAGAAGCTTGGTCTTCTTTCGTGACCTCCCAGGGATCCTTCGCGGTGCTTACAGCGACACAGTACGCAATCGACTTGTGTAAGGCAATGGGTGTTGAGGTACCTGATCTCTCGGGTGAAGTGCAGCGTCTGGTGTCTGCAAGATGAGAGGAAGGATATGTCTCATAGTGTTACATGGGATCGGCACAGATCTTACCCTATAGGACATATGTTCACAACGCGCTGGAGATATGATACGATACAACATGTGGTCACCCTAAACCCGGAAGGTTGAGGAACAATGAAAGGTTGATTTCAACCAGCCAGCCGGGTGGGGAGGCACAAGACGGAGAAAGATCGAGAGAAGACGAAGAAACAACCCGGAGCCAGCTGGATCAGCGACAAAGGGGATCTCTGGTAAAGAGTTCTCTCCACACTGATTCACTGGCGAGAAGAGACAAAAGAAAGGAACATACTGAACACTATGGGCAAACGAGCCAATGGTGAAGGCACAGTCTACCGCCGTAACGACGGCAGATGGGTTGCTTCGATCTCTCTTGACAATGGAAAACGAAAATCGATCTACTGTAGGACGCAACGCGAGGCGATCAGGGAAGCCCAGCGCGCGAATCAGGCGAAGGAGCAGGGAATGCTCAGTGCCAGATCGGATGAGACCCTCGGTGCGTTCCTGACCTCCTGGCTCCAGGATACGGCGAAGCCCAACCTGCGCCCTCGCACCTACATTCGCTACCGCGAACTCATGCAGCTGCATGTCCTTCCGACGCTGGGCAACGTCACACTGCACAAGCTGTCTCCGCAGCAAATTCAGAAACTCTACAACCAGAAGCTGGAAGAGGGCTACGCGCCTCAAACGGTCAAACACATTCACCGTGTGCTTCACCGCGCGCTCCGCGATGCCCTCCGCTGGAATCTCGTTGCCCGCAATGTCTGCGATGCTGTGGATGCACCTCGCGTACCGAAGCAGGAAATGAAAGCGCTGAGCGGTGAGCAGGCGCAGCAATTGCTTGCCGCGGCGAAGGACGACCCGCTCGAAGCCCTGTATGTGCTCGCGCTCACCACGGGCATGAGAGAGGGGGAACTCCTGGGGCTCAAGTGGGAAGATGTGGATTTCGCGCATAAAAAGGTACAGGTGCGCCGAACGATCGCGCGCGTACCTCACGAGGGCTTCAAAGTGGCCGAGCCGAAAACCCAGAAGAGCCGGAGGAGCATCCACCTGACGGACCTGGCGCTCGAGTCGCTGAAGCGCCACCGGGCGCGGCAGAGCGCAGCCCGGCTCTCTGCGGGGCCGCTCTGGGACGAGCAGGGCTGGATCTTTTGCAACACGGTGGGAAACCCGATCGAGGTCACCAATATGATCAAACGATCGTTCCGCCCGCTGCTGGCCAAAGCGGGGGTGCCCTTAATCACCTTCCACTGCCTGCGGCACAGCACGGCCAGCCTCCTGCTCTCGCTCGGGATTCACCCCAAGATCGTCCAGGAGCTACTGGGTCACAGCCAGATCGCTCTGACGCTCGACACCTACTCCCACGTCCTGCCAACGCTGCAGGGGGAGGCGCTCGACCGCCTGAACGCCCTGCTGACGACCGCAGGGGATCCGGTTGCTGTCACGGTTGCTGTCAAATCGGATGAGGTAAAGGGCGCATAAAAAATGAACCCAGTCCAGGCCTGGGTTCGCGAGGAGCCGATGGTCAGACTCGAACTGACGACCGGCGGTTTACAAAACCGCTGCTCTACCACTGAGCTACATCGGCATGCCAACAGTATAGCATAGGAGGTCAAGATGCCGCGCTCTCTGCTCCCGCGCACAGAACCTATGAGTTATACGTTTGCCCAGGTACAATACATCAATTTTCGAGATTACTCACAAACCCTGGTCACCTCCTCGCCTCTTCTTGCAAAGAAACGTGGATTTATACCCACCAGTCCTGGGACCTGAATGCCGTGGGAGTTGGCGATGGGCCAGGTGTTGGACTGGGTGTCGGAGTCGGGCTCGGCTTCGGGGTCGGAGTTGGATTCGGAGTCGGACTTGGCTTTGGGCTGGGTGTTGGACTCGGCCTGGCTGTCGGCGATGGAGTCGGCGTTACAGCAGGCGACCCAACCGTGTAGTTCTTCACGTAAATAGTAACCAATGTTCCTACTTCAACAGAAGTACCCGAGGGTGGATCTATCCTCGACACTGTATTTGGTTGTAAGTTAGGGTCGTTTCCATCAGGTTGGGGTTTAAAAGTTAGACCAGCACCCTGAAGAATTAACTCCACCGCATCGAGTTTGTCATGTACTGGTATCGAAGGTATCGTTATTTTCTTTGGTGCCATCTTTACCAGGATAGTTGAATCTTTCTTAGCCCTGTCATGAGCGTTCGGATTCTGATCAATCACTACACCTGTTGTTCCATTTTCCGAGCTTAGTTGAAACCCCGTACTCGTTGCCGTTGCTTGCGCATCTTGATAATTCATACCACGAAGATCGGGCACATCAATGTATACAATGGTTGGCGTCGGAGTGCTCACGACATTGCTAAATGGAAGGAAGTGTAACTGAGCGGCCAGGTAGACACTAAAACCCAGCAAAATTAAGGTTGCCAGGAGGATGAGAACAGTGATAATAGTAGCGAAGCGCGAGTTAGCTTGATCCTGTTGCACAACACCGGAGCGTGGCATCGTCCCACGTTGAGAGGGACGAGTTGTACCGGACTCAGGTGCATACATGGAAGGGTTATAGCCCTGTTGACCAAGGTGTATCGTCCTGTCATCTTCTGAACCTAGAACTCCACCCGCGTCATTCTGGCTGGGTGAGGCATTGCCATTCATCCTGTTATCAGGAGATAAGGTAGAAGATTGCTGCTGGTCATCGCGGACAGTACCACGTCCACTGTTGTTAGGACGTGGTGGTATCTGATTGTAGGTGATGGGAGCCGGTGACAATGGACCTGCCAGGGTTTCCCCTATTTCGCCGTCACCCAGCATCTCCAATGCTCGCGCCAATTGTGAGCCATCGCGAAAACGCATCTCGGGCACTTTTTCCAGACACCGCAGGATAATTTCTTCCAGCGCGGGCGGGATATTCGGATTGAGCTGGCTGGGCGGCAGGGGCGCATCCTGGATATGCTGCATCGCCACCGCCACCGCATTCTCCCCATCGAAAGGCGGATGGCCGGTAAGCATTTCATACATGACGATGCCCAGCGCATACACATCGGCCGCCGGGCTGACGATCTCGCCCTGCGCCTGTTCGGGGGCATAGTACTGCACCGTGCCCAGCGTCATGCCGGTCGTGGTGAGCCGTTCCGCATTGATATCTTTATACACACTGGCGATGCCAAAGTCGGTCAACTTAATCGCGCCGCCACGCCCCACCAGCACATTCTGCGGCTTGACATCGCGGTGCACGATGCCGCGCCGATGGGCCGCACCCAGCCCCAGGGCCACATCGTGGGCGATGATCACGGCGCGGTCCATGTCCAGCACGGTGCGGTTCCGCAGATAGCGGCGCAGGTCCGTGCCCTCGACCAACTCCATGACGATATAGTAATTGCCGTCGGTCTGGCCGTAATCGTAGACCTGCACAATATTGGGGTGCTGCAAGGCGGAGGCGGCTTTGGCTTCGGTTTGGAAGCGTTTGACAAACTTGGGGTCGGTGCTGTAGACTTCGCGCAGCACTTTGATGGCCACCACGCGGTCCATGCGCCGATCCAGGCCGCGATAAATGGTGGCCATGCCCCCACGGCCGATCGGGTCCTGTAACTGGTAGCGCTCACCCAGAATTTCGATCTGCATAGTTCTCT
>WNGD01001421.1_pt1 | contig 61802 bp, 59 predicted proteins | sample 5400671 | NCBI WGS metagenome assembly WNGD01 (sample SAMN13153369, study PRJNA577476) | soil metagenome | isolation source: 40 cm soil or saprolite under grassland replicate 2 | place: USA:California | collected 2016-06-15 | reverse complement strand
GATCTTGTCGCCTCGATCCGCACCTGGATCACCAACTGGAACGACAACCCCAAACCGTTCGTCTGGCACAAGAGCGCAGACCAGATCCTCGACAGCCTCGCCTCCTACTGCCAGCGAATCAACGACTCAGGTCACTAGGCGCCGCTTGCCGGCGCCGCCCCAGGATGCGTGGCTCTGCCGCGCCTCCGTCGGAAACGACCGGTCGACACGCCCGAATAGAGACCCACGCTCCTAGCAGACGCCCGCACCGCCGCTCCGTCACGCACGGCTGTTACCCTGGCCTCCTTGGCAACTCCGCGCATCGACGTCAGGCCCGACCAGCTCGAGCGCCTGCTCGCGCTGGAGGAGAAGTTCGCCAAAGAAGGCCTTACCTTCGACGACGTCCTCCTCCAGCCGGCGGCGTCGCACGTCCTCCCGAACGACGTCTCGACGCGGACGCAGCTGACGCGCGGGATCGAGCTCGCGATCCCGATCGTCTCCGCGGCGATGGACACGGTCACCGAGGCGCGGCTCGCGATCGCGCTGGCGCGCGAGGGCGGGATCGGGATGCTCCACCGCAACCTCTCGATCGAGGATCAGGTCGCCGAGGTCGACAAGGTCAAGCGCTCCGAGTCGGGGATGATCGTCGAGCCCGTCACGCTCCCGCCCGACGCGCCGGTCTCCGAGGCGCTCCAACTGATGTCGACCTACCACATCTCGGGCGTGCCGATCACCGACGAGGCGGGCGTGCTCGTCGGGATCCTCACCAACCGTGACCTCCGGTTCGAGCGCGACACCGCGCAGCCCGTCGCGGCGCTGATGACCGCGCGGGATCTCGTCACCGCGCCGGTCGGGACGACGCTCGAGGAGGCCGAGAAGATCCTCGCGCGGCACAAGGTCGAGAAGCTGCCCGTCGTCGACGCGGACGGTCGGCTCCGTGGGCTGATCACCGTCAAGGACATCCAGAAGCGGATCCAGTATCCGCAGTCGACGAAGGACGAGCGGGGCCGGCTGCGTGTCGGCGCGGCGGTCGGTGTCGGCCCCGACGCGGCCGAACGGGCGCAGGCGCTCGCGGCGGCGGGCGCCGACGTGATCGTCGTCGACACCGCGCACGGCCACTCGCGCGGCGTCGTCGAGATGGTGCGGCGGCTGAAGCGGACGCTCGACGTCGAGCTCGTGGCCGGGAACATCGCGACGACCGAGGCGGCTGAGGCGCTGATCGGCGCGGGCGCGGACGCGGTGAAGGCAGGGATCGGGCCGGGTGCGACGTGCACGACCAGGGTCGTCGCCGGCGTCGGGGTGCCGCAGGTGACGGCGATCTACGACGTCGCCCAGGTGGCGTCGCGGGAAGGCGTGCCGGTCATCGCCGACGGGGGCATGACGTCGTCGGGCGACATCGCGAAGTCGATCGCCGCCGGTGCCGACGTCGTGATGACGGGATCGATGCTCGCCGGAACCGACGAGGCGCCGGGTGAGGTCGTCGTCCATCAGGGCGAGCGCTTCAAGGAGTACCGCGGGATGGGATCGCTCGGCGCGATGAAGGCTCGCGGCTACTCGAAGGACCGCTATTTCCAGAACGACGTCGAGGACGTCGACAAGCTCGTCCCAGAGGGGATCGAGGGTCGTGTGCCGTACAAGGGGCCGCTGGCGCCGATCGTCCACCAGCTCGTCGGAGGCCTGCGGCAGTCGATGGGCTACTGCGGCGCGTCCACGATCGAGGAGATGAAGCACGCACGGTTCGTGCGGATCACCGCGGCCGGGCTGCGCGAGAGCCATCCGCACGACATGACGATCACCAAGGAGTCGCCGAACTATCGCCGCTGAGCCGAACGTCGTCGTTCCGTTCCCGGCTCCGGAGGATCGCCCCGTTCTCGTCGTCGACCTCGGCGGCCAGTACTCGCAGCTGATCGCGCGTCGCGTCCGCGAGTGCCGCGTCTACTCGGAGCTCGTCGGCCACTCGATCTCGGCCGACGCCGTCCGCGCACGGAACCCGTACGCGATCGTGCTCTCCGGCGGCCCGGCCTCCGTCTATGCCGAGGGCGCTCCCCGCGTCGATCCGGGGATCTTCGAGCTCGGGATCCCGACGCTCGGCATCTGCTACGGCATGCAGCTGATGGCGCAGGAGCTCGGCGGGCGGGTCGACCGGACCGGCGTCTCCGAGTTCGGCAAGACCGAGTTGCACGCCGAGGAGTCCGAGCTCTTCCACGACACGCCTCCGGAGCAGACCGTCTGGATGAGTCACCGCGACTCGGTGGTCGCGCCTCCCGACGGCGCACGCGTGGTCGCCGGCTCGCCGTCGACGCCGATCGCCGCCTTCGAGCAGCGCGAGCGCAGGCTCTACGGCGTCCAGTTCCATCCCGAGGTCGTGCACACGCCGCACGGGATGGAGGTGCTGAAGAACTTCCTCTACGGCGTCGCCGATGCCCCGCCCGCGTGGACGCCCGCCGCGGTGATCGAGGAGCAGGTCGAGCGGATCCGCGCGCAGGTCGGCTCGGAGCGGGTGCTCTGCGCGCTCAGCGGCGGCGTCGACTCCGCGGTCGCCGCGCTGCTCGTGCACAAGGCCGTCGGCGACCAGCTCACGTGCGTGTTCGTCGACCACGGCCTGCTGCGCAAGGACGAGGCGGAGCAGGTGGTCGAGACGTTCGGCGGCCACTTCCACGTTCCGCTCGTCCACGTGCAGGCGCAGGACCGCTTCCTCGAGCTGCTCGCCGGAGTGGAGGATCCCGAGGAGAAGCGCAAGATCATCGGCCGCGAGTTCATCCGCGTCTTCGAGGAGCAGGCTCAGAAGCTCGGCGACGTTCGCTGGCTCGTGCAGGGAACGCTCTACTCCGACGTGATCGAATCCGGCGGCACCGACGGCGTCGCGGAGACGATCAAGTCGCACCACAACGTCGGCGGGCTACCGGCCGACATGAAGATGAAGCTCGTCGAGCCGCTGCGGCTCCTGTTCAAGGACGAGGTGCGGCGCGTCGGCGAGGAGCTCGGGATGCCCGAGCGGATGGTCTGGCGTCAGCCGTTCCCGGGGCCGGGTCTCGCGATCCGGATCATCGGCGAGGTCACCGCGGAGCGGCTCGAGATCTTGCGCGAGGCGGACGCGATCCTGCAGGAGGAGGTGCGGCGTGCGGGCCTCTACCGCGAGCTCTGGCAGTCGTTCGCAGTGCTGCCGGCGATCCGGTCGGTCGGCGTCCAGGGCGATTCCCGGACCTACGCGTACCCGATCCTGATCCGGGCGGTCACGAGCGACGACGCGATGACGGCCGACTGGGCGCGCCTTCCCTACGACCTGCTCGAGACGATCTCGAGCCGGATCATCAACGAGATTCCGGGCGTCAACCGCGTCGCGCTGGACATCTCGTCGAAGCCGCCGGCGACGATCGAGTGGGAGTAGCGCGGGTCGCGACCGCGGCTTGACCTCGCGTTACGCGAGCAACTTCCTGAGCATGTGAAGAGCGTGCCACGGAACGTGTGCCGCGTCTGTGGCGAGAACGTGACAAAGCTCGTGCGGGGTTTCGCCGGATACCCCGCCCGGGAACGTGACGACCATGACCGAACGAGAGTCAGAGCAGAAGAAGGCCGACGAGCGGCTCTCCTGGAGCGAGGCGATCGACGACCCGCGCGAGCGCGAGGAACGCGAGCTCGGCGACGAGAGCGACGCGCGCCGAGATCCCGATGCCGTCGAGGCCGCGGAGAGCCATCTCCGCCGACCCGGCGACGACGCGTTCTCGGACGACGAGATGGTCGACGACGCTCGCGGCTGATCCGGAAGACCGTCTAAACCGCATACGTGCGCGTGCCGATGGAGAAGGGTGGCTCCTTCTGCGGGACGCCCGACGCTGCTTCACCTCCGCTCCGCCCTCGCGACCGCTCTCGCGATCGCTGCGGCCGGCGCGGCGATCCTGTGGTTCGCGCGTTCGACGTCTCCAGCGCACCCGGCGCGGGCACGACGTTCTCGATCCGCCTGCCGGCGACGAGGCGCCCGCACGAGCCCGAAGCGCCGCAGGAGCCTCCCGCCACCGGCGGCAGCGAGCACGTGCTCCTCGTGGAGGACTAGGACGTGGTCCGCGACCTCGTCGCGGAGATGCGGCGTGCCCAGGGCTACGTGGTGACAACGGCGGCCTCGCCGAAGGAGGCGCTCGAGCTCCCGGACGAGTCGTGGGATCTGCTGGTCGCCGACGTCGTGATGCCCGAAATGAACGGCGTCGAGCTGGCTCGGCGACTCGACCCGCGGCGCGACTGCCGGGCGGGAGCGGCCCAGACACGCCAGATCGCGCACCGAGCGCGCGAGATCGTGGCATCAACCATCTAACCTTCACTGCATCATGAGCAGGGTGCGACTCTCGCTCGACCACGTCGTCGTCGCCGTCTCCGACTGGGAGCGGTCGAACGCGTTCTACCGCGACGTCCTCGGTGCCGACCTCGTCGAGCTCACCGAAGGCCGCTGGGCCTACCGGATCGGCGACCGGCAGCTGAACGTTCACGGGCCCGGCGCGACGCCGCATCCGCGTGCGGCCGACCCGGTGCGGCCGGGGAACAGCGATCTTTGCTTCAGGTGGGACGGAACGCCGGAGGAGGCGTCCGAGCACGTGCGCGCGCACGGGGTGGAGGTCGAGCTCGGGCCGATCGAGCGCATCGGCGCGCGCGGCACCGGTCTGAGCGTCTACTTTCGCGACCCGGACGGATCGCTGCTCGAGCTCATCTCGTACGCATGAGCGACGTGCTGCTCCAGATCGGACGCGTCGACGAGCGCGCTCCGCTCGTGCGCCGGGCGCGCACGCTCGCGGGCGCGGGAATCGCGTGGCATCTCGTCGAGTTCGCCGTCGCGCTCGGTGCCGGGATCGCCGCCGGCTCGATCGCCCTGATCGGCTTCGGCGTCGACAGCCTCGTCGAGACTGCGGCGGGCGCCGTCGTCCTCTGGCGCTTCACCTCGCGCTCGGCAACGGCCGAGCGCCGCGCGCAGCAGCTGATCGCCGCGAGCTTCTTCCTGCTCGCCGCCTATGTCGCAGTCGAATCGCTCCGCTCCCTCGTCGGCAGCGACGAGCCGCGCCGGAGCTGGGTCGGGCTCGGTCTCGCCGCCGTCACCGCCGTGACGATGCCGATCCTCGCGCGTGCCAAGCGGCGCATCGGCGAGCGGCTCGGCTCGGCCGCAACGGTGAAGGAGGGAGCGCAGAACACCGTCTGCGCGTACCTCTCGCTCGCGCTGCTCGCCGGCCTCGGCGCGAACGCGCTCCTCGGCTGGTGGTGGGCCGATCCGGCCGCCGCGCTCGCGATCGCCGCTGTCGCGGCGCGCGAAGGCGTGTCGAGCTGGCGCGGCGAGGGCTGCTGCGAAGTCTGTTAGGACCTGCTCGGCATCCCCGACGACGCCGCCGTCGCATGCGTCCTCACGATCGGCCACCCCGCCCTGGAGTCGCAGACCGACACGTCCAGCCGGGCGACGCAGCCGCGGCGCCCACTCGAGGAGCTCGTTCGCTGGGAGCGCTGGAGCTAGTCCGCCGGCTCGCCGCCGCCCGGATCGGCGACACGTACAACCAGTACGCCGGCTCCGAGCTGCGCCGCGCGCGGCTCGGCGCGTACCTCGACTCGCGCGCCGGCGCTCAGCTCGTGCTCGTCGGCGAGGCGGCCGGCTACCGCGGCGCGCGGATCAGCGGCATACCTTTCACGTCCGAGCGCCAGCTCACCGGCATGGGACCGGCCGAGGCGACGGCGACGATCGTCCACCGGACGCTGGCCGAGCTCGGGCTCGCCGAGGACGTGCTGCTCTGGAACGTGGTGCCGACGCATCCCGGCACGCGGACGTCGAACCGGCCGCCGACGCGGGCCGAGGTCGCCGCCGGTCTGCCCTTCCTCGCCGAGCTCGCGCGCGGACGGCGCGCCGTCGCCGTGGGGCGGATCGCCCACGGCGTGCTCGGCGGGCCGTACGTCCGCCATCCGGCCCGGGGTGGCGCCCGCCTGTTCCGCGAGCTACTCGAGGCTGCGCTGCCGTGAATCTGCCGATCCGCCGGAACACGTTCCTGCTCGCGGCGACGCTTGCCGTCAACTCGGCCGTGCTCCAGCTCGTCGCGGCGGTCTCCTCGCTGACCTTCGTCCTGGTCACGGGCGTGCGCGGCCTGCTCGGACTCGGGCCGGCGATCTTCCTGACGGCCGCCGGCCTGACGGCCGCGCCGGCCGGACGGACGATGGACGCGTACGGCCGCGTTCCCGTGATCGCGGCCGGCCTGGGGCTCGGCTCGGCCGGCTGCCTGCTGACGGCGCTCGCCACGCACACGCGCTCGACGCCCGCGGTCATCGCCGGCTTCGTGCTCGTCGGCGCGGCCACCGGCATTGCCCAGCTCATCCGCACGGCCGCGGGCGACATGTACCCGCCCGAACGCCGGGCGCGCGGGATCTCCTACGTCCTGTTCGGCTCTGTCTTCGGCGCGATCCTCGGCCCGAGCGTCTTCAGCCCACTGTTCGCGAACCGCGACGTCGCGGCTTCGGCGCTGACCGTGCCGTGGCTCGCCGCCGCCGGGCTCAGCATCGTCGCGGCCTCGATCGTCCTCGCCGTCCGGCCCGACCCGCGCTGGATCGCGGAGCAGATCGGCACGCGCGCCGACCTCGTGGACGGGCCGCGCGGCGCGGCTCCGCTCCGCGAGATCCTGGGCCGGCCCGGCGTCGTTCCGGCCATGCTCGCAGCGCTCGCGAGCCAGGCCGTCATGGTCTCGGTGATGAACCTGACCGGGTACGTCGTCGTCGAGCAGCACCATCATCAGCAGCAAGACGTCTTCCCGATCGTCGGCGCGCACGTGGTCGGCATGTACGGGCTCGTGCTCGTCGTCGGGGCCCTGATCGACCGGGCCGGCCGGACGCAGTCGCTCGTCGCGGGCCTCGTCGTGCTCGGCGCGTCCGCGCTCGGGCTCCAGTGGTTCAGCGGCGTGGCCATGACGGCGCTCCTCCTCCTCGGCCTCGGGATCGGCTGGAACATCTCGTTCGTCGCCGCGGCGGCCCAGCTCGCCGACCGGACAAGGGCGGCGGAGCGCGGCCGCCTGTTCGGGCTCAACGACCTCCTCGGCGCCCTCACGGGAGCCGGCCTCGCGCTCCTCGGCGGCTTCGCGCTCGAGGCGCTGGGCGTTGTCGCGCTCGCCGTCGGAGCCTGCGTTCTGGCGGTCGCGCCGGCGCTCTGGATCGGCACGCGCGCGGCGGCTCCGGCGTCCGTTGGCGACGCGGGGTAGCTGCTATCCTTCGCCGCCGGCGCACCGGAAGTGCGCCGATTTCACGTAATCCGGTGCCTGACTTCAGTCTGGGTCCGGCGTCCATCTCCATGAAGACCTACAACGCAAAGCCCGGAGAGATCGCGCGCGAGTGGTACCTCGTCGATGCCGAGGGCCAGACGCTCGGGCGTCTCGCGACGCGCATCGCCGACACGCTGCGCGGCAAGGGCAAGCCGCAGTACACCCCGCACGTGGACACCGGCGATTTCGTCATCGTCGTGAACGCCGACAAGGTCGCGGTGACCGGCAACAAGCTCGACCAGAAGCGCTACTACCGGCACTCGGGCTATCCGGGCGGCCTGCGCAGCCGCACGCTGCGCGAGCAGCTCGACCGTCGGCCGACTGAGGTCCTGCGCGTGGCCGTCAAGGGGATGCTGCCGAAGAACCGGCTGGCCGCGAGGCAGCTGACCAAGCTCAAGATCTACGCGGGGCCGGACCATCCGCACGAGGCGCAGGCTCCGAAGCCGCTCGACCTGGAGAGCAAATGAGTCAGATCGCTCAGTACCGCGGCACCGGCAAGCGCAAGACCTCTGTCGCGCGCGTCATCCTGCGCCCCGGTGACGGCACGACCTGGTTCAACGGCCGGACGATCGAGGACTACTTCCCGCGCGCGACGCACCGCGCGCTCGCACTCGCGCCGCTCAAGGTGGCCGGGGTCGAGGGAACCTACGACATCCGCGTCCGCGTCCACGGCGGCGGCCCGAGCGGTCAGGCCGGCGCGGTGCGGCACGGGATCGCGCGGGCTCTCGTCGAGGCAAATCCGGAGCTGCGCGTGCCGCTCAAGCGCGAGGGCTTCCTGACGCGCGACGCCCGCATCGTCGAGCGCAAGAAGGCCGGCCTGCACAAGGCCCGCAAGGCGCCCCAGTTTTCGAAGCGCTGAGAGCTGCGCTCTCAGCGATTGCTCGGGAAGACCCGCGCTGACGCGCGGGTCAGCGGGGGCGGAGAGCGCGATCTCCGCGCCCTCTTATGGATCTCGACGTCGACCGCCGCATAAGGTCCCGCCCGGCGATGGCGCGGCGCTACTTCGGGACCGACGGGGTTCGCGGGATTGTCGGCGAGCTGATCACGCCCGAGCTCGTTGAGCGGCTCGGCCGGGCGGCGACGCTCTGGTCCGGCCGTGGACGCGTCTTCGTCGGCCGCGACACGCGCGCCTCGGGCGAGGAGCTCGAGGAGGCGTTCGCCCGCGGGGTCGTCTCGGCCGGCGGGAACGCTGTCCTTGCCGGGGTGCTCCCGACTCCGGCCGTCGCGCTCCTCAAGCTCGATCTCGGCGTCGTCATCTCCGCGTCGCACAACCCGCCCGAGTACAACGGCGTCAAGTTCTTCGACCGCGACGGGCAGAAGCTGACCGACGCGGCCGAGGAGGAGATCGAGGCGCTGCTGGACGAGCCGCCGCGCGAGCGGGTCGGCGAGATCGACCGCGTCGGCGTCGCCACCGACAGCTACCTCGAGCACGTCGTCGAGCGCTTCGGCTCCGACCTCTCGGCCCTCAGGATCGCGGTCGACTGCGCGAACGGCGCTTACTCAGGCCTTGCGCCGCGCGCCTTCGAGGAGCTCGGCGCCGAGGTCGTGACGATCGGCAACGAGCCCGACGGGACGAACATCAACGTCGGCTGCGGTGCAACCGACCTCCGTGCCTTGCAACAGGCTGTTACAAGGAGTGACTGCGATCTCGGGGTCGCGTTCGACGGCGACGGCGACCGGATGCTCGCGGTCGACGAGCGCGGCCAGGTCGTCGACGGCGACCAGATCGTCGCGATCCTGGCGGTCGACCTCGGTGTCGATCTCGTCGCCGTCACCTCGATGACCAACCTCGGCTTCCACCGCCTGATGGCCGAGCGCGGCGTCCGCGTCGTCACGACCGACGTCGGCGACCGCTACGTGCTCGAGGCGCTGCGGCGCGAGGGCGGCATCCTCGGTGGCGAGCAGTCGGGTCACATCATCGTCCTGCGCGACCACGTCACCGGGGACGGCCTCGCCTCGGCGCTGCTCCTCTGCGGCGCGCTGGCCGGCCGGCCGCTCTCGGAGGTCGCGGCCGTGATGCCGCGCTATCCGCAGGTGAGGGAGAACGTCCACGTGGCACGCCGCGAGGTTCCGCAGGCCGTGCTCGACGAGGCCGAGCGTCTGAACGACGAGCTCGACGGCAGCGGCCGCGTCCTCGTGCGCCCGTCGGGCACGGAGCCCGTCATCCGGGTTCTCGCCGAGGCGGAGACGATTTCAGAAGCGGAAAGGCTCTGTGGTACGATCGCCGCTCTCGTCTCACGAGAGCTCGGCTGACCTGATCCGACGGCGGAGCGGGTTGCAAAGCCGGGCTCTGTGTGTTGCGAGGGGCCGTTTTGCAGGGACAATGCGGTCATCAGTTTCACCCGGGCGTGAATCGGGGGCTGCGGCGGTGAAAGGGGCTTCGGGTGTGCGGGATCATCGGATACGTCGGGCCTCGTGAGGCCAAAGCGCTTCTTCTGCAGGGGCTCGAGCGGCTCGAGTACCGCGGTTACGACTCCGCCGGGATCGCCCTGCGCGAGGACGACGGGCTCGCGTACGTCCGCGCGGTCGGCAACCTGCAGAACCTGAAGGAGGCCGCGGGCCCGAACGGCTCGTGCTCCACGCACGGGCTCGGCCACACGCGCTGGGCGACGCACGGCGGCGTCACCGAGCAGAACGCCCATCCGCTCGCGGGGTGCGACGCAGCCGAGATCGCGATCGTCCTGAACGGGATCGTGGAGAACTACCGCGAGCTGCGAGAGCAGCTGATCGCCGACGGCCACAGCTTCACGTCGGAGACCGACGCCGAGGTCGTCACGCACCTCGTGGAGCACCTGTACGACGGCGACCTCGCCGTCGCGGTGCGGAAGGCGTTCGAGCGGCTCGAGGGTCACTTCTCCTTCGTCGTCATCCACAGGGACCATCCCGACATGCTCGTCGGTGCGCGCTACCAGACGCCGCTCGTCGTCGGCGTCGGCGACGGCGAGATGTTCCTGGCCTCGTCGGTTGCGGCCTTCCTACCCCACACCGACCGCGTGCAGTTTCCGGACGACGGCGACGTCATCACGATCACGCCCGCCGGCGCGACCTTCGACCGCGCGGACGGGACGCAGCCCGAGGTGATCAAGATCGACTGGGACGACGAGAGCGCCGAGAAGGGCGGCTACGAGACATTCATGCTCAAGGAGATCTACGAGCAGCCGAACACGGTGCGCGAGACGATCGGCGACCGCGTGCGCCACGGCCACCTCGTGCTCGAGAGCCTCGGCCTCACGGAGGAGCAGCTCCGGAACCTGCGCCGGATTGTGATCGTCGCCTGCGGCACCTCGTACCACGCGGGCGTCGTCGGCCGCTACATCATGGAGGAGTGGGCCCGGCTTCCGGTCGAGCCCGACGTGGCGAGCGAGTGGATCTACCGCAGGCCCGTGCTCTCGAAGGACACGCTCGTGATCGGCATCTCGCAGTCGGGCGAGTCGCGAGACACGATCAACGCGGTCAAGCTCGCGCGCGAGAGCGGGGCGCGCACGCTCGCGATCACGAACCTGATGGGGACACAGATCACGCGCGAGGCGGAATCGGTGCTGTATACGCGCTGCGGGCTCGAGGTCGGGGTGGCCGCGTCGAAGACGTTCACCGCGCAGGTTGCGCTGCTCTCGCTGATCGCGCTCAAGCTCGCGCAAGTGCGCAAGACGCTGCCCTCGGAGGAGGTCGAGTTCATCCTGGACCGGCTCTACGAGCTCCCGGAGAAGCTCGCCGAGTTCCTCGACGGCGACCACCCGATCGAGGAGATCGCGCGGCGCTTCTACGACAAGCCGTTCTTCCTCTACCTCGGCCGCCACATCGGCCTGCCCGTCGCGCTCGAGGGCGCGCTGAAGCTGAAGGAGATCTCCTACATCCCGACCGAGGCGTACTCGGCCGGCGAGATGAAGCACGGCCCGATCGCGCTGCTCGAGGAAGGAACGCCGGTCGTCGTCGTCGCGACGAACATCCACGTCTACGACAAGATCGTCTCGAACATCCAGGAGACGCGGGCGCGTGGGGCACACGTGATCGCGATCGCGACCGACGGGAACGAGGACATCCAGCATCACGCAGACGACGTCATCTACGTCCCGCGAACGCCGAACTTCCTCCAGGCCGTGCTGGCAGTCGTGCCGCTGCAGCTCCTCGCCTACCGGATCGCCCGGTTGCGGGGGCTGAACGTCGACCAGCCGCGGAACCTGGCAAAGACCGTCACCGTCGAGTAGTTACAGAGGCGGCCGGCGGAGCTTCTTCGTCGCGCCGCGCCGCCGCTTCTGCTCCAGCCGCCGCTCGCGCGCCGCGGCGCTCGGCTTCGTCGGCACGCGGCTCCGCTCGACCCGTAGGGCCGCCCGCAGCTGCTCGACGAGCCGCTCGAGCGCGAGCTCCTTGTTCCGCAGCTGGCTCCGCTCGTCCTGCGCCACGGCGCGGAGGACGGGGCCCGCCGTCGCGGTCACGCGCCGCTTCTGCGCGGGCGTGAGCGCCGCCGAGGCCTCGACGTCGAAGATCGCCTCGACGCGCGTCTCGGACTTCTGGGCGTGCTGGCCACCCGGGCCGCTCGAGCGGGAGGTGCGGAAGACGACCTCTCCGAGCGGCAATGCGACGGAGCGCGTGACGCGAATAGAGTCTGCGTCCATGGCAGCGATTCTGCTGGATGTCGACGGCGTCCTCCACGTCTCCGGCGACCCGATTCCCGGGGCCGCCGACGCGGTGAAGCGCCTGAGGCGCGACGGGCACCGGCTCCGCTTCGTCACGAACACGACCACCCGCTCCCGGACCCAGCTCGCGGACGACCTGCGCGGGCTCGGAATAGACGTCGAGGACGAGGAGCTGCAGACGACGGCGGCCGCCGCCGCGCGCGCTCTCGCGGGCAAGCGCGTGCTCGCACTGACGATGCACGCGATCGTCGGCGATCTGGACGGGATCGAGCTCGTCGGCGAAGGGGCCGACGCCGTCCTGCTCGGCGGCGCCGACGAGACGCCCGAGACGAACCTGGTCTTCAGCCACATGAATCTGGCCCGGGCCTTCTCCGAGCTGCAGATGGGAGCCGAGCTCTACTCCCTCCACCGCAACCGCTGGTGGCAGACCAAGCGAGGGCCGCTGCTCGACTCCGGGATCTACGTCGCCGGGCTCGAGTACGCGGCGCAGACCGAGGCGACCGTCCTCGGGAAGCCGAGCACGGCGTACTTCGGCGCGGCGCTCGAGGCCCTCGACGCCGATCCGGAGCTTTCGTGGATGGTCGGCGACGACGTCGAGGCCGACATCGCCGGGGCGCAGAGCGTCGGACTGCGGACCGTGGTCGTCCGCACAGGCAAGTTCCGTCCCGACGCCGTGGAGGAGGCCGGCGTGCGCCCCGACGGGATCCTCTCGTCGATCGCGCACCTGCCGGACTGGCTCGAGCACCACCCGTGAAGGTTGGAATCGACGTGATCGAGATCGAGCGGATCCGCCGCGCCCTCGAGCGGTACCCGGGGTTCCGCGAGCGCTGCTTCACCGACGCCGAGCGTGCGTACTGCGACTCGCGCAAGAACCCGGCGCAGAGCTATGCGGGCCGCTTCGCCGGGAAGGAGGCCGTGGGCAAGGCGCTCGGGCTCGGCGTCGCGCGCGCGTTCGCCTGGCGCGAGATCGAGATCGTCGGGCGCCCCAAGCCGTCCGTGACGCTGCACGGCCGCGCGGCGAGCTGGGCCGAGCGTGTGCGCGCGGGCGCGATCGACCTCTCGTTGACGCACTCGCGCGAGCTGGCCGCGGCCGTCGCCGTGGTCGTTGATCCGGAATGAGCGTCGCTCGCCTCTGGCTCGCTCCCGTGGGGCAAACCATGTTTTCCCCAGGAGCTCCCTTCTTGACGTACGACCGGGGGAACCTCCCGGTTCCCGCGGTCACGACGCCCCCTCCCCCGCTCAGAGGGCAGGTTGCCCGATGAGCTTCGAGCCGCTCTACACCGCCGACGAGATGAAGGCCGCCGAGGCCGGACACGACGTCGAGCAGTTGATGCGGCGGGCGGGCGAAGCCGCTGCGCTGACCGTCCTCGACGGCTTCCACGCCGGGCGGCGCTTCACCGTCGTCTGCGGCGGCGGCGCGAACGGCGGCGACGGCCGGATCGCCGCCGAGTTCCTGCGCCAATCCGGCTGCCACGTGCGGGTCGTGGAGGCATCTTCGGACGACCACGAGCTCGGTGACCCGGAGGTGATCGTCGACGCGCTCTTCGGCACGGGGTTCCGCGGCGAGCCGCGGCCGGATGCTGCGGCGCTGATCGAGCGCATGAACGCCGCGGGCGTGCCGATCGCCGCGATCGACCTCCCGTCCGGGGTCGACGCGTCGACAGGCGAGGTCGCCGGGGCTGCGGTGCGTGCGGCCCTCACCGTCACGTTCCACGGACGCAAGGTCGGCCTCGAGGTCGCGCCCGGCCGCTTTCACGCGGGCACGGTCCATGTGGCCGACATCGGCCTCGAGCAGGCCGAGACCGAGCACAAGCTCGTGCGGCTCGACGTTCTCGACGAGGTGCCGCGCCGCGGGCCGGAGGACAACAAGTACACAGCCGGCCACGTGCTCGTCGTCGGCGGCTCTCGCGGCTTGACCGGCGCGCCGTGCCTCACGGCGGAGGCCGCGATGCGGGCCGACGCGGGCTACGTCACGGTCGCCGCTCCCGAGTCGACGCTGCCCGTGTTCGAGCAGCGGCTGCTCGAAGCGGTCAAGCGACCGCTGCCGGAGGAAGGCGGCAAGGTCGCCGCGGCGGCCGCGGACGACGTGCTCGAGCTGGCGAAGAAGGCCTCGTCGGTCGCGCTCGGCCCGGGGCTCGGACGCGGCGACGGCCCGCAGGGCGTCGTGCGCCGGCTGCTCGCCGAGCTGGAGCTGCCGGTAGTCGTCGACGCCGACGCGCTCTTCGGGCTCGAGCCGGGGGACTGGCCGGCCCCGCGCGTGCTGACGCCGCACGCGGGTGAGCTTGGGCGGCTGCTCGGGCGCGAGTCCGAGGAGATCTCGGCGCATCGGCTCACCGCGGTGCGCGGGGCGGCGGATCGCTTCGGCTGCGTCGTCCTGCTGAAGGGGGCCGACACGCTCGTCACCGAGCCCGGGCAGGGCGTGCTCGTCGTCTCGCACGGGCTTCCCTCGCTCGCGACCGCGGGCACGGGAGACGTCCTGACGGGGATCATCGGGGCGTTCCTCGCCAAGCGGATGGAGCCGCGCCTCGCCGCCGCCGCGGGCGCCGCGGCGGGGCAGAAGGCATCCATCGAGGCGCCGCAGCGCGCCGGCCTCGTCGCAAGCGACCTGATCGCCGCCCTGCCGCGCGCGCTTGGCTGACACAGCGGTCGTCACGGGCGCGTTCTCGTACACGGGCCGCGCGATCGCGGAGCTCCTGCTCGCGCGCGGGACGTGCGTGAGGACGCTGTCGCGAGCGCCGGGCGCGGATCCGCGGATCGAGTCCTTCCCGTTCGCGTTCGACGACGCGCGCGCCCTCGCACGCAGCCTCGGCGGCGCGCGCGTCCTCTACAACACGTACTGGGTGCGTTTCGCACACCGAACCGTCACGTTCGAGCGCGCGATCGAGAACACACGTGTGCTGCTCAGCGCCGCGCGCGCGGCGGGCCTCGAGCGAGTCGTGCACGTGAGCGTTACGAATCCGAGCGAGGACTCACCGCTTCCGTACTTCCGCGGCAAGGCGGTGGTCGAGCGAGAGGTGCGCGCGTGCGGCCTCGACTACGGCATCGTGCGCCCGACGCTCGTCTTCGGCCCGCATGACATTCTCCTCAACAACATCGCGTGGATCCTGCGTCGGCTTCCGGTCTTCGTCGTCCCCGGTCGCGGCGACTACCGCGTCCAGCCCGTCTCGGTCGAGGACACCGCGCGAATCTGTGTCGAGGCCGGCAAGTCGGAGACGGACGTCGTGGTCGACGCGGCAGGCCCCGAGGTGTACACGTTCGCCGAGCTCGTTCGCCTCGTCGGTCGCGCGGTCGGGAAGGACCGTGCCCTCGTCCGGGCGCCGCCATGGGCCGCGTGGGCGCTCGGCGCCGCGATCGGGGTCGCGGTTCGCGACGTGCTCCTGACGCGGGACGAGCTCGCCGGTCTCGCCGCTAGTCTTCTCGTTTCGGCGGAGTCGCCACGCGGATGCGACAGCTTCTGCGAATGGCTGGCACGTCACGGGGACGAGCTGGGCACGGCGTACACGTCCGAGCTCGCGCGAAACTACCGCTGATGCACCGCTCGGAGATCACCATCGACCTCGGCGCGCTGCGGCGGAACGTGCGCACGCTGCTCCGTGCTCTCGACGGCGCCGAGCTGTGGGCGGTCGTGAAGGCCGACGGGTACGGCCACGGCGCCGCCGACGTGGCCGGCGCCGCGCTCGGCTCGGGCGCGACCGCGCTCTGCGTCGCCACCGTCCCGGAGGCGCTCTCGCTCCGGCGCGAGTTCGCGACGGCGCGGATCCTCGTGCTCGGCCCCGCCGGCAACCGCGAGATCGCCCGTGCACGCGACGCCGGCCTCGAGCTCGCCGTCTCCGAGCGTGACCTCCCCGAGGGGGTCCCGCTTCACCTCGAGCTCGAGTCCGGAATGGGTCGCTACGGCCTCGCCGAGCTGCCCGAGCTCCCGGTCGACGTCGTCGGCCTGATGAGCCACTTCGCCTCGGCCGACTGCGACGCCGCGTTCACCGAGCGGCAGATCGAGCGCTTTCGCGCCGCGACGGACGGCCACGCGCACCTGACGCGCCACATCGCGAACAGCGCCGGGGCCCTGCGGTACCCGGCGGCCCGCTTCGACGCGGCGCGCTGCGGGATCGCCCTGTACGGCCTCTCGCCCTTCGGGGCCGACCCGGTCGAGGACGGGCTCGAGCCGGTGCTGCACTGGTCCAGTCACCTCGCGCAGGTCAAGTTGCTCGAACCCGGTCAGAGCACCGGCTACGGCCGCCGCTTCGTCGCCGAGCGGCCCACTTGGATCGGGCTCGTGCCGGTCGGCTATGCGGATGGGTTCCGGCGCGACCTGACCGGGACGGAGGTGCGCGTCGCCGGCGAGCCGCGCCGAGTCGTAGGAACGGTCTCGATGGATTCGTTCGCCGTCGAGCTCGACCGCGAGCTGCCCGTCGGCACCCCCGTCGTCCTCGTCGGGCACGGCGTGCTGCTCGAGGAGCACGCGCGCATCGCCGGGACGATCACCTACGAGCTCGCCTGCGAGATCGGCTCCGGACCGGAACGCGCCCGGCGCACGGTGGTCGATGGCTGACGCGCTCGACCGGGTCGCAGAGCTCCAGCAGGCGCGCGCCGCGGAGCTCGCCGACCGCGTCCGCCGATTCGTCCTGCCGCGCGGGGACGAGCGCGCGCTCGACTCCGGCAGCGGCCTCGGCGCGCTCGCCTTCGCGCTCGCGGCGCACGTGCGAGAGGTCGTCGGCGTCGAGCTCGACCCCGAGCGGGTCGAGCGGGCCCGGGGGCTCGCGGCAGACGTCGACAACGTCGAGTTCGTCGTCGGCGACGCGATGCACCTGCCGTTCGAGCTCTCCTCCTTCGACCTCGCCGGCACGCTGCGCACGCTTCACCACGTCCCCCGACCCGAGCTGGCCGTCGCCGAGCTCGCCCGCGTCACGCGCTCGGGCGGTACGGTGTTGGTCATCGACCAGCTCGCCCCGAACGATCCGCTCGCGGCGGTCGAGCTCGACCGCTTCGAGCGCGCCCGCGAGCCGAGCCACACGCGCCTGCTGCCGGATGTCGACCTCCGTCAGCTCTTCGAGGCGAACCGGCTCGTGCTCATCCGCTCCGAGACCGCGGACGAGGAACGGGAGCTGGAGCCCTATCTCGATCTGGCCGGCTGCGTCGGCGAGGCGCGCGAGCGGGCGCTCGGCCTGGCGCCTGAGGGGTTTCGCACCTACACGGCGACGGTAGGCTGGTATTTACTCCGCCGCTCCTAACCGAAATTTTACCCCTTTTGGGGCTGGCGACTATGTCTTATAACCGCTAAAACGTTCGGGTGAGTCCGCGAACTCTCCGTGTAGCGCTCGCCCTCGGGGCCTGCGCCTGCGTGGTCCTGCCGCTCTCGTCGGTCGCCCGCGCTGCGTTCACCGGTTACAACGGAGGCACCTCTCCCAACATCGCGTACGACAACGGGGTCAACATCGACTCGACGGGCGGACTGAGCATCACCCGAGCGACGGATCCCGCGTGGAGCCCGGATGGATCGCAAATTGCCTTCGTCCAGGGCGGGTCGGTGAAGGTGGCCCCGGTCGCCAGTCCATCGTCGACCACGACGATCGGGACCGGAGGCCAGCCGGCCTGGTCTCCCGACGGCAGCAAGATCGCGTTCCGGGGCTCCGACGGTGACATCTATTCCGCCGCCTCCAGCGGAACGGGCACGCCGACGGATCTTACGAACAGCCCTTCGGACGACGAGGATCCCGCGTGGTCGCCGAGCGGATCGCAGATCGCCTTCGCCCGGCAGGCTCCCGTCGGCAGCACGTTCGCCGGTACGTTCGCGATTTACGCAATGAGCGATAGCGGGTCCGGCCAGACCCAGCTGACCTCCTTCGGATTCATGGATCGCCGTCCGGCGTGGTCAGGCGACGGCGGCACGATCGTCTTCGACTCGACGCGCGACGGCGCCAACCGTCAGATCTATTCGGTCAACTCGAGCGGCGGGAATCCGACGCGTCTCTCGAACTCGACGAACGACGACTTCGGGCCGACCTACGCGCCGGAGGGAGACCCCATCGCGTTCGCGCGAACGGGTAGTGGGATCTTCACGATGGCCTCGGGCGGCGGTTCCGGCTCGAGCGTCGCAGGGACCTCCGCGGGCGACGAGAATCCGGACTGGCGGGCACTCGCGCCCATGAACACGTCGGTGCCGACGATCTCGGGGACGCTGCAGGTCGGTGCGACGCTTTTTGCCTCGACCGGCGACTGGACAGGTGCGAACTCCGCGAAGTTCGTCGATGGCGCCTACCAGTGGTCTAACTGCTCGTCATCGTGTAACCCGATTTCCGGCGCAACGAGCTCGAGCTACACGCTGCAGCCAGCTGACAAGGGGATGAAGTTGAAGGTGACTGTGACGGCGCGGAACGCCGGCGGCTCGTATCCATACGGCGCGGCGACTTCGGCCGAGTCCAGCCAGACCGGACTGGTCGGCGGCCCAGGCCCGCTCATCGTGACCCTGCCGCAAGTCATCGTCGGGTTCGGCGCGCTCGAAGGAGCGCCGACGATCGACTTTTCGGTCTCAGCGACGACCGGGGTGTGGCAGAGCATCCTGCCTCTGACGTACAAGTATCAGTGGCGGAAGTGCGAACGCAACGGCGGTCCCTGCTCGGACATCCCCGGCGCAACGAACTCGACCTTGCTCGTCACTCCAGATCTCATCGGGCGCGAGCTCGTCGTCGCCGTGACGGCGCACAACGACGAGGGTGACACTTACATCGAGTCGAAGCGCTCACTGGCCGTCACCGGTCTCCCGCCTCACTCGCGCGCTACGCCGCCGATCATCGGCGTGAACGAGGTCGGTCAGCAGTTGAGCGTCACCTCTGGACCCTGGACCGGCAGCGCTCCGCTCACGTTCAAGTACACCTTCGACTGGCGCCGCTGCGACGCGTTCGGGAACCTTCCGAGCTGCGTCTCGATCCCCGGTGCGACGACAACGGCAGGCGGCCTCACGCTTAGCACCTACACGCTGCAGCCGGCCGATCTCGGCTACACGATCCGCGTCTACATCACAGCGCGAAACGCGGTCGGCTCGGCGACGATCATCACGAATCACACGTTCCCGACGCTGCCGAAGCGGAAGTTCGTCCCAAGTGCGAGCGGGCCGCCGACGATCTCCGGGATCATGTCGCCGGGCCAGAAGCTCACCGCCGACGTAGGCACCTGGAGCGGTGACACGCCCATCACGTACAAGATCGTCTGGCGCCGCTGCGACGCGACGGGCGCGAACTGCGTCAGCCTGACGAAGATCCGCGGGCAGACCTACGTTCTGAAGCGAGCCGATCTCGGGCACACGTTCGTCGTTGTCGTCTCCGCGACGAACGGGGCGGGCACGACCACGATCACGTCGGCGCCGACCGATCCGATCTCGCTCACGCCCAAGCCGAAGCGCGGGCGCCGGATCGTCGGCACGAACGGCCCCGATTACCTCCCGGGAGGCGGCAACAACGACGTCTTGATCGGCCGCGGCGGGAGCGACACACTCCTCGGCGGAGCCGGTAACGACATCCTCTACGGCGGCCCGGGAAACGATGTCCTCGACGGTGGCCCGGGCATCGACAGGGTCTACGGTGGGCCCGGCAGCGACACGATCCGCGCGGCCGACGGCAAGAAGGACACGATTGACTGCGGCACGGGCAACGACCACGTCGTTGCCGACTCAATCGACGTGATCGCAAAGAACTGCGAGTCCGTCACCTTCGGGTCTCCCTCGTCGGCGCCGACGCCGCCCGGCCAGACGCCGCCCGCCCCGTAGCCCTAGCCCGCGCCGCCGAGGTGCTCGAAGGCCTCGCGGAGCTGGTCGCGCTCCGTCGCGAGGTCGGTGAACGCGCGCATCAGGCGCCGCTCGCCCTCTTCCGTCAGGCGCAGGTGCGCGACGCGTCCGTCCTTCTCGGACTGCTCGCGCTCGACGAGGCCACCCTCCTCGGCGCGGCGAACGAGCTCGGTGACCGTGCTCTGCGCGAGCTGGAGCCTGTCGGAGAGCTCGGTCACGGTCGACTGCTCGGTCCCGTCGGGGGCGCCCTTGATCATCAAGAGCAGCAGGTGTCGCTGCGGCGTGAGTCCCGACTGACGTGCGATGCGCTCGCTGCGCCGGAGGAACTTCCGCAGCGACGCCCGGAACTCTGCGACGTGCGCGACTTCCTCTACGGAGGGTGGACGCCGGCTCATGTTCCGATTTTAGAACGGTCTCGATTGCGATTCATCCTCCGGGCCAGGAGGTTCGGCGCGATCGCCTGCGCGAGGGCGGCCACCCGGTAGTAGGGGGGCACCGTCGTCTCGCCGCGACCCTTCTCGAGCGACTCGCCGACATGGGCGGCGACCCGCTCCGGGCCGACGACGAGGCGTCGCAGCGGCGGCGGCAGCTTCCCCTGCGGGAAGCCCTCGGTCTCGACGAAGCCCGGCTTGACCGTGTGGACGCGGATACCTCGGGCGACGAGCTCCGCCGCCGTGGAACGGGAGAACGCGAGCTGGGCGTGCTTCGACGCTGAGTACGGGCCGCTCGGGCCGGTCGCGACCTCGCCGGCGACAGAGACGATGTTGACGACGTCGGCCGGCGGCTCGAGGCCGGGGAGGAATGCGCGCAGGCACCAGACGCCGCCGAGGTAGTTCGTCCGCATGACCTGCTCGATCCGCTCGGGATCGCCGTCGAGGAAGCCGGTGCGGGCCGGGATGCCCGCGTTGTTGACGAGCAGGTCGAGGCGCGGATGCCGCTCCAGCACGGCGGCGGCGCAGCGGTCGACGGCGCTGCGGTCGGCGACGTCGCAGAGCTCGTACTCGGCGCCGAGCTCCTCGGCGAGCGGGCGCAGCCGCTCCTCGCGGCGGGCGACCAGGACGCAGTGCCAGCCTCGTGCGGAGAGGGCGCGGGCGATCGCCTCGCCGATCCCGGACGAGGCGCCGGTGATGACGGCTACGCGCTGAACGTCGTCCCCCGGATCCGTCGGGGTTGATCAGACCGGTTGGTCTGATCAGGTCTGCCGGCCAGACCAAGTCGTACAAGCGCGGTTACCGACACACGCGCACGACCCGGCGCGCCGAGACCGACCGGCCGGACGCGTCCGTCGCGACCGCCTCGAGTGCGTGGCGACCCGGACGCGCGCTCTTCGTGGTCCACGTGATCGCCGCCAGACCGCCGCCGGCGCCCCGGTCGAGTCCGATCGTGCGAGCGCCGTCGACGAAGCGCACGCTCCGCAGCTTCCTCGTCGCGCTGACGCTCACGACGAGCCGCTGCTGCCTGGCGACGCAGGCGTCCGGCTCCGGCAGGATCCAGCTCAGCGCCGGTCCACTCACGACCTTGATCCGAACCTCCTTGAAGCGTGTGTTCGGCATGATGTTCGAGCCGGTGGTGTTGACGTTCTTCGCCTCCTCGAAGTCGGACGAAGCGATCACGGCCCTGACCGTTCCGGTGGCGAGCTTCGGCGCCTGGCGCGGGAGCGGGAAGAGCGCCAGTCCCGTGACGGGGTCGTACGCAGCTGCACCGATCAGCACGCGCCGGTAGCCGATCACGAGCGAGAACGGGTCGACTCCGGCCTGCCGGTCGGTCGTCCGGACGACGAGGGTCGGGCGGCCGGCGGCGACGCGGGTCGTCAACAGCCGGACGCTCGGCGGCGTGACGTCGTCGACCCAGAAGTTGAGCACGTAGCGCCCGGCCAGCCGGCGGCCGGTGAACGGCTCACGGCCCGAGTCGACGGCCACATAGAACGCCTGCTGGCGCGGAAACGACGCGCCGGCCGCCCCGATCGGCAGGCCGAAGTCGAACGTCAGCTCGTTCACGTCCACGGGCGTCCCGGCGAAACCCTGGACGTCGTCCTCGTCCTGCGAGCCGAGGAAGAACGGATCGATCCGCGCCCCGGCGCTCTGAAGGAGGATCGACACGCCAATGTTCGCCGCGGCGCGGTTCAGCGACGTCCGGTAGACGCGCTCGGCCCCGTTCTCCTCCATCGGCGGCTGGTCGGGTGCGTTCCCGAACGGCGCCATCGGATAGCGGTAGCGGTCGACCCGGTCGGCGCCGAAGCGTGTGTCGCCGGCCTGGAGCTTCTGCAGCTCGGCGGCGTGCTGCTGCACGAGCGCCGGCCGCTCGACGACGAACAGATAGGGGACGCGGCGCTGCACGTCGCCGCGGCGGAGGACGACGAAGCCGTAGTCCTCGCCGTCCACGGCGTCGGCGCCGGCGTGCGCGACGACGGGGAGGTCGGCCTCGCCGCCGGGCGGGATCGTGATCGTCCCGGGTACGTCGACGGAACTGCCTGCCGAGGTCGACTGCGGCGCGAGCTGAACCTCCCAGGTGCCTGCACCGTCGCCCGCGTCGGTCAGGCGCACGAGCAAGCCCTTGCTCTCCGCCTCGCGGCTGACATCGAGGTTGCCGAACGAGAGCGAGACCGGCCTCGCGCGTGCGTGCGGTGTCGCCCCACGCCGGGCCCGCCGTCGAGACGAGCGCCGACTTGACCTGCTGCGGCGTCCAGCTGCGATGAAGCTGGACGAGCAAAGCGGCCGCGCCGGCGACGTGCGGAGTCGCCATCGACGTCCCGTCGAAGACGGCGAAGCGCGACTGAGCCACCCGCGGCAGCGTCGCCGAGAGGATCTGTCCGCCCGGCGCGGCGACGTCGGGCTTCAGCGCGTGCCCGAACGGTGTCGGCCCGCCCGACGAGAAGCTCGTGACGATCCCGCTACGGGCGGTGACGTCCTCCAGCGGGTCGCGTCCGACCTGGATCGTCGTCCGGCCGCCCGTCCCGGACATGAAGGCGCGCAGGAGCTCGCCGTCGAGATTGGAGATCATCCCGGACGGAACCGAGAGCTGGAGCGGGATCGGGTTCGCCTCGCCCTCTCGATTGTCGGTGAGGACGAGGCCTGCGGCGCCGGCGGCCTGCGCCTGGAGCGCCTTCGTCACGAACGGGCAGAGCCCGCGCTGGGCGAGCGCGATCGCACCGGCGAGCGAGTGGCGCGGCAGCTGTCCGCGCGTCGACGCCGTGTCGGACGGCGGGCCGCAAAGGTGCCGGTCGACGGGCCCGTCGTCGACGCCGACGATCGACCCGACGTCGACGAGCTGCTGGTCGAAGATGCCCCAGCTGTTCGGGGCGAGCATCCCGGCGGCGCCGAGGAACGGAATCTGCTTGAGCGCGTCGGGTGCGCCCGGCGCCGTAACGGTCAGCGCGGGCGCGAAGACGTGCCCGCTCGAGACGGCCGCGACCGAGATCGCGTCGGGCGCGGTGCCGGGCGAGCCGGTGGAGCCGAAACCGAACTGATCGCGGTCGTTGCCGGCGGCGATCACCGGCACGACGCCCGCGGCCACGGTGTTGCGGACGGTCTCGACCATGGCGTCGTTGGCCGGGTCGCTCTCGGCGCCGCCCCCGGAGAAGTTGATCACGTCCATCCCGTCCGAGACCGCCGACTCGAACGCGGCGATGATCTCGGGCGTGTTCGCGACGTGCCCGATCGGCGTCGGCACCGTGAAGACGCGATAGTTGCCGAGCCACGCGCGGGGCGCGACGCCCGACAGGCCGCTCGTCTCGGGATGATCGGATCCGGCCGGCGCCGTCGTGCCGGCGTCCCCGGCGGCGATCCCGGCGACATGCGTGCCGTGGAAGGACGAGCTCGGATCGACGGCAAGGCGCCCGGGCGCACCCGCATTCGGACCGGGAAAGACGCGCGCCACGATCACCTTGGGCGATGTCCAGCGCAGCCCGCCGCGCGGGAAGCCGGGCGGGTACTGGAAGCCCGTCGCGTTGAAGAACGGGTTCGTCTCGTCGATGCCGTCGTCGACGATGGCGATCTTGACGCCTTCGCCGCGCGCCCCCGCGATGCGGTTCAGCTCGTCCGCGCCGATCACGGACGGGCTCCGGTCGAGCGCCTCGCTGTAGCGGACGCTGGGGTAGACGCGCGTGACGACGTGGAGGCGCACGAGCTGCGGCAGGCGCTTTGCGGGCAGCGTCACCGTGAGGCCGTCGACGAGGATGCGGAAGCGGCGGCCGACGCGCGCCTGCGGGATCGCGCGTCGCAGCGCCACGCCTGCGCGCGCCTGCGCGGAATCGAGTCGGCGCAGGTAGGCGTGGGAGGATGCGCTGTGGACGTTCAGCCGGCGGGCGCTGTCGGCGGAGGCGATCCGTCGCCCGAACGTTGCGGCGAGCGGCGGCAGGCGGAGGCGCGCGATCACACGCACGCGTCCCCGCGCCTGGCCGGCCGGGATGTGGATCACGCCTGCGCGTACGCGCGGCTGCGTGAGCTCGCCGGCCCCGCGACGGACCGGTTGGAACGCCGCCGCTGCGGGCATCGCGGCTGCAAGCGCCGCGCAGACGGCGGAGAGGGCAAACGCGCGACGCACCGGACGATCAGCCTAGCCGACGGACAGTAGACTCGCGCCGTGCCCGGCCCCTTCGACGGCAAGTGCGGCCTCATCCTCGGCGTGGCCAACCGGCGCTCGATCGCCTGGGCGATCGCGAAGCGGCTCGCCGACGGGGGCGCGAGGCTCGGTTTCACCTATCAGGGCGAGCGGATCGAGAAGGGCGTTCGCGAACTCGCCGACTCGGTCGGCTCGCCGCTCGTGACCGAGTGCGACGTGCGCTCCGACGACGACGTCGCGCGCGTCTTCGCCGAGACCGCCGAGATCTTCGACGGTCGGCTCGACGTGCTCGTCCACTCGGTCGCCTTCGCGGCGGCGGAGGATCTCGAGGGCCGGTTCACGGACACGCCGCGCGATCGTTTCTGGCTCGCGCTCGACGTCAGCGCCTACTCGCTCGTCGCCGCCGCACGCGCGGCCGAGCCGCTGATGGAGGCCGGCGGCGGCGGCTCGATCGTGACGATGACCTACCTCGGCGGCGAGCGCGCGGTGCCGCACTACAACGTCATGGGCGTCGCCAAGTCCGCGCTCGACTCGTGCGTGAAGTACCTCGCCTGGGATCTCGGACAGAAGGACATCCGCGTGAACGCGATCTCGGCCGGGCCGGTGCGCACGCTCGCCGCTCGGTCGATCGCCGGGTTCCCGACGATGGAGGCGATCGTCGAGGAGCACGCTCCGCTGCACCGGCACATCGACGCCGACGACGTCGGCGCCGCGGCCGCGTACCTGCTCTCGGACGACGCGCGGAACGTGACCGGAACGACGCTCTATGTCGACGCCGGGTACCACGCGATGGGTATGTAGAGGACCGCTTCTTCGGTCCCACTTCGCCTCCGCGAGCCGCATGTTCAAGCCGTTTCGACGGCTCGCAAAAGCCGCTTGGACGCTCATTCCGCGTGCGTGATTGCCTTTGCGACTCAACGACCGTTCATCCCGGTTCGCGCGATCGAACGTAGTCGTAGCCGCGATGCCGTGTTGCCTTGGTGGTGTCGCGTGATCCCCTAGCGAAGCGACGACCGTGGCACGTCTACGTCGGGCAATTGGAAGAGCGCAAGCTCGACAAGCTGGGGACTTGGCCCGGGTTGAGATCGGCATGGGCACCTGCCAACCTCCAATACGCGATGCCATCCAAGGTGAGTACCGGCACCATCCTGGCCGGCTTTCGCGTTCAGTCGTTCATCGGCGAGGGGGCGATGGGTGCGGTGTACCTGGCCGAGGACGTGAGGCGCGGAGGTCGCGTCGCCCTCAAGCTGCTCGCGCCGGAAGTGGCCAGGGACGAGCGCTTCCGGCAGCGCTTTCTCCGGGAGTCTCAACTCGCGTCGAGCGTCCACCATCCCCACATCGTCCCCATCCGGAGGGCCGGCGCGGAGGGCGATGCGCTCTATCTCGCGATGGACTACGTCGAGGGGTCGGATCTCCGTGAGCTGCTCCGCGGGGAAGGTCGGCTTGAACCTCAGCGCGCGATCGAGCTTGTGGGACAAGTCGCCGAGGCCCTCGACTCGGCGCACGCGGCAGGGCTCGTCCATCGCGACGTGAAGCCCGGCAACATTCTCGTCAACGTTCGGCCCGACGGCGAGCGCGCATATGTCTGCGACTTTGGCCTCGCCCGGCATGTGTCTTCCGTGAGCAGCCTGACCGGCGACCGTGGCTTCGTCGGGACGATCGACTACGTCCCGCCCGAACAGATCGAGGGTGGCGCCATCGACGGACGCGCCGACGTCTACTCGCTCGGATGCGTGCTGTTCGAGTGCCTGGCCGGTGCGCGCCCGTTCGACCGTGAGAGCGAGCTCGCGGTCGTCTTCGCGCATCTCAATGAGCCGCCCCCGGTCTTCTCCGACCTCCGGCCCGAGCTCCCCAACGCCTTCGACAGTGTCTTCCAGACGGCGCTGGCCAAATCGCCGGACGACAGGTATTCGACCTGCCGCGAGTTAGTCGCGGCCGCTTCGGCGGCGAGGCAAGGGAGGACGTTCGTGCGCCGGAAGCTTCGTCGCCGGCGGCTGTTCCTGAGCGGCACCGCGGTTCTCGCCGTGGCCGGCGGAGCGATCGGCGGCATCCTGGCCTCGCAAAACGGGCCGCCACCGGCAGGCCCCCCTTCGATCTCGCAGACCGCCATCGCGGGCGCCAAGCTCGGCCAGTCCGCCACCGCATACAAGCAACGCTTCGGCTCGTGGCGCGAGGACATCTTCGTCCTGCCGAACTTCAGGACGCTCATCTTCCAGCAACCCGAGGTCGCCGTCTATTTCGAGCGCAAAGTCGACGCGGGCATCATCATCACGACCTGGAACCACGCCTTCAGAACGGCCACCGGGGTCGGGCCCTGTTCGACGATTCAGGAGCTCAAGAGCGCGTACGGCAGCAAGTTGCATCCGTCGAAATTCAACACGCAAAAGGGCAAGGTCTATGCATACACGGTCGGCAAGAACCTGCTATTCGCCGCCAACGGACCTCCGCCCAATCCCTCGAAATATGTGACGGCGGTTGCGCTCTACGATGGCAGCGCCCCAGGAGCCAACAAGCCGCATGGCTCGTTGCCGTTCGCAGGGTTCGTCGCCCTCAACGAAACCAACTGCCGCTGACGATCAGTCGGGTCTAGCCTCGATCGACCACGTGAAGCGTGTTCGGCTCTCCTGCGGAGCAAGTCCTCCGGGCCGCGGGCCGCGGTGCACGAGCAGGATCGGGGCACGAGCGTCGCGGACGAGCGCACGACGGGCGGCACCGATTCCCTCCCGCCGCCAGCGCGGAGAGATGCCGACGACGACGAGGGTCGACGGCCCGACGGCCGCAACGAGCGCCTCTTCCGTCGGCTCGGCTAGGAGCGGCTCGGTTTTGACCCCGACGACACGCTGCACCGCCAGAGAGGCATCGGCAAGAAGACGGCTTGCGTCGCGTTGGCCGCGACGCGGATCCGCCTTCGTGCCAATGAGCTGAAGCGGAGCGTCTGCGGCAAGCGCCAGGCCGGCGGCAAGTTCAAGCGCCGCCCAGTCGTGCTCGCTGCCCCCGAACGGCACGAACACGCCCTCTCCGTCCCCGAACTCGACCTTCGAATTCGCGAGGATTCCGACGTCCGCGGGCGAGCGTTCCAGGATCGCGGCGAGGCGCTCCGGCAGCCGGTTCGCGCCGAGCCCGGGCGGAGCATCCAGGAGCACGAGCTCGACGGCGTGCGTCGTCGCGAGGCGCACGGCGTCGCGGGCCGGATCGATCGTGGTGAAAGCCGCAGTCCGCGCAGTGACGTCCAGCGACGCGACCCGTGCATTTACGGCGGACGCAGCGCCCCTGAGCTCGCTCTCGTCCGTGAGCAGACAGGCGACGATCAACTCTCGCGTCGGGAGCGTGGCCAGCGGCTCAGCGATCGTCAGAAGCGCGTCGAGCTGCTCCTCGTCCGAGGGAAGAACGAGCACCGCCCGACCCGGCTCGGCAAGGGAAGCCGCACGGATCGGAGCGACTCGCTCGAGCTCGAGAGTCGGGTCCTGGGTCAAGACCGCCCGCTCGAGCTCGTGGAGCGCGCGCGTGGGCTCGATGCCGAACTCCTCGACGAGTGCCTCCCGCGTCCTTCGGTAGACGTTAAGCGCCTCTGCCTGTCTCCCCGAGCGGTAGAGGGCGAGCATCAGCTGCCCGACGAGGCCCTCACGAACGGGGTGCTCCGCGGACAGCGCCTCCAACTCCGCGATGAGCTCGGCGTGGCGGCCGAGCGCGAGCTCGGCCTCGATGCGGTGCTCTACCGCCGCGAGCCGGATCTCCTCGAGCCGCTCGATCGAGGTCTGCGCAAAGGACTCGTACCGGAAGTCGGCGAGCGGTGCTCCTCGCCACAACGCGAGCGCTTCGCGGAGAAAGTCGAGGGCAGAAGTCGCGTCCCCTCGCGCGAGTGACTGACTCGCTTGTTCAGTCCGGCGCTCGAAGCGCTTCAGGTCGAGTTGCTCCGGCGAGAGGCGAATGACGTATCCGGGCGAACGCGTCTCGATCACGGATGCGGAGCCGAGGGCCCTGCGGAGCTCCGAGATCTGCCGCTGCACCTGCGTGACCGCCGTGACCGGAGCGGCGCCGGAGTAGAGATCGTCGGCGAATCGCTCAACCGGCACGACCTGGTTTGCGTTGAGGAGGAGGATTGCGAGCGTCGCACGCTGCCTCGGGCCTCCGAGCCGGATAGGGCCCTTCTCGCCGACGACCTCGAGCGGGCCCAGGACTCGGAACTCGAGCACTTGGCGGACGGTAACCGTTCGATAGCGGCTCGGTAGCCGCCGGTCCGAGGATCGCGGCAATCGAGTTCAAGGAGGGGAAGATGTTCAAGCTCAAGCGTCTGTTGGTCGCCGGCTCGGCGGCGGTCGCCGCTGCAGCCGTCGTGACCGCGCTCGGAGTCGCGGCGGCGCCCGTCGTCCACGACCACGCTCACTTCACGACCGACCCGTACGCGACGGACCTCTGTGGGATTCCCGGCACGGCCGTCGATACGGTCGTCGGACAGGACCTGGAGTATGCGAGCGGAGCGTTCGTCTCACCCGGCAACGTGACCGAGCTCTTCACGGCGACCGCGAGCGGCAAGTCGGTCGAGTGGCGCATGGCCGGCGTCGTCATGGGGAGCGCTCCGGCCGACAACGGCGACGGCACCGCGACGTTCCTCATCACTGTCAACGGGACCTCGGCGATCTTCAAGCTCCCAAACGGGCGGGTGCTGGTGACCGATGTGGGTTCGATCACGTTCGCGGTGACGGTCGACGCCACGACCGGCGATTTCATCTCGTTCGCTGTTGTGGACATCAACGGCCCCAGGCCGGCCGGCTGCGCCGTCATCGCGGCAGCGTTGACGTAGCTCGCCGCACGCCTCGTCCACCATCAGGTTGGAGAGGGCGGCGTTGTTCAGTCGCCCTCTTCCACTACCGTCGGCTCGGAGAGCACCTGGACGCAGTCTCCCGATCTCGCGGGACACTCAAGGGCACGCGGCACTGAGGCTGGCGAAAGCTCGTTGCTTCATGCGTAGTGCGTTTTGCGCTACACTCAGGCGCAGTGTCTCCGGCACCGCCACCTCTCTCCCTTCGGCTCGGCGAGGAGGGTGTGCGCGCGCTCGATGAGCTTGCGCGGCGGCGGCGCGTGACCCGTGCCGAGGCTGCCCGGCAAGCGATCACCGAGGCGGCCGCGCGTGAGCGGCGGCGCGCTGGGCTGGCGGCCGAGGCTGCGGCGCTCATCGCGAGCCCGGAATACCTGGCCGAGGCGCAGGAAGTCGCAGCGCTCATGGAGCAGCTTCGTGGTCCGGGGTGACGTGCACGCGATCGTCATCCCGCGGCGCCGCGGTCACGTCCAGCGCGGCCGGCGCTACGCCGTCGTCGTCCAAGCCGACGACCTGCTCGCCCTCTCCACGGTCGTGGTCTGCCCGACGTCGACCTCGACTCCGCCTGCGAGCTTTCATCCTGAGATCGACCTTGGGCAAGAACCAACGCGCGTGATGTGCGAAATGGTGGGGGCCGTTGACGTTCGAGCACTCGGCGACCAGGCTGGGCATCTCACGCGGGATGAGATGCGAGCGGTCGATGAGGCGCTCGAACTCGTCCTTGACCTCGTTTGACCTCCGCCGCCGAAAACGCCGACTTGCGCCCCTCGCGTGAACATCCTCTCGCGAATAGTCACCGCCGCGTCACGGATCGCGAGCGCGTCCATGAGCGTCGGAACGCGGGTCGTAGAGGCCTGTCTGGGTGTTGTCTTCATGATGTCACGCGTGGTGTGAAAGCCAGAAGTCCCTGCTCAGCAGCACCTCTGAACCACGCGATGGGCATGTAGGCCGCCGCGCGCGCCGCCGAGTTTTCGCACTTCCGGCGCACCCTCGTCACACACCTGTGCGCTTTTTCGCGTTACGCTCGAGCGGAGTAGGGGGGCGGGTCGGGACCCGGGTTACACGCGCGTGTGCCTTAAACGATGAAACTGGACGGCACCGGTCAGAGCGCGCGCGCCGCCTCGAGCATCTCGTCCAGATCGGGCACCTCGTCGTTCGCGTAGCGGCGCGCGAAGCGGACGACGCCGTCGCCGTCCACGAGGAACGCGCTCCGCTCGGCGACGTCCTTCAGGCCGCGAAACTCCTGCGCGACGTCGAACGCGTGAACCGCGTCCGCGTTCCAGTCGGAGAGGAGCGGAAAGTTCAGGTCGAGCGCCTGGAGCCAGGCCAGGTGCGTCCACGGCGAGTCGCGCGAGATCCCGTACGGCGTCACTCCGGCGGCGCGAAACTCCTCGCTCCTGTCCCGCAGGAGCCCCATCTCGTCCGTTCAGGTGGCCGACCAGTCGAAGAGGTAGAAGAGCAGCAGGATCGGGCCCTCGCGGGTCGCCTCGGCGAGCGTGGACGACTCCCGAGGGGAGGTCCACACGGTCGCCGGAGGGACGGAGGCGCCGACATCAAGCATCCGCCCAGCCTAACGAGGAGGGACCCGAACGGCTTCGACAGGTGTATCTGCGTCGGAACCCGCGAAAGGAGCAAGGGATGCGCCGCGTCATCTTCGCCGTGATCGCGGTGGCCGCCGCCGCCGCACCCGCCCACGCACGTGCAGCCGGCTGCCCACCCTCGACCTGCGGGATCCTGAGCGTGCCGGTTCCCGGCTCGTCGCTCCTCGCCTTGCGCCCGTCCGGCGACCGGGGTCCGCTGCTGGCCTACGATCTCCTGCGCGGACGCACGCGCTTCTCGCTCCCGTCCGGGACGCTCAGCCCAGACGGGCGTCGGTTCTTCGCCGCCCGGTCGGCGACGACCGCGACCCGGATCACGGCGTACGACGGGCTCAGGGGCACGCGCCTGGCTCGCTGGTCGATCCCCGGCCCGTGGCTCCTCGCCCGCACCTCCGCGAACGGCCGCTGGCTCGCGTTCGTCCGTAGCGGCAAGGGCACGACCGCCTTCGCCGTCGTGGACTCGACACGGCACCGGCTCGCATACCGGTTCGCTCTTGCCAGCCGGTACGACGTCGACGCCGTCTCGCCCGACGGGCGGCGCCTCTTCCTGATCCAGTGGTTCGCGTCGAACGGGCCGCCGAAGTACGCCGTCCGCGCCTACGACCTCGCGCGCGCCGAGATGGCGACCGTCGCGCTGAAATCGAGCGACTCGGGGATGGCCGGCTTCGCCTGGGGCGCCGTCGCCTCGCCGGGCGGCCACCGGCTGCTGACGCTTTACCTCAACATCTCCAACGGGACGGCGTTCGTGCACGACCTCGACCTGCGCGCGAGCTACGCGATGTGCGTCGACCTGCCCGACCGGAGTCGCGACCCGTCGACCCTCGGCAACTACACGCTCGTGCTCTCGCGTGACGGCCGGCGTCTCTACGCGGCGAACCCCGCTCTCGGCGTCGTTCACGAGCTCGACGTCGCGCGCGGTCGGCTCGTGAGCACGGCCCGCTTCGCCGGCACGACGCCGGAGCTGAACTCGAATGGCGCGATCTCGCGCGACGGCCGGACGCTCGCATTCGCGAGCGGGAGCTCGGTGTTCACCTACGACACGGTCACCGCGAAGGTGGCTGCACCCCGGTCGATCGGCGCGCCCGTGGCGGGGCTCGGGTTCGACGCCAAGGGCCGGCTCGTCGTCGTCCGCAGCGACCGGCGTGCGGTGACGCTCAAACTGCGCTAGCGGCGACCCTCTCCGGCTCGACCTCGGTCGCGGCCGAGATCTCCTGGACGACCTCCACGATGTCGCGGTTCGCGTTGAAGATCCGGAGCTGCCGGTCGGCGCCGTTCCCGCGCACGAGGATCTCGAGGATCCCCTCGAGCTCGCGTTCGGAGCCGAGCTCCCGCGCGTGCGGCTCGATGTCCTTCAGCGTCCGGCGGACGAGCTGCGCGACGGGAACACGGTTCCGGCGGCCCGTCGCGAGATCCATCACCGGCGCCTCGAGGCCGTACCGCGCCGCGAGCCACTTGTTCTCGCTCGTGAGGACGCGGTGATAGGACGGGATCGTCTCGCCGCGCTCGTACTGCTCGCAGTACTGCTTGACGAGTGCCTGGCAATAGGCCGTCAAGGCGACGACGTCCTCGAGCCGGGTGACGGCGTCGCAGATGCGGATCTCGACGGTGCCGAGCCGCGGGTGCAGGCGGATGTCCCACCAGATGTGCGTGTAATCCGCGATGCACCCGGTCTTCTCGAGCTGGCCGACGACGGCGGCATAGTCGGCGTAATCCCTGAACCGCGGCGGCGGCCCCGAGCGAGGGAACGCTGCGAACACCATCTGGCGCGTCGAGCGCATTCCGGTCGGCTCGCCGCGCCAGAACGGGGAGCTCGCAGAGAGCGCGAGCAGCTGGCCGAGATCGTTGAGCAGGCCGTTCACGACCTGGATCGCCTTCTCGGGATCGCCGACCGCGACGTGGACGTGCAACCCGAAGATCAGCTCGCGCCGGGCGACGTACTGCATCTGGTCGACGAGGCTGCGGTAGCGGTCGCGCGCGGTGATCCGCTGCCGCTCGAAGAGGCTGAACGGATGCGTCCCGGCCGAGCCGACGCGGAAGCCGAGGTCGCGGGCGACACCGCCCACGTACCCGCGCAGGATCTTGAGCTGCGCCTCGACGTCCTTCGGCGTTCGGCAGACGGGTGTCGCGATCTCGATCGTCGACTGCATCAGCTCGGGATTGATCCGCGGCTCGAGCTCGTGGCCGGCGATGGCCGCGAGAACGGTGTCGATGTGCTGGACGAGGTCGAACGTCTCGGGGTCGAGCAGCATGTATTCCTCCTCGACGCCGAGCGTGTACGGATCGCTCTTCCCGAACGCGTGGTCCAGCACGCTCCCGCCGGCGGCAAAGCCCGCTCCCTTGCCCGTGATCGACGGCGGAAAGATCTGCTCGGTCACGTGGCCGAAGTATCTACCCCCTTAGGTGCCGCTTGCCGGCGCCGCCTTCAGGCTGTGCGGGCTTGCCCGTGCAGCCGTCTGAAACGACCGGTCGACACGCTTGGTAGCGATCCACGTTTCTAGGCCTGCGGAAGAAGCGCGTCGGCCTCGATCTCGACGAGCCAGCGCGGGTCGAGGAGCTGGACGACGACGCCGGTCGTCGCCGGAAGGACGTCGCCGAAGACCTCGCCGTGCGCACGGCCGACGGCGCCGGCGTCCTCCGGCCGGACGATGTACATCCGCGTCCGCACGACGTCGGCCGGACCCGCGCCCGCCTCGGCGAGAGCGTCGAGGACGATCTCGAGGCAGCGCCGTGCCTGTGCGTAGGCGTCCGGCGGCGGGTCCCCGCCGTCGGGCATCGTCGGAGCCGTCCCGGAGACGTAGACGTGCCCGCCCTGAACGACCGCGCGCGAGTACCCGTAGCGCCGCTCGAGCGGCTGCGCCGAAGAGATGAGGCGCCGCTGCACCGGGTTAGTATCGCCGCCGGTGGACGCGCTGCGACTCGTCGAGGGCTGGCCGGCCCGCACGGCCGCCGTCGGCGTCGTCTCCGCGGCGGGCGAGCTCGGCGCAGTCGGCCCGCGCGGCCGGGCGTTCTCCTGGGCTTCCGTGACGAAGCTCCTCACCGCGCTCGCGACCCTCGTCGCGCTCGAGGAGGGAACGGTCGACCTCGACGACCCGGTCGGGCCGCCGGGCTCGACGCTGCGCCACGTGCTCGCCCACGCGTCCGGGCTACCCCCGGAGGACGGCCCGCCGATCGCGCCGGTCGGCCGGCGGCGGATCTATTCGAACGCGGGCATCCACGCCGCCGCGCGGCACGTCGAGGAGCGGGCGGAGATCCCCTTCCGCGACTACCTGGCCGGAGCCGTGCTACGGCCGCTCGGGCTCCGCGGCGCCCTGCGCCATTCGCCGGCGTGGGGCTACGCGGGGCCGCTCGACGACCTGCTCGCCCTCGGCCGCGAGCTGCTCGCGCCGACGCTCGTCGCGCCCGAGACGCTGGCTGAGGCGACGGAGGTGCAGTTCCCCGGCCTCGTCGGCGTGCTGCCGAGCTTCGGCCGCATGGATCCGAACGACTGGGGCCTCGGCTTCGAGCTCCGGGACGCGAAGTCGCCGCACTGGACGGGGGCGCGGAACTCGGCGCGCACGTTCGGGCACTTCGGCGCGAGCGGCACGTTCCTCTGGGTCGACCCGGACGCCGAAGTCACGTGCGGCTGCCTGACCGACCACGAATTCGGCGAGTGGGCCAAGGACGCCTGGCCGGCGCTCAGCGACGCCGTCCTGCTTGAGGCCGGCGGGCCCAGCTAGCCCTCGTCGTCCGCGAACAGTGGCCGCACGAACTCGTCGAATGTCTCGCGGTCGCAGCTCGCTACCGTCGCGGGCGTCATCGCCCGCACCGAGGCTGTGCGCGGGATGTGCATCGCCAGCGACACCTCGCCGAAGTACGCTCCGGGCCGTAGCACCGAGCGCGGCCCGAGGTCGGATTGGCTCACGGCCATGAGACCCGAGAGCAGGACGTAGAAGCGCTCGCCGGCCTCGCCCTCCTGCACGACCGCCGCGCCGGCAGGGATGTCCTCCCGGGTCATGCGCTTCGCAAGCTGAGCGAGCACTTCGCCCGGGAGGCCGGCGAGGAGGGTAACGCGTGACAGCTCGTGCGCGGTGGCGGACGCCCGCGGGCTCACTCGTCTTCGCGCTCCCGCGCCTTCTCCGGATCGTCGTGGCCCGGCCCGCGCATGCTCTCCTCCTCCTGCTGGCGGCCCTCCCTCTGCGCCTGCTCCTGCTCTTCTTCGGTGGCTTCGGGGTTGTCGTGCACGGCGACCTCCTGTCGGGATTGTGAGGGCACGAGTACCCGCAACGCGCCGGCGAGACTCTCGAACTCGAGCGGCGGCTCGAGCACGAGTGGTTCGCCGTCGGCGGCGGCGCCGACGTGCGGGAGCTCGAGCTCGACCCGGAAGCGCCGCGCGGCGCGCTCGACCCAGCTGCGCGGCAGCCAGCCTTCGGCCGCGTAGAGGTGCAGCCGGCCCTCGTCGAGCGCGGCACGCTCCCCGACCGTGAAGAGCCGGAGCTCGTAGGCGTTGTTCGCCACGAGCATGATCCGGGCGGCGATGGTCTCGCCGTCGACGCGGGTCCGCAGGCGGTGGCGCTCGCCCGCGACCCGCCAGAGCGCGCGCATCCGGGCGAGCGTCTCGTCGCGACGCCGGTGCTCCTCCCGCCGGTGGACGAGATCCGCGTAGAGGCCGAGCGAGACGTTGTTCAGGAACGGCCGCCCGTTGACCCGGCCGACGTCGATCCGGCGCTCGGCCCCGTCGAAGGCCGCGAGCGCCCCGAGCGGATCCTCCCGGTCGAGCCCGAGGTCGCGGGCGAAGTGGTTTCGCGTCCCCAACGGGATGCAGACGAACGGGACGTCGCGCTCGAGCGCGGCCGCCGCGACGGGCGCGAGCGAGCCGTCCCCGCCGGCGACGCCGACGACGTCCGCGTCCGCTCGGCGGGCGACCTCGACCGGGTCGTCGCCGGGGCCGAGCACATGGCAGCGGACGCCGCGCGCACGCGCCGCGCGCTCGAGCTCCTCGGCCGTCGGGCTCTCGTCCCCGGAGCGCGGGTTGATCAGGAGGAAGCCCGCCACGCCCCTTCCAGATTAGTGCCCCTTCCAGCAATGAAAGCCCGCTTCTCGCCCGCTATCACGCGGCGCCAGAGTCCACCCTTCTCGCCCGCTATCACGCGGCGCCAGAGTCCACCCTCGACCTTGCGCAGGCTGCCAGCCTGCGCGGCGGCCGAGTGCGGCCTCTGGCTTGGTGCTAGCGACCGAGAAACTGGGCTGCATTACCGGAAGGGGCACTAGGCCCTCCGGACCCTCAAACTGAGCCGAACGGCCCATGGTGCTGCCCGCTCCATGCGCCGATCATTCCTCCATGAGCGAACGCGGCCTCCATCGCATCGAGGACGACCTCTCCGAGACCTGGCTCGAGGACTGGGCCGGAGCCGGAGTCGCCGAGATCGAGGCGTATCTCGCGAAGCATGCGGCATTCCTGAGCTTCCTGGACACCCAGGACAGCTAGCCCGCCGCCTGCGGAGCGGAACCTCTCACAAACGCGTGAGGAACGTCACGCGGAGGGTCTATCGTGCCCTCGTCCATCTCACGTGGGAGGCGATCCGTGAAGCTCAGTTACCTGATCCGCGGCCTGCCCGGCCATCCGCTCCACCCGCCACTGACGGACGCCACGATCGGCATCTACACGTTCGCGACGATCGCGGCCTTCGCCGACGTCGTCGGCATCAGCAACACGACCGCGGCGCACGGCTGGTGGCTCGCGCTGCTGGTCGGGCTGATCGCGACCGTCTTCACCGCGCTGACCGGCCTCGCCGACTGGCTCACGATCGAGTGGGGCAGCGAGCTCTGGAAGACGGCGACCTTGCACATGGCCTCGATGGTGACGGCGACGGTCTTCTTCGGGCTGGCCGCGCTTTTCGGCCACGACGACTGGCGGGCTGGGAACGTCTCCGCCGGGGAGTTCGTCCTCACGCTCGTCGGGTTCGGCTTCCTGACGCTCGGCGGGTGGCTCGGGGGCGCGATCGTCTTCGTGCACGGAATGCGCGTCCTCAACCTCGTCCAGGAGCCGACGGAACGTGCCGTCGCCCCGGTCCCGCATGACGAGAAAGAGGCGGCGGAGGGCGGCTAGTGCCCCTCCAGCAAATGTCCTCCGGCTTCTGGCCCGCGATCACACGGCGCGCTGCCGCGTCCTCAGTCGCCCACGTATCTACCGATACGCGGGCTCCATGCGTCCTTGCATCGCTTGGTGCTCGCGACCCAGAAGCTCGGCAACATTCACTGAAGGGGCACAGCGCCCTCCTGCCTCGTCAGTCCGAGAGGCCGAGCGAACGCTCGAGTGCGCCCTTCGGCTGGGCGCCGATCGCCGACGCCTTCGGCTCGCCGTTCTCGAACAGGATCATGTTCGGGATCGACTGCACGCCGTAGCGGATCGCAAGCTGCTGGTTCTCGTCGATGTTGACCTTCACGAGCTTCAGGTCTCGCTCCGCCGCGATCTTATCGAGCACGGGCGAGACGGCGTGGCAGGGACCGCACCACTCGGCCCAGAAGTCGACGAGCACCGGCTTGCCGCTCTGGAGCACTTCCTCCTCGAAGGTCGCCTCGGTGACTGCGTTTGCCATTCGTTCGATTCCTTTCATCCGGTAACGGGAGGTTGGTACCCAACTCCCGAAGATAAGAACGCCCGTCACTACACTGAACTTCCCATGAAGCGAGTCTTCCAGCCGCTGCCGCCGACGCCGGACCACGTCGAGCTCGAGCACGAGATCCTCGACTGGTGGGACGAGGAGCAGGTCTTCGAGCGGCTGCGCGAGCGCAACCGTGGCGGCCCGACGTGGAGCTTCATCGACGGCCCGATCACGGCCAACAACCCGATGGGCGTCCATCATGCCTGGGGCCGCACGCTGAAGGACGTCTTCCAGCGCTACAAGGCCCTTCGCGGCTGCGACGAGCGCTACCAGAACGGCTTCGACTGCCAGGGTCTCTGGGTCGAGGTCGAGGTCGAGAAGTCGCTCGGCCTGAACTCGAAGCGCGAGATCGAGGAATACGGGCTCGACCGGTTCGCCGAGCGCTGCAAGGAGCGGGTCGCCGAGTTCTCCGAGGTGATCACCGACCAGTCCCGCCGGCTCGGCATGTGGATGGACTGGGACAACGACTACTACACCCACTCCGACACGAACATCGAGTACATCTGGCGCTTTCTCAAGGAGGTGCACCGCCGCGGCTGGCTCTACAAGGGCCACCGCTCGACCCAGTGGTGCCCGCGCTGCGGGACCTCGCTCTCGCAGCACGAGCAGGCCGGCGAGGACAAGTACAGGGAGCTGGCGCACCCGTCGCTCTACGTGCGATTCCCGCTCCGCGACCGCGACTCCGAGAGTCTGCTCGTCTGGACGACGACGCCCTGGACCCTGCCCGCGAACGTGGCCGCGGCGGTCAAGCCGGACGCCGAGTACGGGAGGCGGCCCAGCGGCGAGTGGGTCGCGGTCGCCCGGTATCCCGACGACGAGTTCGTCGACCGCGTCCGCGGCGAAGAGCTCGTCGGCCTGAGCTACGAGGGGCCGTTCGACCATCTGCCGGCGCAGGCCGAGGTCGACCATCGCGTGATCCCGTGGGACGAGGTCGCCCTCGACGAGGGCACCGGGATCGTCCACATCGCGCCGGGCTGCGGCGCCGAGGACTTCGAGCTATCCCGCATCCACGACCTGCCGGTGCTGACGCCGGTGAACGAGAGCGGCCGGTTCTACCCGGCCTACGGCGAGCTCGAGGGGCTCTCGACCGACGAGGCGCGCGATCCGATCGTCGATTCGCTGCGCGAGCGCGGCCTGCTGGCCGAGGCGACCGAGATCACGCACCGGTACCCCATCTGCTGGCGGTGTGCGACGCCGCTGATCTTCCGCGTCGTCGACGACTGGTTCATCTCGTGTGACGAGATCCGGCAGCCGCTCCTCGACGCGAACCAGGAGGTCGAGTGGACGCCGTCCTTCTACGGCAAGCGGATGGACGACTGGCTGCGCAACATGGGCGACTGGAACATCTCCCGCAAGCGCTACTTCGGGCTGCCGCTGCCCTTCTATCCCTGCCACGCGTGCGAGACCCTGAACGTCGTCGGCTCGAAGGCCGAGCTCGAGGAGCGGGCGACCGCAGGTCTCGCGCAGCTGCAGGAGCTCCACCGGCCGTGGATCGACGAGGTGACGATCCGCTGCGACGAGTGCGGGGAGGAGGGCCTGCGTCGCATCCCGGAGGTGGGCGACGCCTGGCTCGACGCCGGGATCGTCCCGCTCTCGACGCTCGGCTGGCAGAACTCGGTCTGGATCGAGCACGGCTACGCGACCGGCGCGGCCGCGGGACTGACCGGCGCCGACCTTCCCGACCACGCGTACTGGGAGACGTGGTTTCCGGCGGACTGGGTCTCGGAGATGCGTGAGCAGATCCGGCTCTGGTTCTACTCGATCTCGTTCATGGCGATGACGCTCGTCGGGCGGCTTCCGTACCGCTCGGTGCTCACCTACGAGAAGGTGCACGACGAGACCGGCCGGGCGATGCACAAGTCGTGGGGGAACGCGATCGAGGCGAACGAGGCGCTCGACCGGATGGGCGCCGACGTGATGCGCTGGCTGTTCTGCGGGCAGGTGCCGAGCCAGAACGTCAACTTCGGATACGGGCCCGCGAATGAGGTCAAGCGCCGGTTGCTGACGTTCTGGAACTCGGTCGGCTTCCTCGTCACGTACGCGAACGTCGCGGGCTGGCGGCCGTCGTGGGGCGTGGAGCCCGCGTCCGCGCACCCACTCGACCGCTGGCTCGTCGCGCGCACCCGGCAGCTGCACGCCGAGCTGGAGGACGCGTACGAGCGCTTCTGGACGCCGACGGTGACGGAGTCGTTCGAGCGCTTCGTCGACGACCTCTCGAACTGGTACATCCGGCGCTCGCGGCGGCGCTTCTGGGACGGCGACTCCGACGCGCTCGCGACGCTGTGGTGGGCGCTCACCCGCGCGCTGCAGGGAGTCGCGCCGGTGATGCCGTTCCTCGCCGAGCACCTGTGGCAGAACCTCGTTGCGGGGCCGTGCCCGGATGCGCCGGAGTCGGTGCACCTCGCGTCCTGGCCTGACCGTGCTTCGCTGGACGAGCCGTTGCTCGAGGAGATCGCCGACGTCCGCCGCGTCGTCGAGCTCGGCCGGCAGGCGCGCTCGAGCTCGGGGCTGAAGCTGCGCCAGCCCCTCCGCCGTCTCGTCGTCCAGGGCGCGGGGCCTGCGCAGGGGCACGCCGACGAGATCGCCGAGGAGCTGCGGGTGAAGGAGGTCGAGTTCGGCACGGTCGACGCGGTCCAGGTGCGGGTGAAGCCGAACCTGCCGCTGCTCGGCCCGAAGCTCGGTAAGGAGCTCGGCCCCGTGCGCGCGGCGCTGGAGGCCGGCGAGTTCGAGCAGCTCGCGGGCGGCGGCGTCCGCGTCAACGGCTACGAGCTGCGGCCGGACGAGGTGCTCGTCGAGCGGAGCGGCAGGCCGGGGTGGGCCGTCGCCGAGGACGACGGCGTGACCGTCGCGCTCTCGACCGAGCTCGACGACGAGCTCCTCCGCGAGGCGCGCGTGCTCGACCTGATTCACCATGTGAACACGGTGCGGCGCGAGCAGGGACTCGAGCTCACCGATCGCATCCGCCTGACGATCCCGCGCGCGGACGAGGACGTCCTTCAGTACGCCGGATGGATCGCCCGCGAGACGCTCGCCGTGGCGGTCGAGGCCGGCGACGTCCCCGAGCCGACGATCGAAAAGACCTAGCCCGGCTCGGCCCAGCCGCGCCCGGCCGCCCGCGGGCCGGCCGGGACTGGTCCGCCGCGGCCACGGCTGTTGCCTGGCACCGGGACTGGTCCGCCGGGGCCACGGCCCGGTGCCAGGCACCGGGAGTAGACCGGTCGGGACGCGGGTACTACCGTCCAGTCATGGGCGAGTGCCCGCGCTGCGGGAACGACGTCGACCGGAGCTTCCGGTTCTGCCCGTGGTGCGCCGAGCCGCAGCGGCGCAAGCTCGTCGAGTTCTTCCGCGCGCACCCGCGCGACCGCGGCCGGGCGCTCCGCGTCTCCCGCTACCTCGGCGACGAGCCGCACGTCCGCTTCAGCGTCTGGGACGAGACCGGCGTCGCCCAGGCCGCCGTCTCGCTCGAGGACGCCGAGGCGGAACGTCTCGCCGCGTTCATCGTCACCACGCGTCCGCGCCGTCGACCGCGCCTGCTGGACCAGCTCCTCGGCCGCTAAGGCACCGCTTGCGGTGCCGTCCTCAGGACGCGCGGGCCTGCGGCGTCGCTTGCGATGCCGCCTGCTTTGCGCGTGTCCGTCTGCTACGGCTTTGCTTGCGAAGCCGTAAGGAGGCTGTGCCGGCTTCGCCGGCGCAGCCGTCTGCAGTGCCGGTCGACCCGTTTCGAGCTCACTTCGAACGACCTCTAAGAGAGGGCTGCGCTGAGGCGCTCGAGGCCGAGGTCGAGCGTCTCGTCGCCGACCGCGAGCGACAGCCGCGCCCAGCCTGCGCCCCGCGCGCCGAACCCCTCGCCGGGCGCGACGGCCACGCGCCGCTCCGCGAGCAGCCGCTCGACCGTGACCTCGTCCGGGAGGCGGAACCAGACGAAGAACGTGCCCTCGCTGCGGGCCTCGACCCCGGCCAGGGCCGCGAGCGCCCGGTCGCGGCGCCGCTCGTAGGCGGCGCGCCGCTCCTCGACCGACTCCTGCGGGCCGGTCAGCGCGGCAATCCCCGCCTCCTGCACCGGCCGGAAGATCCCCGCGAGGGCGTGGTCCTGGAGCTCCTCGATCCGCGCGACGAGCTCGGCGTTCCCGAGCGCGAAGCCGAGCCGCCAGCCGGCCATCCCGTAGCTCTTCGACATGCTGAAGAGCTCGATGCCGACGTCGCGCGCTCCATCGGCCGCGAGAAAGCTCGCCGGCCGCCGCCCGTCATACACGAGGTCGCCGTAGGCGAAGTCGTGCAGGATGCAGGCACCGGTGCGTCCGCCCCACGCGACGGCCTCCTCGAACAACCCGTCCGGCGCTGCCGCCGCGGTCGGGTTCGACGGATAGTTGAGATAGAGCGCCGCGCCCTCCACGTCGAAGGAGCCGGTGAACGCGCCGTGGTGCGCGCCGGCGAGCGCGGCGGCGGAAAAATAGTCCGGATAGCCCGGGTCGGGCAGCAGGATGGTCTCGCCCTCTTCGACCGCGCACAGCGCAAACTCCATCAGCCCGGTCTTCGTCCCAGGGAGGACGGCGACTTCACGTTCCGGATCGATCTCGACGCCGTAGACCTCGCGATACCGCGCGGCGATCGCCTGCTTGAGTGCGGGCAGACCCCGGAACGGCGCGTAGCCGTGCGCCTCGGGTCGGCGCGCCGACGCCGCGAGCGCCTCGACGACGTGCGGCGGCGGGCCGACCTCGGGATTGCCACGGCCGAGGTCGACGAGCGGCTCGCCCTCCGCGGCCGCGGCGGCCGAGACGCGGCCGAGCAGCGCCATGAAGTACTGCTCGGGCAGCCGCTCGAGGCGCTCGGGGCGGGCTCGCACCCGCGCGATCCTACGCGGCTGGCGTCTGCGCCCGCCGAAGCTCGACCGGCAGGCGGAAGACGACGTCTTCGTAGACCGAGCGGAAGGCGGTGATGTCCGTGACGCCGCGCTCGCGGAACCAGTCGCAGACGCGGACGACGAGTCGTTCCGGCGCGGACGCGCCCGAGGTCAGGCCCACCGTCTCCGGCCCGTCGAGCCACGCCTCGTCGATCTCGGTCTCGTCGTCGATCAGGTGCGACTCGACCCCGGCCGCCCGGGCGACCTCGACGAGCCGGTTCGAGTTGGAGCTGTTCCGCGACCCGATCACGAGCAGGAGGTCGACCGCCGGCAGGAGCTCCTTCACGGCCCATTGCCGGTTGGAGGTCGCGTAGCAGATGTCCTCCTTCTCGGGTCCGCGGATCGACGGGAAGCGTCGTCTCAGCGTCTCGACGATCTCGCGCGTCTCGTCCACCGAGAGGGTCGTCTGGGTGATGTATGCGAGCCGCGCGCCGTCGGCGAGCTCGAGCGCCTCAGCGTCGTCGACGGACTCGACCAGCACGATCGCGCCCGGCGCCTCTCCCGTCGTGCCCTCGACCTCCTCGTGGCCCGCGTGGCCGATCAGGACGATCGTGTAGCCCTCGGCCGCGTAGCGTCGCGCCTGCGCGTGGACCTTCGTCACGAGCGGGCAGGTCGCGTCGATGGCGTTCAGCCGCCTGGCCGCTGCGTTCGCGTGCACCGCGGGCCCGACCCCGTGCGCCGAGAAGACGACGTTCGCCCCCTCGGGTACGTCCAGCTCGCTGTCGACGAAGACGGCGCCGCGCCCCTCGAGCTCTCGCACGACGTGTGCGTTGTGAACGATCTGCTTGCGGACGTAAACCGGCGCCCCGTAGAGGTCGAGCGCCTGTTCCACCGTCTCGACGGCGCGCTCGACTCCCGCGCAATACCCCCGAGGCGATGCGAGGAGGACTCGCTTCACCAAACCGAAGTCATGGTAGCCCCGCCCTCTTGAAGCCAGTGTTAAGAACATCCCACGCCAGCCCACCGTCAGCGCCGACCGGCAGCGCGCGCCCGATGCCAATCCCCGCAGTTCAGCGTGCAGGCTTCACGTGCAGAGCGCGAGAAGGTCTGCGCCGGTTCCATTCACCGCGGGTCCAATTAAAAGAAGAAGCCCGCTGCTCGGGGGGGTCGGTGCAGCGGGCTTCTCCAGAGTGCTCACCGCGGCCTGCAAGGCCAGGTACGCGGTCCGCGGTTCGCATCGCCCAGTGCCCCTTACGCTATCGAAGTAACGCGGGCCTGGACAATAGGCCATATGGCCCATCTTTTCGGGGGGGAGGAATGAGGCTTTCTCACCGGAAAATCCAGGCCACGCGCGCTTTCTCGGGACCGCCCGGCTCCCTATCATCTGTGGCGCCCAGTGAGTCAAGGGACTCAATCGATCGTCTTCAACGCCGTGCCGCTGCTTGTGCTGGCGGCGGCGTACCTGGCGGTGGCGGCCTCGCTCGCGCCGACGCTGCTCCACGAGCGCGGCCGCGTGCGGCTGGTCGACGTCGCGCTGGCGCTGATCTTCCCCACGCTCGCCGTGATGGCGGCGATCTGGGCGGCCGTCGTGATCTACAACCGCGAGCCGATCGGCGGGCAGGTCTGGCTTCCGTTCGCGGCCATCCTCGTGGCGCTCGTTCCCCCGCTTCTGATCGTCGCCCGCCGGAGCGAGCGGAGCCTCGTCGCGGCCGGCCCGATGCTCGTGCGCGAGGTCGAGGCGCAGCGGAGCTTGCGCGACCGCGAGCTCGAGGCCGTCTCGCGGCTCTCGAGCGCGCTCACGCGGACGGACGACGCCGAGGAGGTCGCGCGCATCTTTCTGGACGAGGTCGCGGGCTTCTTCGGGATCGGCTTCGCCGCGCTCGCGGTCGTGTCCGACGACGGACGCGAGGCGCGCGGGTACCTCGCGCGGCGTCACGGGGCCGACTGGGCCTGGTGGCAGGATGTCCGCTTCGATCTCGAGCGGGAGCCGTCCGGGGTCGCGAGCGCCGTCTACGAGGCCTCTCCGCTCGCCGTCTACGACGTCGAGGGATCGCCGCGGATCAACCAGCGCGTCGCGGAGGCGGTCGGGGCGAAGAGCGCCGCGTATGTCCCCCTCGTGACGCACGAGCGCGTGATCGCCGTCCTCGCCGTCGCCACGACCGACGTGCGCCGCGCCTTCACCGGCGAGGAGCTCTCGCTGCTGCAGGCCCTCGCGGCCGAGGCCGCGACGGCGCTCGACCGCGCCCGCTCGGCCGCCGAGCTCGCGCAGGCGCTGGAGCGCGAGCGGCTCGTGTCGACGATCTCGCGCCGGCTCCGCTCGGAGCTCGACCTGGACACCGTCGCCGGCGTCGCCGTCGTCGAGACCGGACGCGCCCTCGGCGTGGCCCGCTGCTTCGTCCGCCTCGGCGAGCCGGGGGCGCCGATGGCGCTCGCCGCCGAATGGCACGCGGACGGCCTCGCGCCGGTCGCCGAGACGGCCGATCGACTGCCGGCCTCGAATCTGGCCGTCCGTGAGGGCCGGACCGTCTCGATCGCCGACGTCGAACGGGCCGGCGAGCTCGCGGACGAGTCGCTCGGTGACCGCGACCTCTTGCTCAGGCTCGGCACGCGCTCGGTGCTCGCGACGCCGATCGTCGTCCTCGACCAGACGATCGGCGTCGTGGCGCTCCACCGCACGGCAGCGCGCCCCTGGTTGTCGGGCGAGGTAGCCGCGGCGGAGTCGGTCGCGCACGACATCGGTCTCGCTGTCCACGTGGCGCGCCTGCTCGAGCAGAACCGGGAGCGGATCGGCCAGCAGAGCGCGTTGCTGCGCGCGGCGCAGGTGCTGACCGGCGACCTCGAGCTGAAGAGCGTGCTTCAGCGCCTCGCCGACCAGGTCGTCGAGCTGCTGCAGGCCGACGCCGCCGACTGCTTCCTTCGCCATCCCGAGCGCTCGACGCTCCGCTGCGCGGCCGTCCGCGGCCTCCCGGACGAGCTCGTCGGCTTCGAGTTCCCGATCGACAAGGGACTCGCCGGCGCCGCGATCCGGGAGAACCGGCCGCTCGTCGCCACCGACTACGACGAGCTGCCCGAGCCGGTGCCGCACGAGGCGTACGCCGGCTTCACCGACGCCGTCGTGGCGCCGATGCGGTGGAGCGGCGAGGTGCGAGGGGTGCTCGGCGTCGGTCTGCGCGGCGGCCGGCGGCACTTCACGCAGGGGGAAGCCGACGTCCTCGAAGCGTTCGCAGGCCTCGCCTCGCTGGCTCTCCGGAACGCCGAGTCGTTCGCACAGAGCTCGCGCCAGGCCCGGGTGCAGCGCGGCTTCTACCGGATCGCCTCGGTCCTCGGCCAATCGCTCTCGCGCGCGGCAACGCTCGAGGCCGTCGCCCAGGCGGCGGCCGAGGCGCTCGGTGGGCAGTTCGCCGCGGTGCTGATCTCGACAGGCGGCCGGCTCGGGCCCGCCGGCGCCTTCGAGCTGCCGCCACGACTCGCCCGCTTCCTCGACGAGGGCGTCTCCGAGGACTCGAGCCTCGGGCGCGCCGCCGCCGAACGTCGCGTGCTCGCGGCGCCGGCGGTCGCCGACGACGAGCGGTTCGCCGACGTCTGGCGAGACCTCGCAGTGAAGACGCCGTACACCTCGTTGCTGTCGGTCCCGGTGGAGACGCCCCGCCGCGAGACCGCGGGGCTCGTGATCGTCTTCTTCGCCGACGAGCGGCTCTTCACCGACGACGACCTCGAGCTGGCGCGCCACCTCGCAGATGCCGCCCGCGGCGCGCTCGAGCGCAGCGAGCTGTTCGAGGCCGAGCGCACGTCGCGGACGCTCGCGCAGCAGCTGGCGCGCACGGGCAGCGTGCTCGCGACCGAGCTCGACCCCGCCGCCGTCCTCGAGGAGGTCGTCCAGCAGGCCTCGCAGCTGCTCGGCGCGGACGCCTCCGCGATCCGCGTGCTCGACCAGGACGAGCTCGTCGTCAGCGCCGCAGACGGAGCGGGAGCGCTCGAGGCGATCGGCGTTCGCAGCCCGGCCGGGGCCTGGCTCTCCGGAGACGTCGTCCAGTCGCGCGCGCCGGTCGCGATCGAGGACGCGAGCGACGACCGGCGCCTGCGCGACCTCGATCCGATGCTCGCCGCAGGCCACTGCTCGTTCCTCGGCGTACCGCTCGTCGGCCCCGAGGGCGCGCTCCACGGCGTGCTCGCGATCTACGGCCGCAAGGCGCGGTCCTGGCGGGAGGAGGAGGTCGAGGCGCTGCGCGCGCTCGCCGCGAACACGTCTGCCGCGCTCTCGAACGCCGAGCTGTACCAGCGGGTCGCCCTCGAGAAGGAGCGGAGCTTCGCGATCCTCGCGAACATCGCCGACGGGATCGTCGCGGTCGACCGGGAAGGCCGGGTCGTGCTCTGGAACTCGGCCGCCGAGCAGATCACGGGCGTACCCGCCGTCGAGGCGCTCGGGCGGACGCCCGTGCAGGTGCTGCAGCGGAACCTCGAGTCCGACGGCGGCACCCAGCAGGGCGACCGGCTGCTCTCGATCCAGCGCAGCGGCGAGGAGGTCTGGCTCTCGCTCACGGAGGCCGTGATGCGCGACCCCGCGGGCGCCGTCGCCGGCCGCATCTTCGCCTTCCGCGACATCTCGGCCGACCGTGCGGTGGAGCAGATGAAGTCCGACTTCGTCTCGGCGGTCTCCCACGAGCTGCGGACGCCGCTGACCTCGATCTACGGCTTCGCGGAGACGCTCCTGCGCCAGGACGTGCTCTTCGGCGAGGACGAGCGCCGCACGTTCCTCGGCTACATCGCCTCGGAGTCGCAGCGCCTGACGGCGATCGTCGACCAGCTCCTCAACGTCGCCCGTGTCGACACGGGCGACCTGCAGGTCAACCTCGCGCCGACCGACGTGCGCGAGGTCGTCTCTGAGGTGCTCGCCGGAGCCGACCAGGACAACGCCCACAGCTTCGTGCTCGACCTGCCCTCCGAGCCGCTCGCGGCGGAGGCCGACCGGGACAAGCTTCGCCAGGTCTTCTCGATTCTCGTCGACAACGCCGTCAAGTACTCGCCCGAAGGCGGCACGGTCACCGTGGGCGCGACGCGGAAGGACGAGACCGTCGAGGTGCGCGTCGTCGACGAGGGCGTCGGCATCCCGCAGGCCGAGCAGGAGCGGATCTTCCGCAAGTTCTACCGCGGCGCCGACGCGGCCGGCCGGCTCGGCGGCGCGGGCGGATCGGGCCTCGGCCTGTTCCTCGCACGCGAGTTCGTCAAGGCGATGGGCGGCCGGATCTGGGTGACGTCCACCGAGGGCGAGGGCTCGAGCTTCGGGTTCGAGCTGCCGCTCGCGCGTACCCCGACCGCCGGAAGGGTATAGGCGGGCTCGGCGGAACATCGTGGTATGACGAAAGTTCTCGTGATCGACGACGAGGCTCCGATCCGGCTGCTGTGCCGGGTCAACCTCGAGGCGGAGGGCATGGAGGTGCTCGAAGCTGCGGACGGCCCCTCCGGGCTCGAGCAGGCGCGCGAGGAGGCGCCCGACGTGATCCTCCTCGACGTGATGATGCCCGGGCTCGACGGCTGGCGCGTCGCCGAGCAGCTGCTCGAGGACGAACGCACGAGCGAGATCCCGATCATCTTCCTGACGGCGCGCGCCGAGTTCCGCGACCGTGCGCGAGGGCTCGACATCGGCGGGATCGACTACGTGACGAAGCCGTTCAACCCGCTGGAGCTGGCGCCGCTCGTCGAAGACCTGCTGGAGCGGATCAGTCGCGGCGAGCGCGACGAGCTACGCGGCGAGAAGGTGGCCGAGCTGCGCGCGCTGATGGAGGGTGAATACTAAGGCTGCCCAGCGTTCCCCTATCGCTGATCCCCGCCGTTCAGCGTGCAGACCTTCACGCGCGCAGCGCGTGAAGGTCTGCACGGGTTCCATTCACTAGACCGAGGGCGCCTGAGCGGCGCCCTCGGTCCTCCCGACGATCCTGGTGCCGCGGGGCTAGACCCCGCCGAAGTCCGCGGTGAAGACGGTGGCGCCGCCGTAGCCGTTGAAGCTGCCGCGGAGCGCGCCGATGCCGATGCGGGCGAAGCCGGGGCGGAGCAGGTTGGCCCGGTGCTCGGGGCTCGCGAGCCACTCGCGGATGATCGTGGCGGGTGCGGCATAGCTGCCGACGCCCCAGGCGAGGTTCTCGCCGACGAAGGGGCCGCGCGCGCCGAAGGCGCGGAGCCGCTGCGCGAGGGCGCCGTGGGCGAAGTAGTGATTGCGCAGCATGTCGGCCGAGTGGGAACGCGCCGCGCGCTCGAGCGTCGCGTCGAAGCGAAGCGGGCGCAGCCCGTGCGCGGCCCGCGTCTGGTTGACCGCCCTGAGCAGGCCGCTCTCCGTCCGCGTCAGCGAGGCCGCGGAGGCGGCCGAGGCGACGGCGAATGCGACGAAACCTGCTGCAAAAGCTACAAGAACATTCTTTTTCATCAGCATTCCGGCAGCCTGCCAGGCCGGTCGGACGGCGGGCATCCCTCGATCGGGGGATCCGCGCGGCTCAGCGGGCCGTCTGGGCGATCGCGATGCCGACGAGCACGACGGCAGCGCCCGCGAGCTGGACCGCGGACAGGGCCTCGCCGAGCCAGGTCCAGGCGACGAGCGTCCCCGTCACGGGCTCGAGCATCGCGACGATGCCGACGCGGGTGGCGCTGACGTGGCGCAGCGCGCCGATGATCAGGATGAACGGCACGATCGTCCCGATCACGATCACCCAGGCGACGAGGGCGGCCACCGGAAGGTGCACGCCGCCGAGCCGGCCGAGCAGCGACGTCGTCGCGGCGACGGTGTCCGCCGGGAAGCCCCACCACGGCACCACGATCGTCCAGAAGAGCGTCGCGACCAGGAAGCCCCAGGCGAGCACCGACACCGAGCCGCGGCTGCGCACCGCCCGCTCGGCCATCAGCACGTAGGCCGCGAACGTGACCATCGAGCCGAGAGCGGCGAGCAGGCCGACGCCGTCGAGCGTCAGCCCGTTCCAGAGCCGCACGATCAGGACGAGTCCGGTGAGCGAGAGGGCGAGCGAGGCCCAGATGCGCCGGCGCACGTCCTCGCGGTAGACCAGGCGCGCCCAGAGAGCCACGAGCAGCGGCGCGACGTACTGGATCAGCAGCACGACGCCCACGTGCAGACGGCCGATCGCGACGAAGTACATCCACTGGACGAGCGTCACGCCGAGGCCGAAGGCCGCCAGGAAGAGGAGCTCGCGCCACGAGACGCGGAGCTCGTCCGGCCGGGTGAGCGCGGCGATCAGCGCGAGCCCGATGACGGCGCCGGTGCAGCGGATCTCCGTCAGCCGGTCGGTCGCGAGCCCCGCACGGATGATCACCTTCGAGACGCTGCCGTTGATCCCGAAGAGGATCGCGGCGACCGCGACCATGCCGTAGCCGAGCAGCGGCCGGCGGCGGCCGGACGGCGGCGCCGCCGCCGGAACGATCGTCTCGGCCATCGGCGCGCGACCCTACCAAGCCGGGAGGTGCCTACACTCTCGGGAACGGGACGTAGCTCAGCCTGGTAGAGCGCCGCCTTTGGGAGGCGGAAGTCGCCGGTTCGAGTCCGGCCGTCCCGACTACAGAATCGGCGCAGGCGCCGGAAGCTCGGGCGCGCCGACGCGGCGGCGCGAGACGCGGCGCGCGAGGGCACGGGAGTCGATCGCCACCTTGCGCAGCATCCCGCCGAGGGTGGGGCGGAAGCCGAGGAAGTGCAGGCCGGGCACGGGCTCGTCGTCGCGTGGGAGGCCCCGCTCGTCCAGCACGCCGAGATGGCCGACCAGCGGCTCGAGCCCCGCCAGGAAGCCGGTCGCCGCGAGCACGACCTCGGGCCGGATCCGCGATCCGTCGGCGAGGACGACCTCGTCGCCGTCGAGCGTCTCGACCGCGGCCACGACCTCCACGCGCCGCGCTCGCACCGCGTCGACGAAGCCGACGTCGAGAATCGGAATCGTCCCGGTGCGTGCGAACTGCGCGCCGAGCGACTCCGACGGCCGCGGCAGCCCGTGCCCGCTCAGGTCGGGAATCGTCAGCTTTCGCAGCGTCCCGGAGATGCGGGCGGCCGTCCGCGGCGGCAGATGCATCAGCGCGATCCCGACTGCCTGGGCCGGGATCCCGAGCGCGGCGCGCCTCGCGATGTGCGGCGGCGTCCTGATCGCGATCCGCACCCGTCCCGCGCCGTTCTCGGCGAGATCGACCGCGATCTCCGAGCCCGAGTTCCCGGACCCGACCACGAGGACGTCGCGTCCCTGGAACGGCTCCGGGTTCCGGTAGTCCGAGGAGTGCAGCAGCTCGCCGCGGAAGGACTCGCCGCCCGGCCAGTCGGGGAGCCGCGGGACACTGGAGAACCCGGTTGCGACGACGGCCTCCTCCGCGCGTATCCTCCCCGCCGAGGTCTGCAGCAACCAGCCGTCGCCGTCGCTCTCGATCCGCTCGACCCGCGTGCCCACGCGCACGTCGAGCGAATGCGCGGCCGCGTAGTCCTGCAGGTAGCGCAGGACCGCGTCCCGCTCGAGCCACCGCCCGAGCTCGCGCGGGATGCGGTAGCCGGGCAGGCCGGAGAGCAGCCGCGGCGTGTGCAGGTGGAGCCGGTCGTAGCGCGTCCGCCAGGCGGCGCCCACCTCCGGCCCCGCCTCGAGCACGATCGCCCGGACGCCCTCGCGCCCGAGCATCGCCGCCGCTGCGAGTCCCGCCGCTCCGCCGCCGACAACGGCGGCATCGGTTCGCTCGGCCTCCACGGGCGGGTCCTAGCACCGGCGCGCAACCATTTCGAGGGTCTGGCCGTTGAGGACCCAATGGCCCGCCACAGGGAGGACACCCGCACCGGCCTGGTCCGAGCCGGCGCACGGCCCGAGCCCGACGAGGCGCCGCTCGGCGACGACGAGCAGCCGACGCCGCAACCCGAGCGCCACGAGCCGAAGCTCGCAGAGCCCGGCCTACGCGACCTCTCGTTCGCCGACTACAAGGCGATCCTGATCCGGGCCGCCAAGGAGTTCATGAACGACAACGGGACGTTGCTCGCGTCGGCGCTCGCGTACAGCTCGTTCTTCGCGATCCCGTCCGTCCTGCTCGTCGTCGTCGGCGTGTTCACGCTCGTCACCGGGCCGGACACGATCACCACGCTGATGGACCACTTCCGCACGGTCATGCCCGGCCAGGCGACCGAGCTGCTCGGCTCGAGCCTCAAGCGGCTGGACAGCCATCCAGCCCAGAGCATCGTGGTGACGATCGTCGGCTTCGTGCTCGCGCTCTGGTCGACGACCGGGGCGATGAACGCGTTCATGGTCGCGATCAACCTCGCCTACGACCGCAAGGACCGTCGGTCGTTCCTGCGCAAGCGGCTCGTCGCGCTGGAGATGGTCGCAGTCATGGGCTTCGCGTTCGTGCTCGTCGCGGTGCTGCTGATCTTCGGGCCGACGATCGAGAAGCACGTGGGGCACGCGATCGGCGCCGCGGGCCTCGTCTCGTTGCTCTGGTGGGTCGCGCAGTGGCCGATCCTGCTCTTCGGCCTGCTTGCGGCCTTCGCCACGCTCCTCTACCTCGGGCCGGACGTCGATCACCCGCGCTGGCAGTTCCTCACCCCCGGCTCTGTGCTCGCCGCCGTCATGTGGCTGGCGGTCTCGGGCCTCTTCGCCGTCTACACGGCGATGTTCAGCTCGTACAACAAGACGTGGGGGACGCTGTCGGCCGTGATCGTGATGCTGACCTGGCTCTGGCTGACCGCGGTGGCGCTTCTCTTCGGCGCCGAGGTCAACGCAGAGCTGGAGCGCAGCCGCGAGCTGCGGCAGGGCAAGTCGGGCACGATCGAGGCGCCGGCGAAGTCGTAGTCTTGGGCGCGTGCGCGTCCGGGACATGAACTGGATGCAGCTCGAGGCCTACCTCGAGGACGACGACCGGATCGTGCTGCCGCTCGGCTCCACCGAGCAGCACGCCTACCTCTCGCTCGCGACCGACTCGATCCTCGCCGAGCGCCTCTCCGTCGACGCCGCCGAGCCGCTCGGCGTGCCGGTGCTCCCCGCGCTGCCGTACGGGCTGACGCCGGGGTTCGCCGCCTTTCCGGGCAGCCCGAGCCTGCGTCTGGCCACCTACGCGACACTGCTGCAGGAGCTGCTCGAGTCGCTCTACGAGCAGGGGTTCCGCCGGTTCCTGCTCGTCAACGGCCACGGCGGCAACATGCCTGCGGCGCTCGCCGTCCGCGAGTGGACGGCCGACACGCCCGACGCGCAGGCGCGCTTCCACAACTGGTTCATCGGCACGGCGGTCTCGGCCGTCGTGCAGGAGATCGATCACGAGGCGACCCATGCGTCGTGGTTCGAGAACTTCCCGTGGACGCGCCTCGAGGGCGTCGAGCTTCCGGCCGAGCGCAAGCCGCTCGCCGAGCCCGGTCTCGAAAATCCGGGCGGCGTGCGCGAGCTGCTCGGGGACGGCTCCTACGGCGGCCTCTACCGGCGCTCGGACGAGGAGATGATGCGTGTGTGGGAGGCCGGCGTCGCCGAGGTGCGCGGGCTGCTCGAGAGCGGCTGGCGCGACGACTGACCAATAGTCGTCGGGGACGAGCCGCGTCTGGAGGACGTCGGCCGCGATCGTCGCGTAGATCTTGCTCAGGTCGGTCGGGGTCGGCTGCGGGAAGTAGTGGTCGCTCGGGCCCGCGATTCCCTGCAGCGCGTTCGAGGCCGACATCCCGCTCTCCTCGACCTCGAGGTAGTTGGCCGCCGGGACCTTGTTCCCGCCCCACTTGAACGCGGAGTGGAACGCCTGGTAGCAGCGCATGCCTTTGTACCCGTGATCGGGGTCGGTGCTGACGTCGTAGCCGATCGTGTAGAAAGTCGTGTCGCCGCGGACGGAGCTCGCATAGTCGACGGCCGAGCCGCAGGGCCGCAGAACGTCGTCCTCGTGGCCGCTCAACGGCCGTTCCCACTTCTTCGAGCTCCAGTCGTAGAACGAGTCGGGGACGGCATTCGCGCCGCCGTCGGAGACGAAGATGATCACCTTCGTCGCGCCGGGGGTCGCGTGGGCCACGAGCTCGTCGTGCGCCGCCTGGAGCGCCTGCTTGTAGGCCGTGTTGCTGCCCGCCTTGATGCAGTTGTCGAGTGTGTCGACGAGCGACGAGCTCGGGTTGAGCGTGCTGCTCCCGGGCTGCCGGTAGTCGTTCGAGAGCGGCACCATCACGTACAGGCCGTCGGAGGTCGTCGGGTAGGCGTTGTAGTCCTGCGGCGCGACGCAGCGCGAGGACGCGTTGGGCGGCGGGGGCGTGACGACGAGCGCGACGCGGTCGAGCTGCGGGTCGAGCAGCTTCAGGAAGGTCTCGATGCCGCTGCGGGCGTTCGCGAGATCGGGGCACGTGGGAGACTGGTCGTTTCCGTAGTCGTCCTGGCACATCGAGTGCGTCCGGTCGAGGACGAGCGCGATGTCGAGCTTCCGGTAGCTACACGGCGCACACGCGGTCGCCTTGGCGCCCACCGGGATCGAGCTGATCCCGAGCACGCGCCCGAACGTCGTCGGCACGTTTGCCTTCTCCGGGATACGCGCAGGACTTTCCGTTTTTGGACCCATACGACGGGGTACGAAGGCTGCCGCCTCCCAAGTCTCGGAAGGAGATCGCAGATGCGAATGGCCCGATGGGTTGCCGTCGCGCTCTGCGTCCTCGCCGCCGGCGCGGCGGGCGGGGCGCGGCACGCGACTGCGGCAGGCGGCACGACGTTCACGAACTTCTCGCTGTCGGCGACGCCGGGAACGGTTTGCCCGGGCTCGTCAGCCTGCTCCAACAACGCCGCCGAGCCGGCGATCCGCGCGGACGCCGACGGCAACTTCTTCGCCTCGTCGGAGAACGGCCTCGGCGGCGGGACCGACGCCTGGCGCTCGCTCGACGGCGGCCTGCACTACCAGGCGCTGCTCTCGCCGAACCAGGGTTCGCAGGCAAACGAGACGGGCTTCGCGCCCGGCGGCGGCGACACCGACCTCGCGGTCGCGCCGACGCGGAACCTGCAGGGCAACTTCAACGTCTACGTGGCGAGCCTGACGCTGCTCAACGTCGACGTCTCGACCTCGACCGACAAGGGCGCGACGTGGACGCTCAATCCGGTTACAACGCCGGAGACGATCGACGACCGCGAATGGATCGCCGCGGACGGGATGCAGAAGGTCTGCATCTCCTACCACAACGGGCCGCAGGGGATCACCGTCGGCTGCTCGACGAACGCCGGCACGACGTTCACCCAGTTCGCGCCCGCCTTCGACGCGGCGCACCAGTACCAGACGGGGAACAACTCGATCGGCAACCTCGCGATCGACCCGGGCTCGCACGTGATCTACCAGACCTACTCGGCGATCACGACTCCTGCCGAGGTGGCGTGCGCGCCGCAGCTCGGCGTCTCGACCGGCGACTGCGACTACCACGGCGTCTACATGGCCGTCTCGACCAACGGCGGCGCGTCGTTCACCGACTATCCGGTCTACGTCAACCCGGACCCGAAGGCGAGCTACGGGCATCAGTTCGTGAACGTCTCGACCGACGCGGGCGGGAACGTCTACTCCATCTACGGCGACAACCATCACATCTACTGGTCCGGCTCGCGCGACCACGGCAAGACGTGGACGAAGCCGGCGCGGGTCGACCAAGGCTCGGGCACGGCGATCTTCCCGTGGAGCGTCGCCGGAGACGCGGGCAAGATCGACGTCGTCTACTACAAGACGCCGTACGCCGGCCCCGGTGCGCCCGACAACTATCCGGCCTCCGCCGCCTGGAAGGTCGCCTTTGCGCAGAACCTGAAGGCTCTCTCGGGCGGCTCCTTCGCCGAGACGACGGCGAGCCCCGTCGTCCATTACGGCGGCGTCTGCGAGGGCGGGGTGGCGTGCACGGGCAACCGCGACCTCTACGACGACTTCGGCGTCGCGGCCAGTCCGAAGACCGGGCTTGCCTCGATCGTCTACAGCGACGACCAGTACGACCCGAAGGGGACGAACTCGTCGATCTGCACGGCCGGCCGGAACAACACCGCCTCGTGCGACCACACGGCGATCGCGACGCAGACGGCGGGCTCGGGCATCTACGCGGTCAAGAAGTAGGACTAGCGCGGAAGGGCGTCGAGCACGCCCTTCCGCTCCTCCTCGCCGAGAAAGCGCAGGAAGAAGCGCGCGAAGACGGCGAAGAAGACGACCGCCTGCTCGGCGGCCATCGTTACCCCCGCGATCTGCTGGTCGGCGAGAGCGCTCAAGCCCCACGTCGGCGCCGCGTCGCGATACGTCTCGTAGATCGCCCGGGGCAGCAGCGCGAGCAGGAGGCCGAGGGGACTCGCGAGCACGAACGCGGCAAAGAGGTACGCCGCCTTCGCTCCGGTCGAGATGTCACCCCAGACGACCGGCCACCAGGCGAGGCAGCCGGCGAGCAGGTACGTCAGGTGCTCGAGGTGGAGCAGCGAGTGCGGGTGGCGCAGCGCAAGGTCGTAGAGCCACGGCAGGTGCCAGACGAAGTAGACCGCGAGCCAGAGCGGGAGCGCGACGAGCGGGTGGATCCTCGGCGCGCGCGCGGGGAGCGCGGGCGGGAGGGCGAGCACGAGGAGCGCGGGCGCCCACTCGGCGAGCACGACGTTCTGGAGCAGGTGCGCCCAGAGGAAGTCGTGCAGCGCGAGCGGCTCGAGCCGCGTCGCGAAGGCGGCGGCGATCAATGCAACGGCTGCGGCGAAGGCCGCGACGCGCGCCCGCGAGGGCGGGTACCGGCGCGCCGCGAGCGCGTACGCGGCGGCGAGCGCAGGCACGAGCGCCGTGACCTCGAGCGGCCACTCCATGCGCGAAGCCTAGTAGGGGAGATCGAGCCATCCGGGAGACTCGAACCCGGCGAGCTCCTGAATCGAGCCGTAGATCATCTGGACATGTGGGTGCTGCCCACGGTGAGCCTGCACGTCCCGTAGGGCAGCACGTTCGTCCGCCTCTTCGTGCTCCACTTCGAGCGGCGATTGACGATGGACTTCCGCAGGCATGACTGCGGGAGCCCGAGGGCCTCGAGCCAGAATCGCTCGAGCGCCTGTTGCGTCTCCACGTCGTCGACGTGCACGTTGCAACTGACTGCGATTTTGTCGTGGGGCACGCGGAAGTACGTCCGGAGGAAGGACAGGAAGAAACGCATCATGTCTGGATCGGAGTTCGTGAACCCGACCTTGTTTCTTGCCTTGTGGCCCTCGGCCCAGTAGAGCATGCAGCCCGCGGCGTAGAAACCGTCCGCCTCGCGCGCTCGGCGTCGTCCCTCCTCCTGGTATCGCCGGCGCCGCGCGCGTGCGAGTGTCGCGTTCGCGGCCGCTCCGGCGCGATGTCCGTTGTAGATCGGGTTGCGGAGGCGCAGCGCCTCGTGCTGCTCCGGGGTCAGCTCGATGTCGCGGACCCAGATGCTGAACGTCGAGCGCGCGACGCCAAGGACGCTCGCGATCTCTTTGACCGACCGGCCTCGTCGCGCCTCAACACGCGGGCTTGCTCGCGCTCGACTGTTTTCATATCTGGAAACTAGCGCGCGGGCCGGACGGTGAAGAAGCGGGCGGCGGGAATCGAACCCGCGCGCACAGGGTGGAAACCTGATGCTCTGCCACTGAGCTACGCCCGCCGGCGGGCCATACCGTAGCGTGCCCCAGGTTAGCCTTCCGCGATGGAGCACTATGACCGGCGCGAGCTGCTCGGACGGGGCGGGCGGCTCGCCGCCGCGGCCGCGGTCGCGCCCGCTACGCTCCGGCGCGGCCCGACTCCGTTGCAGGCGCTCAGTCGCTCGCTGCAGGGCGACCTCGTCCTCCCCGGCCAGGCCGCCTACGCGCAGCTCCGTCTTCCCTACAACACGCGCTTCGACGGCATCCACCCGCGCGCGGTCGCCCTCTGCGAGACGGCGGCCGACGTCGAGAAGACGATCGCGTGGGCGCGCCGCCACGGTGTTCCGTTCGCCGCGCGCTCCGGCGGCCACAGCTACGGCGGCTACTCGACCACGACCGGAATGGTCGTCGACGTCTCGCGCATGCACGGCGTCAGCGCCTCGGGCGGCCGCGCCGTCGTCGGCGCCGGCGCGCAGCTGATCGACGTCTACAACGCGCTTTGGCAGCACGGCGTCACGATCCCCGGCGGCTCGTGCCCGACCGTCGGGATCGCCGGCCTCGCGCTCGGCGGCGGGATCGGCTTCGCGGGACGCCTGCACGGGCTCACCTGCGACAATGTCCTCGGGCTCACGCTCGTCCCCGCGCGCGGCGACCCGCTCGTCTGTAACTCCTCCGCCCACTCCGACCTGTACTGGGCCTGTCGCGGCGGCGGCGGCGGCAACTTCGCGGTCGTCACCTCGTTCACGCTGCGGACGCATCCGGTCTCGAACGTCGCCTGGTTCTCGGTCCGCTGGCCGTGGAGCGACGCGGCCGCGGCGCTCGGAGCCTGGCAGGACTGGGCACCGCACGCGCCGGACGAGCTCTTCTCCGTCTTCTCGCTCAGCGCCGGTTCCGTGAGCTCCGGCGGCCAGTTCTTCGGCGCCCAGGCGGATCTGCAGCGCCTGCTCCAGCCGCTCGCGTCGGCCGGCGCGCCGCTCCGCGTCTCCGTCACGAGCGGGACGTACATGGACGCCGTCATGCACTGGGCCGGCTGCGGCGGGCTCGCATTCCCTGCGTGCCATCTGCGCCGGGACGGCGGCACGCTGCCGCGCTCGGGCTTCGCGGCGAAGTCCGACTACGTGTCCCGTCCGTTCTCGCCGGCCGCGATCGCGACGGCGCTGCGCTGGATCGCCATGGGCGGCGGCAGCATCCTCTTCGACTCCTCGGGCGGCGCGATCAACCGCGTCGCGCCCGGTGCCACCGCGTTCGTCCACCGAGGCGATCTCTTCTCGTGCCAGTACCTCACCTACTCCGGGAACCTCGGCTGGCTGCGCGGTTTCCACGCCGCGATGCGCCCGTACGTGTCGGGGTTCGCCTACCAGAACTACATCGATCCCGAGCTCGCCGACTGGCAGCACGCGTACTACGGCTCCAATCTGCCGCGGCTGCAAGCGGTCAAGCGCCGTTACGATCCCGCGAACGTGTTCCGGTTCCGCCAGAGCATTCGGCCGCGGTAGTGCCCGACGACGATCGCGGCCCGGAGCCGGGCGAGAGCCCGAAGGCCCGTCACGACCGCGAGCTGATCGAGCTCCTCAACGAGCTGCGCGTCGCTCTGCCCGGCGTGCAGGTGCTGTTCGCGTTCCTGCTCGCGGTTCCGTTCGCGCGGGGCTGGCAGAGCGTCACCGACTTCCAGCGCGACGTCTTCTTCGTCGCGTTCATCGCGACTGCCGTGTCGTCGGCGCTGCTGATCGCGCCGAGCTCATACCACCGCCTGCGTTGGCGCTCGGAGGACAAGGGACGCATCGTCGCGATCTCGAGCGGGCTCACGATCGCAGGTCTCTTCTGCCTCGCCGTCTCGATCGGCGCCGTCGTGCTGCTCGTGACCGACTACATCTTCGACAAGACGACGGCGATCGCGACGACCGCGTCGCTGGCGGCCGTCTTCGTCGCGCTCTGGTACGTGCTCCCGTTCGCCACCTGGCTGCGAGAGCGCGTCCGTCTGCAACGACCGGTCGACACGCGCGAATAGAGACTCGCGCTTCTGCAACGACCGGTCGACGCGCGAATACAACGACCGGTCGACGCGCGAATAGAGAACCGCGCTCCTAGCCGAGCTCGACGCGCTCGATCACGACGTCCTCGCGCGGCTTGTCCTGCGCGTCGGTGTCGACCTGCTCGATCGCGTCGACGACGTCCATCCCGCTGACCACGCGCCCGAAGACGGTGTGCTTGCCGTTGAGCCACGGGCACGCCTCGGCCGTGACGATGAAGAACTGGCTGCCGTTGGTGTTCGGGCCGGCGTTCGCCATCGCGAGCGCCCCGCGGACGACCTCGTGCTGGTTGAACTCGTCCTCGAACTTGTAGCCCGGCCCGCCCGTGCCGGTGCCGGTCGGGTCGCCGCCCTGGATCATGAAGTCGCGGATGACGCGGTGGAAGATGACGCCGTTGTAGAAGCCGTCCCCGGCGAGCTTCGTGAAGTTGCCGACGGTGGTGGGAGCGTCCTCGTCGAAGAGCTCGAGCTCGATCACGCCCTTGTTCGTGTGCAGCGTCGCAGCCGACATCGTCAGCGGAGCCTATCGGCCAACGGCTCGATCGCGGCGGCCGTCGGCTCGAGCTCGCCCGACTCGAGGCCAGCGACGATCTCGCGCGTGAGCTGCAGCGCCTCGCCCTCCTGGTCGGCGTCGAGGACGGTGTTCACGAACGCGAGGCTGCGCTCGTTCTCGAACAGCTCGACGTCGACGGTGTCGAGCTCGCTCGCCTTGATGTAGGAGTCCGGCGGCACACCCACGCGGACCAGGATCTCCCGGCCGTCGGGCAGCCTCGCGGATTGCTCGACCGGGTGCCCGCGTAGACTCACGCGAGCTGGTTTCTCGGAACCGTCGAGCGGCAAACGTGGGCGGGCGATGCTGGACAACGTCAAGACACCCGAGCGCGTCGTCTCGTTCCGTCCGCGGACGATCTTCGCGATCATCGGCATCCTGCTCGCGGTCGGGATCGTCCTGTGGGTGCTCTGGATCGCGAGGCACGTCGTCACGTGGATCGTCGTCTCGCTGTTCCTGACGCTCGCCCTGAATCCGGCGGTCGAGTGGTTCCAGCGCCGCGGGCTGCGGCGCCGCGGTCTCGCGGTCGGCGTCACCTACCTGCTCGCGCTCACGGCCATCGCCGGCATTGCCGCCGTCTTCATTCCGACGATCGTCCACCAGGTGAACTCCTTCGCCAACAGCGTGCCGGACTACATCCACGACCTCACGCACGGCCGCGGCCGGTTCGGCTTTCTCGAGACGAAATACCACGTCGTCGAGCGCGTCAGGCACGCCGTCCAGAGCGGCGGCGTCAAGCGCGTGCTCGGCGGCGCGGGCGTCGCGCTGTCCCTCACCAAGAGCGTGCTCACGACGATCGCCGCGGTCGTGACGATCGCGTTCATGACCTTCTTCATGCTGCTCGAGGGGCCGCACTGGATGGAGCGCCTCTACGGCGTGCTGCCGGAGCGTCAGCAGCCTCGCTGGCGCTCGGTCGGCCACGACATCTACCGCACTGTGGGCGGGTACGTGACGGGAAACCTGCTGATCAGCCTGATCGCGGGCGCCGCCTCGTGGATCGTGCTCTTCGCCATCGGGGTCCCGTTCTCGGCCGCGCTCGGCCTGGTCGTGGCCATCCTCGACCTCATTCCGCTCGCCGGCGCGACGCTCGCGGCAATCCTGGTCGTGCTCGTCACGCTCGCGGCGAACGGGCTGACCGACACGATCATCGTCGCGGTCTTCTTCATCGTCTACCAGCAGGTGGAGAACCATCTGCTGCAGCCGCTCGTGTACGGTCGGACGGTTCAGCTCTCGCCGCTCGCGGTGCTGATCGCCGTCCTCATCGGCGCGGAGGTCGCGGGCGTCCTCGGCGCGCTCGGGGCGATTCCCGTCGCCGGCGCGATCCAGGTGATCATTCTGGACTGGCAACGGCACCGCCGTCGCGCACTGGTGGACCCAAGTCTCGACAACCCCGTCTGAGCAGGGATTTCCTACGTAAGGGTAGAAGAGCAACCCTTAAAGGGGTAGGTCTCGCCGCTCGAAAAGATGCTCCGAACGGCCGATGTGCGAAAGCAGCATTAGGCCGATTCTCAACCCATGTTCGGCAGAGCATGGAAGCGGATCATCGCCGTCGGGATCGCAAGCTGCGTCGCGCTCCTCTCGACCACCGCCCTCGCCGCTCCGTCGACGCCTGCAGGCGGCACCGTCGCGGTCGCGTCGCTCGAGTCCGGCGTGCTCGCCGACATCAACTCGCTTCGGCGCAGCCACGGGCTCGCCCAGCTTCGCCTGTCGCCCGCGCTCGGTGCGGCGGCACGCCAGCACTCCGAGTCGATGGCCGCGAAGGGGTACTTCGCCCACGAGTCGGCCGACGGCTCCTCGTTCTGGCGCCGGGTACGGGGTTTCTACACCTCGAAGAAGTTCGGCTTCTGGTCGGTCGGCGAGAACCTGCTCTGGTCGTCGCCCGACATCGACGCGGACGGCGCGCTGCAGATGTGGATGAACAGCCCGCCGCACCGCGCCAACCTGCTGACCGCGCGGTGGCGCGAGGTCGGCATCTCGGCCGTGCACGTCGTCGGCGCTCAGGGCGTCTACGGCGGCAACGACGTCACCATCGTGACGGCCGACTTCGGCGTCCGGCACTAGCGATCCGCGGCGATACCCTGTCCACTCGGCGCTCGTAGCTCAGCGGACAGAGCGGCGGACTTCTAATCTGCGGGCCGTCGCGCCGGAAAATCTCGCGATTTTCCGGCGATGGGGGCCGCTAGCCTTGTCCCGACTGGCGCCCGTAGCTCAGTGGACAGAGCGGCGGACTTCTAATCCGCGGGTCGGAGGTTCGAATCCTCCCGGGCGCACCTCACGCCCCTGGCCGGCAGGCCGAGGTGCGCGCCCGAGAGAGCGGCGAGCCGCTCGGCGCGCGTGCGGGCGTCCGCGATGGCCGCCTTCCACGCCTTCTGCTCGACCGCCGCGCAGTTCGAGAGCGTGAAGACGACGTTGGCGCTCTGGAGGTTGTAGTCCGTGTGCTTGCGGACGGCTCCTGCGCCGCGGCGATCACCGTCTCGACCTCGCTGGGACTGTGTGACGCGAGGCTGATCTGCGCCGCGTTCTGCGACGGACCGTAGAGCGACTGTCCGAACCGGTCGACGGTGACGTGCTCG